>OKSO01000066.1_pt1 | contig 41530 bp, 39 predicted proteins | sample 1606241 | NCBI WGS metagenome assembly OKSO01 (sample SAMEA3879540, study PRJEB24766) | human gut metagenome | biome: human-associated habitat; feature: feces | place: USA | collected 1985/1987
CAGCGCACAAATTATGCGCGCAGCCGGGTGCAGCCTTTTCAAACGCGAACCCAGCTCCGCGGTTCGCGTTTGAGAGCATGTCAAAAAGACTTTTTGACATGCTCAAGCTATCCGTATAATGTCTGTTCTCAGCGCTTTGCGATCAGCTCGCACTCGACGCTGACGCCCTTGGGAAGCTTTGTGACCTCGACGCAGGAGCGTGCGGGGTAGGGCGCCTGGAAGTACTCGGCGTAGATGCCGTTCAGCGTGGCAAACTGGCCGAGATCGGTCATGAACACGGTCGTCTTGACAACGTTCGTGAAGTCCATGCCGGCTTCGGCAAGAACCGCCTTGATGTTTTCGAACATCTGGCGCGCCTGCGCTTCGATGCCGCCCTCAGCCAGAAGGCCGGTCGCGGGAACCAGCGGAATCTGTCCGGAAAGGAAGACCAGATCTCCGCAGTCAACGGCTTGGGAGTAGGGGCCGACTGCTGCCGGGGCATTCGGGGTGAACAATGCTTTCATGTTGTTTCCTCCTCATTTCTGTGTTGCGAGACGCTCGCGCTTCCAGTCAAGATAATCATCATAGGTACCCGGTCGGTCGAGGATCGAGCCGTCCGGCTGGAACTCGATCACGCGGTTACAGGCAGTCTGCAAAAGCTCATGGTCGTGCGAGGCCAGAAGAATATTCCCCGGGAAAGCGCAAAGCCCCTTGTTGACGGCCTGGATTGCTTCCATATCGAGGTGGTTCGTCGGCTGATCGAGGAGAATGACGTTTGCACCAGAAAGCATCATGCGCGAGAGCATACAGCGCACCTTTTCACCGCCGGACAGGAGATCGACCGGCTTGAAGACCTCGTCACCGGAAAAGAGCATCCGGCCGAGGAAGCCGCGCAGATACACGTCGTCCTTCTTTGCGGAGAACTGGCGGATCCAGTCAACGAGACTCTCATCGTGGCCGTCAAAGTATTCGCCGTTGTCCTTCGGCAGATAGCTGGTCGTGACGGTCTGACCCCATTTGATGCTGCCCTCGTCGGGCTCCAGCTCGCCCGTCAGGAGCTTGAACATCGTGGTCTGCGCCAGCTCGTTTTCACCGACGAAGGCGATCTTGTCATTCTTGTTGACGATGAACGTGACCTTATCGAGGAGCTTCACGCCGTCAACGGTCTTGCTGACGTCAGTGACGAACAGAATGTCCTTGCCGACCTCACGCTCACGCTCAAAGCCGACGAAGGGATAGCGTCGGGAAGAAGCCGGCATTTCCTCGACCGAGAGCTTGTCGAGCAGACGGCGGCGGGAGGTCGCCTGCTTGCTTTTGCTCTTATTGGCGGCAAAGCGCGAGATGAACGCCTGAAGCTCGGCGATCTTCTCCTCATTGCGCTTATTCTTGTTGCGGATGAGCTGCTGGACAAGCTGCGAGGACTCATACCAGAAATCGTAGTTGCCGACATACTGCTTGATCTTGCCATAGTCGATGTCCACGATGTGCGTGCAGACCGTGTTCAGGAAGTGGCGGTCATGGCTGACAACGATGACAAGGCCGCTGTCCTCATAGTCCATGATGAAGTTTTCCAGCCAGTTGATGGCCTCGATGTCGAGGTTGTTCGTCGGCTCGTCGAGCATGATGATGTCAGGCTTTCCGAAAAGCGCCTGCGCAAGAAGCACCTTGACTTTGTCGCGGCCGTCGGTGTTGGCCATCAGGTCATAATGCTGCTCGACAGGGATGCCAAGCCCCTGCAAAAGGCGGCTGGCGTCGGACTCCGCTTCCCAGCCGTCCATTTCCGCGAACTCCGTCTCCAGCTCGCTGGCGCGAAGGCCGTCTTCCTCGCTGAAATCCTCTTTTTCATACAGCGCGTCCTTTTCCTTCATCACGTCATAGAGATGCTGATTGCCCATGATGACGGTGTCAAGGATCGTGTACTGATCGTACTGGAACTGGTCCTGCTTGAGGATGGACATGCGCGCATCGGACTTGATCGAAACGGTGCCGGAGGTCGGCTCAAGCTCACCCGAGAGGATCTTCAGAAACGTAGACTTGCCCGCGCCGTTGGCGCCGATGACGCCGTAGCAGTTGCCGGGTAAAAATTGCAGGTCGGCGTTCTTGAACAGGACAGAACCGGCGAACTGCATGCCGAGATTGGATATTGTGATCATGATAGGCTCCTGTCAGTGTTTTTTCTTATCTTATCACAATTTCCGTACTTTTGGAAGCGCCAAATGTCGTGCGGTGAAAAGTGATTGACAGCCGTCTTCACAATGCGGTAGAATGAACGCAGAGTTCTGGACGATTTCAAAAGGGAGAGGAAAACATATGAAAAAAGCATGCTTCAGGCTATTTCTCTGTGCGGCGCTGATCGTGGCGCTTTCGGCGCTCAATCGTGCGGACGCCGCAAATGTCTCCGTATCCAGCATGAACGTCAAGGTCAACGGCGTACCGCAGACCGTTCAGGCGTATCTGATCGACGGCAATAACTATTTTAAGCTCCGCGATCTCGCCATGATGCTGCGTGAAACGCCGAACCGCTTTGAAGTCGGTTATGACAGCGCAACAAAGAAGGTCGCCTTGACCTCCGGTCAGGATTATACGTCGGTAGGCGGCGAGCTGACATCCGGACAGGATCTTTCGTATACCTGCAAAATAAGTCCCAGCACGCTGGTGATCGATGGGGAAGTGCGGACATGCAGAAGCTATAACATCGGCGGCAACAATTATTTCAAGCTCCGGGATCTTTCGTCCTCGCTCAAACTTTCGGTCGCCTACGACAGAAAGACACGCACAGTGCTCATACGGAGCGTCGGGGTTTCCTCCACACCGCCGATCCCGGCAGCGGAACAGAACGATGACATGAAAATCCATACCGCCAGCAGCTCTGTCGATAACGGAAGGCAGACCAAAACGGTCTACAGCTTCCAGAATAAGGAGCTGTATTATGAGATCAGCGAGGAATTTCCGCAGCAGAAGCGTCGTAAGGTCACAACCTATACAATGGACGATGCTGTCTATTCGATCGTTACGATGGAATTTGACGATGCCGGAAATCTGACGAAGTGGGAGCTGTCGTTGGAAAACGGCATGATCATTCGGTATACGCTGTCTTTCTATGACGAGCAAAATCGCTGGATCCGCGATGAAAGCTACTATGGCGATGGAATGATGGGCGGGTATTCCGAGGCGGAATATGGCGAGGATGGCCGCCCGGTGAAGGAGCGGAACTATATGGTGCGTGAAGACGGCGAATCTGAGTTGGCCTACGTATTGGAATTCCGCTATGAGGGCGGTGCCCTGCACAAGGTCGTTATGGTCAGTGCAGGCGGCCAGGTCATCAGCGAGCAGGCAATCCGGGCAGGCGTGATCACCTATGGCCACTATAAGTTCAACTGAGCAATCACAGAAAGAGGCGCAGGCAGACAGCAGCCTGCGCCTTTGCCGCATATGAACGCTTTGTGAATTTTTCGGAAAGGGCTTGCAAAATCACAAGGATGGTTTATAATACATTTAGCACTCAGAGTAAGCGAGTGCTAATATTTCAATTACAGGACGTGACACATATGGAAAAGAAGCAGTTTCAGGCGGAATCCAAGCGGCTGCTTGACCTGATGATCAATTCTATTTATACGCACAAGGAGATCTTCCTGCGCGAGATCCTTTCAAACGGCTCCGATGCCATTGACAAGCTGGCATATCAGGCTCTGACGGATGAGAAGGTCGGCATGAGCCGCAGTGATTTTGCCATTCGCATCCAGGCCGACAAGCAGGCCCGCACGCTGACCGTCTCCGACAACGGCATCGGCATGGATCAGACCGAGATGGAGGAAAACCTCGGCACCATCTGCCGCTCCGGCAGTCTCAAATTCAAGCAGGAGATGGAGAAGAAGGACGATGTTGACATCATCGGCCAGTTCGGCGTCGGCTTCTACTCGGCATTCATGGTAGCCGACGAGGTGACGGTCATCTCGAAGAAATACGGCTCTGACACGGCGTTTATGTGGAAGTCGAGCGGTGCGGATGGCTATACCATCGAGCCCGCAGAGCGCGAGAGCGCTGGTACAGACGTCATCATGAAGCTGAAAGAGGACACCGAGGACGAGCAGTACTCCCGCTTCCTTGAGAGCTATACCATTCAGGGACTTGTCAGGAAATACTCCGACTACATCCGCTATCCCATCAAGATGAATGTCGAGAGCCAGCGGCTCAAGGAGGGCACGGAGGACTCTGACAAGCCGGAATATGAGACGGTCATCGAGGATCGGACGCTCAACTCAATGATCCCCATCTGGCAGAAGGCGAAAAAGGACGTCACGGACGAGGAATACAATAGCTTCTACAAAGAGAAGTTCTACGACTTTGAAGACCCGCTGGCCGTCATTCACGCCAGCGTAGAGGGTGCGGTCACATACAAGGCGCTGCTCTACATCCCGGCCAGAGCGCCCTTTGACTTCAACACCAAGGACTTCAAGAAGGGCCTCCAGCTCTATTCCTCGGGCGTGCTCATCATGGAAAACTGCGCAGACCTCCTGCCCGATTGCTTCCGCTTCGTGCGCGGCGTGGTCGATTCGCAGGATCTCAGCCTGAATATTTCCCGTGAAATGCTCCAGCACGACCGCCAGCTCAAGTTCATGGCAGGCAACCTTGAAAAGAAGATCAAGGCTGAGCTGACGAAGATGCTGGAAAACGAACGTGAGAAATACGAAAAGTTCTTCACGGTGTTCGGTATGCAGCTCAAGTACGGCGTTGTCGCCGATTACGGCCAGAAGAAGGACATGCTTCAGGATCTGCTGCTGTACTGGTCGAACAAGCAGGGCAAGCTCATCACGCTCAAGGAGTACGCCGACGCGATGCCCGAGGAGCAGAAGTACATTTACTACGCAACGGGCGAGAGCCGCGCGCGGCTTGGTCAGCTTCCGCAGCTTGAGCAGCTCAACGAAAAGGGCTATGACGTGCTGTTCATGACCGAGGAGGTCGATGAGTTCGTTCCGCAGTCGCTCATGAAGTACGCCGACAAGGAGCTGCGCAACGTCGCATCCGAGGATCTCGGTCTTGCAAGCGAGGAAGAAAAGAAGGCGGCAGAGGAAAAGGCCGAGCAGGCAAAGCCCACGCTGGAATTTGTGAAGCAGGCACTGGGCGACAGCGTCAAGGAGGTTCGTCTGAGCACAAATCTGGGAAGTCATCCCGTTTGTCTCGTCCCGGAGGGCGGCATGACGTTTGAGATGGAAAAGTATTTCCGCCGCGTCAGCCCCGAAATGCAGGCAAAGGCCGACCGTGTGCTGGAGCTGAATCCGGAGCATCCGGTGTTCGCCGCCTTGCAGCTTGCCGTGGCGCAGGACCCGGAGAAGGCAAAGAAGTACGTCAAGATCCTGCACACGCAGGCGCTGATGATGGCGGATCTGCCGGTCGAAAACGCCGCAGAATACACCGAGCTTGTCTGCGAGCTGATGAAATAAGGACAAATGCGCGAGGGATTTTTCCCTCGCGCATTTTCTGTGCTCAGTATTCGATTTCCTGTGCGGCAGGCGTTTCCAGAAGCTCCGGCTCCTCCAGCAGCTTCTTGAGCAGCCGGATGGTTTTGGAATAGTAGTAGCCGTCGGCAAGGCGCTCGTCGATGGTCAGGCCCAGATCGAGCATTTCGTGCATCTCATACGTGCCGTCCTCGCGGAAGACAGGCCGGTAGGACTTTTCACCGATGATGCAGAAGATCGAGCAGGTGCCCCAGTTGGTCAGATGATGATAGCCGGAGCGGAGCTTGATCGAGCCAAGATTGGACAGGACGACCGTGCAGTAGTACGGATCGGTCTCAATGATGCTCTGCGGGATCCAGCCATGGATGTCGAGCCGCGTCAGGATCCAGACGATGAACTTTCCGAGGAAGCGCGGCATACTGTTAAACAGGTTCATGCTGTCGGTCGAGCTGTCGACCTTTTTTTCATCCCGGCAGTCAAGGATCTGGTGGCGCAACTCCTCATGGATCGAGTCGAGCGTGCTGTCGTCCTTTCCGTGGATAACCGCCAGCGCCTCTGCGGCCTCATCGGCAAACTGCTTCTTCACGACAAACGACGCAGAGACCTCGTTGCGCTGATAGAAGTTCTTGTTTGCGATGAACCGGTTCATCTTGGGCCTCAGCGTGATGGTCTTGATGAGCGCCGCCACGATGACATGGAACATGGTGTAGCGGAACTCAGTCTCATTTGCGTTCTTCCGCTCCAGATAGGCGTTCATGTTGGTCAGATCGATGGTCTCGGAGATGTACGCCTCGTTGTCGCAGCGGTTCGGATAGATCAGCGGGGTGATGAAGTGCATCCCATCCAGATCGCGCAGCAGACGTCCGTCCTTGCGGTCGCCAAACCGCTTCTTTTGTTTTTCCATAAAATTCACACACCTTAATTGCAATTCTACGCCCCGGCAGACACAAATCACCGCCGAAACCGCAATTCCTGTAACAATATATCAAATCAGACCGGTAATTGCAACATCTGTCTTTTTCACTTCGCAGGAAAAGCAGAAATGGTGGGAATTCTCCCGTGCTTTCAGAGTAAAACAAATGAAAAGAAGTGTCCGTGCTGTGTGGAATGTGTATATATAACAAAAAAACGGCGGGTCTTGCCTGCGTTTTACGTTTAATTGCATATTGACAAATAAAAATACAGGATTTATAATAGCGCCAATCAATTCAGGGAGGACAGCGGTATGAAGCGTTATGAAGCCACTCAGATGAATACCTGTGCTTCGACTGATGCCTCTGCCTGTGCGGCTGCACCGTCGGCTTGCCATGCCGCTTCTGCGATGATTCTGAACATGGATACTGCCATTCTGGCGGTATCCATTTTTTGCGCCCTTATTGGCATGATTTCCGGCCTGATTATCATTATTTGCAGCATTATTGTACTTGTACTGCTTGTTGTTTCCATTTGCCTCGCCGCAGACAATTTCATAGCGCCGCAAGGCAGAATCAGTATCCGCACCGGATAGCAGTCCGGGTGGAGAAGCGTCAATACAAACGGTTCTGCCAAGCGCAGAGCCGTTTTTTTGTTGCATTTCACGCTGACATCAGCTTGAAAAAAATACAGAAAGAGGTTCAAAAAATGAAAAAGTATTCAAAATTTATGTGTCTTCTTATGGCATTCGCACTGCTTCTCGGCACGTTGAGCGCCTGCTCCGGAACGGGCAAGGGCAGCGCATCCGCCGCGGAGGATCCTGCAAAAGAGATCACCATTGCATTCATCGGCAACACGACCGGCGACTATGCCGAGTACGGCACTCCGGTCCGCAATGCGGTCATGCTGTATTTTGACCAGCTCAACGCCAAGGGCGGCATCAACGGCAAGCAGGTCAGGGTCCTGGAATACGACGACAAGGGTGACGGTGTTGACGCGGTCAGCGCATACAACCTTGCGTGTGAGAAGGGCGTTACCGCTGTCATCGGCGCCGTTATGACCGCTCCGAGCATCGCACTGGCGGACGTGACGTACGAGACGGGGATGCCGCAGATCACCGCTTCCGCCACAGCCACCGGCGTCACGGTCATCGAGGACACCGGCGAGGTTCGCAGCAATGTTTTCCGCGCCTGCTTCATTGATCCCTTCCAGGGACAGAGAATGGCGGATTACGCCGTCAATAAGCTCGGTGCAAAAACGGCGGCGGTTTTCTTTGAGACTGGCAACGACTACTCCGAGGGCGTGAAAAATGCCTTCCTGGAGGAGGCCAAGAATCTCGGTCTGGAGATCGTGGATACGCAGGCATTCGGCTCCGGCGACAAGGACTTCAAGGTTCAGATGACCAACATCGCAAGCAAAGACCCTGACATTGTGTTCTGCCCGATCTATTACGGTGAGGCCGGTCTTGCCATCCGTGCGGCGCGTCAGGCAGGCTGCACGTCCACATTCCTCGGCAGTGACGGCTTTGGCTCCATCAAGGACTATGCCTCCGCAGAGGAACTGGAGGGCACCCTGTACTGCTCCGGCTACGCACCCGGAACGCAAAGCGTCGCGCAGTTTGAGAAGGACTACTGCGAGACCTACAATGTCGAGACCGTCCCCAACATGTTTGCGCCCCTTGCATACGATGCGGCTATGATCATGGCCTACGGGCTGAAGGCCGCAGAGGAAAAGGGCTTGAGTGCCGGTACGGAGGAGTATAAGCAGGCTGTCATCGAGGCCATCAAGAGCATGCAGGGCGTCGAGGGCATCACCGGAACGTACTCCTTCGACAAATACAACAACCCCATCAAGTCCGTTGCGATCATCGAGCTTTCCGGCGGCGAGGAAGTCTTCAGGGAGATGTATTGATCGCATGCGTTTGGTTTTCGCATGACAGCGCACACCGTGCGCGGCGGGATGCGTCCCGCTGCGCACGGACGTGTGAGCAGCGGATGGTTGACGTCATCCACGGCTGGCTGACATCAGCCATCGGATGTTCACAGGACAAGAGGAAGGAAAGGTGTGAGGCTTATGTCTCTGATAATCGCTCAGCTTTTTAACGGCTTGCAGACCGGCTCGATCTTTGCGCTGGTCGCGCTTGGATACAGCATGGTCTATGGCATCATCATGCTTTTGAACTTCGCCCACGGCGACATCATCATGATCGGTGCGTATACAACGTTCTATGCCATGACAACGTTTCATCTGCATCCAGTTTTCTCGCTCGTTCTGGCCGTCTGCGTCAGCACGGCGCTCGGCGTTGTGATCGAAAAGGTCGCATACACGCCGCTGCGCTCGGCGCCGCGGCTGAGCCTGCTGATCACGGCGATCGGCATCTCATTTCTTCTGGAAAACGGTGCGCAGCTTCTGTTTGGCGCGGACACAAAGAGCATGGATGTGATCGTCCCCGGCAGCGTCAGCTTCCTCGGAACAACGGTGAGCTATGCAGCGATCCTGACCATCGTGGTCACGCTGCTCGCGATGGCCGCACTGACGTTTCTTGTACAGCGGACTCGTCTCGGAAAAGCCATGCGTGCAGTTTCGGAGGACATGGGTGCAGCGGAGCTGATGGGCATCAGTCTGAACAAGACCATCTCCTTCACCTTTGCGGTCGGCTCTGCGCTGGCCGGAATCGGCTCTGTCCTGTATCTCTGCGCATACCCGCAGGCCTCGCCCACAATGGGCTCCATGCTGGGCCTGAAGGCCTTTGTTGCGGCGGTTCTCGGCGGCATCGGCTCGATCCCGGGTGCGATGATCGGCGGCTTTGCAATCGGACTTCTGGAGGCTGTGGTCACGGCCGTCGGACTTTCCGTCTGGAAGGACGGCGTGGTCTTTGCCGTCCTGATCGTAGTTCTGCTGTGCAGACCGACCGGCATTCTCGGTCATAAAGCGACAGAAAAGGTTTGAGGGAGGCAACGACATGACAACACAGAAAAAGCTCCGCATGACGCCGGAGCAGCGTGCGCTCACGCCCATCCGCATCCCGATGCCGCTGCGGTATCTTATCAACCTTACACTGATTCTCTGTCTTTGGCTCGTATTCCGGGCGCTGATCACAGGCGGCGTCATCACGAATTACTGGACCGGTATTTTGATCACGGTCGGCATCAACATCATTCTGGCCGTCTCGCTGAACGTGGCGACCGGTTATCTCGGGCAGCTTCCGCTCGGACATGCAGGCTTTATGGCAGTCGGCGCGTATGCCGGCGGCATCTTCATGAAGGCCACCCCTGCGGCAGAGCTTCTCAAATCCGGCCAGAATGCAGCTGCGCTTCCGTATATTCTGGCAGCGCTCGTTCTCAGCGCCGTGATCGCAGGTGTATTTGGCCTTGTGATCGGTATTCCGGCGCTGCGGCTGCGGGGGGACTATCTTGCGATCATCACGCTCGGCTTCGGTGAGATCATTCGTGTGGTACTGACAAACATCGACTCCGTGCTTGGCTTCAGCTTTACATACGGCGCAGCCGGACTCAAGCGCATCCCGAAATTTGCAAGCTTTGATCTGGTATTTGTCTGCGTCGTGCTCTCCTGCACGGTGGTGCATATGATCATGAAATCGCGGCACGGACGCGCGATCCTTTCCATCCGGGAAAATGAGATCGCATCGGAAAGCGTCGGCATTCCCACAACATATTATAAGACGTTCGCATTTGCGGCCTCTGCCATGCTGGCCGGTATGGCGGGATGCCTGTACGCGGGCTATCTCGGCTCACTGTACCCGGCAACGTTCAAATTTATGAAATCGATCGAGATCCTTGTCATGGTTGTTCTCGGCGGCATGGGTTCCATGCTCGGCTCCGTGCTCTCGGCCTCGGTCCTGACCGTTTTGCCGGAGGCGCTGCGCTCGGTCGAGGATCTGCGCATGGTCGCATATTCGCTGGCGTTGGTCGTGATGATGATCTTCCGTCCGAAGGGGCTGCTGGGCAGCTATGATTTTTCCATGTCAAAAGCGCTTGAACGTATCCTGAATACCGTATTCCGCCCGAAGCTGCGCGCGGCAAAGAAGAAGGAGGGCAGTGACCATGTCCAGAGCTGATCGGCCAAAAACAAAGCTGGTCGAGGTACCCTCGACCAACATCATTCCGGAACGCGACATCGGTATGCCGCCGATTCTGGAGACACGCCACCTCGGCATCGATTTCGGCGGCCTGACCGCCGTGAGTGATTTCAATTTTGCCATTGGCCGCACGGAGATCGCCGGACTGATCGGGCCAAACGGCGCAGGCAAGACAACCATCTTCAATCTGCTGACAAAGGTCTATCAGCCGACGCGCGGGACGATCCTGCTGGACGGCATTGATACAGCAGGGAAGTCCACCATTCAGGTCAACCAAATGGGCATTGCCCGCACGTTTCAGAACATCCGCCTTTTCCGAGAGCTTTCCGTGCTTGACAACGTTCTGATCGGGCTGCACAATGAGATGAAGTATTCCACACTCAGCGCGATCTTCCGTCTGCCGGACTATTGGCGTCGTGAGCGCATCGCGAAGGAGCGTGCAATGGAGCTTCTGAGCATCTTTGACATGCAGGTTCTGGCGGAGCACAAGGCAGGCTCGCTGCCGTATGGCGCGCAGCGCCGTCTGGAGATCGTCCGTGCGCTGGCGACAAACCCGTGCCTGCTGCTGCTCGATGAGCCGGCAGCCGGTATGAACCCGTCGGAGACCGCTGAGCTGATGGACAACATTGTCCGCATCCGGGACACCTTCGGCATTGCGATCCTGCTGATCGAGCACGACATGAACCTTGTCATGGGCATCTGCGAGGGCATCTGCGTTCTGAATTTCGGAAAAATCATCGCAAAAGGAACGCCGGATGAGATCCAGTCCAACCCCGCGGTCATTGAGGCGTATCTGGGAAAGAGAAAGGAGGGCGCGGCATGCTGACAGTTCAGAATCTGCATGTCTACTACGGTGCGATCCATGCGGTCAAGGGCGTCTCGCTGGAGGTTCGTGACGGTGAGATTGTCACGCTGATCGGCGCGAACGGCGCAGGAAAAAGCACAGTCCTCAACACCATCTCCGGCCTGCTGAAGCCGAAAAGCGGCTGCATCGACTTCATGGGGGAGCACGTCGGCGGTATGTCTCCGAATAAGATCGTCCAGAGGGGCCTTGTACAGTGCCCGGAAGGGCGGCGTATCTTTGCTCGGATGACAGTGGAGGAAAATCTGCAAATGGGCGCATACACCTGCCCAAAATCTGAGCTGAATGCGCATCTTGAGCGCGTCTACGAGCTTTTTCCGCGGCTGAAAGAGCGGTACAGACAGCTCGGCGGGACGCTCTCCGGCGGTGAGCAGCAGATGCTTGCGATGGGACGCGCAATGATGAGCCAGCCAAAGCTGCTGATGCTGGACGAGCCCTCGATGGGTCTTGCGCCGCTGCTGGTGGAGCAGATCTTTGAGATCATCCGCTCGCTGCACCGTGCAGGAACAACGATCCTGCTTGTCGAGCAGAATGCGCAGATGGCGCTTCAAGTCGCGGACAGAGCCTACGTTCTGGAATCCGGCACGATCACGCTCTCTGGCCTTGGACATGAACTTTTGGAGAGTGATTCCATCAAAAAAGCCTATTTGGGTGGATAAATCGAAACAAATTCCCACAGGAGAAATCCTGCGGGAATTTTATCTGAGAAAAAGGGCAGGGGAGCGCTAGATCTTGATTTTGGAGAGGGGATTGGCCTCTGCGGCGATCTTCAGCTCCGTATTCTCAATGTGCGTGTAGATCTGCGTCGTATTGAGATTCTCGTGACCGAGAACCTCCTGAAGCGTCTTGAGATCAACGCCGTTTGAGAGCATCAGCGTTGCGGCAGTGTGGCGCAGCTTGTGCGCGGAAAACTGCGTCGAGTCCAGACCGGCCTCCAGCAGATGCTTCTTGACGAGGCGGTGAACCGCGGTGACGCTGATGCGGTTTTTGTCGCGCGAGCCAAAGAGCGCGCGATTGTCTGAGAGTACTATTTTGTTGCGTTCGACCAGATAATCGTCGATGGCTTTGCGGCAGGAGGCGCCCATATAGACGATACGCTCCTTGTTGCCCTTGCCGACGACGCGGATGCGGTCATCGTAGATATCCGACAGATTCAGCCCGACCAGCTCTGAACGCCGGATGCCGCAGTTCAAAAAGAGCATCAGGATCGCAAAATCGCGCGCTTGATTCGGCCCGGAGACGGCGCGGAGCAGCGCCGTGGACTCCTCGAGGCTCAGGTATTTCGGAAGGCTTTTGCGGAGCTTCGGCAGTTCAATGTCCTTTACGGGATTTTCCTTGATCTGCTTTGTCGAAACGCTGAGATAATTGTAGAAGGATTTGAGCGCCGACAGCTTTCGCGCGCGTGCAGCCGTACCGATGCCGGGCTCGTCGTGCGAGCCCTCCGGGATGCGGTCGTTTGCGAGGAACGAGAGAAAGTCAAAAACCTCATACGTGCTGACGCTGCGCACGAAGTCCAGATCCACGTCGCTGATCGGGATGTCCTCAAGCAGCGTATTCACCGGCAGCTCGTGACGCATGAGCTTTATGAAGCGCAGAAACATCCGGATATCCAGATAGTATTCGGAGATGGTGCGCCGCGACTGGCCCTTGATTGTTTCATGATAAGAAAGAAATTCGCGCAGGATCTGCGGGCAATCCTGATAGTTTTCCATATTGAACGCTCCATTTCATCGCTTGTGTCATTTGGCAGGTTTCGTCTGCATCGCGCGCGGCAGTGCAAACGCGGCCTTGTATGGCTGTATTGTATCATATCCGGTGCTCCAACGCAACAAAATTTTTATTTTGTTGCGTTTATTCTTAACGTGCGTATTTCTCAACCAAGCGTGGCTCGTCCTCCCCCATGCGAATTAAAAATCTGCCAGGGGCAGCCGCGTGAGGCCGCGCGCCCTTGGCAGATTTCTATTTGATCGATGCATTGTGCTCCCGTCAATAGATCACATAGATCATACGGTACAAAAACCGTTTCCACGGGCGCTTTTCCTGCATCAGCTCGTGCGTCAGCGCATCGCAGTGTGCCTTGAGCGGCGCAAGCTCCTGCGGCGTCAGCCTGTGCTGGCTGAATTTCGCCTTCAGCGCGAGCGCCTCCAGCTCCGGCGGAACCTCGCATCCTGCCAGCTTCGACAAAAACCGCAGATGCCGGAAATGCATGACCGCCTGACGGTTGAGATTGCCTCGCGTGAGCTGCGTGCTGCGTCCCGCCAGCCGCAAAATACGGTATCCAAACCACATCGCAGCGGCGGCAAGGATGCCAAGCACCCAGAAAAGCACGGTTTGCCACGCGTTTGTGTCCTCTGTCGCATGATTGGAAGGCATTGTCCCCTGCGGCATGTCGGAATCTCCGATGCTCGGCTCTGAAACCGGCGTATCCGGTTTCTCCGGCTTCGGCTGTACAGCGCTTTCGTCCGGCTTTTGCGGCTCCGGCTCGGCGGTATCCGGCTCCGGACTGGTCTCCGGCGTATCCGCGGAGAGATCGGCGGGCGTGGGATCGAGCACGAGCCACTGCGTTCCGTCATAGTATTCGACCCAGGCGTGCGCATCGTCCTCGGTAACGGGCGTCCACTCCCCTTCTGCGGCAGAAACGGTGTACCCGGTGACATACCGCGCCGGGACGCCGCAATAACGCAGCAGGAGCGCCGCCGACGTTGCAAAATGCACGCAATAGCCTGTGTCGCTCTGCGTCAAAAACCAGTAGACAAAATCCTCACCGGACGGGACACGTGCAGTCTCAAGGCTGTATATCTTCCCTTTTTGAACGAGCGCAGTGACCGCTTTTGTGCAGGTCTCGACACCGGATACAGACGCCTGCGGAAGCGAACGAACCTCGTCAAGCTCCAGAAGCGACGCGTGCAGGTCATCCGGAAGCTCCAGATAATACCGGCGCACAAAGGCGCTGTAGTCGCTGTCGCCGCTCGTCTCCGACCAGCGGTAACGGGTGGAAAAATCGATGGAATACTGCGTTGCCTGCTGCGAATTGCGCACATAGGCGTCAAAGTACGGCGTCATGCCCTCCGGCAGTGCGACGGGCTTGTACGGCAGATAGCAGATGGACGATTTCATATCGGTCTTGATCTCCAGCGTCCGCACAGCCTCCTGCGTTTCTGACAGGAAGGCATCCTCCGGCACGGAAAGCTCCGCATACGCGCTCTTGGGGAGCGCCGTCCAGGTGCTGTCCTGGTAGGCCGCCATCGAGTCCGCGCGCAGATGATAGGTGCCCGCGAGCGGCGAACGGATGTCCATGACGTGCCGGCCGGTCTTGCTCTGCGGGCCAACGCGCGAAAGATCGACACGCTCCACGCTGGAATCCCACACGCGGCTTCCAAGCGTACTGGGCGAAAACGGCGAGACGAGCTCCATCTGCCCTGTTTTGTGATCCATGCGGAACAGCGAGAGCCTATCGAGCGCGGAGCTGACGCTGCTTTGCAGATCCTCCTGCCACGCGCCCCTATCATACGCCCCCGGCGGAGAGATCAGGACGAGCAGCCCGATCAAAGCCGCAAGCGGCAGCGCAAGCAGCGCGCTCAGGCGGCACGCGGCTCTGCCGCTTTCTCTGCGGATGCTCTGCGTCAAGAACGCCAGCGCCAGCGCACCGATCAGCAGCAGCACCGCCCATGCCGCCGGTACCGTTTCCAGAATGAACAGGCAAAGTACCAGAAACGGAAGCCCCGCCGCAGCACAGAGCACCGGCGTGCGCCGCTGTTCGAGTGAAAATGTACACAAAAATGCCAGGATCACTGCCGGAAGAACCAGAAATGCGTTGGCTGTCTCCGCCATCGCAATTCCATCCGGCAGGGAAAGCTCCTGCCCAAGCGAGTAGGCGGCAGAAAAACATGCAACGACTCTCTCCGCCGCAACGAAAAACGCGCTTACACACGCCTCCCAGCGGAGATAGAGCAGCGCACCGAGCAGCAAGGGCGCGGCGCAAATGGCAAACCACGCGCGGCGCAGTCCACAGAGGACGGCAAACAGCAGGCAGAGCGCCGCACACGTCAGGAAAAGCGGAAGCGGATCGACCGGGATCTGAAATGCGGTCACCGGGCACATCAGTGCCCCGAATGTGACGGCAAGGGCGTAAAGGGCGCCGGAGAGCACCTGCATTACGTCAAAGCGCTTCATACCGTCACCTCCTCCGGAAGGCGGATGTGATACCGCCAGTCTGCTGCCGCAAAGCTCCTGCCCGCGATCGAGGGCATGTCCGCGCGCAGAGGTGTGTCCAGAAGCGCCTGCATCAGCGCCTCCAGCTCCGCCTCGCCTCCAACCGACATGGTCACGGGTTCGAGATCCTTCGGCGAGAGCCAGCAGACAAAATGCGCTGCCTCATGCTCCAGAAGCCAGCGGCTCACCCAGAGCAGGATGGCAAGCTTTCGGTCGGCATCGCGCCGCTCGCCCGTGAGGTCGAGCGTCAGCAGGACGTATCGGCGGTCCGGCTCCTGAGCCTCGCGGACGATCAGCTTGTCCGTCTTGGCGGACAGCTTCCAGTGAATGTCGCGCATACTGTCTCCGGGCCGGTATTCGCGCATGTCGTGTATTTCGGAAAAGCCGCCGCCGTGCTTCGGGCGGTAGGCGCGCGCCTGAAAGCGGCTGAGATTCGGGAGCGGCTCCGGCGCCTCGGGCGTCGGCCAAACACGCAGCACGCCCAACTCCGGCAGACGCATTTTGAATGAAAACAGGCCGAGATAATCCGTCATCTTCCCGCGCGAAAAGGAATACGCATACGCGCCGCAGTGCGCCGTCGCAAGAACGATGTCGCGCGCGTCCCACGCGGCGAAGCGGTACTCCTGCGTGTCCGTTGTGCCGCCCATGCGGTCGGTGCAGGTCAGACGGATGCTGCACGGCAGCGCCGGAAGGACGGGCCTGCGCGCGTTCACGAGATGCAAAAGCGCCTCCTCCCCAACCGTGCAGCATTCCGGCAGATGCGCGGAAAATCGCTGGTGCAGGACGCAGGGCAGACTGAATATCAGCGAGAAAACAGGCAGGCACAGCAAAAACACCAGCAGGAACCATGAGATCCAGCCGCTATAATAGATGTGAAAGAGCAGCATTCCGGCAAGCAGCGCCGCATACAGCAGTCGAGCCTTCCGCATCTCAGACCCTCGGTGCCGGCGTGCGCTTGAGGATCTCCTCGAGCACGGTTTCCGGCGTGATGGCTTTTGCCTCAGCCTCGGGCGACATGAGAAGCCGGTGCGCGACAGTGCTGACAAACACGGTCTGAACGTCCTTCGGCACGACATAATCACGCCCCTGCACATAGGCGACCGATTTTGCCATAGCGGTCACGGAGAGCGTGGCGCGCGGGCTTGCCCCGCGCAGGATGAGCGGATGCGCGCGCGTCGCGCCGATCAGCGAGACGGTGTAGTCGATCAGCTCAGCCTTCATGTACACGGCTGCCGCCTCGTCCTGCATGGCGGCGAGCTGCTCGCGCGTGACCACAGGCCGGATCAGCGCCAGCGGGTTGCCGCCCTGACGGCGGAGCACCATATTCCGCTCATCCTCCGGCTCGGGATAGCCGATGGACATGCGGACGGTGAATCGGTCCATCTGCGAATCCGGAAGAAGCTGCGTGCCGGATGCGCCGGTCGGGTTCTGCGTTGCAAAGACGATGAATGGCTGCGGAATGCGGTGGCTGACGCCGTCCACGGTGACCTGCCCCTCCTCCATCGCCTCCAAAAGTGCGGACTGCGTGCGCGAGGTCGCGCGGTTGAGCTCGTCCGCGAGAAAAATATTGCAGACGATGGCGCCCGGCTGATAGCGCATGGCGCCTGTCTCCTTATTATAAATGGAATAGCCGGTGATATCCGAAGGCAGGACGTCCGGCGTAAACTGCACGCGGCCGTACTCCAGACCGAGTGCCTTTGCAAACGCCAGCGCCATCGTCGTTTTTCCGACGCCGGGAATGTCCTCCAGCAGAATGTGTCCGCGCGCGAGAATGACGGTCATGACCCAGACGAGCACGCGGTCCTTACCAACGACCGCTTTTTTGACCTCGCCGAGGATCTGACTGATCTGGTTCATAAAAGCGCCTCCATCCGTGTTGTTTTCTTACCAGAAAGTATACCACCAGTACCGAGTTTTTCCAAGATAAAAAGAAATTATGAGCCATTTTTTAAGAAAACGGAAATACTATGTTAATTCACGAATTTGCGTATTTACACGCTTTGATTTTTGCAGTAAAATTATTTCAGATTCTCAAGGAAAGAGGTACTCCTATGGAAAACGCAGTAAAACGGATCGGAGTTCTGACATCCGGCGGCGACGCCCCCGGCATGAATGCAGCAGTACGCGCGGTCGTGCGTGCCGCGACCTTCCGCGGCATCGAGTGCATCGGCATCCGCCGCGGCTATATGGGTCTGATCAACGGCGATTTTATCAAGCTGACAACCGATAACGTTTCTCATATCATCAATCGCGGCGGCACGATGCTCTACACCGCGCGCTGCGAGGAATTCCGCACGGTGGAGGGCCAGCAGAAGGCGGCGGCGACCTGCAAGCTGCTGGGGCTCGGCGGCATCATTGGCATCGGCGGCGACGGCACATTCCGCGGTCTTGTCGAGCTGAGCAAGCAGGGCATTTCCGTCGCGGGCATCCCCGCAACGATCGACAACGACATTGTCTGCACAGACTATACCATCGGCTATGACACCGCAGCCAACACGGCGGTCGAGGCCATCGACCGTCTGCGCGATACGATGCAGTCGCACGAGCGCTGCTCCGTGGTCGAGGTCATGGGGCACAATGCCGGCCATCTGGCGCTGTATGTCGGCCTTGCGACCGGTGCAACCGCAGTTCTGGTGCCGGAAAAGGGCGTCGATTTCGAGCGCGATGTCATTGACCGCATCCGTCAATCGCGCCTTGCGGGCAACACGCATTTTATGATCATCGTCGCAGAGGGCGCCGGCAGCGGCATGGAGATCGGCAAGGTCATCCATGACGTGCTCGGCCTCGATCCGCGTGTGACCATTCTTGGCCACATTCAGCGCGGCGGTACGCCGTCGGCGCGCGACCGCGTGATGGCGACGCGCATGGGCTATCACGCCGTCAAAGTTCTTGCCGAGGGCAAGACCAACCGCGTCATCTGCGCCCGCAACGGCGGCATGATGGATCTCGACATTCTCGAGGGGCTTGCCATGAAGAAGGGGCTCAACGCCCAGCAGTATGAGGTGCTGGAGGCCATGACCGGCATCGGAAGCTGACCCGCCGGCACGAGCGCTGCAAAGTATTTCAATCAAACAGAAAAAGAGAACGCATCCCCACCGTGGTCCTACGGTGGGGATGCGTTCTGCATGTGCGATATGCTATGGGCGCAAACCGGTCAGGCGAAGACCGGTCACGCTTTCGGATGGTATTTGTTATAGACTGCCTTGAGATTCTGCTTGACGAGCTGCGCATAGACCTGCGTGGAGGAAATGTCACTGTGGCCGAGCATCTCCTGAATGGAGCGCAGATCCGCGCCGTTCTCCAGCAGGTGCGCTGCGAAGCTGTGGCGCAGTGTGTGCGGCGTGATATCCTTGTCGATGTGCGCCTTTTCCTGATAGAATTTGATGATCTTCCAGAAGCCCTGCCGCGACATGCGCTCACCGGAGATGTTGACGAACAGTGACTGCTCCGACGGGTCGGCGATCATTTTCGGGCGCACGTCCTCCATATAATCCGCAAGCGCCTGCAGCGCCTCCGGGTAGAGCGGAATGATGCGCGTTTTACCGCCGCCGGCGCAGCGCAGGAAGCCGCCCGAAAGACTTACATCGTCATAGTTGAGATTGATGAGCTCGCTGACGCGAATACCGGTCGCATACAGCACCTCCAGCATCGCCTTGTCGCGGTAGCCCTTCATGTCCGAGCATTTCGGCTGCTCCAGCAGAAGCTCGACCTCCTTGCCGGAGAGGATCTGCGGGAGCTTTTTCTCTGTTTTCTCCAGCTTGATGTTGCGCACCGGATTCTGGTCGATCTCATCCTCGCTGAGCGCGAACATGTACAGGCTTTTGAGCGAAGCAAGGCTGCGCGAGACCGTTGCAGGCGATTTTCCGCGGTTCTGGAGCCACTGCACATAATCCGCGATCGTCCGCTGCGTTGCCTCGAGCACATCCGTCCCCAGCGTGAGCAGGTATGACGCATACTGATGAATGTCCCGCATGTAAGACGACACGGTATTATTCGATGCGTGTTTGATCTCGATGAGGTAATCCTCATACCGGGTAATGATGTCCGCTGCCATATGTAAGCCCTTCCAATGCAGAATGTGTGCATGACAAAGAATGCCGGGTTTTGAAATGAATCCCCGCAATCGGCAGTATGCATGAGCCAAGGTGCGCCGCAGAACGAAAAAGTGGAAATAAAAAACGCGCAGATGAACGCGCGAAATAATTATTTCTACTAAAGCGCCTCTGTGGAAGTGAGGCTAATATACCGCATTTGGCCTTGAATTTCAAGGAAAAAAGCGTAATTCTTAAAAATTTGTTAATTATGACAACGGATTATGTCAATAATGTTATGTAAATTTAGAAACAGTGTGTGGACGCAAGGTGCGGTCAGGTACGGAAAAAGCACCACATCTGGTGCGATGGTCGCGATTCAACTTCTAAATCTTGCTTTTGCAGGAAATCCTGCAAAAATGCAGCAGGTAAATGTCATTTACCTGCTGCTTCTGTATGCAAGTTCGCCGTCACCTTCGCCTTGCAGCGTGCAGTCGCTTCGGTCGGCGTGCAGCGATCAGGCTCGCAAGCGCTGCCGCGCTGAGGCAGGCACACCCGATCCTGCCGATCCCGACCGGCGGCGCATCGACAAACAGCAGATTCCCCATCAGCAGCACGAACGCATACACGGCCGCGCCCAGTGCTGCCGCAGCGAGCTTTTTCTGCTCCGCCATCTTCACTGCATAGAACGCGCCTGCAAGCGCACCAATCCCAGCCGCAAATACAGCCGCTCCTTCGATCTGTCTCTGCTGCACGATCCCGCCCAGAACCAGTGCCGCGATGAGCGCGGCAAGTGTGATCGCGGCGGCGAGGCTGATGCCCGCCGCGCAGAGTGCCGTCTGCCACATCGTCTTTGATTTGCGTTCTGACTTTTTTCTCATACCGGACTCCCCTCCCCTTTGCTTTCAGGATATGGCACGTACGGCTCTGTTATGCAGGCAGTTTCGCCGCAGCGGCAGCAAGAAGCGGGACGGCAAGCCGTCCCGCTTCGGGAGCTTGTCAAAAAGTCTTTTTTGACAAGCTCTCAAACGCGAACCGCACGGCTTGGTTCGCGTTTGAAAAGGCTGCACCCGCCTACGCGCATAATTTGTGCGCTGTTTGCGCACAAATTCCACACTTGGCGGGTGTTTTGTGTTTTGCCTGACACCGCAGCGTTCAGAAAAAGTGCCGGCGGCACTTTTTTAGCGCAGGCCGAAGCGGCATGCCGCGAGGGGGAACCACGTGTGGAGGCATCGCCTGCAGGCGCGAACTCTACGAGGTTTTTTGACAGGCTGAAGAAGCGGGACGGCAAGCCGTCCCGCTTCGGATTTGCGATTTTGGATTACTCCGCGTCGTCCGCCTCGTCAACCGGCGCCAGCAGCGCACGGATGGACAGGGAGATACGCTTGTGCTCCAGATCGATGTCGATGATCTTTGCATCCACTTCCTGACCCTCAGCCAGAACGTCCTCGGGCTTGCCGATGCGGCGGTCAGCGATCTGAGAGATGTGGATCAGGCCGTCCACACCGGGGATGATCTCTGCGAATGCACCGAAGGTCATGAGCTTGACAATCTTGACCTTGACCACATCGCCAACATGATAGTCGTTGGTGAAGATGGTCCACGGGTTGGTGGCGTCGGTCTTGTAGCCGAGGGAGATCTTCTTCTTCTCCGGATCGAAGGAGATGACGAACACCTCGATGGTGTCGCCGACCTTGACGACCTCAGCCGGGTTCTTGATGTGATTCCAGCTCAGCTCGGAAACATGGACCATGCCGTCCACGCCGCCGATGTCAACGAATGCGCCGTAGGAAGTCAGGGACTTGACAACACCGGTGTAGTGCTTGCCGACCTCGATCTCGCTCCAGACCTTCTCCTGAGCGGCCTTGCGCTGCTCGGAAGCGACGGAACGGATGGAACCGACCACGCGGCGGCGGGCACGGTTGACCTCCGTGATGCGGAGCTGGACCTTGCTCTTGACCAGAGCGCCCAGATCGCCGCCCTTGGGGACGTTGGTCTGAGAAGCAGGAACGAACACGCGGATGCCCTTGACGTTGACAACAATGCCGCCCTTGTTTTCTTCGGTGACGGTGCCCTCGAGGATCTCACGGCTCTCAACAGCAGCTTCGATCTCTTCCCAAGCCTTGCCGGCCTCGAGACGCTTCTTGGACAGACGGACAACGCCTTCGCCGTCGTTGACGTGAACGACAACAGCCTCGACCTCGTCGCCGACCTTGACCAGATCTTCAATCTTTGCAGTGGGGTCAGAGGAGGTGAAGTCCTCGACCGGGATGTATGCGGTGTGCTTGGTGCCGAGGTCTACTTCGACTTCGTTGTTGGTAATGGCCATGACCGTGCCGGTGACCTTATCTCCGTTATTCAAAGTCTTGAGGGACTGCTCGAGAAGCTCGGCAAAATTCTCCTCCATTGCAGTTTCAACTTTCATTTCTTCGCTCATTTTGTTGTTTACCTCCTTAATTATCCACGCCGGAGTCGATGCTCCTGCCGTGATACCCACAGTTTTCGCGTTAGATAAAAGAAGCATATCCAACTCCGCCGCACTGTCAACCATTGCGACATGCTTGCAATACTGCCTGCAAATATCAGCGAGACGCCCCGTATTCGAGCTTCTCGCGTCGCCGACAACCACCATGGCATCACATTGTTTTGCCAGAGTAGTCGCTTCTTTTTGACGCATCTCCGTAGCTTTGCATATTGTATCAAATATTTCGCAATTTGTACACTCTTTTTTTGCGATCTCGCAGGTTTTTTTCCATAAATTCTGCGTACTGGTGGTTTGGCAGACCATTCGTATGGGAATTTCTGTTCGTTTTGCGTCATCCGCCAGCCAGGAGGCGAATTCCTCCGGCGATTCAAAGACCAGCGGTGCGCTGCACCAGCCCGCAATGGCCTGCACCTCGGGATGTGCGCGCGTGCCGATGATGACCGGCTGCTGCCCGTTTTCTGCTGCGGCGGAGATGATTCGGTGGATCTTTTTCACAAACGGGCACGTCGCATCCACGATCTCGACGCCCATTTTCTCCAGCGCCTCCATCACCGCGCGCGAAACACCGTGCGAGCGGATGACGACGCACTCCCCTGCCGCCGCCGCCTCAGGCGCGGCGATCTCGCGCACGCCAAGCGTCTTGAAGCGCTCGATCACATGCCGGTTGTGAATGATGGGGCCAAGCGTTGCAACGCGCTTTCCCTCACGGACGGCCTGCTCGACCAGCGCGACCGCGCGGTCAACGCCGAAGCAAAAGCCAGCCGTTTCTGCCAATTTGGTCTGCATAACGTTTCCCTTCCAGCTTCTCTTTGTGTCTCAGCCCAGCTTTCGCCGGACGATCTCCAAAATCGCCGCCTCCGCCGCGTCAAGGTCCATCCCGGACGTGTCAAGCTTCACCGCATCGGGTGCACAGCGAAGCGGCGCAATGGCGCGGGTCGAGTCCTGCTTGTCGCGCGCCTTCATGTCCTCGAGCACGCTCTCATAGCGGACTTTTTCGCCCTTTGCCGTCAGTTCTTCAAAGCGGCGGCGCGCCCGCACCTCGGGTGAGGCGGTCAGGAAGATCTTGACGTCCGCACGCGGCAGCACGACGGTCGCGATGTCGCGCCCGTCCATAACAACGTTGTGGCGTCTTGCAATTCCGCGCTGCATATCCAGCAGGAAATCGCGCACGCACGGCTGCGCCGAGACGCCGGAGGCGTAGCTCGACATGAGCGGCGTGCGGATCTCGTCCGAGACATCCGTGCCGTTTAGGATCATGTGCTGGGCGCCCGCGCCATCATATTCCACCGCAATATTCACATCGTCCAGATAGCGGCAGATGCCGTCCCGGTCTTTCGGGCCGATGCCCATCATCCACATGTGATAGCCGACGGTGCGGTAGATCGCGCCCGTGTCCACATATACAAAGCCGAGTGCGCTTGCCGCACGGCGTGCAAGCGTGCTCTTTCCGGCGCCCGCAGGGCCGTCGATGGCGATGCTGAATGTTTTCTCTTTCATAGGGTCTCCTCCCTGTTTTTGATGGCTTCCGCCGCCGCAGCGCCCGCCGCGCGGCCGGTCGCCCATGCGATCTGCAAATTAAAGCCGCCCGTATAGGCGTCCACGTCCAGAAGTTCACCTGCAAAATAAAGTCCAGTCATCTTCTTGGACTGCATGGTTTTCGGATCGACCTCCGAGACTTTTACGCCGCCGGAGGTGACAATGGCATCCTCCACAGGCGCCTTGCAGGCGATCTCGACGGCAAAATGCTTGATCGTCTCCAGCAGCGCTCTGCGCTGCTCACGCGTGATCGAGTGTACCTTTTCTTCGGGCGGGATGCCGCTTCTGCGGATGACCACCGGAATCATGGACTTCGGCAGCAGCTCCACCAGCGCATTTTCAAAGTCGCGGTTCTGGAATTTCTCAAAATCGCGCAGCAGACGCTGATCGAGCTTTCCTTCATCCAGCGCGGGCTTGAGGTCGATTACGGCGGTGTAGCTGTCCTTCTCGTTCATGTGGGCGCTGGCACTGAGCACGACAGGACCGGAAAGGCCAAAATGTGTGAACAGCAGCTCGCCGAACTCCTGAAAAACGACCTTCTTTTTCTGATTGACCAGCCGGAGATCCACGTTTTTGAGCGCCAGCCCCTGCATCTGCTTACAGTCGTGTCCCTTTTCCACGAGCGGCACGAGCGAGCCTACCGGCGGAACGATCGTATGTCCTGCCGAGGCAGCCAGCCGGTATCCGTCACCGGTCGAGCCGGTCTGCGGATAGCTGCATCCGCCGGTGGCGAGGATCACAGCGCCGTCATAGCTTCCGAGCTGCGTGCGAAGCCCTGTGACTGCTCCATCCTGCATCAAAAGTGCCTGAACGTCCTCATGGCACACGCGGACATCGAGCCGCCTCAGCTCCGCACGAAGTGCGTCGATGACGCTTGCAGACTTGTCCGACTGCGGAAAGACGCGGTTTCCACGCTCTGTTTTCAGTTGGCAGCCGCGCGCTTCAAACCATGCCATCACGTCGTGCGGCGGGAAAGCATAGATCGAGCTGTACAAAAAGCGCGGATTGCGCGGAACATTCTGAAAGAATTCCTCGGGCGCACAGTCATTCGTCACGTTGCAGCGCCCTTTTCCGGTGATATAAAGCTTTTTTCCGAGGCGGTCGTTTTTTTCAAACAGCATCACGCGTGCACCGCGCTCCGCCGCTGCAATGGCAGCCATCATCCCTGCCGCGCCGCCTCCGGCGACAAGGATCTCCGCCTTATTCCACACGCTCATAGACATCATACTCATCCCACAGCCGCTCCAGATCCTTGAAGGTCTTGGAGACCTCCTCCTCACGCTTGCGGCTGACCGCGACAATGAGGGCGTTGACGACGCTCATCGGCGCAACAAGCGAGTCCACGATCGAAGCCATATCGCTCTTGGCGACAAGAACATGATCCGCGATCTTGCCTGCCGGCGCGTCCGGCTTATCCGTAATGGAAATGGTCGTCGCGCCGCAGTCGCGCGCATACTGCATCGCCTTGATGGTGCGGCTGGAGTAGCGCGGAAGGCTGATGCCGATGACCACGTCCTCCCTGCCGACGCGCAGGAGCTGCTCGAACATCTCGCTGGTCGCGGTGGAGGGTACGAGGGATACGTTGTCAAAGATATTGCGGAAATAGAAATTCAAAAAACTCGCGATCGCCGCCGAGGAGCGCACGCCGACGATGTAAATATGGCGTGCGGCAAGGATGGCGTCCACGCTCGTGTCCATCTCGCGGCGGTCGAGCGTCTCGCTCGTCCTGCGGAGCGTGTCGATATCGGCCTGAAGGACGGTCGAGACAACGTCCTGATTGCCGATGCGGTCGTTTGCAGCCTCGATGCGCTGAACCGATGTCAGCTTGTTGCGCACGATCTCCTGAAGCGTTTTCTGCATGCTGGGGTAGCCGTCGAAGCCAAGCTCCACGGCAAAGCGAACGACCGTGGACTCCGACACGCCCACGGTTTTGCCGAGCTTGCTGGCGGTCATGAATGCCGCCTTGTCATAGGACTGTAAAATAAAGCCCGCGATCAGCTTCTGGCCCTTGGAGAAGGTACGAAGCCGGTCGTGAATGGCGGATAAAACATCGGTCGCCATTGCTGCGCCTCCATTCATCGCCGCAATGCGGCAAAATATATTTTGTGCTTATCGGCTTTACGCAGTTGAACGAAAAATAGATACAAAAGTCCGAAATATAGGACAGCAAAAGTGCTACAATGATCTCAGAAAACGATCTCAGAAAACGATCTCAGAAAACGCAGGAGGTCATTGGCATGGCGCACGCAGAGAGCATCACGTTTGAAGAATTTCGTACTCGTTTCAGCACGGAAGAAATCTGCCGGGCGGAATTATTCCGGCTTCGGTTTCCAAACGGCTTTGTCTGCCCGAAATGCGGCTGTACGGAATATTACCCGGTTCGCGGGCGAAATGCGTTCCAGTGCCGCGCCTGCCGGCATCAAACATCCGTCACGGCTGGGACGGTCATGCACCGCACACATCTGCCGTTGACGGTCTGGTTCTGGGCAATCTATCTGTGTGCCACGGACAAACGCGGCATTTCCGCTGTTCAGCTGAGTCGCACGCTGGGCATCCGCTATGAGTCAGCATGGTATCTTCTGCACCGAATTCGCCGTGCGATGGCTCAAAGAGACGAGAAATACGCACTTTCCGGCATCGTTGAGATGGACGACGGCTACGTGGGCGGAGCAACGCACAACGGCAAACGTGGTCGCGGGACGGACAAGGCGAAGATCGTGGTGGCGCTGTCAAAAACGGAAAACGGGACTGCGCTGTTCACGCGGATGCAGGTCGTGGAAGACGTCACGAGCAAAACACTTCAGCAAGTCATCGGCAAAACTGTTGCGACAGGTGCAAAAATCGAATGCGACGGCTACAGAAGCTATAAGAACCTGTCTGGCGTGGAGCTGGACGCGAAACAGTATGAACCTGGCGACCTGCACTGGCTGCACAAAGCCATCAGCAACCTGAAAGCGTTCCTGCTCGGCACTTATCACGGCCGCTGCACACAGCTTCAGTCCTATTTGGACGAGTTCTGCTTCCGCTTCAATCGCCGAAAAACCGGAGATCAGATCTTCAGCCGCCTCGCAAGAGCCGTCGCTACATCTTGTGCCCAGCTGCATTAAGCCGATAAGCACAATATATTTTATCATAGCGTTTCCGCACGGGATTTGCAAGCAGAACGCCGCGCACGGATGGGAATCTCTGTTCTTCATGCTGATCAAAGCTCCGCCAGCAGCTCCAGAACACTCTGATAGCGCTGCTTTGGACTCATCATCGTGCAGCGCTGGACGACCCTCCCGAGATGCCCGGCGGCCAGACGGCGAGAAGGGTGCTCCCCCGTCAGCATAACGTTCAGCACCACGCCGAGCGAGTAAATATCTGCCCGCGGGTCGGTCTGTGACAGACCGTACTGCTCCGGCGCAGCATAACCGGTCGTCCCGAGGATCATTGTGTCCATCGTCATCTCCGGCGCGTCGCTGTGATAGATACGCGAGGCGTCAAAGTCGATGAGCACAGCCTCGTCTCCGCGGAGAAGAATATTTTCCGGCTTCACATCCCGGTGCACCGCGCCGAGTGTGTGCAGCACATACAGTGCGCGGCAGATCTGCCCGGCGATGCGTCCGGCCTGTGACGCGGACATCGTCCCGCCCTCGAGCAAAAATGCCAGCGTATCGCCGTGTACGAACTCCTCCAGTACGATCACCTGTGCGTTTCGCTCTGCTGTTTCCATGATCTGCGGCAGATTTGGGCAGGAGACCGGAAGAAGTTTTTGATAGACTGCGCCGCTTCCCTCATAGCGTCGGAAAACGAAGCGCACGCCGCTTTGCCGGTGACGCACAACGCGCACACTCCCGCGCTCACTCTTTTTGAGCTGCCGTACCAGGTCGTACTCTGCCTGAATCGCGTCCAGAAGACCGTCATAAACGTCCATAGCCACCTACCGCTCTTGCTTTTTCTCCGCATTTCCTGTAATATGTACGGTAATACAGCTTGAATTATAACGGAGAAAAGAAGATTTGTAAAGGATGCTGCCGGATGAAACCGAAAAACACGAGCAAATTGCAGGCTGAGCTGGCGCAGAGCGGCAGTCTCAGTGCTTTTCTTTTGAACAACGAACGCAGCTTTAACAACGACAGCGGGCAGGAATACATCAAAGAGCTGATCGACCGCAGCGGCATCAGCAAGGCGACACTCGCCCGCTGCTCCGGCATGAGTGAGATCTATGTACACCAGATTCTTTCCGGCCGCCGGTCACCCTCGCGCGGAAGGCTGATCTGCCTGTGCTATGGCCTTAACGCCACACTGGACGAGACACAGGAGCTTTTGAAGCTCTACGGTCTTGCGCAGCTCTATCCCCGCAACCGGCGCGACGCCATTTTGATCTACGGTCTGACGCACAATGTCAGCGTTCAGGACATCAATGACCGGCTGTTTGCTGAGGACGAAGAAACGCTATACTGAAAAAAACGGTTGGTTTCATTTGAAACCAACCGTTTTTTGAGCTGTGTTACATTTTTCCGTCCGGGAAGCTCACCGTGATCTTGGTTCCGACGTTCGGTGTGCTTTCCAGCGTGATGTGCCCGCCCAGATCCTGCACGGCGTGCTTGACGATGGATAGGCCAAGTCCGGTCCCGCCGGACTGGCGGGAATGGCTCTTATCCACGCGGTAGAAGCGCTCAAATATGCGGCTCTGGTGCTCCGGCGGGATGCCAATGCCGGTATCCTGCACAGTCACGACGGCGCAGGCGCCGCGCTTTTCGACCGTCACATCGACCGTGCCGCCGTCGCGATTATACTTGATCGCGTTGTCGCAGAGGTTGAAAACGGTCTCCGCCACAAGCCGCCGCACGCAGCGGATGTGCGTTTTTTCGCCGTGGACGCGCAGCGTCACATGCTTCGCTGCGGCCGCACCTTCCAGCGTGGTCGCCGTCTCCTCGCAGATGGCGTGCAGCTCAAGCTGTTCATAAGGAAGCTCGCCGCCCTCGTCGAGCTGAGAAAGGCGGATGATATCATCGATCAGTGTGACAAGGCGCGCAGACTCGGTGCGGATATGCCCGATGAAGCGCGGCATATCCTCCTTCTTCACAAGGCCGTTTTCGATCAGTTCGGCGCTTCCCATGATGGACTGGAGCGGCGTTTTCAGCTCGTGCGACACATTCGCCGTGAATTCGCGGCGGTTGCGCTCTGCGAAGGCCTCCTCCGTCACGTCAAAGGCGAGCAGCACCGCACCGACGACCGCGCCCTCGGACTCAATGCGGCTGATGTCCAACTGATACTCCCGGCCGCTGCGCGAAAAGCGCGTCTCACTGTGGCCGGTCTGCATGGCGTGACCGATCGCGACGCTCAGCTCATGACTGCGCTCGATGGTCAGGAAATCCTGCCCGATACAGCGCTCATCCGCACGGAACAATGCCCGCGCGGCTGGATTGATGCTCAAAATGACGCCCTTTTCGTTCATCAGGACGAGGCTCTCGTTCATGCTGGATGTGATCTGCGCAAATTCGTCCTTCTTCTGCTGGAGCTCCTTCATCTGCGCATCGATCTGCCGGCGCTGGCGGCTGATGCGCGTCAGAAGCGGCGCGAGCTCCTCATAGGCGTCGTTTTCCAGCGGGTTTTCCAGATCAAGCCGATTCAGCGGCGCGACCACGCGCGCGGAAATGCGCTTTGCAAGGAAAAACGCCAGCAGCAGCGCGGCACAGGCCACGACCAGCATCGGCTGGAGCATACCCATGGCGATCACGCCGATGGTCGCGCGGCTGATCGAAATGCGGAGCACGCTGCCGTCGGTCATGCGCCGCGCATAATAGACGGTCTTTTCCAGAAGCGTATCGGAGTAGCGGGAGCTTTTTCCCTCGCCGGACTGCAAGGCCTCGCGCACCTCGTCGCGCTGGGCGTGATTTTCCATCGAGGTCTCGTCTGCCTGCGTGTCAAACCGTACCGAGCCGTCTGCTCCGATCCAAGTCAGGCGATAGCTTTTGCCGTGGATGGCCTTGAGATAGGCTTCGCCGGAGTTTTCAACGCCCACCATCGCCAGCGACAGCTCGTCCTCCAGCTGCTGCTCCTGTACGCCGGTAAAATAGTCGTACAGGCAGCCCATGATGATCAGAATGCTCGCCAGCAGCACCGCCATAGCGGCGAACATGATCGACTGAAAGATTTTTTTCGTCATGTCTGTGCCTCCAGCCGGTAACCGACACCGCGCACCGTCTCGATGCACTTTCCGTACTCGCCGAGCTTCTGGCGAAGCGTCCGGATGTGCATATCGACCGTCCGTGTCTCGCCGACGTAATCCTCGCCCCAGACGGCGGCAAAGAGCTGGTCGCGCGTATAGGCAAGGCCCGGATGCGACAGGAACAGCCGCAGAAGCTCAAATTCCTTAAAGGTCAGCGCGATGCGTTCGCCATCGGCTGTGACCGTGTGCTCGTCCAGGTTCACGCTCAGTCCGCCCGTTTTGAGAATTCTCTGTGTCTGGGAGGGCGCGCAGCGGCGGAGCACCGCCTTGACGCGCGAGACCATCTCCATCATGCCGAAGGGCTTGACCAGATAGTCGTCCGCCCCGAGGTCAAGGCTCTGGATCTTGTCATATTCCATGCCCCTTGCCGTCGCCATAATGACGGGAATCTGCGCCGTTTCCGGCTCGGCGCGCAAAAAGCGCAGAAGCGATACTCCGTCCTCCCCGGGCAGCATCACGTCCAGAAGCACAAGCTCCGGCTTTTCCTCTCTCAGCGCCGCGCGGAATGCATCCGCGTCGGCAAAGCCCCTCGCGTCAAAGCCGGTCGAGCGGAGCGTGTAGACCTCGATATCACGGATACCGGCGTCATCCTCCACACACCAGATCATGCTCACCCCTCCTCCTTATGCACGCCGGTGACGGAAAACACCACCCACTCGGCAATGTTCACGGCATGGTCGCCGATGCGCTCAAAATACTTTGCAATCATCAGAAGATCGAGCGCATATTCGCCGTCATCCGGCGTCCTGGACAGAAGCCCAATGAGCGCCGTCTTGACCTTCAGAAAATAATCGTCAACAATGTCGTCATAATGAATGACGCTCTCAGCAAGCGCCGTGTCGCGGCGCACGAAGGCATCCACGCTGTCCGTGACCATCTTGATCGTGGCTCTGCCCATCTCTCCGATGGCTGCGCAGCTTTCGCAGGAGCGCCCCTTCAAAAAGACAATGATCTCGGCAATATCCGCCGCCTGATCGCCGATGCGCTCCATATCCGTGATCATCTTGAGCGCCGCGGAGATCTGACGCAGGTCGCGCGCCACGGGCTGCTGCTGAAGCAGGAGCTTGAGGCACATGGACTCAATATCGCGCTCCATCTGGTCGATCTCCGTATCGAGCGGCGCGACCTTTGCAGCAAGAGACTCGTCGCCGTCCAGAAGCGCCTTGGCAGCCAGCGCGATGGCCTCCTCGCACATGGCGCCCATCTCGATCAGCTCCTTGTCGAGGCGCTTGAGCTGTTCGTCAAACCGGCTTCTCATCATCCAAACCTCCCTGTGATGTAGTCCTCCGTCCTGCGGTCCTCCGGCTGCGAGAACATTTTCTCGGTATCCCCGTACTCGACCAGCTCGCCCAGCAGGAAAAATGCGGTCTGATCGGAGATGCGGACAGCCTGCTGCATGTTGTGCGTTACGATAATGATAGTGTACCTGTCTTTGAGGCTGATTGCAAGTTCTTCGATCTTAGAAGTTGAAATTGGGTCGAGGGCGCTCGTCGGCTCGTCCATGAGCAGCACATCCGGCTCCACAGCCAGTGCGCGTGCGATGCAAAGCCGCTGCTGCTGACCGCCGGATAGGCCGAGCGCCGACTTTTTCAGCCGGTCCTTGACCTCGTCCCAGATGGCCGCGTCGCGGAGCGAGCGCTCCACGATATCATCCAGCCGCGCCTTTGCGCGAATGCCATGCGTCCGCGGACCGTAGGCAATATTGTCGTAAATGCTCATCGGGAACGGATTCGGCTTCTGGAACACCATGCCGATCTGGCGGCGCAGCGCACAGACATCGACGGAGGGTGCAAAAATGTTCTCGCCGCGATAGGTGACCTCGCCCGTGATGCGCACGCCCGGGATCAGGTCGTTCATGCGGTCGAGCGTCTTGAGAAACGTCGATTTGCCGCAGCCGGACGGCCCGATGAGCGCCGTGATGCTTTTTTCGGGAATGTCGATCTGTATATCTTTCAGAGCCTGCGTCTTCCCGTACCACAGGCACAGGTCTTTGACCGAAATCAGGTCATTCATAGGCTTCTCCTCCTCTTAAAATACTTGCCAACCAGCGTGGCCGCCAGATTGATCAGCAGCGTCAGCAGCATCAGGATCGCCGCGATGGCAAACGCCACATCGAACTCGCCCTGCTCCTTGGCATAGACATAAAGTGCTACCGTCAGCGTGGCGCCCGAGTTTTTGAGTCCCTTCGCAAGGCCGTAAAGTGTGTGCGCAAAGCCCGCCGTGTACAAAAGCGCCGCCGTTTCGCCGAGAATGCGGCCGACCGCCAGAATACATCCGGTGATGACGCCGTCCACGCATCCGGGCATGACCACCGTCCGGATCACGCGCCACTTGCCAGCGCCAAGCCCGAACGCGCCCTCGCGGTAGCTCTGCGGAACGGTCTTGAGGCTTTCCTGCGTGGTGCGCATGATGGTCGGCAGGTTCATGATGACGAGCGTCATGCTGCCTGCCCAAAGGGAGGTCTTCATCCCGAGGAACTGACAGAAAAACAGCATACCGACCAGTCCGTAAATGATCGACGGAATGCCGGAGAGCGTTTCTGCCGCATATTCGATCATCGAGACGAGGCGCTTGTTGGAGGCGTACTCCGTCAGATAGATCGCCGCGCAGACGCCAAGCGGCAGCACGACCAGGATCGTCGCCATTACGACGTAGAGTGTGTTCAGAATGTCCGGCAAAATGCCGATGCTGCCGGACAGATAGCTCGGAGACGTGGAAACGAGCTGCCATGACAGGTGCGGCACGCCCTTGTAAAGCACATAGCCGATGAGAAACAGCACCAGCGCGCAGGTCAGCGCTGCCGCAAAAAACATCAGCACGCGCATCAGCGTGTTATACGCGCGCCGGGATTTGGAGATACCATGCTGCATGACCGTCACCCCTTACTGCGCTTGAGGAAGAAGTTCAGCGCCGCGTTGATGAGCATAATAAACAGGAACAGCACCAGCGCGATGGAAAACAGCGCCTGCCGCTGAAGGCCGCTGGAATAGGCCATTTCGCTTGCCACCGCCGTTGTGAGAAAGCGCACGCTCTGAAACAGCGACGGCATGTTTGCGACATTGCCGGAGACCATCATGACCGCCATGGCCTCTCCGATCGCTCTGCCGACGCCGAGAACGACCGCCGCCGCAATGCCGCTTTTTGCGGCGGGCACGCTGACGCGGAACCATGTCTCGACAGGCGTTGCGCCGAGTGCGAGAGAGGCATCCTCATATTCCGGCGGGACAGCCTCAAGCGCCGTCATGGAGACCTTGATGATGGACGGCAGGATCATGACCGCAAGGACAGTGATCGCCGCGAGCAGGCTCGCACCGTCCGGAAGCCCGAAGATCTTTCGGATACCCGGAACAAGCACAAGCATGCCAACCAGTCCGTATACGACCGACGGAATGCCGGCAAGCAGGCTGACGGCCTCCTCTACCACCGCGCGCAGACGCGGCGAAGCGGCCTTCGCGAGAAAAACCGCTGTCAGAAAGCCGATGGGCACGCCGATCAGGATCGCGCCCGCCGTGCCGTAGACACTCGTCAGGATAAACGGCAGAATGCCGAATTTCGGCTCCGCCTGCGTCGAGGCCCAGACCGTTCCAAACAGGAACTTGCCGAGCCCGATCTTGTGGATCGCAGGCAGGCCGCTGACGACCAGATATGCTGTGATGAGCAGCACGCATCCGACCGTGACCAGCCCGAGCACCAGAAAAATGCCGTGCATGATCGACTCAAAGAGCCGGTTGTTCGTTTTTTCGATTTGCCGCAGCAAGCGGCCATGTGCCATCATAGACCAAATTCCGCCTTTCTTTTGGAGCTGCTCACCGGCTTACAAACGAACGCAAGGATTTGTGCGCGCTTGTCAGCCGGTGCGGCGTGCCATGCGGCGGCGACCCGCTGGGTCACCGCCGCCGGTTTTCTGTTACGCGACCGGAACGGCACCTGCCGCAGCGATCAGCTTTGCTGCATCGCCCGACACCGCGAAGTCAAAGAACTTCTGTGCCGCGTCCGAGAGCTTCGTACCATCCTTCGTGACGAGCACGAACGGTCTCTGCACTGCGTAGCTGCCGTCCTTGACGGTCTGCTCACTCGGGCTGACGCCGTCCACGCGCACTGCCTTGACGTTGTCCTTGAGCGCTGCCAGAGAGGCATAGCCGATGGCGGCCGGGTTCTGAGAGACGGTGGTGATGACGTCGCCGGTGGAGGTCAGCTCCTGACGGTACTGGCAGGCGTCCTTCGTGCCGGTGACCGATTCAAAGCCGTCACGCGTGCCGGAGCCAGCCTCACGGCCGATCAGGACGATCTCCGCGTCCTCGCCGCCGAGTTCCTTCCAGTTGGTGATCTTGCCGGTATAGATGTCGGCGATCTGCTGCACGGAGAGGTCGGAGACGGGATTGTCGGGGTGGACAATGATGGCGATGCCATCAAGCGCGATGGTCGTACCGACCAGACCGGCGCTCTTTTCATCGTCCTTCAGCGCGCGGCTGGACAGGCCGATGTCGCAGCGGCCCTCCTGCACGGCGGTGATGCCGGAGCCGGAGCCGGTGGGGTTGTAGGTAAAGGTGATGCCGCTGTTGTCGTTCTGGAACTGCTCGCCGAGTGCGCCGATGACCTTTTCCATCGAGGTCGAGCCGTCGGTCGAGACGCTGCCGGAGGTCTTCTTGGCGCAGCCGGCAAAAACGGCGGCTGCCAGCAGCATAACAAGTGCAAGGCTGATAACTTTTTTCATTTGAAAGAACTCCTTTTCATTTCAGTATGATTTCATTGGATCTCGATCACGCCTTTAGAATACCGGCAGGGTGTAAAATGGAAAAGTGCGCTTATGTAAAATCCATGTCAAATCACAAAAGCCGCCAAAAAACGAGCATTGAAATTTCCCGCGCAAAACGTTATGATAGAAAGAGTAAAAGAATCAGACGATCATCGTCTGTCTCAGATGGATCACAGCGCGCAGAAAGGAGCTTTCCATGAACGGCTTGAAAATACTTTACAGAATGTATCAGGGTGCGATGGCGGTCGCCCAGCGTGTCCTGCCTCAGAAAAAGCAGTCGCTGAACGTGGGCAGCGGCAGCTATCTCGCAGCCGCTGTTATTCTGGAGCAGCAGGGCGTCAAGAAGGTGCAGATCGTCACGACCGCGGGAACCGTCCGGCGCGGCACGATCGCGCCGCTTCTGGACGCACTCAAGCAGGAAGGTGTGGAGGCGAGCGTCTATGACGGCGTGAAGCCGGACCCCGATACGCAGTGCATCGCGGGCGCTGCGGAAAGCTACCGTGAGGAGGGCTGCGATGCGTTTCTCGCCATCGGCGGCGGCTCCGTACTCGACTGCACCAAAATGGCGGCGGCATGTGCCGCAAGGCCCGGAAAACCGATCGAAAAAATGGCGGGCACGCTGAAGGTCCGCGCCAGGCTTCCCTTCACCGTCGCGATCCCGACCACTGCCGGGACCGGCTCGGAGGTCACGGCAGCTGCCGTCGTCACCGACGAGAAACGGGGCGTCAAATTCCCGGTGGCAGACCTGTGCCTTGTGCCGGATGCTGCCATTCTCGATCCGTCGCTGACACTGGATCTGCCAAAGGACATCACCGCGAACACCGGCATGGACGCCTTTACGCACGCCGTCGAGGCCTACACCAACTGCTTTGCATCCAAGCGCGCAAAATACTACGCGCTCGACGCGATGAAGCTCATCAATGAAAACCTGTACGCCGCGTATGTTGACGGTCACAATCTGCCCGCGCGCGAGCATCTTCTCATGGCATCGTACTATGCGGGCGCGGCGTTCACGACCGCCTATGTCGGATATGTCCATGCCATCGCACACGCGCTCGGCGGCATGTACCACATCCCGCACGGCGAGGCGTGCGCCATTGCGCTGCCGGTCGTTCTGGCAGCATACGGGCGGCGCGTAACGCCGAAGCTCGCCCGCATCGCAGACCATCTGGTGCTGGGCGGCACGACAAAGGCTGAAAAGGCGGAGAATCTGCTTCAGCGCATCGTCCAGCTCAACGGCCGGATGGGAATCCCGGCAACCGTCGCGCAGCTTCGTGAGGAGGACATTCCGGAGCTTGCACGCAGGGCCCTGAAAGAGGCCAATCCGACGTATCCCGTCCCCGTCATCTGGGACCGGAAAACGATGGAGAGCGTCATCCGAAAGCTGCTTCCATAAAAAACAGAAACGCCGCCGTGATGAAAAACCATCACGGCGGCGTTCTTCTGCCGTCTTAGTTCCAGTTCAGCGTCGTATACTGCATCGAGAGCAGTCCGGCGCTTCCCTCCTGCAGCGTCTCAAGCTGCTGCGTCTCGTCCTCGGCGTTGTAGAGCGTCCGCGTCTGCGTTCCGTCCGCGGAAGTCTGTACCGCGATCAGGAATTCCGCACTCTCCGCGTCCAGCGCCTCGGGGAGCGTGCCTGCGGCATACGTCTGCCGGCGCAGGACGCCGTTTTGAGCGTCCATCCAGAAAAGTGTTACGCTGTCCGGCTCGGGCGCAAGCTGAATTTTGACGGCGCATTGGAACGAGTATTCCTGTTTTTCTCCGTTCTCCGTTCGAGTGAGCGTCTGTGACAGCGTCTGCGTTGTGGATGCAGTCGAGCCTTCATCGCTGGAGAACTGGATGCCGCTTCCGGAGCGCGCATAGACGCGCCCATCCCCGGTCTGATAGAGCGGATTGGCGACAAAGAAGACGCTTCCGGCATTGTTTCTTGCGTAGAGTGTGGTGGAAAAGTCATAGCTCGTGCCTGCGTCTGTCACATGCACCGCACTTGTGCCATCACAGAAAACGTCGTCGTTCTGCATCCTTGTGTACGCGCCCTCCCCATCCGTTTCTTCCGTGCAGAGCCATGCGTAGCCGTCCGCGCCCGCAAATACATAGCGTTGCTCCGCTTCACTCCACTCGGCAAACAGCGCGTTTTGATAGCGCTGCGCATCTGCATCGCTGATCTTTCCGCCGTTTGCGATCTGCCCCGCATGGTCGCGGAGATAGCCTTCCGCGTCGAACAGGTCGAGCGGTTCTCGTGTGACCAGCACGCCGACCATCCGGTCTTCCTTCGCGGCGGCATGTTCTCCCTCCGGCTGAGCGAGGCTGCATCCGGCCAGCAGCAGCGCCGCGATCAGCAAAAATACTGCAAAAAATCGTTTATTCATCGTCGTCTGCCTCCAATTGTCCGTCAAATTTCAAAATGTCTCCCACGTTGCATTCGAGAAAGTAGCAGATGCGGTTGATCGTCGCGAAGCGGACGCCCTTCGCCTTGCCGCTGCGCAGGATTGAGAGATTTGCCTCGGTGATGCCGACCTTGGCGCAAAGCTCCTTTGCGGTCATGCCGCGCGCACGCAGAATGTCATCCAGATGTACCCGTATCGCCATGGCGCCACCTAAATAAAGAGGTCGTTGTCCGCACGGAGCTTCCGGTTTTCCTGCACGAGCCGCGCAAGGATAAGCGCTGCAAGGCAGAATGCAAGCGGCACAAGCGGAAGCGTCACGGTGAGGGCGGCGCTGCGGAGTCTTTTCATGAAAAGGAGCTGCAACAGATCCAGCGCAAGCTCCGCCAAAACCGAAGCACTCAATGCAATGCGGCATCGGCGCGTGACGGTCTCTGCCGCTGCCTCTGCTCCGTCCGCATCCCCCGCCGCACGCGCCCGCAGGAGCGTCAGCGCCGCAAGGATCACCCACACGTCCAGCACATACGGCGCGGCATCCGCCGCATATCGCAGCACCAGGAACGCCTCCGTCCAGCCAAGCTCCGGAAGCATGCTTCCGAAGAAAGCCGCGTCTGACGCGGAGGCTGTGTTCTGTGTATGCAGCGTATCGAGAGACAAGAGCAGCGTGCGAAGCGAGCTGCCGAAGGCACAGAAGATGAATACCGCTGCCGCCAAAATAAGCGCAGCTGTGAAATACTGCCGCAGGCGCGCAGCCTCCGCGCTGAACGCCGCCCGCAAAAGGCGCAGCAGCGCATAGGCCAGCGCCTCCGCATACAAAACGCCGCCGAGCACCGGCAGCCCAAGCGTCCGCCCACCGACGATCCAGCTGTCCAGCATAGCCGGGTTGACCATCGCATAGAGCGCGCCGAACAAGGAGAGCGTCAAAAGCGGCAGCAGCAGATCCTCCGCGTGAAAGCCGCGCCGAAGTGCGCGGGCCGTGAACAGCGCCAGCGGCGCGAGCGAAATACAGACGTACAGCGCCACCGCCAGCACGTTGCACACGCCTCCAAGCAGTGACAGCGCGCGCAGTCCCGCGCCAAGCTGCGCAAACGGAAATGCCAGCACGCCCGCATCGAGGAGCATCATCCCGCGCATCAAAAATGTCAGCACCGCGCACAGTGCGCCTTCTGCCGCAAGCAGCACGGCAAGCTTTTTGGTATTCATACGACTACCTCCAAAATTATTGTTTTTCAATAATTCTATTTGCATCTTAGCATAGGAATTATCGTTTGTCAATAATTTTGTGCATAACAAAGCAGGAGTCTACGACTCCTGCTTTGTTATCAAGCTGCGGCGCTCATTGCGGAAATATACAACTCAGGCAAAAGAGCGGCAGCAAAGCGATTCTACAGTCTCCAAAATGCAGAGGGCCAGCAGTCTGGCGCAAAAGGTTCAGGATCGCTCCCTAGCCAAGTCGCACAAACTGCTGACATCAACACCGTAGCAGACCTATACCTTGTTGTCAAGCAGAAAGACAAGAATTTCGGACCGGAGACGGCAAGCAAGGTCGTGAATGAGGACGGGCGCCGAAGGTGCTCTAGCATCAGACCGGGAAGGACTTCACGATCTTCGACGTTCGCAAAAACGGCGCGGGCACGCGCGACAATGAAACGCCGGAAAGCGCGGATATACAAGAAAAATCCCGCAATCTCAACGATTGCGGGATTTCTGTGTTTTCACTACACTATAGATGAACGCGGATATCCACGTTTTCGGAAAGGAAGATAGTGTGAAAGAAACCTATCAGGGGGTCCCGTCAAGATTTATGCGCAAATTTATTTGCAGGCTCCGGCTGAGTGAAGTCAGCCTTGAGAGATTAGTTTATTTCGGTACTCAAGCAAGCATTGAAGGATGAGGCGGCGTTCTGCATCAGTTAGGCGAAGGTAGTATTTTCGTTTTCTCATACAAACACCACTTCTGAATTAACAGCCTCAGTTGCTCGCTCACGCATGTTATTCATCTTCCGCACCCACGCCATCGGGTCATTGGCTTTCAAGGCCTCCGTCACGCCCTCGGTGTCTGCGTATTGTTCTACCAGCCGAAGAAAGAGTTCCTGCGCCTGCTCCTCGATGTCTGCGAGGTGCCCGTCCAGCGTCCCGGCGGTCAGCAGGTTATAATACAATACCCGATGATGCTCCTTCAGATAGGCTCGCCGCCGCTGCCCGTAAACGCCGATGTAGTGTTCTTCTTCGGGCGGTAAGCAAACATCTGGCAGGCAGTAGTCGCCCTGCCTTGTGTAAGTGCCGCCCAACTGCTCAAATAGCGATTCCATATGTGATCCTCCCATTCAAAAATTCCCCGGCAGGTCTGCAATGCAAAATGCACCCGCCTTTCGGTTACAGTCTACCAAAACCGAAAGGCAGGTGCGAGTGTGCAAATTTCAGAATCGCACATTATTTCTTCATCTTCCTGCTGAATTCATTCAGCGTCTGGATATGCCAAAAGCTTTTACGGGTAATGGAGCGAAATGTCAGGGAGCAGAAGAAGTCAACGAGAAAGATTTTCGGGATGCAGAACTTCAGTCCCTTTTGAAAGGCTTTCAACGAACCCCGGCTGCACCAGTTGTGGACGGTGGTCAGGGTGTAGCCGGTCAGGGTTACCACATCCTTTACCGTGACCACATCCGGGTATTTGCGCAGCAGCTTTTCATAGTAGCCGTGCATCTGCCGCAGCGTGTCCTCCGGCAGCTCCTTGGAGAGCCTCGCCACATAGTGGGTGCCGTACCATCCCTTCGGCGCAGAGTAGAGTTCAGGGAAAATCGCCCGTTCCTCCAAATATGCTTTCACATCCTCTTTTCGGATTTTATAGCACCGGGTTTTCTTACCCGACCACTCGCAGGGCACCTTGCCGCTTTTGAGCAGATGCAGCGCCGTGGACTTGCTGATGTGGCATACTCGGAAGAATTGCTCCTTGTTCATCACCTCGGGAACGCTGTCCCAGTTGACGGGAAATACATCCATTTGTAACACCTCAAAAATAGATTTTCGTCGGTTGGAAGCTCTATTCTGCGGTGTATGGCCGTCTCCCGGTTTTTCTCTCCTATCTTCCCGCATTTCTCTCCAAAATCGGAAAAAATGCCGATTTGAACCCACTTTCAAAAAAGCCTGTCCCGCAAGGCTTTCCGAGCGAAAAAGCCTGATTTCAAGCGGCTTTCGGCGGGTACGGGGCTTACAGAAACGACCCCAAAACGGGCACCCCCGTCACAGTTGCATAAAAGACTCGAAATCAGGTAGTCGCGCAAGCGGCTCGTGGGTTCGAATCCCACCCTGTCCGCCAGCGAAAAGCCGGTGAATCCAACAGGTTCACCGGTTTTTATTTTATTTGCGGATATTTAATATCTTCTCACAACAGCAAAAGCATATCTCTGATTTACTATCCGCAAAGACATCCCGCATATTTCTGTTTCCAGTCCAGAGCCGCAGGCAGCACTTTCATTTACCAAAACCGCACCCCGTTTATCAGGCATTGCAGCTTGACAAACGGGGTGCGATTCACATTTACGGGGGATTACAGAAAAGATCAGGTCAGACTGATTTTGTCTATTCGTTCGAGCTCATCGCTCGTAAAAGATGTGTTTTCGATTGCTTTTATATTATCGATGATTTGCGACGGCTTTGACGCGCCTATCAGAACGGAGTTGACAATTCCGTCTTTCAGCACCCATGCAAGTGCCATTTCTGCAAGAGTCTGGTTTCTCTCCTTTGCAATTTCCGAAAGCGCGCGGACTTTTTTGAGCTTCTCTTCGGTTATCGCGTTGACAGATAGAAATCTGCCGTCGGTCATAACCCTGCTGTCGCTCGGAATGCCGTTCAGGTATCTGTCGGTCAGCAGACCCTGTGCAAGCGGACTGAAGGCGATAATGCCCTTGTTCAGCCTTGCGGCGGTGCTCTTCAGACCATTATTCTCTATTGTTCTGTCAAATATCGAATACCTGTTCTGATTTATCACAAACGGGCATTTGAGGTCTTCGAGAATGCTGCATGCCTTTTCGAGATTTTCGCCGTCATAGTTGGAAACACCCGCATAGAAAGCCTTTCCGCTGCGAACCGCCTGCGCGAGCGCACCCATCGTCTCTTCGAGCGGAGTCTCGGGATCGAGGCAGTGATGATAAAAAATATCAACATATTCAAGCCCCATGCGTTTGAGGCTCTGATCAAGACTCGCTAGAAGATATTTGCGGCTTCCGTTGCGGCAGCCGTAGGGTCCCGGCCACATCTCATAGCCCGCCTTCGTGCTGATTATCAGTTCATCGCGGTATGCCCTCATCTCGTTGGCAAAAATTTTGCCGAAATTCTCTTCCGCGCTGCCGGGCGCCGGGCCGTAATTATTTGCCAGGTCAAAATGCGTGATGCCGTTGTCGAATGCGGTGAAGCAGAGCTCTTTCATGTTTGAATACTGCGCGTTATCGCCGAAGTTATGCCAAAATCCGAGCGACACCGCCGGCAGCTTCAGTCCACTTTTTCCAAGGCGGTTATATTGCATCTTGTCGTATCTTTTTTCGTTTGCAACATACATATTGATTCTCCTATATATCCGTGTCACTCTGCCTTATCCCAGCCGGA
>OKSO01000089.1_pt1 | contig 35041 bp, 36 predicted proteins | sample 1606241 | NCBI WGS metagenome assembly OKSO01 (sample SAMEA3879540, study PRJEB24766) | human gut metagenome | biome: human-associated habitat; feature: feces | place: USA | collected 1985/1987
ATCTATACGACTTTCCAAAGGAAAACTCAACAGGAATCAAAGCAAATAACAAAAGTGCCTTTTATGTATTGTTGCGTTCTTTACCAAAGTTGGCGTCCATCCACTCCAAAAAGTGTTTTTTGCTGATGATGATTCTTCTGCCAACTCGGATTTTAGGAAAATCATACCTGTTTACGACCTCATAAGTCTTATTTTTAGAAATGCCCAAAATCTTTGACAATTCGCGCGGGCCAAATATCATGGGGATTTCTTCTATATCTTTGTAGTGATCCATATCACATCTCCTTATCGCTTTTTGCGCCACCTGCCGGCCCATTTCCTGCGCTCTCTTCGACCGCGTATTAGCAGGCTGCCGCTGTGCGGCACTTATGCGGTGGGTGCGCTCCCTTATGTTCTCGCACACTATCCGCCGCTCCTGTATAACCTCCGGTGGGGCTGTTCAGTTTTCAAGGTGCATGTAATAGAACCAGCCATCTTCTGACTGGCTTAGCCTTACACTAAATAAAAAGAAAGCAGGCACCGTAAATTTAACATGCGAAGGAATATTTTTTCAAATTCTCTATATGAGTGGGTATTGTTTCTTGACTACCACAATATATTGTGGTACTATCACTATGTAATTGTTTTTTGTGCAACGCCTATATAGGCATTTCAGAGTGTTTCTGAACCGCACACGTTGTTAAGCTTGTATTTTAGTCAACAACACCACTATGCCGTAGAGCAGTGGGCTGTTGACTTTTTTGTTTTTGAGGGAACATTTTCCCCTGCAGCGAGAATGACACCGGCCATGCCATCGGCAGGCGCAAGTATCCGAGAGGATCAGGATGTCATTCTCGCTTTTTTTATTTACCCAAATGCCGTAAGGCTTTGGAATACATTTGAAAGGTGGCATCCACATGAGCAGAAGGAATTATCCCGGCAAACGCTTGTATCGGTATCGAGAAGGAGACCGACGCAGGCAGAAACTCAGGAAAACGGAGCGGAAGGCGGCAAAATACCGCTGCAGCTATACCCGCGTTGTACCCCATCAGACGGGGCAGCGGAGGGTATAGCCATGGCAGTCGCAAGCGAGTCTTATGCACCGTCAGTCCTGGTCAGCACGGAGAGTCTTCCTGAGAAAGACTGGCTGGAATACCGGCGCAGGGGGATTGGTGGCAGCGATGCAGCCGCCATATTAGGAATCTCACCGTTTGCTACGGCACGGGATCTCTTCTATGACAAGCTGAAAATCGTGCCATTTGACGACTCGGAGAGCAACTGGGTAGCCAAGAAGATGGGGCATCTGCTGGAGGATCTGGTGGCAGAGATATTCCATGTGAAAACGGGGTATCGCATCTACCAGATCAAGAAGATGTTTTATCATCCGGTGTATACATTTATGCTGGCGGATATTGACTATTTTGTAGAGCTTCCCGGAGGGCGAACCGCGATCCTCGAAATAAAAACCACCAACTATAATGCAAAGGATCACTGGTGGTCCGAGGATGGGCAGGAGATCGTTCCCCTCAACTATGAGGCTCAGGGGCGGCACTATATGGCCGTGATGAACATTGATGAGGTCTTCTACTGCTGCCTGTACGGCAACAATGAAGACGAAGTCATCATCCGGCATATTGTCCGTGACCGGGACTATGAGGCGGAGCTGATCGCGCTGGAGCAGGATTTCTGGGAGAACCACATTCTCACCGGTATGCCCCCACCCTATACGGAGGACGGCGATCTGATCCTTGACAGCGTCAGGTGTCATTTCGGGCCTGCCGACCCATCGGCGCCGGAGCTGATACTGGAGGGGAATATGGCACTGCTGATCCCCCGGTATCTGGAGCTTCAGACCCAGCGAAACGCGGAGAAACGAAACTATGAGCACATTGAAGCGGAAATGCGGCGGCTGCAAGGCCGTATCGTCGCAGAAATGGGACGGAGCTGCACGGCTGTCTGCCAGGGGCGTGAAGCGGCTTACAGTATCAGCTATAAGCCTGTGCGTAAATCCGGCATCAGTAAGGACAACCTGCAGCGTTTGCAGGCGCAGCACCCGGACATCTACGAGCAGTACGTCACTGTTTCGGAAAGCCGGCGCTTCTATGTGAAAAAACGACGAGAGGAGGCTGCATGAGTTGGCTTATACAGGCGTCTATGAGCGGACGATCTTCTATAACCCTGTCAACAAGTACAGCGTGATCAGCGTAAAGACCTCAGACCGTTCTATCCCCGAAAAGGCTCGCAGCGCGTACCGGCATCGGGACAATATGATCCATTTTGCCGCCGTGGGCTATGAGCTGCCGCGCACCGATCAGGTCAGCATGATACTGGACGGTGAGTGGAAAGAGGGTAAAAACGGCTTTCAGCTGCATGTGACGAAATGCGAGGAGGTCGTACCTCAGACCCGCGAAGGGATCAAGGGGTATCTTTCCTCACGGCTTATCAAGGGCATTGGCGGCAAGACCGCCGAGCTGATCGTAGACCGGTTTGGCGCAGATACACTGCATGTGCTGGAGAATGAACCGGAGAGGCTTCTGGAGATACGGGGCGTCAGCAAGGCAAAGCTGGAGGAGATCATTGCCTCCTATAACGAGAGCCGAACATTTCGTGATCTGATGCTGCTATTGGCCCCCTTTCAGATCACCCCTACCACCGCCACGAAGATTTATGACCATTTCGGCGCACACAGCGTGGATATTCTGCGGGATAACCCCTTCGAACTCTGTCAGATATCCGGATTTGGCTTCAAGCGCGTGGACGCGATCATGCGAAAGAACAATTGGCCGCTGAACTCACCCATGCGTATCCGCGGTGCGGTATTTGCCGCGCTGGAGGGTGCAAAGGGAGATGGCGGTCATCTGTATCTGGATGCAGAGCAGCTTCGTAAGGAGTCCATGGCTCTGCTGAACAGCATGATCCCCGTTCCGCAGATGCGGGTAAAGGCAGATGATCTGGAGGCTGTGATCGACGACATGCTGCTGCAAGGCAAGATCATCAACAGCAACGGCAACTATTATCTGGTCAAGACCTTCGCGCAGGAGGACGAAACCGCCCGCAGCATCGCAAGGCTGCTCTGCCGCCCGGTAGAACGGGTGGATGTGCAGGACTTGCTGACAAGGGTACGGCGTCAGTTGGGGGTCGAGCTCTCTCTGCGGCAGACGGAGGCTGTCCACATGGTATTCCGCAGCGATCTGTCCATCATTACCGGCTCACCCGGTACCGGTAAGACCACCGTCCTGAAAGCGGTCATTGAGGTGTTCAAGCTGCTGAAGCCATCGGAGAATATCCTGCTGGCAGCCCCCACCGGCCGGGCAAGCCGCCGCATGGCGGAGAGTACCGGCGTAAACAATGCCAGCACGCTGCATAGCCTGCTGGGACTGTTTGGTGAGGATGGTGGCTTCCGGAAAGAGGAAGAAGATATGCTGGACGCAGGCCTTATCATCGTGGATGAATCGTCTATGATGGATATGTGGCTGGCGCGGCAGTTCTTCTCCCGCATTGGGCCGAACACGAAGGTGCTGCTGGTAGGCGATGCAGACCAGCTGCAAAGCGTTGGCGCCGGTGATGTGTTCCGTGAGTTGATCGACTGCGGGCTGATCCCTGTGACGGTGCTCAATGAGATATTCCGTCAGAAGAAGGACAGCCTTATCGCCTATAACGCACAGAAGATCAACAACAATGACACCGGCTTTTTCTACGGCAATGATTTTACTGTCTGCAAATGCGCCAACCAGGAGGAAGCCGCCGAACACCTGCGGAATCTCTATCTGGCACAGGTGAAGCAATACGGTGTAGACCGCGTGCAGATCCTATCGCCCTTCCGCTCCACCGGCGCGGCCTCCGTTGACCAACTCAACGAGGCGATCTGAGAGCTGGTGAACCCGCAGACGGAGGAAGCCGATCTGAAGGTGGGCAGCCTCTATTTTCGGGTAGGTGATAAGGTGATGCAGAACAAGAACAGTATTAAGGCGTCCAATGGCGATATTGGCTTTATCCGCAGCTTCCGTCACGATGAGCGGGACGGTATGCGCATATCGATCCAGTTTTCGCCCACGAGGGTCGTGGAGTACTCCATGGAGGAAATGGGCCATGTGGAGCTTGCCTATGCCACCACCGTCCATAAGGCGCAGGGCAGTGAGTTTGATGTGGTACTATTCCCTTTGCTGAGGAGCCATGCCCGGATGCTGACGCGAAGCCTTGTCTACACGGCTATCACCCGCGCCAAGTCAAAGGTCATTCTGGTGGGTCAGATCGGCATGCTCTACATGGCGGTCCATAAAGACGATACCGGAAAACGCAACACGCAGTTAGGACATAGGATCTCACTCTATACCAATACGTTCAAAGTGCAGCAGCGCAGTGCTTGAGTATCACTGTGAATATTTTGTAAAAATGAGGCAAGCACGTTAAATCTACGCCCTGTCTCATGTTTTTATTTAGAAAGGAGCTTTTGAAATGAATACACCCGAATCCACTTTGTTCAATGCTGTCCCCGTCGTGTCTGAGCTGAACCGTGTCGCAGGCTTCGATCCGTTGCGATTCTTGAAAAAGACTGCCAACGGACACGAGCTGGACCTGCGATATAAAAAGCTCTGGTTCCGGCTGAAATATCCTGCCGGACGCACGCGGCTGACGCCGCTGCGCATCACGGATCAGTTGGCGATCATCGAGGCAAAGGTATTCTTCGACAAGGATGATGCCGACCCCGCCAGCAGCTACATCGCTACCATGACACAGGAAAACGCGCCTGCCGGTCTGTATGAGCAGGATGAGGCCAAGCGGAAAGCCGAGTGGGAAGCCAGGCAGCGAGCCAAGGAGGAAGCTGAACAGGCCGCATGGAAAAACGCGGTAGCGATGAGCGATGACGAATTGATGGCCGCCTCTATGAAGCGTGTGGGCGACGATTCCGAACGACTGACACGCCGCAACATGAAGCAGTGCGTCACCGAGTATATCCAGACGCTTTGCCTTGAGGATGTGGCCTTTGCCCGGAACGTCATGCACCCCCGCAAGAACATGGTCAACTGCTTCCGTTATATCAACCGCAGGGCATTTGAGTTTGCCAAGCAGGAGATGGAGGACAATGACGTTAAGCCCTCAGCTGAAGGCTATGGCACCGATGTGCCGGACGGGCTTTGCTACCAGTGGACGGAGGAATACTTCAAAGATATGAACGCAAAGGAGGATCGCGGACAAGAAGAAAAGTTTGTTCCTAAACCGTATTACGGCGGCAGGAGCAGCACGACGAAAAAGGCGGAGAAGAAAAAAGCGGAGAAGCCCGCCGCCAAAGCGGAGGAAAAACCAGCCGACACGCCAACGGAAGCTGCACCCTTGGACGAACAGATCTCTTTCGATAGCCTGGGGGTGAGCGCATGACTCGTAAAATAGACAAACGCGCCTGCCGCAAGCTTGCCATGCCGGAACTGGAATTCAATCTGAATGAAGGCGTGCTTCATGTAGAGGGCTGCCCCTATATTATCCGCACGGCAGTGCGGAATATTGCCGGGCAGCGTATTCTGATGCTCTATATCTATCAGAGAGAGCATTCTGGCGGGCAGTATCAAGCCCCGCTGGGTCGTTTTCCAAGGCCGGTATGATTTTGCCACTCTTTCCCTTAGAGAAAACGCCAGTGCAACATGGCAATGCTCACCATTTGATTATTTGAATCGGGTATCTATCTTGAAGATGGTTTTTACTGCAAGACGTGCCTGCATATTTGCGCCGCCTGCGGCCGCCCCACTTTAGGCACTATGTATCCAGCTTATAACCGGCGCGGCACCTTGGTGGAGGTATGTCAGGACTGCTACCAGCAGTTGACCTCCGGTTGCGCATCTTGCAGCATGGCCTCCGCCTGTCGTGCTATGGGTCATACGCTTTGTGATAAAGCTACCGTGGCGGTGGCGTGAGGAGGAGCATAATGAATATTTGCGAAGCTATGGGAATGAGTATATCCCATTTTGAAAGCATCTTGAAGATGACCCAGCGCGAGCTGAAAGAGCATCTTGTGCAGCAACTGCGCGCGCACGACTATGAACCCGTCTGCAAAAGCGGATTTCTTTATGCAGAAGGTACTGTCCCCGTGTTGCTGGTCGCCCATCTGGACACAGTTCATACCCATCGGCCGGATATCATCTGCTGCTCCGAGGATGGACGCTACCTGATGTCGCCCTACGGGATCGGCGGTGATGACCGTGCCGGTGTGTATATGATCCTGATGCTGATGCGCGAGTGCCATTGTCATATCTTGTTTTGCGAAGACGAGGAGCTCGGCGGTGTGGGTGCAAGGAAATTTACCAACAGCAAGCTGCGTCCGAAGGTCAACTATATCGTTGAATTGGATCGGCGCGGCAGGAATGACGCCGTATTCTATCACTGCGATAACACTGACTTCATGGAGTTCGTTTGCAGCTTCGGTTTCAAGGAGAACTCCGGCTCATTCAGCGACATCTCTGTGGTCGCACCGCACTTGAAAACTGCGGCTGTCAATATCAGCGCAGGTTATTTCAATGAACACCGTCCCCATGAGATGATCGATACCTATGCCATGTGCGAGAATGTCCGCAGGCTAACCGCTATGTTTTGGCAAAACACCTGTCACTTCCCGTATAAGGAGCGCGTACACGCACGCGGCTCCATGTTTGGAGAGCAAAGCAGCCTCTTTGCTCCGATGGTGGAAAAACCATCGCGGGCAGCCACGTGTAAGTTGTTGATGCCCCTGCCGGAAGAAACGAGGCTTTATATGGGGCAGCATCAGATTGGCTCTGCACCGGAATATAGGATGGATCGTTCCGGGAACCTCTATATGTACTTGGAGCGACTGAATGCCGCCGTAGAGGCAGAAGGGGTGTTCGCCTGCGATGCAGGAGGTCATCCACCCGTGTTCTCAGCGGTCTGCGAAGGGACGAGGTTTCTGCCGGTATATACCTATGAAGAAGCCGTTGAGAGACTTGAAAATGCATAGTTATTAGTGAAATTGGGAAGCCCAGCTCGCCTTTCATGCGAACTGGGCTTCTTCCTTGCAGCGGTTAAACCATTATTTCCATAGAGCGTGACCGAGAGAGTTCTCTCTATTGAATATTGAACTTTGCCACGCACTTCAAGAACAGCAGGCACAGTTCCTGAAGCAGATCCTCATCAAAGATCCCGTTGACCACGGATTCCTTGTATAAGAGCGGGTAGTACATATGCAGAAGTTCCTCCATTGCAGACGAATCCCCGTTCTTCGCACTCATGAACAGCTCCATGAAATCATTCACCTTTACCACCTCCCACAGCGTTTCTCAGGCGCAAGACCGTGCGATGATAGGACATGGCCGCAGCTCCATAGGTGATACCGAGCGACAGCGCAATCTCCGAAAGACTCATCTCTCCAAGGACTTTAGCCAGAAATATGTAACGCTCTCGCTCGCTTAACCCTTGCATAGCAGCGAACAGACGCTCATTCTCCAATCGCTGCATCAGCGGCAGCCCACAGAAGAAGTCCGTTTCCTCACATAATTCCATCACCTCGCTGTGTCCCTCCATGGGCAGTTCTGTCCGAAGAGCTGTGGAAATTCTCCTTAAATACGTTCTTTTGTAATTGCGAATCGCGGCAATCAGATAGGCTGTAAACTGGTTCTGTACCGCGCACGACTTATACTGACTATCCCGCATGCTATCCCGCATGGCAGCAGGCCTCCTTTATCATAATGGTTTCGTTGGGGGAACGGCCATTATGGGCGGACCTCTGCACCGCACGACATTTTTCGTTGCCTTTCGACACAAGAAAAACGCCCGCATTCTGCTCAGGGCAGAATGCGGGCGTTTTGATATACGGCGTTGTCTCAGCTCAAAACGTATTCGCGTAAAGGGCTGTCTTTATCGTCACTTTGTATCTTGTCCATAGTTCAGGCAAGGTCTTTTTGGTGTGTGTCGGTAAAAAAATGAAGCCCAACCTTTGCAGAATATGCAAAAGTGGGCTTATCCCCTTTATTTATCTTCGCTTCGGTTACGGTGCAGGCTTGCCTTCAGTGCCGTGACAGTATCCGTGATGATTTTATTTCATCCTCGTTACAATCTGCGACCAGATCAGAAAGCCGACCGTTCAGGGCAGGCCGCGCACTGCGCGTTTCCATGCACAGCACCTCGGCGGGATCACAGTCCAGAATATTCATCATTTGCACAAGCAGCTTTGTGCTGGGGATCGTCATGCCGGTTTCAATATGGCTGATATGTGTAGACCCCACATCAGTCATCGCAGCCAGCTGCTCCTGCGTCATGTTTTTCCGTATGCGCGCTTCCTTGAGCCGCGCGCCTATAAATGCGTAGTCTATCATACAAACAAGTCTCCTGCAGATGAAGTGTTCCTAACTTGTATTGTATGTGCATTTTGCTCATGTTTTAATATCCTAAATGTGCAACCGCCTATATACTTATAGTTGCAGGGAAATTTATGCCATTTTTTGGTGCATCAAAGTATTATTTGCTTAATTAAGTCAAATTTTTCCGTTGAAAGGTCAACAAATCTCAAAAAGCCGGTTCGCAGCACACTTATAGCGCACACGCTGGCAAAAGCGAACCATCCTACCGCGCCGCACGCTTCCCTGTTTTTCTTCACCGCTACCCTAACTGCTCCGTCACGGCAAAGTGGTTTTTCTCATACCGGATCAGCCCGTCCCGCTGCATGAGGGACAGCTCGTTGCTCAGCGCGCTGCGCTCCACGTTCAGGTAGTCCGCCAGCTGCTGGCGGTTGTAGGGGATGTCGAATTCATAGCTGCCGGTGCGCTTGATGCATTCCGAGAAATAGGACAGCAGCCGCTTACGGATGGACTTGGGCGAGGTGTGCAACACCCGGCGGGAGAGCTGCAAATTCTTCCCGGCGGAGAGTGTCAGCAGGTTCCGCAGCAGCCGGAGATGGCGGGGACACACCTTGGCGCAGGGCTTCAGCACCTGCCCGATGTGCAGCAGCAGCACCTCTGTGTCCTCGGCAGCGGTGACGTTGACCATCAGCGGCTCACCCGGCACGCAGGCATACGCCTCCGCAAAGATGCCGCCTGCGCCCACGCTGCTGAGGACGCTGTTGTTGCCCCACACGTCCCCCATCTCGATGATGACCCGGCCGGACAGCACCACGCCCAGCTGCTCCGTGGGCGTCCCCTCCGGCAGGATGACCGCACCCTTTTTATAGCTGCGCTCTACGGCGCGCAGGCAGCGCAGCATTTCCTCGATGTCCGGCACCGTCATGCCGCGAAAAAGCGGGGTGTTCCCCAAATTGATCCGCATATTTTTCTCCTTTTCGTTGGCGTGCCAACAGACTTTCATAAATTATGATAGTAAAATGAAGCCACAAAGTCAAGAAGAACCGCAAGGAGGACAAAAATATGGTACGGAGAATCATTGAGATCGACAGGGGCAAGTGCAACGGCTGCGGCGCCTGCGCCGAGGCGTGTCACGAGGGTGCCATCGCCATGGTGGACGGCAAGGCGCAGCTGATGCGGGACGACTACTGCGACGGGCTGGGCGACTGCCTGCCCACCTGTCCCACCGGGGCCATCACCTTTGTCGAGCGCGAGGCGGCGGCCTACGATGAAAAAGCCGTCATGGAGAACAAGCAGCGGAAAATGCGGAAGCAGGGCATGACGCTGCCCTGCGGCTGCCCCGGCAGCCAGTCCCGGAACATTCAGCGCGAGGCCGCGCCCGCCGAGGAAGTACCCCACGCTGAGCAGGCAAGCCGTCTGTCCCAGTGGCCGGTGCAGATCAAGTTAGTGCCGGTGAATGCGCCCTATTTTGACGGTGCGCGGCTCCTGATTGCCGCCGACTGCACCGCCTACGCCTACGCCGCTTTCCACGAGCGGTTCATCAAGGGACACATCACGCTGGTGGGCTGTCCCAAGCTGGACAGCGTGGACTATTCCGAAAAGCTGACGGAGATCATCCGCAGCAACGACATCAAGAGCGTCACCGTCGTCCGCATGGAGGTGCCCTGCTGCGGCGGGCTGGAGCTGGCGGCGAAAAAGGCACTCCAGCAGAGCGGGAAGTTCATCCCGTGGCAGGTGGTCACCGTCACGGTGGACGGCCGGCTGGTGGAGGAGTAAAACACAGGAGAACACGAAAGGAGAAGTATTATGAAATACGTTTGCACCGTTTGCGGTTGGGAGTACGACGAGAGCGTGGGGTATCCCGAGGGCGGCATCGCGCCGGGAACGCCCTGGAGCGAGGTACCGGAGGACTTTGAATGTCCCCTGTGCGGCGTGGGTAAGGACAGCTTTGAGGAGGCGTGAGCTTTCTGCAAAAGGAGTAAAGACGATGAGCTATGAAAACTGGAAGGACAAAATCGGCACATTCGAAGTGATGGACGTGCGGGGCAAAAAGATGGACTTCTTCCCCGCATTGAAGGCAAAGGCTGCCGCGCTGAAAAATGGCGAAGGACTGCATATCATCCAGACCTTCGAGCCTGTTCCCCTGTACCCGGTGCTGGCCCTTATGGGCTTTGAGCATCACACGGAGAAGGTGAGCGGCAGCGAATATCACATCTGGTTTTATCGAGTGAGGAAAGGAGAATAACCGCATGAGCTACGAAAACTGGAAGAATAAGGCGCAGGGGTTTCAGACCGTGGATGTGCGCCATATACAGGGCAGCTTCTTTGAAGGGCTGAAGAAAAGAGCCGAGGCGTTGGAGGTGGGCGAAGGATTACACATCATCCAGACCTTTGAGCCGCATCCACTGTACGCTGTCATGGAGGGCTTGGGCTACGAGCACCACACCGAGCAGAGGAGTGAGGCGGAGTTCCATGTCTGGTTCTGCCGTGTGGAGAAGAAGGAAGGCGACAGCTCCGCTCCCTTCAAGCCGCTGGCTCTTTTGAACTATCCCATGATCGATGAAAAGCTGGGGCAGATCGCCGTGGATTTTTGGGAGACCACATGGCAGAGCGAGAAGCGCGTACTGCCCTACGAAACGCGGCTGCTGCTGTCCCTGACCAACGCTGTCGGTGCGGGCCGGATGAGGCAGGCGGCGCGGGAGCTGGTAAAGGCATATATCCACGGCGTGGAGAGCGCCGCTCTGGACGATGTGTTCGAGCTGCTGGCATGGAATCAGGGCATCGGCTTTTTCAGCAGCGAGATCGGCCCCTCGGCGCTGTTTCAGGCGTACAAGCTCATTAAAAACGGTGAGAAGCAGGGCAAGTCCCGGGAGGATATCTGCAGCGCGCTGCGGGAGAAATTCGGGGAGAAGAACCCGGAGATGCAGGTCTTGCATTAAAAGCAGAGAACTTTACAAACGGCTGCGCGGCTGCGAGGAGAACGCTCTTCGCAGCCGCGCGGCTTTTAGGTTTGATTCTTTTTCGCAGGGGCTTTCTTCTTGCAGCCCCCGCCTTTTTCCAATCGCTTTATTTTCAGAGAATATAAGATATATTTCCATTAAATCCCCGTTCTTAACAAGGATTTTAACCCATTCACTTTATTATAGTAATGGAATGCAGCGTGTCTGTCCCACCAGCGCCGCCCTCTTCCGCTGCGGCTGTGGAGACAGTAAAAATAAACAGTCCTTGCGGCAGAAACGCCGCAGAAGAACGACGACAAAGATCAAGGAGGAACGAACATGAACACGAAGAAACTAATGACATTGCTGTTGGCAGTCGTGCTGGTGCTCTCTCTGGCCGCCTGCGGCGCAAAGGGCGGCGATCACATGGGCGGCATGGACAACGAGCCGAAGAACGCCGAGGAGGCGGCTGCCATGCACAAGGAGCTGACAGCGCAGGAGGCTGCTATTCTGGCGGAGAACACAGCACTTTGGGAAAAGGTCTTTATGGCAGCGGACAAGGGTAAGATCATGATGGAGGACGGCAAAAACTACGGCGACTTCCTGTTGGAAACCATCAACGCCGCCAAGGATCAGTTTTCGGCAGACGAGCTGAAACTGCTTCAGAGCGAGGCGGAGAAGATCCGCGACATCGGAAACAAGCTGGCCGCACTGGAGGAAAAGTATCCCGAGATCGTGCAAAAATCTCTGGACAGCGATATGAATATGCCGACGGACAAGGACATGGACACGATGCCCGACAGCGGCAGTAAGGACAATAAAACCGACGGCGGCAACACTGGCAATAAAACCGATAGCGGCAGCACGGGCAACACCCCCGACAATGGCAGTACGGGCAACAAGACTGATAGCGGCAGCACGGGCAAGACGACGGATGACAGCAGCCTGCCGAAGTTCCCTGCCTTTGAGGGCAAGGATCTGGACGGGAATACGGTAAAGAGCAGCGATCTGTTCTCCGGCAACGCCGTCACCGTGGTGAATTTCTGGTTCACCACCTGCGGTCCCTGTGTGGGCGAGTTGGGCGATCTGGACGCGCTGAACAAGGAGCTTTCCGGTAAGGGCGGTGCGCTGATCGGCATCAATGCCTTTACGCTGGACGGCAACGAGGCGGCTATCTCTGACGCCAAGGATGTGCTGACCCAGAGCGGTGCCACCTATCAGAACGTGTACTTCGATTCCGGCAGCGAGGCGGGCAAGTTTGTGGAGAGCATCTACGCCTATCCCACCACCTACGTGGTCAACCGCAGCGGCCGCATCGTGGGTGATCCCATTGTGGGGGCTATCACCAGCAAGGCGCAGGCCGATGCACTGCAAGCCCAGATCGACAAGGCACTGGCTGCCGATATGGGCTGATCTAATATCTTCAAAGGGAGGCTATTATGAAGAAAAAGAACTGTAAGCTGACGAGCATTCTGCGCGTCATTGCCCTGCCCCTGGTGGGTAGTGCCGGAGGGTGGCTGTACTACCGCTATGTGGGCTGCGCCACCGGCACCTGTGCCATTACGTCCAGCCCGTGGCTCTCCACCGGCTTCGGCTGCGTCCTTGGGTCGCTGCTGTATACCGTCCTGTGGCCCGGTCGCGGCAAGAGACAGGACTGCGACAGGGCGGAGTGAGCCCTGATTCCACTGAAGGAGGAAACACGATGTATCGAAGTGTATTGGCACTGCTTTTCGCCGCAGTGCTGCTGCTCAGCGGCTGCGCCGCGGAACGGCAGCATATACCGCGGGAAAAGGACACGCAGGGAACGGACATGGCCGGACAGTCCTCGGATATGTCCGGCGAGGAGGGTACGTATATGGACACCACGGAAAATGTCATCTATCTGGCAGGCGGCTGCTTCTGGGGCATGGAGCAGCTCATGCAATCCATCCCCGGCGTCATCGACGCCCAAAGCGGCTATGCCAACGGCACCTGCGAGGCGGACGCCACCTACCAGACCGTCTGCAAGGGCGACACCGGCTTCCGGGAGACCGTTCGGGTGGAGTATGACCCTGAGCAGGTGAGCCTGGATGCCCTGCTGCTGGCTTACTTCTATGTGATCGACCCCACGGTACAAAACCGGCAGGGCAACGACCGGGGCAGCCAGTATCAGACCGGCGTGTACTACACCAACGACAAGTCCAGGGAAACAGTGGAACGCATCGCAGACATTGAGCGGGGCCGCAGCGAGAAATTCTTTGTGGAGATCGGCCCGCTCAAGAATTACTATCCCGCCGAGGAATATCACCAAAACTACTTAGAAAAGAACCCCAACGGCTACTGCCACATCCCCCGGGCGGAGATGGAGCTGTTCTCCAAGCTTCGCATCGATCCGGGCGACTACCGGAAGCCCGCGGCGGAGACCATCCGGGACACGCTGACGGCGGAGCAGTACCGCGTCACGCAGGAGAGCGGCACGGAGCGCGCCTTTACCGGAGAGCTCTGGGACAAGTTCGAAAAGGGCATCTATGTGGACATCGTCACCGGCGAGCCGCTGTTCTCCTCTACGGATAAGTTTGAAAGCGGCTGCGGCTGGCCAGCCTTTACAAAGCCCATCGAGGGTCCTGCTGTGGTGGAACGGGAGGACTTGAGCCACGGCATGCGCCGCACAGAGGTGCGCAGCCGCGCCGGCGACTCCCATCTGGGCCATGTGTTCACCGGCGATCCGGAGTCGCCCAACGGCGTGCGCTACTGCATTAACAGCGCCGCCCTCCGCTTCGTGCCTTACGCGAAAATGGAGGCCGAGGGCTACGGATACCTCCTGAATTTGTTTGAGGGATAGGCCGGGCACGGATATGTTGACGCAGCAGAAAAGAAAGCCCCCGCTCGACTGAGCATACCACACAAGCCAGCTGACCCTCCGTATGCTTCAGTGCATACGGAGGGTCAGCTGCTGTTCGTAATGAAATCCTTTTGCTCTGAAAGAGCTTTTTCGGTTTGATAAGTGGGAAATCTTTTTGCGTTTTTTCTACCTCTTTTTCACCTGGCATTTGCCGCTGCCTTTTCGCCGTCGAAAACGGAGGGCGGATCATTCCGCTCTGCCGCAGCCCATTTCAGCGGAGCGGGCACTATCCGCGCTGACGGCTAATTTGCGACGAATTTGCATATTGACATCAGGGCGGCGTCATGTTATGCTAATTTGCGAATGAATTGCAAATTGGAGGCGTGGTGACTTGTCCAGTTACAGCACGCAGCAGAGGAAGGCTCTGCTTGCCTATTTGAGCCGGCACCCGGATGAGCTGCTGTCCGCACGGCAAATTGCGGACGCACTGGCGGATGAAAAAATCAGCCTCAGCGCCGTATATCGGAACCTTGCACAGTTAGAGACGGAAGAAAAAGTGCGGCGCAGCAGCAAGAGCGGCACGCGGGAGGTCTACTTTCAGTACCTTGACGCCGAAAGCTGCAAGGGTGCGCTGCACATGAGCTGTGTAAAATGCGGCAGAACCTTTCACATGGCAAGCGGCAACGCCGCCCTGTTTGCAAAGCACCTGGCGCAGAGTGAGCAATTCACGCTGGACGCCGCCGACACGGTTCTATATGGCACCTGCGCGGATTGCCGGGAAGAATAGTATTTGGAAGGAGGACAGGCTATGACAAAGAAATCTCGTTTGATCACAGGCTTGCTGGCAGCCGTGCTGGCGGCTGTCATGCTGTCCTCCGCTGTCTATATTGCGGTCGAAGCCAACCACAACTGCTCCGGCGAGGACTGCGCCATCTGCCACCAGCTGCAGGTCTGTGAAAATCTGCTCAAGAGCATTGGGCTTGCCGGTGCTGCTGCGGTTTTCGCCGCGGCGGTCAGGTATGCCCCGTGCAGGGTCATTCCCTCCTGCGCGGAGGTTGTCCGCACGTTTACTCTGGTTTCACTCAAGGTCAAGCTTTCAGATTAAATAAGAACTATTTACAAGGGTGTAGTCTATCCGTTTTCGGATAGACTTTCGCGGCGTTGCCGTTACCCTTGTATTTTTGCGCCCATTTTTACGTTCTTATTATAATCTGGAGGTACATATAGCCTATGAAAAAGATAACTGCGCTGCTGCTTGCGCTTATGATGCTGGCCGGCGTCCTTGCCGGCTGCGGAAAGCCGAAGGATACCGGTAAAGCCGGCAAATTGAAGGTCGTCACGACCATCTTCCCCGCATACGATTGGGTCAGGGCGATCCTGGGCGACAAGGCGGATAACGCCGAGGTCACCATGCTGCTGGACAACGGCGTTGACCTGCACAGCTATCAGCCCACCGCCGATGATATTGTCAAGATCTCCGACTGCGACCTCTTCGTCTATGTGGGCGGCGAGTCCGACGGCTGGGTGGAAAATGCTCTGAAAAACGCCGCCAACAGGAAAATGAAGGTCATCAACCTGCTGGAGGTGCTGGGTGATTCCGTGAAAACGGAGGAGACGGTTGAGGGTATGCAGAAGGACGGTCACGGTCACGGTCACAGCCACGATGAACAGCTCACGGAGGATGACATCAAGGATCGCACCCTCTCGGATTTCGCCGGTGCGTGGAAGTCCCTGCACCCCTATCTGCTGAACGGCGACCTGGACAAATTCTGCCAACACAGGGCGGAGGAGGACGAGGACAGCTCGACCACAAAGGACACCTATTTGGAGAAGTTTAAGGCTTCGTGGCAATGCGACGCCGAAAAGATTTCGATTGAAGGAAACAACATCACCTTCACTTATGCAGACGGAAAAACCGTTTCCGCTGAATACACCTATGCCGGCTATCAGCCGAAGCGGAATGACGAGGGTAAGATCCGCAGCGTCCGTTATCAGTTCGAAACCACCAGTGCCGATGCACCCAAATATGTGCAGTTCAACGACCACGGCCACGAGCCGGGCGAGGCGGAGCATTTCCATATCTACTTCGGCAACGACGGCTTCGATGCGCTGATGAGTGGCAAGACCAATCCGTTTTTTGTGAAGGACGCGCTTTCCGCAGAGGACATCCTTGACGAGCTGATGGGGCATGACCATGGGGAGGAAAAGGACGAGCATGTCTGGCTGTCCCTGAAGAATGCCCAAGCACTCTGCGTGACGCTTGCGGACGCGCTGTGTGCCATCGACCCGGACAACAAGAACACCTATATCGCCAACGCCGCGGCGTATAGGGACAAGCTGGCCGCCCTTGACGCAGACTATAAGGCGGCTGTGGACGGTGCGGCCCATAAGACCGTTTTGTTCGGCGACCGTTTCCCGTTCCGCTATCTGGTGGATGATTACGGCCTGCGCTACTATGCCGCCTTTGCGGGCTGCTCTGCCGAAACCGAGGCCAGCTTTGAAACCGTTTCGTTCCTTGCCAAGAAGGTGGACGAGCTGGGACTTCCCTGCGTGCTGACCATCGAGGGCGCACAGCACAGGATCGCGGAAACCATCGTCCAGAACACCGCCGGGAAGAATCAGAAGGTGCTGACCATGGATTCCATGCAGTCCACCACCTCCAAGGACGTGGCAAACGGCGCCACCTACCTTTCCGTTATGGAGAAAAATCTCTCCGTGCTGAAGGAAGCGTTGGGGTAAGGAGGTAGGTCTATGGCTCAGCTCACTTGTCAAAATCTCTGTGCCGGCTACGATGGACGACCCGTTCTCCAAGACCTCACCTTTGAGCTCTTGGCAGGCGACTATCTCTGCATCGTAGGGGAAAACGGCTCCGGCAAGAGTACCCTTATGAAAACGATCCTCGGCTTGCAGGCCCCCATCAGCGGCAGAATTTTGACGGGCGATGGGCTGAGGAAAAACGAGATCGGCTATCTGCCGCAGCAGACAGTGGTACAAAAGGACTTCCCGGCAGCCGTGAGAGAGATCGTTCTCTCCGGATGCCAGGGACGCTGCGGCAGCCGTCCTTTTTATAACAAAGAAGAAAAGAAACTTGCGGCGGAGGCTATGGAGAAAATGCAGACCACCCGGCTCGCAAGGCGGTGCTATCGCGAGCTGTCCGGCGGACAGCAGCAGCGGGTGCTGCTTGCCCGCGCACTGTGCGCCACACAAAAAATGCTGCTCCTGGATGAGCCTGTTTCGGGACTTGACCCCAAGGTGACGGCGGAAATGTATACGCTCATCGAAAAGCTCAACCGTGAGGACGGCATCACCGTGATCATGATCTCGCACGATGTGGCTGCCGCCGTCCGATACGCCAGCCATATTCTGCATATTGGCGACACCGTTTTCTTTGGGACAAGGGCGGACTATCTCCAAAGCCCGCAAGGGCGGCTGTTTGACGTGAAGAAAGGCGGTGACAGCCAATGACTGCTATCTTGGAAAAGCTGGCTCTCTATTGGGCATACCCCTTTGTCCGCTATGCCCTCATTGTCGGTGTACTGATCGCACTTTGCTCCTCCCTGCTGGGCGTGACGCTGGTGCTGAAGCGGTTTTCCTTCATTGGTGACGGTCTGTCCCATGTGGCATTCGGCGCAATGGCGATTGCCGCCGTGCTGCAGATCACCAACAAAATGCCCCTTGTAATGGTCATTACCATCCTCAGCGCCGTGCTGCTCCTGCGCACCGGGCAGAACACGAAAATCAAGGGCGACGCCGCTATCGCCATGATCTCGGTGGGAGCACTTGCTATTGGGTATCTTCTGATGAATATTTTTTCCACCTCGTCCAATCTTTCGGGCGATGTGTGCAGCACGCTGTTCGGCTCCACCTCCATTCTGACGCTGTCCCCCGTAGAGGTATGGCTGTGCGTGGGGATGTCGGTGCTGGTCGTGGCGGTGTTCATCCTGTTTTACAATAAGATCTTCGCCGTGACCTTTGACGAGAGCTTTGCAAGGGCGGCCGGCACGAGGGCGGGGCTCTACAACCTACTGATCGCCGTCGTCGTTGCGGTCATCATCGTGCTGGCGATGAACCTTGTGGGTTCCCTGCTGATCTCCGCACTGGTGATCTTCCCGGCACTGTCCGCCATGCGGATGTTCAAGAGCTTTCGCAGCGTGACCATCTGCGCGGCAGTCCTTTCGGTTTTCTGTGCGCTGCTCGGTATTCTGGCGTCCATTCTCGCCGGTACGCCGGTAGGCTCCACCATCGTCGCCGTTCAGATCGGTGCTTTCGGTCTGTCGTGGCTGGCAGGCACGGTATTGGGAGGTGTTCGCAGATGAAAAAACTATTATGCGTTTTGCTGATCGCCCTAACTCTCATCCCTCTCGCCGCCTGCGGCCATGAGGACACCGCACAAAAGCCCGCTGCGGAGGATGCAGAAGGCACCGCCGCGGTTGACATTGACCTGACCGTGCTCAGCGGCATCATGGTCTATTCCGAGGTCAACAGCATGATCTCCTTCCCGGATAACTACATCGGAAAAACCGTCAAAATGCAGGGACAGTTCAACATATACCAGGCCACCGACGAAAACGGTGCTTTTATCCCGGACAAAATGTTCTTCGCCTGCATGATCGCCGATGCCACCGCCTGCTGCGCACAAGGGCTGGAGTTTGCCCTCGCCGGAGAGCCCGTCTATCCCGATGATTATCCGGAGCTGGGGGCAGAGATCACCGTGGTGGGTACGTTTGAATGGTACGAGGAGGACGGCTGCCGGTACTACCGGCTGGGCAACGCGGCATTTGTGAGTTGAGGCAGCGTGGGCTGTATCAACCGGAAATTCCGTGCCGCGCTTCGATCACGATATAAGCAGCAGTCCCCTGGACAACGAAACGTCCGGGGGGCTGCTGCTTATCGTTAGATATCCATTGTCAAGAGGTATGCGGCACCTGTTGCCTCATCGTATACGCACAGAGAAACATTTGTGTATGCGCTCGTTCCCGGGTTTCGATCTACCATTTTCCAGTAGCCGTCCGCAATCGGGGGCAGCTCCACATAGGCGGAAAGGCTCGTATAAGCAGTAACAACACCGTCGTGGCAAGCAACGCAAAGTAACATTCGTGCATTTGCCCCGTTTTGGCTCAATGGCAAAAGGCATTCACTGTACCTCGCCGGGCTTTGTACCGACCTCCACAATGTTATCGCAGCAGCTCTCGATCAGTTCCCTGTCGTGGGTGATCACGAGAATGGTTCTGCCGTTCCGCGCTTCGCTTTTCAACCTTTCCGCGATCAGGCGCATATTCTGCCCATCAAGTCCGCTGGTGGGCTCATCGAGTATCAATATCCTGCGGCCGGAAAAGATGGCGCAGGCAATGGCAAGCCGCTGCTTCTGCCCGCCGGACAGGGCGGACGGGTGCGCGTCCCTGTACTCATAAAGTCCAAGCTCTTTGAGCAGGATCCTTGCACGGTTTTTGCTTTCTTCCGTCAATCTGGTATTCAGCAGCAGCTCCTCCGCCACGCTCGCCGTAAAGAACTGCGTTGACGTGTCGTTGCCGCAGTAATAGATCTCCCTGTGCCGGACTGCCGCTCTTGCTTTTTTTCCGTCTATCAGGATATGTCCCCTTGTCTGCTTCGCCAGCCCGCAGAGGATCTGCGCAAGGGTGGTTTTCCCCGCGCCGTTTTGCCCCGTTATGGCGGTCACCTTGCCTTTCGGAAAGGAGAGGGAAATATCCTCAAAAATGGCTTCCTTGCGTATTCTTTTCGAGAGCCCTGCTGTCCTCAAGACGGCAGGGCTTTCGTCTAATACGGAGGGAGCGGAAAGACACTTTTCTTCGTGCGGAGAGCGCAGACCCATGCCCAAGATGTCTGCTTCCGGCAGAAGGAGTAAGTCCTCCGGTGTATACTCGGCCGCTATTCTGCCGTCTCGTAGATATAAAAACCGGTCTGCGATCCCCATCAGCCAGTCGATCCGATGCTCCGCGATGAGCAGGGTAAAGCCCTGTGCCTTGAGCTGCCGAAGGGTCTGCGCAAGCTGCCGCGTCCCGGCGGCATCCAGGTTGGCCGTCGGCTCGTCGCACACAAAGACCTTTGGCTTCATGGCATATACGGACGCAATGGCCGCCCGCTGCTTTTCTCCGCTTGAGAGGATGTCAACTGCCCTGTCTTTCAAATGGGACAGCTTCAACGCCTCTATGGCGGCGTCCGTCCTCTCCCGTATTTCCCGGGTGGACAGGCCGTAATTCTCGCAGGGAAAGGCCACCTCTCCGGCAAGCTCGGAGGAAAAGAACTGGCTTTTGGGGTCCTGAAAAACGCTTCCCACCAAACGCCCGATCTCCCATGTGGAAAGACTTGATATGTCCTTGCCGTCTATCCTCACGCTTCCGCTGAAAACTCCGGGATAGTAGGACGGCGCAAGCCCGTTGACAAGCCTTGTCACGGTGGTCTTGCCGCAGCCGGAGAGCCCCGTCAGCACGACGCATTCGCCGCCTTTTACCGAGAGGGAAATGTCCTGTACGCCTCTGTCTGAGTTTTCGTATTGAAAAGAAGCGCGTGTAAGCTCGATCATGCCATGCTCCTTTCCAAAACCAAATAGGAAGCCGTGACTATCGCACATGCGGCTGCCGCGATGTGATCCCGCGCCCCGATCCTTTTCTCATAATAGCTGCCGCGCACGCCCGGACGTTCTGCGCCCCTTGCAACGGCGGAAACGGAAAGCTGATCGGCAAGCTGCAACACCCGAAGAAGAAACGGAACCAGCACATACTCCATGCTCTGCACGGGATGCGCGAGCAGCTGCCCCGCCGCGGTCAGCCCTCGGTTTTTCATGGACCTGCCTACACCTTTCAGTTCCGTCCGCATGGTAGGGAAGAAGCGAAAGACCACAAGAAGCCCGAGAATGAACGGGGTGGGCATACGGAGGCGGGATAAGAACGCGGAGAGCATCCCCGGCGGCGTGGTGATCAGATCCCAGGACACCAGAAAGATTGGCGACAGATTCCAGAACATCAGAACATAAAATTCCGAAAAGACCGGCATGCGCAGCCCGTGGAAGCGGATACCGTACAGCAGAAGCACCAGCAGCAGATAAAAGCAGCCATAGGACGCGGCAAGGCGGAAGTTCCGCTGTAAGACGAGATAAAGAAGCGCGCCGCCGGTCAGGATGCAGGTAAGCAGCACATTCCCGCCGATGGTTACTCCGGCAAAGACGCACAGCAGCGCCCACAGCTTGACCGGCACCGCAAAGGATGCGTCCGCTCTCATAGAACGCCGGCCTTCTGAAAATGCCTGCGGATCAGCCGACTGCCCACCATGCAGCCCAAAAAGCCCATCAGCGTCGTATACAGCAGAATAAAGGCCAGCCAGCCGGGAGAGGTGTAGTAACGCACATAGGAATCGATGTAGCTCTGCTCCATACCGCTTGCCAGCGCAAAATCGTAGTAGGTGTCCCAGAAGAACCAGATGGGCAGCAGATTGACCCCGTTGTACAGCAGGCTCGCCACCGTCCAGGCGGCGGTCAGCCGTTTCGGCTTTTGGCAGGAGCCTTCCTTCCAGAGAATCGCCTCGCAGAGGATTCCCACGAGAACATAATAAGGCAGCAAGAACCAGTTGCCCATCAGCAGGAAAATCACGCCGAGGATCGTCATATAGATCAGCGTCACAAAACGCTTTCCGATCCGGCTGACCATGAGCATATAGACCGGCGCGCAGAGGAACATGGTGATCCCCACCGACAGCACCATGCTGACAAAGTCGTTGGCCATGCAGACCATATTGACAACGAGCTGGATCACGATCAGTACCGCCGAAAGCAGCACTGTGGTGATCACATCCCTGACAGACCATTTATTTGTTTCTTTCATAAACGCCTCCTTGTTTTCGATACTTTGTTTTCCAATATTGCATTCGGAATCCTGTTTATCTCGCAACTTTCTACGCCGTCCACTCCATGCTCTCGCTCTGGAGCTGTGCCATGTGGCGGAACAGGCCGTTCTTTTTCAGCAGCTCTGCGGGAGAGCCCATCTCAACCACGCGGCCGCCGGAGAGCAGGACGATCTGATCGGCGTTCATGACGGTACGCATGCGGTGCGCGATGATGAGCACCGTCTTATCCCTGATCAATCCGGACAGTGCCGCCTGCACCGCCGTCTCGTTTTCCACGTCCAGCGAGGCCGTGGCCTCGTCCAGCAAAATCACCGGCGCATCCTTCAAGATGGCGCGGGCAATGGAGATGCGCTGCCGCTCACCGCCGGAGAGCCGGGAGCCGTTTTCCCCGATCAGGGTATGGTAGCCCTCCGGCAGCTTGGATACAAAGGCGTCGCACTGCGCCGCCTTCGCCGCCGCCAGCACCTCCTCGTCGGTGGCGTCTCGCTTGCCGAGGCGGATGTTTTCCATCACGGTATCCGCAAACAGCACCACATCCTGAAATACGATGGCGTAGTTTTCCAGCAGCGCCTCGCCGTCCACCGTGGACACATCCACGCCGCCCAGCCGTACCGTGCCCTCCGCCGGGTCCCAGAAGCGGGCTGCCAGCTTGGCTGCCGTGGACTTGCCGCCGCCGGAGGGGCCCACCAGCGCCGTCACCTGCCCCTGCTTCGCCGTAAAGGAAACGTCTCTTAGCACGTCCTCTTTTTCCCGGTAGGCAAAGGTCACATGCTCAAAGCGGATGTCGTAGCCGTCAGGATCATATTCGGTCATGCCGGTCATGCGCGTTTCGTTCTCGATCTCCTGCATACGCTCGATGCGCACCTCGCAGGCGAAAACCGCAGCCATGTTGGCAAACATGGAGCCGATGGGGTCATATACCCGGGTGGCGGCGATAAGGAACATCAGAAACGGGATCAGTGCCAGGTCGCCGCGGCTCATCAGCGTTACCCCCGTGAGGACGGTGGTGGCGATGCCCAGCTTTAGGAAGGACTGTGCCGCTGTGACCACGGAGCCTGTGAACAGCTCGCCCCGGATGGTGTCCCGCTCCGCCTCGTCCAGCCTGCGGTTCAGGTCGGCGATATACCGCGCCTTCTGGTTGCACGCCTTGATCTCCGGCGCGCACTCCAGTGCCTCCTGCATGGCGTCAGTGGCCGCGCGGCGGGTGACGAGGCCCTTTTTTATATGCCGCTTTTCCATGCGCCGGGAGAGATAGACCATCAGCAGCGACGCGGGCACCACCCACAAAAGAGCCAGTGCCATCCGCCAGTCGTAAAGCAGCATGCCTGCGGAAATCAGCGCCGTGGAGATGAGCGCGCCGTGCATGGCGGGGTAAAAGTGGGAGAATGCCTTTTCCAGCGTCTCCGTATCCCCCATGATGGTGGTGGTCAGGTCGGTCAGGTCACGGTTTCCGAAGAAGGACAGCGGGAGCTGGCGCAGCACCTCTGCCAGCCGGATGCGGCGGTTGGCACTCTCCCGGTAGGTGGCTTCGTATAGGGCCTTGTACTGGATCAGAAAGGTCACAAAGAGCGCGGCGAGGGCAAGTACGCCCGCGACCAGAAAGCGCGTAAGCCCCGCCCTTGGGTCGGTGCCGTTTGTCAGCGCCTCTACGATGCCGGAGAGCGCCGTGGCCAGCACGCCCACCGGCAGCATTTTGCTGATGTTGACCAGTACGGACCAGAACACGGCGGCCACATAGTCTTTTGCGCCCTTCTCCGTCATGGCGTATTTTTTGCGGATGCGTTCGATCATGCGGCACCTCCTACCTTCCACTGCGCGGCCTTTTGGTATTCCTCCCACATAGCGGCGTATACGCCGCCCTTTTCAAGAAGCTCGTCGTGCTTTCCTTCCTCGGCAATCCCGCCGTCCCGGATGACGAGGATGCGATCCATGTTCCGCACCGTGGACAGGCGGTGGGCGATCATCAGCACGGTCTTGCCCTTCATCAGCGCCTCGAAGGCCTTTTGTATCTTCGCCTCGTTCTCCGGGTCTGCAAAGGAGCTGGCCTCATCCAGCACCACGATGGGCGCGTCCTTTAAGATCGCCCGCGCCAGCGCGATGCGCTGCATCTCGCCGCCGGAGAGGTACACGCCCTTGGCGCCGATCACGGCGTCCAGCCCGCCCGGCGTCTTTTCCAGAATATCGCCGCACTGGGCAAGCTGCGCCGCGTGTAATATCTCCGCCTCGGTGGCGTCTGGCCGAGCGGCGCGGATGTTGTCTCGGATGCTCTTCTTAAAGAGCCGCACCTCCTGAAAGACAAAGGATATCTGCTCCATGAGCTCTGCGGTGGGGATGCTGCGCACATCCCGTCCGCCCAGGAGCACCGCCCCTTCCTGCACATCGAAAAAGCGCGGGATCAGCCGGGCGATGGTGGTCTTGCCGCCGCCGGAGGGGCCCACCAGCGCCCACGCCTCCCCCTGCGGCAGATGGAAGCTCACATTCGCCAGTGCAGGCCTGTCTGCGCCGTCATAGGAAAAGGCGACATTCTCAAAGGAAATGCCGTTGTCCGCGGGCTTGCTTCCGCTGTCCGCCGCAGGCTCGGGAAGGGGGGACTCCTTCAATATGGCCTCCAGCTTGTTCACCGCCTCGGCGGCCTCCATCTGTGCATTGACCGCGTACATCAGCCGCTCCATCATAAAGGCCAGCTGGGGCGCGAAGAAGATGTAAAACACCAGATCGGCCAGCACTGCCCAGCCGTCTGCCGCGCCGCCGATGAGAACCATTCCCAAGGGCATGAGAAGCAGGAACATGGCGTTCAGTACCACTGTAAGCAGGGTGTAGGGCATACGGCACATCATGGCGTAGCCGCTGGCAAGGTCGCGGTAGCTGAGGATGGCGGCATGAAAGCTCTTGAAGGAGTAAACCGTCTGCTGGAATACCTTCACCACCGGGATGCCCCGGACATACTCCGTGGCCTCGGCGGAAATGCGCTCTCCTGCCCGCTGGTATTCCTCAAAGAACTTCATGCCTCTCCCGGTCATCATGCTCATCAGGCAGACAAGCCCGATGATCATGGGGATCAGGCAGGCAAGCCCCATGCGCCAGTCAAAGACGAAGAGCAATCCAACCGCCAGTACCGGCGTTACGATCCCACCCACCGCGTCGGGGATGGTGTGGGCAAGGAGCGTTTCTGTCAGCGCCGCGTTGTCGTCGATCTGCTTGCGCAGCCGCCCCGTAAGATTGGCGTTAAAGTACCCCAGCGGCAGGTCAATGAGATGGGCGACCGCCGCCTTTCGCATATTCGTCGCCACCCGGAAGGCCGCAAGGTGCGTACACATGAGCCCGGCGAAATAGATCGCCGCGCTCAGAAGTGCCGCCGCCAGCGCGTACCAGCCGTAGCGGGCAAGCCCTGCCGAAACGCCGCCTCCCGGCGTTAAAATGCCTCGGGCCGCGTACCAGACAAAGACGAACGGGAAAATGCCGGCCGCCGCCGAAACGCCGGACAGCCCGCAGCCCAAGATGGACAGCCACTTATGGCCTCCGGCGTATTCCAGCAGCCTGCCCAGCACCGGCGGCTGCTTTGCTTTTTTCTGTTTGCTCATATTCCGTGTTCCTTTCTTAAAATGTATGGATTTGTTGGAGGATGCGCCGCATCAGTTAGAGGCAACTAACCGACAGTTATTTTTTAAGGCTCATTCGAGCCTTAAAAGTCCGCTCCAGCCGGAGTGGAAAAAGATGGCCAGTTCATCGACGTATTTCATGGCTTCCTCTCTCGGCATATCGTGGACGATGGTTTCACACACCGCCGTAAAGTAGGCTCTTGTGATCATGTGATGAAGCTGACGAGTCATGCTCCCGGAGAGCATACCGTTTTTTCTGAGGAGGGCGTAGTATTCTTCGGATCGATCGACCTCCAGCTCCACCAGCACCTCGATGAAATCCGCATAGCCCGTTCCCTCCGCCCGGCAGAGAATCAGCTTGAATTCGTCGAAATGGTCGTACATGAACGCGACAAGCTCATGCAGGTGCTGGGTGGAAAGCTCCAGACTGTCTTTTGCTTTTCCCTCCGGGACAAGGTCAAAATAATCGTCCTGTGCTGCCTTGAAGCGGGTGAGCAGCTCGCTTGCGGTCTCGCCCACAAGGTCTTCAAACAGAGCGGTCTTATCCGGGTAGTAGCCGTAGAAGGCACCCTTCGTGAAGCCCGCCTCCGCGACAATTTGGTTCAGAGACGCGTCCTTAAAACCTTTTTCCAGAAATTCTTTTTTCCCAACTTCGAGGATCCTCCTCTGGGTTTCCGTTCGTTCCATGTCCTACGCCTCCTGATATACCGCCGGTATATACTACTGGTATATTATAACCGAGCATATTGGGTTTGTCAATGGGAGTGACACATTTTATACTAAACACATATACCCTTGCCTGGAGGATTCGCAATATTGTTTTGCGCATGGAAGGGAGTTCATACAGCTATATATGGAATCTCCAGCGAAATGCCTGCGGCACTTCGCTGGAAAAGCACTTAAAACAGCAGCTATGGCTGATTTTTTGACTTGCCCTTCATCTCACCCATTCTATCACCGCAAAATACCCTTTGCAACGCAAATGGTTCATCGGAGTGCCGCCTGCGCGAGGCAATCTCTGACCGCTTCACGAATGGCATCGCTGGTAAATGTTGCAGATGAAACGGCATCCACATCCCAGGTCTGCGCCTCCACGATCCGGGAAGGGATCTCATCTATTGCGCGGTCTGAGATATTTACTGTTTCGCTGTGAGATAGGACATGTACAGACAATATGCTGCGCCCGTCAAACTCTACCTCTACGGTAACCGGACCGGAATAACCTTCAGCGGAAGCCGTATAAACGCCCGCCGTGTAGATGTCTCCCGATTTGCCGCATCCTGCGCACAGCAGCAGCGCACCCACCAGCACGGAGAACAGCACTGATTGCACCCCTTTTTTCATGTGTTCGAACCTCCTGTTTTTTTGTTCTGCTCCGTTATCCTGAAGGGGAGGCATACCGGAACGTTTAATACCGGATGTGTAATGACCTCCGCTTCTACGTCAAAGATTTCCCGCAACGCCTGCTGGGTAATAACCTCTTGCGGCGTACCTGCGCTGTGCAGTGTCCCGTCTTTGATCGCCACCAAATAGTCGGAAAACATGATGGCATGATTTAAATCATGAAGAACCATTACGATGGTAACACCATTTTCCCGGTTGAGGCGGCGCAGAAGGTACAATATATCCAGTTGGTGCGAGATGTCCAAATAGGTCGTGGGTTCATCCAGAAACAGCAATCCTGTTTTCTGCGCCAACGCCATGGCAATCCATGCCCGCTGTTGTTGACCTCCCGAAAGCTTCTCCATTTCTCTATGTTCAAGGGAACTCATGCCTGTACTGGCAAGAGCCCACTGGATGATCTCCCGATCCTTTTCGCCGAGACCGCTTAGCGCCGACCTGTAAGGAAAACGCCCGTATTCCACAAGGTCGCCGACTGTGATGCCGGCAGGGGCTTGCGCTCCCTGCGGCAGCAGCGCAAGTCTCTGGGCAACACGCTTTGTCGGCATTCTGTGGATCGCTTCGCCATCAAGGTATACTGCGCCGGAATCCGGGGAAATGATCCGGCACAGTGTCTTCAGTATGGTGGATTTTCCAGAGCCGTTGGAGCCTATCAAGGTGGTTATGCTGCCTTCAGGGATTTTTAAGTCAAGCCCCCTGAAGACGGCCTCCCCGTTATATCCGGCAGACAAACCCTTTGCCTGCATACGTGAAAGCATAGATGTCCTCCCTTAAAAATACCTGCGGAGCAGGAACAGAAAATACGGAGCCGAAAGCACGGAGATCACGATACCAACCGGGATCTCCCTCGGCTGAACGGCAGACCGTCCCAGCGTGTCTGCCAAAAGCAACAGCAGCGCCCCCAGCAGCATGGAGGCAGGCATAAGGGCGTGGTGTCTGCCTCCGATCAGCCTTCGTGCTATATGCGGCGCTACCAGTCCCACAAAACCGATCCCTCCGCTGACGGCAACGCAGGCAGAGGTAAGAGCCACCGATGCAATCAGGAGCAGTCTCAACTCCCTCTCTACGGCTATCCCCAGAGAAATGGCAGTATTCTCTCCTAAGAGCAGAATATCCAGTATGTTCGTCTTTGTAAGAAGAAAAGGAACCAGTATAAGCATATAGGGCAACAGGGCAAGAACCTGATGCCAGCTCGTTCCCCAAATATTTCCTGCCAGCCATCTTGCCACGAGCTGATAGCTGCTGTTGTCCATGTTCGCGGCCATGATCAGCATAAAAGAAGAAAATAGGGACGCAAGACCGATGCCGCCCAACAGAAAATATATCGGGAGGAGTTTTCCGTTCCTCTTTGCAAAAAGATACAGCAGTCCCGTTGTGCAAAGCCCACCCGCTATGGCAAATATCGGCTGGTATGCCATGGTACGTATATGCAGCGCAGGGAAAAATGTCAGGAACAGCATAACGGCAAATCCCGCCCCTGCGTTTATGCCCAATATCCCCGGATCGGCCAGCGGATTACCCGTGACAGTCTGCATAACGCATCCGGCAAGTGCCAGACCCATCCCACATAGAACGGCGAGGACGATCCTCGGAACGCGAAACTGCGCTACGACTACGGAGGTTCCCTCCATATGCGGTTGGAATATGCTGTGAACCGCAGTCGAGAAGGGAATTCTTGCGTAACCACTGTTAACGGATAAGATAGCCGCAGCCACAATCAGGATAAGAAGACCGTTGAGAATAAGGATCTGCCTGGTTTTCTTTTTCATAAGACCATGCCCTCCTTCCTGAAAGTAAGCGCAAAAAAGACGGGCACGCCGAGGATGGATACCAGTGCGCCGACAGGCGTATCAAAAGGGGCGTTTATCATGCGCGCCGCAATATCCGACAGCACCAGCACAACGCCGCCCATGAGCGCAGACACGGGAACCAGCCTGCGATAATCACCGCCCACAAGAAGTCGGGATATATGCGGTACGATAAGACCGATAAATGCGATGCCTCCCACGAGCGATACACTGGCTCCCGCAAGCAGCAACACCACAAGCATACCGAAAAGCCTGATTGTGCGGACATTTACGCCCAAGCTGGCGGCGCTATCTTCTCCCAGTGCCAGAGCTGATAGCCGGCTCGATAAAAGCAAACCAAGCGCACTGGCTGAGAGGATCACCGGGGATAGCATTTTCAAGCTTTGCCATGTCACACCGGACAAACTGCCCGCGCTCCAGAAAGAAAGGGATTTCACGATCCCAAACGCCAGAGAAACCGCCTGACTCAACGCGGTAAGCAGGGCTGATACAGCAGCGCCTGCCAGAATGAACCGGAAAGATTCGGATCTATGTTTGCCGGCACCGAAACCGTAGACCATGAATACCGCAAGAGCGGCTCCGGCAAAGGCGGCGCATGTTTTCACGATGTCTGGTGCGGCTGGAAACAGAATTGCGGACAGTGCAACAAAGAAACCGGCTCCCGCATTGATCCCCAGAAGACCGGCGTCCGACAGGGGGTTTCTGGTAATTCCCTGCATCACAGCGCCGGAGAGAGCGAAGGCCATTCCTGTCAGCCCGGCAGCCAGCGCCCTGGGCGTACGCATTTCCAACATAATCATTCCAACACCAGAAGCCTTAGCGGGGGACATAACCGTTTCCGCAAAGACCTTGAAGCTACCGCCAGCAATGCCGGTGCAGACGGAGAGAACCATTGAGAATCCAAGCAGCAGCACCAATGCGGCAAGAATAATCAGAAAAGCCGGCGCGGAGCGTTTGTATCTCCCTTGTCTCTGCGATATTCCCGCAACCGCACCTGTTCCCTTACTCAACGTCCCCATGGTTCAGAATCGCGTTTGCGAGTTTTTCCAAATAGAGTGCCTTTCCCATCGCCGTAAAAGCCATATTATACTGCTCCTCATTGATACCAAAGTAAACGTTGCCGGCTTTGACAGCTTTCATATTCTTCCACACGGCAAGGTTCCCCGTGTCTCCAGCTTTGCCGTCGTCGCTAAAGAAGAAGATGTGATCTGCATCGACCAGGGAAAAGTATTCCGCATCGACCACTTCACCCCAGACATTCTCCGGTACGCCGACTGATGGTGTGAGTTTCAGCTCATCGTAGACAAGCTCACCCGGCCCGCCGCTGCGATAGATGTAATAGGAACCAAAATGAACGGAATTGGCCTCCAATACAGCAAAGGTTTCGTCCCCAATCATATCCCTGATTCTTGCCGCAAGCTCCGCAGCTTTGGCGTCGTAGTCAGCAAGCCATTTTTCTACGGCTGCTTCTTTATCAAACCACTGTCCCAGCTGCTTAAATCTTCCACGCCAGTTAACATAGCTTATGTCATCGTCGATCATGACCGTGGGAGCAATAGCCGCGAGTTGTTCATAAACCTTCTCATGGCGAATATTCATAATGATCAGATCAGGCTTTAACTCCGCGATCTTTTCGAGGTTCAGGTCTCCGGTAGAAGAAGCCCCGGAGTAATTGCCGACAACCTCAATACCTCTTTCGGCAAAAAGCGTTGCCAGATGTTTGGGGACAGACACCCCATCGAACATGCTGGTATTAGCCGAGGCGATAACCTTCATATCCAGAATAAGAAGTTCCTCTGTCAAGCCAGCTACATCAACGATGCGCTGTGGATTTGCCGGGATGGCAACCTCGCCCTTCATATCCGTTACCGTGACGGTATCCGAGGCTGATCCCTGCGGCGTGGTATCCGTTCCAGCACAGGCTGCAAGAGCAAACACAAGCACAAGGCACAACATAAGCATTGCGAATTTTTTCATTCTGATGACCTCCTGAGTAATAAATCTTTAGTTAGAGCAAGCTAACCAACGGGCGCGCATAGCGAAATAACAGAACAGCTGAGTCTTTTAACCGTGTGGGGTCAACCTTTTCTATCCGCCTACCATTATACAGTCGGCGAAAGGAAAAATCCCCCCGAAAACGCCATGTCTTTCCCCTAAAGCGCCATGATGCTCAGTGCAGTAATAGAATAATTCATAAAGCTATGCTATAATCAGAATTGTTGCTCAATAGACAAACCGAAATTTATGGAGGTGGTTTTTTGCGAGTATACAAAAGCAAAGAAGAACTCAAAGCTGAAATCAATAAAACTTTTGAAAAATATATTTCGGAGTTTGACAGCATACCAGAAGCCTTAAAAGATAAGAGGGTTGATGAGGTTGACCGGACCCCAGCAGAAAACCTTGCCTATCAGGTGGGTTGGACAACATTGGTTCTTAAATGGGAGGAAGATGAAAGGAAGGGGCTTCAAGTAAAGACGCCGTCGGACAAATTCAAATGGAACCAACTTGGCGAGCTGTATCAGTGGTTCACGGATACCTACGCTCATTTGTCTCTTCAAGAGTTGAAAGCCGAACTGAACGAAAATGTCAAGTCTATCTGCGCAATGATTGATTCGCTCAGTGCGGATGAATTATTTAAGCCGCATATGAGAAAATGGGCTGATGATGCTACAAAAGCAGCTGTATGGGAAGTATACAGGTTCATTCACGTTAATACTGTTGCTCCTTTCAGAACTTTTAGAACTAAGATCAGAAAATGGAAAAAGGCGGTGCTGTAACTTCCGATTCATCAAGCCAATATGCCCATAAAACACGAGCGGCGGGACAGACTCTATCTGTCCCGCCGCTCTGCTTTTTCAGCAGTCAAAGTTTTACTTGTGCAAAGGCTCGTTTTGCAGCTCCGCGCGAATGGTTAATTCCGCCCAGCACTAACATCGATGTGTATGCCGCTGCTGAGCAACTGACATTTCAAATGATATAGCTTCCACTGGACAAGCTCTTCCTCGAAATGTGCTGCCTGCTATTCTGGTTTTTCAAGGGAAGCTGCAATCTTTGTAATTCTCATCCAAGCAACCATAAAAGAATACACCTATTCCTTTGCTTTTATGTTTCAGAATGGCAAGCTCCGCTTATATTCGCTCGGAGTGCATCCAAACTTTTTTCGGAAGGCGTCGCTGAAATGGCTGATGTTGCTGTACCCCACCAACCCTGCTATGTCTTTCACCTGAGCATCGGGCGCAGACAACAGTTTGCAGGCGTGCTCCATGCGGCGATTTAACATATATTGATATATGGTGATTCCATAGTGCTTTCGAAATATCTCACGGAGTTTGGATTCACACATAAAGTGCTGTTTGGAGAGCTCCGCGATGGTCACGGGTTCCAGAAATCCCTCATCTATCTGTCGCCTGACCCGAAGTAACGTCTCGCTATCCGCCCGGCTCAACGACCCCTTCACAGCAGCAGAATTCTGATTCATCATCTCGTTCGCAAAGGCTGCAACAAGTTCCAGTATCTTTCCTTCTTGATACAATGACTTTGCACAGTCATTGTAGTTACACTGCAATATCTGGCGTATTGTAGCTTCTATGGTAGCGGTGATTCTATGTTTTGGCGGGTTTTTTCCCCCGCTAAAGGCGGTGCAAGCCTTTTTCTTCTGCAAACCATCCATCACAGACCGAAACCGACAGGGATGCAGGTTCAGCCCGACGCCTATATATCTCTGTCCTGCCTCATAGATATTTTCCGCATCAAACAGACCGCTGCCGTATACGCAGCAATCTCCCTTTTCCAACAACGTTTTTTGGTTTCTGCCCGAAGACTTCCACTCCAATGCGTCGGAAAGAGAGAAAATGACGGAAAAAGAATCCTTATACACTTGCTCCCGCAATACTGTGTCCCTGTAAAACATTACATCGCAGATATACATCTCTATATTGGGGCACGGTGAAATATAGCGGAAATATCCTTCTCCAATATCGCTTGGCAAAGCAACCTGATTGTCTTTCATAATACCACAAAGCTGCTGCATTGCGGGGGAGAAAAAGTCGCTGCGATCCGTTTGCCCATGAAGAAAATCATATTGTGCCTCTTGCATACCAGGCCACCTCCTCCGACACATGATTAGACACTTTTATGCAAATTGGTCCATTCCACCTTTCCAGTTCCAGTTCTGCACGCTGGTTAGTATACTCTAACCGACGGATGAAAGAAAAGGCAGACTGCCTGTACGCAGTTTGCCTCAAATCCGACGGCACAGCGCCTGCGAAAAATATTGTACCATAAGCGCGCAGGGATTTCAATGTAGAACACCAGGCATCCCTGCTTTTCCTGCGAATTTTCTGTTTGCCCAATGTCATCCGTGTGCCGAGAGGGAAGCCCTCAGTACTTTCAGCGAAAGATTCAATCAATTCAAACACGGTTTCTTATTCGGCTTTACGTCTACTCAACATAGTGCCTCTCTGTTCACCTGTCTTGGATGCTTGAGCATATTCTTTTTCAATACTCGCTATACAGCGCAAGGCAGGAACACCGCAAGAGGTGTCCCTGCCTTTTCGGATAGGCTGTTTGGCAAATGCAAACCGCGCAAGCTGCCGCTGAAGCAATCGTCAGCGGCGTGCATCATTTCTCACTCCACCAACGCCTTACCCAAGGCGCGGCAGGCTTCCAGCGCCGCGTCGTCGGGAGTCTCCGTGCAGATCACGCTCTCGCACACGAGATTTAGCCCTGCGCTGTCGCAGTCGCTCTCCCAAGTGCGCATCCACTCGCCGTCGCCCCAGCCGTAGGAGCCGAACAGTGCCACGCGCTTGCCACCGAGGCTGCGCTTGCAGGCATCGAACATAGGCTGGAACTCCATTTCCTCCAGCACCTCGGCGCCCATGGCGGGGCAGCCAAAGGCGATGGCACCGTAGGTGTTCAGATCGCCGGGCTGTACCTCGGTTGGTGTGAGCAGAACAGCCTCCGCGCCCGCGGCAGTCATGCCCTCGGCAACGGCCCGCGCCATCGCCTCCGTATTGCCCGTACCGCTCCAATAAACAACAGCAGATTTCATGTTTGTCAGTTCCTTTCTTTTGATGATTTTATATGATCAAACTGCAACGGCAAGCTGCTCCAGCTTCAAGCCGCTTTGCCAGAGTGTGCAGTAGATCTCCGTGCATTTTCTGTATTTTTCGAATAGTGAGCGCGCTTTTTCCTCGTCGCCGTAGGCCTTCCAAAGCCCCGCGCATTTGAAGCCGCCCGCGCGGTGGTCGATGAAGCCCTTTACGTCCTCCGGCGGATAGCTGAGAAACAGCCCTACCTCATGGGGGAACTCCTTGCTTTCGCGGAAGCGGCAGGCAAGCCGCGCCACACAGCGCTCACAGCTCTCATCGCCATAGCCTGCCTGCCGCAGCAGCTCGGACGCCTGCACGTCCCGCAGATCCCGCCGCAGTCCGGCGGGGCGATAGAGGTAAAGGAGCGCCTGCCCCGGCAGAAAGCGGAGCGGCAGCAGGCAAAGACCCTTGGGCGACAGCCGTCGGTTCAGCCGCCGGATATCCGTCATCAGCGCCTCGTGATCCTCGCAGGGACATGGAAACAAGCTCCCCGTCTTGATGCCCGCCAGTGTCGGCGCACCTTGACGGATCAGTATTTCTTCAGACATTCGCTCTCGCCTCCTTTGAACGTTTATTGGTTAGCATACTCTAACCATATAGCCCTTGAGAAGCCGCCCGAAGGCGGCTCTTCAAAGATCACCGACTGCCGCCGTGAACGGGCGTCATGGTTTTCTGCCAAGTAAGCCTCGGATGCAGACCGGCATTACTGATGTCGTCGATGCTTTACTTTATTCCCAGCAGCAATGTTGAGCCGCGAAGCATCAGACGTTTGGCCTCCTTCGGTGTCATGAAGCTGCCGTCGGTCGTGTCGATCAGCTCCACGCACTCATAGCCCATATCCCTGAGCTTTTGGACAAATGCCTGCATATCGCCGTATCTACCGGGCGACATCAGGTCGTGGATGGCAAACGTTCCGCCCTTTTTCAGAACCCGCAGTGTTTCCAGCAGAAGTGCCTGCTTGTCTGCCCCTGTGATATTGTGATAGACATAGTTGCTGGTCACCGCGTCGAAGCTCTCGTCGGGAAAATCCAGCTTCACGGCGTTCCCACGTTGGAACGAAGCGTTTTTCACACTCTCCGCAGCAGCGTTTTTTTCGCACAGCGGCAGGCTGAAGGAGGCGTATTCCTTGCCCCAGCGGTCAATGCCGGCCATTTTCCCCTGGGGATTGCGCTTTGTGCAGGCAATGGTCAGCGCGCCGCTGCCGCAGCCCACATCCAGCCCCACGCCGCCCTCCGGGAGTGTGATATGCT
>OKSO01000124.1_pt1 | contig 30454 bp, 28 predicted proteins | sample 1606241 | NCBI WGS metagenome assembly OKSO01 (sample SAMEA3879540, study PRJEB24766) | human gut metagenome | biome: human-associated habitat; feature: feces | place: USA | collected 1985/1987
CGGGCCGCCGCTTACTGGTAATATATAAGGTATGTGTTATTCCACGGTGACGCTCTTGGCGAGATTGCGCGGCTTGTCGATATCACAGCCGCGCTGGAGCGCGACATAATACGCAAAGAGCTGCAGCGGCACCACGCCGAGCGACGGCAGGAACATGGTATCCGTGTCGGGAATGACGATCAGCGCGTCGGCATGCTTCGCCATCTCCTCGCGGCAGCTCTCGGTCGTGAGGGCGAGGACCTTCGCGCCGCGCGCCTTGACCTCGACCACGTTGCTCATGGCCTTGTCAAACAGCGGCGTGTATGTGCCGAGCGCCACAACGAGCGTGCCGTTTTCGATCAGCGAGATCGTGCCGTGCTTGAGCTCGCCCGAGGCATACGCCTCAGAGTGGATGTACGAGATCTCCTTGAGCTTGAGCGAGCCCTCCAGCCCGAGCGCGTAATCCAGATTCCGGCCGATGAAGAACACGGAATCGTGGTTAAAATAGAGTGAGGCGTAATGCTTGATCTGCTCGCAGTCGGAGAGGATCTGCTCCAGCTTCTCCGGCAGGCGCTGCATTTCGGCAGCAAGCTCCAGATACCGCGCCTCCGGGATCGTCTTGCGGATGTCAGCCAGATACAGGCAGAACATGTTGAGCAGCAAAAGCTGCGTAGAATAGGCCTTGGTCGTTGCCACGGCGATCTCGGGCCCGGCCCAGGTGTAGAGGACGTCGTCGGATTCGCGCGCAATGGAGCTACCGACCACATTGACGAGGGACAGGATGCGCGCGCCGCGCGCCTTGGCCTCACGCAGAGCCGCCATGGTGTCCAGCGTCTCGCCGGACTGGCTGATGACGATGCAGAGCGTCTTGTCGTCGAGGATGGGGTCACTGTAGCGGAACTCGGAGGCGAGCGAGACCTCGACCGGGATGCGCGTCAGCTTTTCAATGTTGTATTTGCCGATCACGCCGACGTGATACGACGAGCCGCAGGCGATGATGGAGATGCGGTGGATGCCGCGCAGGGCCTCATCGGAGAGCTTCATGCCCTCAAAGACGATGCGCCCGTCATGGATGCGCGGGCTGAGCGTGCGGCGCAGGGCGTCCGGCTCCTCCATGATCTCCTTGAGCATAAAGTGCGGATAGCCGCCCTTTTCCGCTGCGGAGATCTCCCAGTCGATGTGATGGTGCTCCTTGACGATGATCTGCTCCATCGCGTTGCGCACGGTGACGCCGCCCGTCGTCAGAACGGCGACCTCGCCGTCCTCCATATACGTCACATCGCGCGTGTATTTGACAAGCGCGGTCACGTCGGAGGCGATGAAGCTGCATCCGTCGCCGTAGCCGATCAGAAGCGGCGCGTCCTTGCGCGCGGCGTAGATGCGGTCCGGCTCGTCGGCGCAGAGAATGCCGAGCGCATACGCGCCCTCGATGCGGTGCAGCACCATGTACAGCGCATCCAGAACGGAGCCGGTCTCATTATAGAAATGGTCGAGAAGCTGCGCGACGACCTCACTGTCGGTCTCGGAGGTGAAATGCACGCCCTTTTCCTGCAAGTACTGGCGCAGCTCCATGTAGTTTTCGATGATGCCGTTGTGGACGAGCGCGATCTTGCCGTCCTCGCTGATATGCGGGTGAGAGTTGGTGTCATTCGGCTCGCCGTGGGTCGCCCAGCGGGTATGGCCGATGCCGGTCATCCCATGCAGCGTCGCGCCGTCATTGGTCATCTCGATCAGATTCTTGAGACGGCCCTTGGACTTGGCGAGCTGAAGCCTGCCTTCACCTGCGACGCAGATGCCGGCGGAGTCGTAGCCCCGGTATTCCAGACGTGAAAGCCCCTCCAAAAGGATCGGAGCGGCCTGTTCCTTGCCAATGTATCCTACGATACCACACATAATATTCAGTTCCTCCTGATTTTGATCTCAGGACAAACACGCAGACCATTTGCCTGTGCTTTGCTCGCAGCCCCTCTGTTTTGCAGTTGCCCGCATATTTCTGACTGCGTTACGCGCGCAAAGCGGCACGGAGACGCATCCGCCGATTTCTTCGATCACGTCCCACCTCGTCATCCTGCGCTGGGCAGGAACACGGCGCTTATGATGGAATGCTCCATGGCCCTCCTTTCCTTTCTGCGTTTATGCCATTATACCGTATCTTGGATGGAAATGCTACTGTTAATTTCCGCGCAGCGTGACGGAGGGAAGCGCAATGGCTCAGGAACGTTATTCGATTTTCTACAGCAGCCGCACCGGCAACCCCAAAATGCTTGCCGACGCCATCCGCGAGGCGTATTACCGGAAGGTGCTGGAGCGCGTCCGGCAGTCCGTTGACGAAAGCAACACCATTGTCGGCACATATATGTGTCAGGGGAAAATGCCGCAGGCTGTGAAGGAGCGCTATCTCAGGATGAAGCAAATGCCGGAGCATCCGGAAAATCTCGATGCGCTGATCCGCAGCTTTGACTGCGCCCTGTCCCATCCCGACGCGGAAGACCTGGAAGCACTCAAAAACACCGTAAGAAACTGAAAAAATACCGGTTTGCCGTACGGCTCTCCTTTTTGGAAGGATGCGGCAAACCGGTTTTTTGTACGCACAGGCGCGGCGCTTACGAAATGCCAAAGCACTGGATGATAAATTTTTCTCAACGGATAGAAAGAACGAGGAAAGTAAGATATACTCAACACGATGAAGTATCCGGAGTTTTTTATAACGAACCGGAAATAGAGCCACAGCCGTGGCAGCCATTGTGTGATAAAGTCCTGCAAGGATGTATTAAAGAGCGCGAATGGTTTGCGAGCGGAACGTTTGAAATGATGTTCGGTTTCCCGTTAGATATGATCTAATATAAGCCACGGAGATGGTTTCCGTGGCTTTTTAATCGATGCGGAGGTTTTTATGTCAACTGTAAAAATTTCTCCGGGAAATACAAAGCTCGGAGCGATCCCAAGTAAAACGCAGCCGATCCCGCGCTTTCGCGGAGATCGGCTGCACATGTTAAAGGAAAAACGCACACGGACAAGTTTTGCGAAATGCTGCGGCGGCGATCAGTTCTGCTCGATCAGCATTTTGAACACCGGCAGGCTCTTCTGTACCATCTGGTGGCTGACGCAGGTGCTCAGGCGGAAGAATTCGGGACAGCCGAAATCGTCTCCGGGCACGACCAGCAGGTTGTGCGCCTTGGCGCGGTCGGAAAAGTCCTTGGAGCTGCCGTTGGGCGCCTCCACAAAGAGATAGAACGCGCCGTCCGGCTTGATGCAGCGGTAGCCGTAGGACGTCAGAGCGTCATACAGCGTCGTGCGGTTGCGGTCATAGGCCTCCAGATTGGGCCACACGTCCACGCACTGCGCGATCACCTTCTGCTGAAGCGAGGGCGCGCAGACGTGGCCGACCGTGCGGGAGGCGCCGGCAATGGCGGTGAACAGCTCGGCGCTGTCCTCCGCAACGTCCGGCACGCAGACATAGCCGATGCGCTCGCCGGGCAGAGAGAGGATTTTTGAATAGGAATAGCAGATGATCGTATTCGGATAGATGTCGGGCAGATAGGGCACGTCCACACCGTCATAGACCAGCTCGCGATAGGGCTCGTCCGCGATGATGTAGATGGGATGGCCGATCTCGCGGCCCTTTCTGTTGAGCAGCTCCGCCAGCTTCTGAAGCGTCTGCACCGTATAGACCACGCCGGAGGGGTTGTTGGGGGAGTTGACGATGAGCGCCTGCGTGTGCGGCGTGATGCGCTTTTCCAGCTCGTCGAAGCGGATCTGGAAGGCGTGGGTGTCAGGCGGCACGACCACGAATTTGCAGCCGTTCATCTCGATAAAGGGGCGATACTCCGGGAAATAGGGCGCGATGACCATGATCTCAGCGTCCTCTACTGCGAGTGCGCGGATGGAGGAGATGAGTGCCGGAGCCGCGCCGCAGGTAAAGAAGATGTTTTCGGGGCGGATCTGCGTGCGGGTGCGGCGGGTGAGGTTGTCGGCAACGGCCTTTCTCGCCTCAAAGTCACCGGGAGCGGGCGTGTAGCCGTGGACGGCAATGGTGTCCTCCGAAAGCACCAGCCGGTCGAAGGCCTGCGTCACCGCATCCGGCGTGGGGATGGAGGGGTTGCCGATGGAAAAGTCCATCACGTTCTCTTTCCCGACGACTTTTGCCTGCTGAAGGCCGTATTCGAACAATTCGCGGATGCAGGAACGCTTGGCACCCAGAGAATACATGGAATTGGAAATCATATAGCAATCAGTCCTTTTCAGTATTGACGCGCGGGCGGTCTGTAACGGCCGCCCGCGGGCGATGGATCAGGATCGGGGAATGGTATAGCGCTTGGGCGTTTCCTCGCCGCTGAGAAGACGGAGCCCGCCGAAGGCCAGCGCCTCCATCTCATTTTCGCCGGGCAGAACGGCTACGGGTGCGATGAAGCCGACGTATTCCTTGACACGGTCCGTGAGCATCCGGGAGTGGGCGACGCCGCCGGTGAGGATGATGGCGTCGCAGTTTCCCTTGAGGACGATGGACAAAAGGCCAATGGTCTTGGCGATCTGATACGCCTGGGCCTGAAAGACCAGATCTGCGTGCCGGTCACCGTCCTGGATGCGCTTTTCAATGACCCGGCAGTCGCTCGTGCCGAGCAGGGCAAAGAGACCGCCCTTGCCGCGGACTTTTTTCATCATTTCCGCCTTGGTGTATTCTCCGGAATAACACAGACGGATGAGCTCCAGAGACGGCACGCAGCCGGAGCGCTCCGGCGAGAACTGACCGTCATCGTCGCCCACGGAGTCGATGATCTGTCCGTGTGCGTGGACGCTGGCGGAGATGCCGCCGCCCAGATGCGCCACGATCAGGTTGAGCTTGTTGTAGTCCAGCCCGTTCTCCTGCGCATACCGGATCGCCATCGCGTGGCTGTTGAGCACATGGCAGAAGCTTCTGCGCTCAATGTCCGGAATGCCGGTGATTTTGGCAACGTCAGACAGCTCGCCGCCGGTCACGGCGTCATAAATATAGGCAGGAATGCCGAGCGGCCGCGCGACCTCTCTTGCAAGCAGGCCGCCGAGATTGGATGCGTGCGCCTGGCTGAGCTTGTCGCTGACCAGCGCCTGACACAGATCGTCGTTCACCTCATAGCCGCCGGTCTTGAGACCGAACACCAGACCGCCCCGGCCCATGACGGCGCTCAGCTCCGTGTCGCGGATGCTGCTGCGCGCCATAAAGTCCCGGATGATCTGCAGCCGGAAGGGGACCTGCTCCGCGATGCTCTCAAACTGGTGGAGCTGCGCGGCGTCATGCTCGATGTTCTCCTGAACCACCTTTTCCGTCCCGTCGTAGAGGGCGAGCTTCGTGCTGGTGGAGCCGGGGTTGATGATGAGCTGCTTATATCCCATGGTTCCCTCCTATTGTCCTCCGGCCAGCGAACAGGCCAGAAGGGAGTTGTATTTTTCTTCAAAGCTGGCGCTGCGGGAGTTGAGGGCGATGGGGCACTTCGCGCCGGTGACCACGCCGACCATCTTCGCTCCCGCGAAGATCAGAAGTCCCTTGACCATCATGTTTCCTGCCGCCATGGAGGGCACCAGCAGAATGTCGGTCTCACCGCAGACGGGGCTTTCATAGCCCTTGATCTTCGCGGAGGCCTTGTCGAGCGCCAGATCCAGAGAGATCGGCCCTTCCACATAGCAGCTGCCGAACGCGCCTGCCAGCGCCGCTTCCTTGAGCGCCGCCGCATCCACGGTCTCGATGATCTTGGGGCTCACCGTCTCCGCCGCGCATACGGCGGAGATCAGAGGCCGCTCGTAGCCCAGCTGCCGGAACAGCTCCGCAGCGTTGTGGACAATGGCCTTTTTCGCCGCAAGATCCGGCGCGGGGATCATGCCGCCGTCTGCCACGCCCAGCAGCTTGTGGTAGCCGGGGATCTCCAGCAGCGCGGTGTGGGACATCGGGCGGCCAAGGCCGATGCCCGTCTCTTTGTTGACAACTGCCTTCAAAATGGTGGCAGTCTGCATAAGACCCTTTTGCAGGAAGTCGGCCCGACCCTCGCGAACGAGCGAGACGGCGAGCTTTGCCGCTTCCTCGTCGGTCTCGGCAGGGATGACATCGCCCTCGGAAATGGTGTGCCCCAGCTCTCTGCCGATCCGCAGGATATCGTCCTTGCGGCCCACCAGCGCATAGCGCAGGATGCCCTCGTCCGCCGCCCGAAGGACGGCCTCGAGCGTGTGGGCGTCGTGGGCGCATGCCACGGCCACGGTCTTGGGTGCGCAGCTTCCGACTTTTTCACGAAGCTCCTTGAAATTTCTCAGCATGGCGGCCTCCTTATGCGGACACGGCATCCCGGCCTGCGCGGTAGGCGCGCAGATTCAGCTCCCGGAACTTCTCCGGCACCGTCTCGGCGATGACCGTCTCCCAGTCGATGTCGTCCATGTGCAGCGCCTTGACCATGCTGCCGAACAGAACGATGTTCATGCACTTGGCGCTGCCGAGCGCCTGCGCGATCTCGCCGGCCTTGAGCACATGGCAGCGGAAATGCTTCTGCATGGCCTCTACGCATCCTTCCGGATACTGGAAAAGACCGGCTGCGATGCTGGACGAGGCCATTTCGTAGTCGTTGATGACGGCCACGCCGTCCGGCTTGAGATAGTCCGCATAGCGGACCGCTTCCATTTTCTCAAAGGCCACGACGATGTCCGCCGCGCCCTTGCCGATCACCGGCGAGTTTACCTTTTCGCCCCAGTGGACCTGCGTGGAGACACTGCCGCCGCGCTGGCTCATGCCGTGGACCTCACTCATTTTCACGTCATAACCGGCCTTCAGCAGACCGTTGACCAGAACCTTGGCGGTGAGGATGGCGCCCTGACCGCCTACGCCCACCAGCAGTGCGCTTTTCGTCGTCTTCATGGCTCAGTTCTCCTTTCTCGCAATGGCGCTCTTGGGACAGACCTGGGCGCAGACCGTGCAGCCCACGCACTGGTTGGGATCGATCTTTGCCTTCTTATTTTCCACCATGACCGCCGGACAGCCGACGCTCAGGCACTTCTTGCAGCCGATGCACTTGTCCGGATCGACCTCGCACTTGCCGATGTCGTGCTTGATGCGCTTGATGAGCAGGCAGGGGCGGCGGGTGATGATGGCGGCGGGCTCTGTCGAGGCCAGCGCGTCCTGAACCGCCTTCTCCATGGCTGCCAGATTCTGCGGGTCAACGATGAGGATGTTTTTATAGCCGTAGGCGGCCAGAATGTCTTCGATCTTCAGCGCCTCGGCGATGTCGCCCTGAAGCGTATGGCCGCTGCCGGGGTTGTCCTGATGGCCGGTCATGCCGGTGATGGAGTTGTCAAGCACCACGGGGATGACGCGGCCGCTGTTGTAGATGATCTCTGCCGCGCCGGTCATGCCGCTGTGGAAGAAGGTGGAGTCGCCCATGACGCCGAACACCTTCTTGTCCGTCTGTCCGGCAAGCTCAAACGCCTTTGCCATGCCCATGGCGACGGTGAAGCCGCCGCCCATGCACACGACGCTGTCCAGCGCGCTCAGCGGCGCGGACGCGCCCAGCGTGTAGCAGCCGATGTCGCCGGCGATGACAAAGTCCTTGTGCCGCGCCATCGTGTAGAAGAAGCCGCGGTGCGGGCAGCCCGGGCACAGTGCCGGAGGACGGGAGACGGCCGTAACGCCCACATCGACGCGCTCCGGCTTTTCGCCGAAAATACGCTCCTTCAGAAGCTGCGGATTCAGCTCGTAGAGCTTTCCGGTCAGTTCCTTGCCGATGCAGTCGATGCCGGCGGCCTTGATCTGGTCTTCCATGAAGCTGTCGAGCTCCTCGATGACATAGAGCTTTTCGACCTTGGAGGCAAACTCGCGGATGAGCTTCATGGGCAGGGGATTGGTCAGACCCAGCTTGAGGAACGAGGTGTCCGCCGGGAAGGCGTCCTTGGCGTATTCATAGGCGATGGAGGCGGTAATGACGCCGATCTTGCTGCCATTGAGCTCCATGCGGTTGAGCGGAGACGTGCAGCCGTATTCCTCCAGAGCCGTCAGCGCGGCCTCCACCTTGGGATGGTTCAGGTAGGCGTTGGCGGGGGAGGAGATGTACTTGCGGGTGTTGCGCGCATAGGGCGGGACAGGCTGCTCGGTGCGCTCGCCGAAGCGGACAAGGCTCTTGGAGTGGGAGACGCGGGTGGTGGTGCGGAAAAGCACCGGCAGGTCGAACTGCTCGGAGATCTGGTATGCAGCCTTCATGAAGTCCAGACACTCCTGAGAGTCGGAGGGCTCGACCATGGGGAGCTTGGCGGCGAGCGCGTAATGGCGGTTGTCCTGCTCATTCTGAGAGGAATGCATACTGGGATCGTCGGCCGAGACGATGACAAAGCCGCCGGTGATGCCGTTGTAGGCAGCGGTGAAGATGGGGTCTGCCGCCACGTTCACGCCAACGTGCTTCATGGCGCACATCGACCGGACGCCCGCGATGCTGGCGCCGTATGCCACCTCGGCAGCCACCTTCTCGTTGGGAGCCCATTCGCAGTAGAGGTCGTCACGGTACTGGGGGAGATTCTCGAAGATCTCCGTGCTGGGGGTGCCCGGATAGGCCGAGCAGACCTTCACTCCGGCTTCGTAGGCGCCGCGGGCGATGGCCTCGTTACCCGATAAAAGTTTGCGTTCCATATTCTGTGTTCCTTCCTGTGTCGTAGAATTTTTTAGGTGTTTTTGCATGTCAGAGGGAGACCGGGCAGGAAAAAGACACCTCAAGCCATGCAATGTGGCTGAGGTCGCCGGAATGGGCGACCCTGCGGCGGGCTGCCGCCGCTGAGAGAAGGCATCCCGGCAGCCCTGTTTTTTGGAATATATTCATGCATAGTATACCAGTTCGATTGGGCTATTGCAAGACGTTGAGATGCGAAAAGTACAAAAAAGTTGTGCAAAAAGCACAAAACGATTTAAATAAGCAAAGTAAAAGATGGCATTTTAGACACAATTCACAAATTCGGCCGCATCCGCCGGTGCACCTGCGCTGAGCGGGCGCGGAGCGGTTGAAGGCAGAAAAAATGTATGCTATCATGGGCGCAGAAAAACAGAAACGGAGAGGATGCAGATGAAGCTCCAAGCGTTATCAAAAACATATACCGTGCGCAGGCTGGAGCCGAGGGACGTCGAGCGCATTTATGAGATGATGCGGAAAAACATGATGTTTTATGAATATCATCCGCCGTTTGTAACAAGGGAAAGCATTCTCGCGGATATGAAGGCGCTTCCGCCGCAAAAGCAGGAAGAAGATAAGTTCTATGCGGGCTTCTTTGACGGAGAAAAACTTGCAGCCGTGTTGGATCTGATCGTGTCTTATCCTGACGACAGCGCGGCATTCATCGGCTTTTTTATGACGGATGTGCAATGTCAGAATCAGGGCGTCGGAACACGGATCGTAACGGAGCTCTGCCGTTCCCTGAAGGAGCTGGGATACAAAAAGGTGTGCCTCGGTGTGGACAAAGGAAACCCGCAGAGCCGCGCCTTCTGGACGAAAAACGGATTTTGCCGGATCGGAGAAAAAACGTATGTTCTTATGGAACGACAATTATAGCATAAATTGTCCGTCAGCAGCGCACAGACGAAAAAACATCCCCCCGGGGAGCTTCCGAAGACCTTTGAGGTCTGATACAATACGGTCATCGGTTCATGCAAAACCGGATCGCTGAAACAAAAGCGCGGCGTTTCTTATGGAAGAAAACGCTGCGTTTTTGTGCCAGACGGAGCAGCCGCAGGCGCGCATGAACGCAGAGAACAGAAAGGATGACCATAAAATGAAAAAAACGATCGCATTTCTGCTGGCACTGGTCATGCTGCTGACGATGGCAGCTTGCAGCGCAAAGAAGGAAAATCAGACTCCCGCGGAAAAGCAGGATACGCAGGCCGATGCGCCCGCGCAGGAGCAGACCACGCAGCCGGAGCAGCCCGAGCAGCCCGAAGAAGCTGCGACCCGCACCGTCACGGACGCGCTGGGCCGTGAGGTAGAGATCCCTGCCGAAGTGACAAGCATCGTCCCTCTGGGCAACACGCCCCGTATGATCGCCTACCTCGGGCTTGCCGATCGTGTCGTCGGCATCGAGGAATGCGAGATCGCAAAGAGCCCGATCCAGGCCTATGCCTACTCCCATGCGGAGGAGTGGAGCAAGCTCCCCAACTGCGGCACGAACGCCATGGGCGAAACGGCCTACTATCCGGAGCAGATCATGCTCGCAGCGCCGGACGTGATCCTCTCCACGGATACTGCCGATGTGGCCGACAACCTTCAGAGCCAGACCGGCATTCCCGTTGTGTGCGTGTCGCAGGGAACGCTGTTCGCGGAGGACTATAATCAGTCCCTGCGCATCCTTGCCGATGTCTGCGGCGTGGACGAGCGGGCAGAGCAGCTGATCGCGTTCATTTCCGCCTGCCTTGACGACCTCTCCGAAAGAGCGAAGTCCGTTTCGGACGAGGCAAAGCCGAGCGTTCTGGGTGCGGGCGCGACCTTCAAGGGCGGCCACAGCATCGACGGCGTTTATATGAACTATCCCGTATTCCGGATTCTTGCCGCCAACGACGTTGCAAACGAGATCGCCGGTGCGCAGGGCTCCAGCGGCGTCATGGTTGACCGTGAGCAGATTCTGGCATGGGACCCCGAGATCATCTTCTTCGACGCCGGCAATATGGGCCTTGTCAACGCCGACTATGCGGAAAACACCGCCTATTTTGAGCAGCTTCAGGCCGTTCAGAACGGCAGCCTCTATCAGTGGCCGAACTCGACCTGGCACTGGTCCAATGTGGAAATTCCGATTGTCACCGCCTACTATGTCGGCACGCTCCTCTATCCGGACGCATTCGCGGACGTGAACTTTGAGGCAAAGGCAAGCGAGATCTTTGACATGTTCCTCGGCGAGCCCGACTATCTGAGCGTTCTGGAAGCAGCCGGTGTCGGCTACGGCAAGATCACGCTTGGGGAATGATCGGTGAAACAGGAAAAAAGCACGGGGCTGCTGGTCTATAACCAGTACCTGCGGCGCAAGCGCATCGCACTGGTCGCGGCGCTGATCGTCACGCTGGCTGCGGCGCTGTACTCGCTCGGCATCGGCTCCATTCCGATCTCTCTCCCGGATATTTTCGCGGTCCTGACCGGCGGCGGTGAGAAGATGCAGCGCACCGCGATCATGAATATCCGCCTGCCGCGCGCCGTCACGGCGATCCTCGTCGGCTCGGCACTGGCTGCGGCGGGCGCCGTGATGCAGTGCGTCCTTCGAAATCCGCTGGCCTCGGCGTCCTCACTGGGCGTCTCGCAGGGCGCGGCGTTCGGCGCGGCGCTCGGGATCGTGGTCTTTGGCGGCGGCGTCGTGAACTCCGCAAACGCGACCACGGCGATCACCATCAACAACCCCTATGTCGTCACGCTCTGCGCGTTCGTGTTCGGCATGGTCTCGACGGTCGTGGTCGTGCTCATTTCGCAGTTCAAGAAAAATGTCGGCCCGGCAGGTCTGATTCTTGCAGGCACCGCGCTGAGCTCGCTGTTCAGCGGCGCCAGCACCATCCTGCAATATTTTGCGGACGACACAAAGCTGGGCGCGATCGTGTTCTGGACGTTCGGCAACCTCGGAAGCACGAACTGGAGCGAGCTTGCGATCCTTCTCGCGGCACTGCTGGCGGCGATGCTGTATTTCCTCTTTAACCGCTGGAATTACAACGCAATGGAAAGCGGCGCGGATACCGCGAAAAGCCTCGGCGTCAACACCCGTGCGGTGATGCTGGTGAGCATGGGCATCTGCTCGCTGCTGGCGGCGGTCGCGGTGTCGTTTGTCGGCATCATCAGCTTTGTCGGGCTGGTCGCGCCGCACATCATGCGCAAGTTCGTCGGCAACGATTACCGCTATCTGATCCCCGGCTCTGCGGTCGTGGGTGCGCTGCTGCTCGTTCTGGCGGATCTTGTCAGCAGAACGGTCATGGCGCCGGTGATTTTGCCGATCGGAGCGCTGACCTCGTTCCTCGGTGCGCCGATGTTCCTGTTCCTTCTGTTTAAGGGAGGGAAAAAGAATGGTTGAGGTCAAAAACATAACCTTCTCTTATGGCCGCTCTGCCGGCAAGACACTGGAGGACATCGCGTTTGACATTCAAAACGGCGAATGCGTTGCAGTGCTCGGCAACAACGGCGCAGGAAAGAGCACGCTCCTCAAATGCATTGACCGCATCCATCCGACAAAGGGCGGCGTTGTGGTCGTTGACGGAAAGAGCGTCTTTGAGATGACAAACCGCACCATGGCGCAGCACATCGCCTATGTGCCGCAAAATGCCGCCGCGGTGGAGCTGACGGTATTCGACACCGTGCTTCTGGGCAGAAAGCCGTATATAAAGTGGGACGCGACCGCGGAGGACCGCAGGATCGTGTCGGACATCATTCACCAGATGGGACTGGACAGCTATGTGCTTCGGAACGTGTCGGAGCTTTCCGGCGGCGAGGCGCAGAAGGTCGTGATGGCGAGGGCGCTTGCGCAGCAGCCGAAGTTTCTGCTTCTGGACGAGCCCACCAGCAACCTCGATCCCAAGAATCAGCATGAGGTTTTGCAGGTGGTGACGGACATCGCAAAAAAGAACCGGATCAGCGTGATCATCATCATCCACGATCTGAATCTGGCGGTCCGGTACTGCGACCGGTTCCTGTTTCTGAAGGACGCACATGTTTTCCGCTACGGCGGGGCAGAGGTGCTGACGGAGGAGACCATCGAGGCCGTCTATGACATGAAGGTCAAGCTCATGGAGTGCGACGGTATCCCGGTCATCATTCCCTATCCGAAAGACAAAACGAACGGAGGAACTGAACATGGAAGATAAAAAAGTTTTGTGGGAGAAATGCGCCGCATTTCACGGCCACGTATGTCCCGGACTGACCATCGGCTACCGCGCCGCGCTGTACGCAGCCGAGCTGCTGGAGCTGACCTTTTCCGCAGACGAGCAGGTGGTCTGCGTTTCCGAAAACGACGCCTGCGGCTGTGATGCGATCCAGGTGATTCTCGGATGCAGCATCGGCAAGGGGAATCTGCTGTTCCACATGACCGGCAAGCAGGCGTTCTCGTTCTATAACCGCAAAACGGGCAAGTCTGTCCGCCTTGTGCTGCGCGCCAAGCCGCGTGAAATGACGCGCGAGGAGTCGTTCGAGTACTATCACAGCTGCACGGACAGCGAAATGTTCGAGGTCAAGGAAACGACCATCCGCCTTCCAGAGCAGGCAAGGATCTTTGAGTCCTATGTCTGCGAGTGCTGCGGCGAGATGACCGGCGCAAACTGGATCCGCATCTCTCAGGGGAAAAAGGTCTGCGTGGACTGCTATTCCAAATACGACCGCTTCAACGTTTAACGCACATAAGATCAGAAACCATTTCAAATGCAGCGCCGCGCCGGATACATCCGGCGCGGCGCTGAGCTAATTACAAAGATGTTTGAGCGGCTTCCGCAAGTGAGCCGCTCACGCATGACTGCGGGCGATGGCGGCGATGTCGCCCACGCCGTCGAGCACGACGCTCGGACGGTAGGCATAGGTCTTGAGCGTTTCGCGCGTGGAAACGCCGGAGAGCACCAGCACCGTGGACATGCCGCTTTCCATGCCGGAGATGACGTCGGTATCCATGCGGTCGCCGACCATCACCGCCTCCGCAGAGTGGCAGTTGAGCATTTTCAGTCCCGTGCGCATCATCAGCGGGTTCGGCTTGCCGCAGAAATACGCCTGCTTGCCCGTCGCCATCTCGATGGGCGCAATGAGCGCGCGGCATGCGGGCGCGATGCCGTTTTCAATGGGGCCGGAGACATCGGAGTTCGCGCCGATGAGCTTGGCGCCCTGCATCACGAGATTCGTCGCTCTGGTCAGCGTGTCAAGAGAGTAGGTGCGGCCCTCACCCACGACCACATAATCCGGGTTTACATCGTTCATGGTGATGCCCGCGTCGTAGAGCGCGTTGAGAAGCCCTGCCTCACCGATGGCGAACACAGAGCAGCCCGGCGCCTGCTCGCGCAGGAAGGCCGCGGTGGCAAGCGCACTGGTGTAGAAGTGCTCCTCGGGCACATCAAGCCCCATCCGCGCGAGCTTCTGGTTCAGCTCACGGGGCGTGTAGCCGCTGTTGTTCGTGAGAAAAAGATATTCCTTCTTTTCCTCGTGCAGCCACTCGATGAACTCCGCCACACCCGGCAAAATGCGGTTGCCGTGGTAGATCACGCCGTCCATGTCGCAGATAAAGCCTTTTTTCTCGTTAAAATTGATGGAGGTGTCCATATTCATGCTCCTTCACTGCCATGATGACCTTATCATACCATTCGGCGCGGTACTTTTCCATATTTGGAATGTAAAATTTCAGTAAAGCGCCGTTTTTCACGCGGAAAACAGCGAAAGGCGGGCCTCGCGGCGGCAGCATATCCGGAAGTCTCCTGCCGAAAAAACAGGAATGATCGGGGGCAGGCTCTTGCAAAACCGGCGTTTTGCATGTATAGTGATTTATAGCGACATCAATTTACAACAGGAAAGGATGCATCTATATGACTCAGCCCACACCGATCACCGCAAAACAGCTGGAGGACTTCTCCGCACATTATCACGCCGACCCTGTCCGCAAGCTCGCAACGACGGCTCTTTCCAAGTCCGAGATGAGCGACGTCGCTTACGTCAGCGCAGGCGCTGCGCAGATGCGCCACAAGTTCTCGATCGAGATCCCGACCCTTGCGGTCACAAATCAGAAAAAATCCGGCCGCTGCTGGCTGTTTGCTTCGCTGAACCTCCTGCGTGAAAAGATCGCGAAGGAGAAAAACCTCGCCGACTTTGAGCTCTCACAGAGCTATGCCGCCTTCTGGGACAAGTTCGAGCGTGCCAACTTCTTCCTCGAATCCATCATCGAGACGGCTGCACTCCCGACCGACGACCGCGTGGTTGCGCACATTCTCGAAACCGGCGTCCATGACGGCGGCCAGTGGGATATGTTCAAGAACCTCGTTGCAAAATACGGCATCGTTCCGAAGGACGCCATGCCCGAAACCGCCCAGAGTGAGAACACGTCGATGATGAACCGGATGCTCAATCAGGCGCTCAAGGCGGCTGCCGTGCATATCCGCGAAATGGCCGCCTCCGGCGCCGGAGCGGAAAAGATCGATGCGTATAAGGTCTCTGTGCTGGACAGGATCTACGGCTATCTTTGCAGCTGCTACAGTGAGCCGCCCCGCAGCTTCACCTTCGAGTACGTTGACAAGGACGGGAAGTACCACATTGAGCGCGATCATACCCCGCAGAGCTTCTTTGAGGCGTACATCGGCTCCGCCCTCAAGGACACGGTCTCGATCATCAACGCCCCGACGGACGACAAGCCCTATTACCGCACCTATACCGTCTCGATGCTCGGAAACGTTGTGGGCGGCGAAAAGGTCTGCTATCTGAATCTCCCGATCGACGAGTTCAAGGCGCTCATCATCCGCCAGCTTCAAAAGGGCGAGCTGGTCTGGTTCGGAAGCGACGTCGGAAAGGGCGGATGCCGCAAGGAGGGCATCTGGGACACCGGCGCGTTTGACTACGAGCATCTGACCGGGCTTGACCTTGCGATCAGCAAGAAGGACGGCCTTGACTACAGATTCTCCTCGATGGGTCACGCCATGGTGCTCACCGGCGTCAATCTCGATGAAAACGGCGCGCCGACCCGCTGGAAGATCGAAAACAGCTGGGGCAGTGAAAACGGCGACAAGGGCTATTACGTTTGCAGCGATGCATGGTTCGACCTGTATGTCTATCAGGCCGTCATCGACCGCGCGGCGCTCGGCGACAAGGCAGAGCTTCTGGATCAGGAGCCGATCGTTCTGAAGCCGTGGGACCCGATGGGCTCGCTCGCCCTGTAAACGCAAGCATTTCCCCGATACAAAGCGCCCGCCGCCCAATCCGGGCGGCGGGCAGTTTTGCGGCCGTAAAATCGCGCCCTCGGAAGCAATTACGCAATTTGAAAAGGACAGAAGGACATGAAAAAACTTTGCATAACCGCGGCGAAAGCGGTGGGATTTTTTGTGGGCTGGGCAGTGCTCACGGGGCTGCTGCCGCTCCCGGAGACGGAAAACGCGGCAATATGGAGATTCTGGGCGGAGCTGATCCCGTTTTTATCCGCAGCGGGATGGACGGTGCTGTTCTGGCTTCCGGAAAAAAGAAAGCTGCGCCTGCACTTGATCGCATCGCCGCTGAAAAGCACCCTGATCGGACTTGGAGCGGGATTTTTGTGGCTTGGAAGCACGGCGGCGGTGCTGCTTTTGTCCGGGACGATGCGGTTTGCGGGGCGGAATGAGATCCCCATGCTGTGGCTCTGGATCGTCTCCGTGCTCATCAACAGCGCCATGCAGGAGCTGCTTGTGCGGGGATACCTGTACCAAATGCTGAGGGCAAATTATCATACTGCCGCCGCTGCGGCTGTGACGACAGCGCTGTTCACCTTTCTGCACGCGGGTGCTTTTGAGGCGGGGCTGGTGCCGGTCTTGAATGTGGTGACGATGAGCCTTCTGATGACCGCTGTGCTGGAATATACGCAGTCCCTGCTGGCCCCGACGCTGATGCATTTTATCTGGAACAGCATCGGCTCGGTCATCCTTGGCGGCGTGGCGCTGGCGGAGGATTATCCGCATTTGTACAGGACAGAATTTACGGGAAATGTCCTGCTCTCCGGCGGCGCGCCGAAGATGGAGGGAAGCCTCGTCGTTCTGATTGTCAATCTGCTTTTGATCGCCGTCTTTGGCATCCTTTTGAGAAAGAAAACGCACGAACATCCTGCCATATAATTGACCACAAACGCGAAAACGCGGCGTGCAGCCCCATCGGCTGTACGCCGCATTTTTACAGGAAAACAGAATGAAAATGAAAGCTTCTACGGGTTCAAGCGGACTAATTCGTTAAAGCAGACAAAGAGAATAGTTGATTATTGTGCTCTATTTCGAAACATCGCAGTTGACTCCTATTGTGCTAAATAATTATGGATCCCTCCATCTATTTTAATAGTGTACGATCCTGTCCTCGCCAGCTCCGAAGCGTTTCAGATAGACCCGGCGCTCGCTCTTTTTCAGGACGAGCGCATCCCAGAGATCCTCACTCGGCGTGCCCAGATCGCGCTCCCAGAAGCGCACGTCGTCGTCAAACAGCTGCGGGTCATATGCAGTCTCCGACGCGGTGATCACGAAGGGGACCCCGAAACGTGTTATGATCCGGTCTCCGTGATAGTGGCTGATGAACCAGCCGGCAATGTCAAAGCCATATTGCTTCCGGCACTGTGCAAGTGCGCGGAAGATCAGATTGCCGTTTACGATCTCGTTTTTTGCGATTGCGGATCCATCGTCCGATAACAACGCGGAAAACGGCGCGTCGTGGGAAAACAGCAGGACTGTCCAGTCCGCCGGTAAGTTCAGCGCCGTCTCTTGCAGTCAATGAATCTGGCTTTCCTCGTATCCGAAGATTATGACCGGTTCGCCGCTGTGCTGCTTGTAATAATAGGAGCACAGGAACACGAGCCGGACCTGTTCCTTCGCAATATCTACATAGTAATAGGGCTTCTGCGCAGGGCGCCGGACGTCCTCCTCCGCATCCAGAAAGCGGATGGCCTCCGGCCAAAGCTTCCCGGAGCACGGCCCGCTGCATGCATCGTGATTTCCCTGAACCGGGAAAAATCGCCCGCTCGAAATCGCCGCCGGGAACAGAGAAAGCTGCTGCCGCAGCAAGCGCCCTGCATATCGTCCGCCGATCTCACCGGCGAGAAAGTCTCCCAAATGGACGCAGCAGTCAAAATGCACAGCCCGATCGACGGCGGAAATGTTCCCGACCGTCACCGGGACGGAATTGTCCAAATGGGAATCCGCGACCAATGCGATGGTCAAATCACCATTACAGCAACGCACGGCCTGAATGGTTCGCGCTGTTTCATGTGCATAACATTGATTTTTCATATCTGTAATCCTCAGCAATGCTCGTGCCTGTCGTCTGTATCAATTTGAAAATAGCATATGGCTTATCAGACTGTCAAACCGCAGCCGCGCCAAAAACAGGCCCGTTTGCGCCATGATTTTTGGTGGGCAGAGACCTGAGCACCGGAGGGGAGACGGCGCTTCGGCAGAAGCTCCACGGCATGACTGCCGCCTTATGTCTCAGGCAGAGCGCTTTGCGCGTTCGCCCGATTTTGCTGCTGCATCTGGCACCGGAGTCGATGGGGTGAAACGCGTTTGCTTGGACAAAAGGAGATGGAAACAAGAAGCCCGGCTGCCTTTCATGGCAGCCGGGACTTCATTTTTTGATGCTTCGTTCTGTTTATGCAGGCGGCTGACTTTGCACGGCACCTACAAAGAGAAGGGTCAGACCAATATAAACGATGCAGGCCAGCGCCAGCAGCGAACAGAAAAGGATGCAAAGAATGTATGCGGTTTTGTTTCCGCACAGATATTTGCGGCACAGCACAATGCCGGAAGCTGCCAACGCCAGCAGCACCGCAGCCAACCAAAGGGGCATGTTGTCCACCTCCTTTACACGCCGTCGAATACGTCGATCATGTCCGTAAACCATTTCAGTTCCTTGGCAAAGCGCCGGCGCAGCTGCGCAGGGGTTTCATGGCCTTTGCCGATATCAAAAAAGCCGCGCCCGCTGTGAACGGCAAGATACAGCCTGCCGTCGCGATTGAGATTTACAGAGAATTTTCCGGCGCAGGAATCCGCCAGCGCCAGAATCCGCTCCATCCGGCCGGGGGTCAGGATGCGAAGGGCAGAGGCTTCGTCATCGCTGCTCAGATGGAAGCGCCGGTCAAAGGCTGCATTCCCTGTTTGGATCGTTTTGGAGCGAAGCAGCTTCTCCCGCGGCCAGATGGTCAGCCACGTCGAAACGTCCCGGCCCAGCTTGCACAGCAGCCACTGACCGACATAGACCTCGCACTCGCTTTTCTCCCACAGACCGGTTTCCTCGCGCGGAAACTCGTTCACCTCCGTCAGCCGGATGGTGCACAATTCTGTTGTCAGTCCCCGGTATGTTCCCCGGATATAACCGCTGCCGCTGCAATGGGTGTGGCCGGGCAGGGGAATGTTTGTGTCCTTTGTGTCCAAAATGGGCGCGATGGGGTTTGTCTGTATGTTTTCAAAGACAGCACCCACAATCTCCGGTGCGATGGCATCGAAGGCCTGCTGACCGGCCTGCGCCTTCGACCGGCCCTGCACCGCCTGCCCCAGAGCAAGGAGCACAGCGCCCAAAACGATCAGCGCGATACTGCCGCCCTGAATGATACCTGCGGCGGCAATGACACCGCCCGACAGCGAAAGGAGCATTCCGCCCAGCCTGCCGCCCTTGCTCTTGCGAAGCTGCTGCGACAGCGGCTCCTCCGCCGTGCGCCTGTTCTTTTCTTCCACGGGCCTCTCCTTATTCCGCTGCACCGGCCAGAGCCGGTGCAAGAGCAAATTCTTCGCCGCTTCGGCACCAGACAAGCTCTGTCTGTGTGCCGTCCTCATGGAGAAAGACGAGCCGGACATCCGCGCTGCCGTCGCCGTTCCGGTCGAGCAGCGTCATGGAGGCATACGACTGCTTCGCGTCCTCGATCGCATACGGGTAGCGCAGGTCTGCAAACGCCGTCTGTGTGTCGTCGTCATAGAAAAGCACCGCGTTTTCCGTGAATACGCACAGCAGAAGCGGAATTTCCTCGCCGTCGGGCGCTGTGAGGATGCCGGTATCGTCGACCCAGCCCCATGTGCGCCAGTCCGCGCCGGCAACGTCTGCCGCTTCCGCCGGCTTTTCCGGCGCTGCCGCGCCATGACAGCCCGCAAGGAGGACGACTGCGAGCGCCAGAAGCAGCGCGGTCAGTCTGATCTTTTTCATCTCAGCGCCTCCCTCGATCAGCCGAAGTAGTCACCCCAGCCCTCGTCATAGTCGCCGTAATCGCCCCAGCCGTCGCCGGGATCGGACCACGGATCGTAGTCATCGTAGTATTCATCGTCATAGTCCCAGCCTGCGTCGTTCGACTCCATATACTCGCCCGTATCGTCGTCGATGTAGCCGTCCGCGCCGAAGCCGATGAACTCGTTCTCGTAGCCGTTCCAGTACCAGATATCGCCGTCCTCGTCGTACCAGTAGTACGCCGTGCCATAGTCGCCGGTGTCGCCGGAGTAGGCGGGCTGCGCGGGTCTTGCCTTCGGCGCGGTGCTCCAGCCTGCGGTGTAGGAAAGCGTTGTGAGCATGTTGCTGCAGATGTCAAAATAGTTGCGGATGCGGCTTTCCTCGGCGAGCGTGACCGCGACGAGCGCATAGCCGGTCGGGCCGTAGTAGCGCACCTCCATGCAGCCGCGCACGGGATGGCTTGGGCCGTTGGAGAAGATCGCGCCGTCGAGCCACAGATAGCCGGTGAGACTGTAGTGGTCGCCGTTGTCCTTGAAATTGGAGCCGAAGGACTTGAGAAGATAGCTTCCGTACATGCTGGTCATAAAGTCGTCAAGCATCTTCACCATGTAGGCCTTCGCCGTGGCAGCGCCCTTTTCCATGTAGGGGTCGAAGCCGGAGATGGGCTGGAACGCGATCATGATGTTGGAGTAATAATCGTCCGTCCCGTCCTCCATGACGGCGTTGAAGCTCAAGGCGTTCGAGACGTTCGGATGCGCATGCGCCTCCATCTGGATGGGGTAGTCGATCGAGACATTTGTGAAGCCGCCCGGGAAATATGCGGTCTGGTTGAGGTCGTCCTCCGGCGTCGGAAGGAGCATGATGTAGTCCATGGGCGTGAGCGTGTTGCCGGCTGCGTCGCTCAGATCGCCGTAGGCGGTCTGCCAGAGAGAGGCCAGCTCCGAGCCGTCCTCCATGTACAGCGTGATGCAGTCCGCCTCCGTCACAACGTAGCCGGGGCCGACCTGCTCGCCGTAGAGATTGACGGCGACCCACTCGAAGCTGTCGTTGATGACGAAATAGAACGGCGCGTTTTCCATCTTCCAGCAGCCGGAAAACTGCGCGATATCGACCACCTGACCAAGCTCCTCCGCCGTATGGCCGCGCACGTCCTCGTCAAGGAGCAGATCGTCATAATCCGCCGGGTCATAGTCGTGCACCACATCGATGGGCACGTCGTTTTCAGGCGGCAGGAAGACGACATAATCGCCGTCATTCAGCGTGAAGTCCAGCTCATCGACGCTGGTGTCGTAAAGGATATAGTTCTCATCGTTGTAGACGAGAATGTTGAACGTCGGGATCTCGGATTGCCTGTATGCACCGAGCCCTGCCTCGATGGTGTCACCGTCATAGAACAGCCCGTCCACGAATTCCGTGTCCCAGTCGCTGTTTTGCGAGGGCGTGATGCTGATGGACGAGATGCTGTGGCCGCTGCGGTTGACGAGCGTGACGGAAAGCGGCATCTCTTTTTCTCCGCAGGCGGCAAGGGGCAGGCACAGAAGCAGCGCCAGCGCAAGGGATAATAATTTGTGGAAATGTTTCATCATATTCTTCTCCTTTTTCAAATGAATTGCTTCAATGCTCCTGCTCCGCCATAGACAAGATCTCATCGTGGCTCAGCTCCACATCGCCGAAGCGGACAAAGATGCCGTTGGTCACAGCGCTGTTCCACACCCGCGCATCTGCAAGCGGGCGAAACCGGATCTTATCCAGATACGGCTTCATGTCCAGCAGGAGCCGGCTTCCGGACACAAAATCGACCTGCAAAACATGGCCGGGCAGCGGTGTGACGGCTGTGAGATACCTTCGGTTCAAGTGCACGCCCTCCTTTCCGCAGAAAATAAAGATCCACCGTACAGTCATTGTACGGTGGATCTGATGGGATGACTATTAACCAAAGGTTAGACCTTTTGCGCGGCAAGCCAGGCGAGCTGCTTTCGTTTGGTTCGGGTGTCGCCCTCAATATGGAGCTTGGAATAGATCTGATTCACATACTGCTTGACGCTTCCCTCGGAGAGATAGAGCCTTTCCGCGATCTCGCGGTTGGAAAGCCGCTGTGTCATCAGCTCCACGATCTCAAATTCCCGCGGTGTCAGCGCCGCAAAGGCTGCCGGGCGGGCGCTTGCCGCGCTTCGCGCGCCTGCCGCCTCGCCAAGCCCGGCGATCTTTGCGATCAGCTCGCTTTTTATCTCCTGCGCCAGCAGGGGCTGTACGAAGCCGTAGTTTTCCACGAACGGCATCACAAAGCCGTCCGGCTCGGCGTCGGAAAGCGCCTTTTTCAGCTCTGCGCGGGCTTCCTCGGGTTTTCCCAGCCGCGCATAGGCCGCCGCCGTCTGGATGCGGACATGCAGCGCGACCAGCGCGTAGTGCATCGCCTCGCACACGGCCAGCAGCCCTGCGCTGCGCCCGACCACCTTGGCATAGGAGCCTTGGGCGAGATAGACCTGGTTTTCGATCATTTCCATCATGGGCTTGCCCGGCGCGAGCATGTTGATATCGGAGAGGCTGTGCTGTGAAAAAACCTCCGGAATTTTGTCCGTTTCGCCGCGCAGTGCATGGTAATAGGCGCTGGTGGCGCTCCAGAGGTTGAGCCACGAGGCGTCGTGATAGCGCAGCAGGTCTGCATAGCGCTCCGCAAAGGTATAGCGCTGCTCCACATCGGCATGAAGTGAGAGCCGCCATGACAGAAAATCGCAGCAGAGCGCCATGTTGACCTGACCGCTCTCCCGGATCTGCGCGTAGGCGCGCTCCAGCTCGATGTGCGCATCGGTGAAGCGGCCCTGACAGAACAGCGCCTCGGCGCGCATGATGGTCTCCGCACCCTGCCCGTGGTGGTTGGTGACCTGATAGTAGTGGGGCATACACTCGTCCATCTCTAAAAGCTCGCGTTCCAGCTCGCCCGGTGCGCGGTAGAACATCATCAGAACGGACGGTGAGCCAAAGGTCCAGCCGCCGCTCGATTGGATGCTGATGGCGGGGCGGGACATCTGTGCGCTGGCGCTGCGGTGCAGGCGGCTCATGGCGCGGATGTCGTTGTAGCAGAGAAAGCTCAAAATGAGGTCGCATTCGCCCAGCAGATTGCCGCGCTCCTCTGCGGACAGCTCCGGGTGCTCCTCGATGGCTGTCAGCAGCAGCGCCTTCAGCTCCAGCATTTTCGGAATCTGCCGCCATGTGAACATCCGGCGCATCAGCACCAGAATGGCAAAGGGATAGGCCTTCAGCGTTTCGGCGGGGCATTTGTCCAGTGCGTCCAGCACAACCTCGGGCTTCAGAGACGCAAGCAAAATGCCCGCATCGCTGCGGATGACGCGCAGCAGCGCGTCGTAATTCTCACTTTTTTGGTAGGCGGCGATGGCGTGGAGATACTGCCGGTGCTGCTCATACCAGAGGCCAAAGCGTTCCCAATAGAGCCTCTGCGTCTCCTGCGCCATCGTCAGGAAGCTGCGCTCAGCGCACGCCTTCATCATGTGGTGGAAGCGATAGGACATGCCATCCGGCAGGCGTGTGACAAAGGCGTTCTGCGCGGTCAGCATGGAAAGAAGCGGCTCCGCGTCCGCATCGCCTGTGACAGCCTGTGCCATTTCGACGGTAAACTCGTCGGCAAGGCCCATGACCGCCAAAAACTCCCGCTGCTTTTCCGGCAGCGGATCGATCATGGCAGCGGTGAAGGTGGCATAGATGTCGGAATGGCGGCTGGGCAGCACGCCGCGCTCGGAGAGCGTGCGCAGATTCAGATATACGGCGGAGAACCAGCCCTCGCTGGAATAGAGAAGGCTTTCGACCTGCGCATCGGAAAGCTCCGTGCCGCAGCGATGGGCATAGACGGCAAGCTCCGTATGGTTGAGGCGGAGCTGCTCTGTGCCGATCTGATATACTCTGGCGCCCAGCCGCACCGCCTCTGCGGCAGGCAGAAAGCGGTCGCGGCTTGCAACGATCAGATGCACGTTTGCGGGCAGCCGGTTTGCCAGCATACAAAGAAACAGCGAAGCGCGCTTATCCGTCAGCAGGTGGAAATCGTCGATAAAAAGGTAACAGGGCGCTTCGCCCGCCAGCGCGTGGCAGAGATCGTCCACCAGCAGCCCGCCGCCCGCGGCGTCCGTGGGGCAGGGGTATTCCCGCAGGAAGGGGAAGCCCGCGCGGGCAAAGGCTTCCTGCGTGCTTTTCCAGAAGATCGCAAGGTTGGCGGAATACACGCTGATGCGGATGATGTGCAGCGTCTCTGCCTTGGCGCGCTCACCGAGATACCAGTTCACCGCTGTGGTCTTTCCATAGCCCATGGGCGCGACCACCGTGGTCATCGCGCAGCGGGAGATGGGACGCAGGCTCTCCTGAAGGCGCTCGGATATGTAAATGGTGTTCAGGTTCCATTTCGGTTTCGGCATGGTATGGCCCTCCAGTGCGCGTTGACAGAGTTTTATTTCTAGAACCATTGTGTCTTGCATACCAGTATACCGGTTTTCTTCGGAAGTGTAAACCGTGTTTGCAGGATTTCAGCGTTTCGGGCGGCGTGAAAAGCCAAAAACAATATTGCGGCCGCGCGAATGGAATTTTATTGGCGAGCACCGTTCCTACTTTCACCGGCTGCATCGCCGCTGCCCGCCTGCACAGGCGCGCCGTCCGGCTTTTCCGGCGGAGTGCTGCCGCCCGGCTTCGGCCTCGGCCTTGCCATCACAAAGGAGATGGCAGAGAAGCTGGGCGGGGAGATCTCCGCATCCGGCGCCCCGGAAAGCGGCACCGTGTTCCAGGTCGCCTTCTGCCGGGCCTGACACAAATTCTGCACATGCCGGATGCAGAACACTTTGCACTGCGGCGGAAATTTACGCTGCTGAAAACGGAAAAATTGCCCTTTACTTTTGGAAACAATATGTGTATACTGGTTCGTGAACAGAGTAGGATCTCCCGCGTGAAGTGCTGTCAAAATGGGGAGTTGTGTGACAGACGAAGGACCTGCGTCCGCGATGGGATTTCCGCACCCGCTGCGCCGTAATAGAAGGATCTCCTTCTTTTATGTAGCAACGATACTCCGTTGGGTGACGCATCGCCTTTCGGTCTACTCGGTATTCTGAGCTCCCCGGTGGTTTGATTCCGCCGGGGATTTTTTTGCCGAGCCATTGGTTTCGTCACCGCTGCATCAAAAGGAGGTTATTTTTATGCCCAACAAACAAAGAACCAACACACTCTATCCCCATCCGTTTTCCAAGGCCTATTGGCGTGACGCTGCCGCAGAGCTTCGTGACACCCACATGCTGGTGTTCGCCGCGCTGATGATCGCCCTGCGGCTGGTCATGAAGCAGGTCTCCATCCCCATCACGCCGGTGCTGCGGATCAACACGGCCTTCTTCGTCAACGCGCTGGGCGCGATGGTCTTTGGCCCGGTCATGGCGGCGATCTGCGCAGCCGTGACCGATATCCTCGGCTATCTGATCCGGCCGGACGGCATGTACTTTCTGCCCTTCATCCTGACAGAGATCGGCGGCTCCATGGTCTTTGCCCTGTTCCTGTACCGGGCCAAGGTGACCACCACGCGGATCATGCTGAGCCGCTTTACCATCAGCCTGCTCATCAACGTTGTCCTCCAGACCCCCATCATGATGTGGTACTACGCACTCTACATGGGCGGTAAACAGTATACCCTTCTGATGACGCTGCCCAGCGTGGTGAAGAACATCCTGATGTTCCCCATTGAGAGCTTCCTGCTGACGCTGTTCCTCTCCGTCATGCTGCCGATCACCGCCCGTCTGGGGCTCACCTATACCGGCAGCGACGCAAAAAACACACTGCGGTTTACAAAGAAGCAGATCGTCACGCTGGTGATCCTCTTTGCCATCGGTGTGGGGTGCGTCTTCGGCTATCTGAGCTACTACTATAAGACGACGTCCCTTTCCGCAAAGTATTCCGCCGAGGAGCGATATGCGAAGAACACCCAGATGACGCAGGTCCTTGCAGACACGGAAAATGTGGATCCGGAAAACACGGTCACCATCGTCGAGAGCGCCTACAAGAAATTCCTCTCCAGTGAGACGACCTACACGGTAGCCGTTTACACGTTGGAAGAAGATATGCTGGAGGGCTATGACAAGGATTTGGAGACCATCCGCGGCCTGTCCAAATCGAAAGCAAGAGCCGTAGCGGACGACGGCGTTATGACCTGCACGCAGACCGTCACCATCGTCCTCAACGACAAGACCGGCGTGGTGCTGGAGATCACGATAAAATAGTCGGGCTTGGGAGGCTGCCTCCCAAGCCAACCATATGACACCGTGCGCACCGTTTGCCGCGCGCCGGTTCCGCCGCATATGTGCAGAGACTCGCACAGGCGCAGGATGCTGCTGCATCCGGCCTGTGCGAGTTTTTCGCCTTCACATGCCCGGCGCGATTCGGTTTCCGGTGCAAACGGACGCTTTGCGCGAAGGCCGCTGTCAAAACGCACAAAAGAAACAATTTTATTCTTTCAAAACTTGTCAGGGAATGTTACAATGGGTCTGAGGTGATGACATGCTGAAGGTTTTTCTGGTGGAGGACGAATGCGTCGTGCGGGAGGGACTGCGCGAGTGCATCGACTGGACAAGATACGGCTTTGAGTTCTGCGGAGATGCGCCTGACGGCGAGCTTGCGCTGCCGCAGATCCGCAAGCTGCGCCCCGACATCCTGATCACGGACATCAAAATGCCGTTTATGGACGGACTTGCACTGAGCAGGCTTGTCTGTGCGGAGTTTCCGGAGACAAAGATCATTCTCATCAGCGGCCACAACGACTTTGAATTTGCGCAGGAGGCCATTGAGATCGGCGTGGAGCAGTATCTGCTCAAGCCCGTGACCAAGGCATCGCTCCTGAAAACGCTGGAGGACGTCAGCCGGAAGATCGACGAGGAGCGCGAGCAGAAAACCTATCTGCGCCAGTTCCGGCGTGAGGGGCAGGAGTATGAGCAGTTTGCCCGCCGCAAATTCTTCGAGCAGCTCACCAGCGGCTCTCTGCGTGTTTCGGAGATCTACGAGCAGGCAAAGAGCCTTCAAATCGATATTGACGCAGAAGGCTACAACGTCATTTTGCTCACCCTGCAAACCACCGGCGCGGCGGAGTATTCCCAGGCGCTGGCCGAGCGGCTTGAGGAGCTGATGGCGTATTTGCTGCGCTACGGCGAGTATCTGCTGTTCCGCTGCAACCTGATGACCTACTGCATTCTTGTAAAGGGAAACGCCGCGAGTCTTGACGACGCGGCGCAGCGGTGCATCGAAAACATCCAGCGCCGCTGCGCGGGCGACGAATCGCTCGCGTGGTACGCGGCGGTCAGCGAGCCGGTTCTGCGGCTGAGCGAGCTTCCGCAGTGCTATGCCAAGGCACACACCATTTTATCCTACCGCCATCTTCTGCCGGAGCAGCACGTTTTGACGGCGCAGGTGCTGCAAAGGCCGCAGCGCGGAGAGCTTCCGGCGCTCGACGAGATCGACGCCACCAAGGCAGACCCCGCCATTGTCCGCAATTTCCTGCAAACGGGTATGCGCGAGGAGATCCCCGATTTTGTATCGGAATATCTCGCCTCCTTCGGCAACGCGCTGGGCTCGCTGCTGTTTCGCCAGTATGTGCTGCTGGAGCTGCGCTTCAGCGCCATCCGCGCCGCCAAGAGCTTCGGCTATACACAGGAGGAATTCCTGCGTCCGCTGGAGCAGGCAAAGGTGCTTTCGGTCGATGCGGAGCTGCCGGAGCTGAAGAAGAACTGCGCCGCGCTGCTGCGCCGGGCCATTGAGCTGCGCGAGGAGGAATCCGGAAACCAGTATAAATCCATGCTCAAGCGGGCGCTTCGCTACATCGACCAGAATTATACGGACGAAAATCTGTCGCTCAACGCCGTCGCAAAGGCCGCAAACATCAGCCCGAACTATTTTTCCGGCGTTTTCAGTCAGGAAATGGGGCAGACGTTTGTGGAATACCTGACGGAAAAGCGGATGGCGCGCGCCAAGGAGCTTCTGCGCTATTCCGGAAAGCGCTCGAGCGAGGTGGCCTACGAGGTCGGCTACCGCGACCCGCGCTATTTCAGTTTCCTCTTTAAAAAAACACAGGGCTGCACGCCGAGCAGCTACCGCGCCGGGGAGGCGGAGCGCCATGAGGAGCCCTAAGGCACACGGCTCGCTCGGCCGGCAGCTCCGGCAGCTGCTGTGGAGCATGCTGCTGCTGGTCTGCGCGGTCATTGTTTCGACGCTGGCAATTTTGCTGCTGCACAACCGCCAGTATTCCGCTGTGACGGCCAACATCGTTCGCGCCTCGCAGTTCAACCAGAACTTCAAGGAAGACGTCGATCTCAAGATGTATTACTACGTCATTGACAGCAGCTACGGCGAGACGCTCCCCTTACAGGAGGTTGCAGAGGCAAAGACGCTGGCGCAGGAGCTTCTGGACGGCACGCAGGACCGCCAGAGCCGCAAGGCCATCACAAGCGCCATCGATCTGTGTGACAATCTGCGCGAGCGCATCCTCCAGATCACAAGGACCGAGGGCTACGACGCGCGCATGGAGCAGCTGGAATCGAACATCTATATCCTGACGGAGCTGATCCAGCAGTATTTCTATACCTATCTCTATCACGAGGCGGGGCATCTCGACGCCTTGCAGGCGGCGCTGACGGCCAGACTCCGACTGGAGCTGTGCCTCGTCGCGGCGGGCACGCTGGTGCTTGTCGTGGTGCTCATGCGGCGCGCCGCCGCCATCAGCCGCAGCATCACGCAGCCGATCTATGCCCTGCGCGAGCGGGCGCAGTCCATCGGACAGGGCGATCTTGCCGCGCGGGAGCCGGTCATGGCGGAGGACGAGACGCTGCAAACGCTGAGCGACAGCCTTGAGCAGATGGCGCAGCATTTGCAGCAGCAGATGGAGCTTAACCGGCAGGAGCAGGACAAGCTCCGCGCGATGGAGCTGGCACTGCTGCAAAGCCAGATCAACCCCCATTTTCTCTATAATACGCTCGATACCATCATCTGGCTCGTAGAGACCGGAAAAAACGAACAGGCCGTCGAGATGGTCACGAGCCTGTCCAATTTCTTCCGCAGCTCCCTGAGTAAGGGGCGCGACATCATCACACTGGGCGAAGAAGAAATCCATGTGCGCAGCTATCTGGAGATCCAGCAGGCGCGCTACCGGGACATTCTGCGCTATGAGATCCGCGTCCAGCCGGAGCTGCGCGGCTGCGTGCTGCCGAAGCTCACCTTGCAGCCGCTGGTGGAAAATGCGCTCTACCACGGCATCAAGCTCCGCCGCGGCATGGGCTGCATTCTGGTCGATGCCGCGCAGGAGGGCGAGTCCGTCCGCATCCTCGTGCGCGACGATGGCGCGGGCATGACGCCGGAGCGCCTGCGCCAGCTTCGCCAGAGTCTCGATTCCGAGGAGCAGGTCGGCTTCGGCGTGCGGACGGTCTACCGGCGGCTGCGGCTGATGTACGCAGAGCACTGCTCCATGGAGCTGGAAAGCGAGCCCGGCACCGGAACCACGGTCACGCTGCGCTTTCCGATCAGAAAGGAGATGGATGCGTGAAACGGACGATCGTGCTTTTCTGCACGCTGGCGCTTTTGGTGCTGGGCGGCTGTCAGCCGGGCGTCCGGCAGACGCTGGAGGAGGAGCGGACACTCATTACCGTCGGCTTTTCGCAGGTCGGCGCGGAATCGGACTGGCGCGTTGCCAACACCGAGTCCATGCGCCAGAGCCTGAGCGAGGAAAACGGCTTCGAGCTGCTGTTCGACAACGCCAGACAGAAGCAGGAAAACCAGTTCAAGGCCATCCGCACCTTCATTCAGCAGGACGTGGATTACATCGTGCTGGCGCCCGTCACGGAGAACGGCTGGGAAAGCGTTCTGGAGGAGGCGCGCGCAGCCAGGATCCCGGTCATCCTCGTTGACCGGCAGGTAGAGGTGGACGACCCGTCGCTCTACACGAGCTGGGTCGGCTCGGATTTCAGAAAAACCGCCGATGAAGCCGTTGCGTGGTTGGCAGAAACGCTGGATGCGGCGGACAAGGACGGCGAGGTCGTGCAGATCATGCACTTGCAGGGAACGCCCGGCTCCACAGCGCAGCTTCAGCGCAGCGCCGCATTGGAGGCAGGCGTGGCCGCGCACGAAAACTGGACGATCACCGCGCAGCTCAACGGCGATTTCACGCAGGCAAAGGCCTATGAGGTGACGATCGCTTATCTGCGCGACAACCCGGCGCCGGACGTTGTCTATTGTGAGAACGACAACATGTGCTTCGGCGTGATGCAGGCGATGGACGAGCTGGGCATTGCGCACGGTGCGAGCGGCGTCACGCTCATCTCCTTCGACGGAGGGCAGGCTGCACTTTCGTACTGCAAGAGAGGGGCGATCGATCTGTGCGCCGAGTGCAATCCGCTCCACGGGCCGCGCGTGCGCGCGATCATCGAGCAGCTCGAGCGCGGCGAAACGCCGGATAAGATGGTCTGCGTTCCGGAGCAGCTCTTTACCGCCGGCCAGATCACGGAGGAATTGCTGGAAAGCCGCGTATATTAAAAAACCGTGCATCCACACGGATGCACGGTTTCAGACTGTCAAAAAACCTCGTAGAGTTCGCGCCCGCAGGCGCGAATAAAATG
>OKSO01000127.1_pt1 | contig 30160 bp, 26 predicted proteins | sample 1606241 | NCBI WGS metagenome assembly OKSO01 (sample SAMEA3879540, study PRJEB24766) | human gut metagenome | biome: human-associated habitat; feature: feces | place: USA | collected 1985/1987
CAACCCCGCCAATATCGAGGCGTCGGAAAACGCCGGTATGAGGGGCATCATTTTCCACGGCGACGCGGCGCGTCTGCGCCGTCAGCTCACAGAGCTGGGCATCCTGTAACCGCGAAAAAGAGTGGCTGTACCATGTAGGTACAGCCACTCTTTTTGTCTCTGTTTACGTATTTTGTGCCTATTCGCTTGGCAGCAGCGGGCGGCTGATGGGCTGTGTCCCCAGCAGCATCTGGTAATCCCCGTTCAGCAGGATCTGCACCTGCTCCACCTCCTCCAGCGAGCACAGGGAATTCACGATCCCGCGCAGGACCATCCGCTGCTGTACCGTGCTCTCCGGCATCAGCTCCGCGCAGTTGGCAGACAGGTTCAGGTAGCAGGTATTCCCGTCCACATTGGCGCCCAGCGCCGTAAAGTTCTTGGGCAGCAGGGGCTTCAAACCGCTGTAGCTGTCCATGGGACGCTCTGCCAGTGCCTTGACCACCGCCTCTGCCGGCGTCTCGCCCTCATAGACCGTGAGCCGCCGCTCCTCGGCCACCAGATTGTCGGCCTCGTCCGGGAAATACAGCGTCACCTCCACGGTGCGGACGATGTCCTCCGGGCTGGTCAGCAGCACCTGCGCCGAGGTGTATACATGGTCCGCATCCTGGGATGCGCCCATCACCGTGATCCGCACGGCGTAGATACCCGTCAATTGCAGCAATGACAGGGTGATGCAGTAGTCCGCAATGGTGCGGTCAATGCCCACCAGCTGGTCGTACTCGCCGCTCAGATCCACCGACACCGTGCCGCCGGTAACGGTGCAGCTGCGCACCGTGGTGCCTATGGGTATGGGGCTGGTGAAGCCGCTTGCCTTGCACCCGCCCAGCAGCAGTTCCATGATGTACTGCGCCTGCTGCTGACGGCCCCGGTCGTCCCCCGTCACCTTCTTCCAGTCCACCAGCACGCTGGTGATGGCGTCGCTGCCGCCGACGCTCTTATGCTTCGCGCTGAGATCAGCCGGATAGTACAGCCGCAGCCCGGTCTTCTGCGTCCCGCAGGCCGCCAGACTCAGCACCAGCAGCGCCGCCAGCAGCGCCGCGGCGATGCGTTTCACTCCTCGCATAGCTCCTCCTCCTGCGCCAGCGGCAGCGTCACGGTAAACACCGTACCCACGCCGTCTGCGCCGTGTCCCGCCTGAATGGAGCCGCCCCGGTTCTCGATGGTGTCCTTGACGATGGACAGGCCCAGTCCGGTACCGCCCACCTCCCGGGAGCGCATCTTGTCCACCCGGTAGAACCGGTCGAACACATGGGGCAGATCCTCATCGGGGATGCCGATGCCGTTATCGGTGACGGTGATGACCACCTGGCCGTCCCGCACCAGTGCCTCCGCCCGCACAAAGCCGTTTTCCGCGGCGGAATACTTGATGGCGTTTTCCATCAGGTTGTATAGGATCTGATGTACGTCGTCGTCCGTGGCCAGCGCCACCGCGTCCTCCGACGCGCTGCCGGAGATGGTGACGCCCTTTTCCTCGGCCACCATACCCAGCATTCGCTCCACCCGCTGCAAAACGGGTCCCACCGCCACGGGGTAGGCCGCCTGCACCACGCCGCCGTCCAGCCGCGTCAGCCGCAGCAGGTTCTCGGTGATGCGGCTGAGCCGCTCGGCCTCCCGGCCGATGTCGGTGACAAATTCCTTCGTGGTATCCGGATCCATGTTGTCCGTCTGCAAAATCGAGTCCGTCAGCAGGCGGATACCGGCCAGCGGCGTTTTCAGCTCGTGGCTGGCGTCGGATACGAACCGCCGCCGGGCGCTCTCCGTGGTTTGCAGCCGATCCGTCAGGCTGTTGAACTCCGCCGCGATCTGGGCGATCTCGTCGGTGCCGCTGGCGTCGGCCCGGTGGCTGTACGCGCCCTCCCGGACGCTGCGGATGGCCTGCAGCAGGCCGCTGATCTGCCGGGTCAGCATACGGGACAGCATGATGCTCAATCCCGCCACCAGCAGTGCGATCATGATGGAGATGGTCATCAGATTGCTCTGGAAGCTCTCCAGCAACGCCGCCTGCTCCGTGTCGTAGTCATAGGCGTACACCGCGCCTACTGTCTGATTGTGGTACACCACCGGCGTGGCCATACGGCTGAGGAACGCCTCGCCGTCATACTGACAATAAAAGGCGTCGCTGCCCCGCAGTGCCGCCGCGATTACGGAATACAGGGCGTATTCGCCCACGGCGTCCCCTCCCTGCCGGGTATCGTACAGCACCAGACCGGCGCTGTCGGTGACCATGATGCGGGTGGCTCCAGTCTCATTCAGACTGCTGAGCGCCGCTGAGACATTCTCCTCCGTCAGCCGCTCCAGCCCCATCAGCGCCGACTCGATGACCTTGGCGGTGCTTTTCAGGTTGTCCTGATTGGAGGACACCATCAGGTTCTGGGACACCAGCAGCGGGTAGGAGTTCAGCAGCACCAGCACCGCCGCGATGACCAGGATGTAGCTGAGGCTGAATTTCAGCTGTAGGGTCGCCTTGCCCCGCAGCGTTCTGATCCACGCCTCCGTCTTGTCCCATGCCTTCTTACACTGTTGGCTGACTTTCTCCCTTAAAATAGTAACCAACTCCCCACTTTGTCATGATATGGATCGGCTTGGCCGGATCCGGCTCCAACTTCTCCCGCAGGCGGCGGATGTGGACGTCCACCGTGCGGTAGTCCCCGGCGTAGGAGTAGCCCCACACCAAGTCCATCAGGCTCTCCCGGCTGTATACCCGCCGGGGGTTCTTCATCAAAAGCTCAATGAGGTCGTATTCCTTGGCCGTCAGGTCGATGGTCTTGCCGCCCCGGATGGCCACGCGTTCCTCCGTGTCCAGACTCAGGTCACCCACGGTCAGCAGCGGCGCCCGCTGGGGCTGCTGTGCCGCCGGACTGCCGCCGGACCGCCGCAGCAGGGCGCGGATGCGTGCCTTCAGCTCCAGAATGTTAAAGGGCTTTGTCACATAGTCGTCCGCACCGCAGGCAAAGCCCATCAGCTTATCGCTGTCCTCGCTGCGGGCTGTCAGCATGATGATGGGTACATCGGAAAACTCCCGGATCTGCATACAGGCGTCGCCGCCGGACAGTCCCGGCATCATCACATCCATCACGATCAGGTCGAAGCTCTCCTTTTTGGCAAGCTCCACGGCGGTGACGCCGTCATAGGCGGGCGTCACCTCGTAGCCCTCGTTCTCCAGATTGAATTTTACGCCCTTGACCAACAGCTTCTCATCGTCCACTACCAGTATCTTCATTCCTGTGTCTCCTCCGTTGTAATGCGGTCACGCAGACCATCCAGCGTGGTCTGCCCGATGCCGCTCACCTGTAACAGATCCTCCGGGCAGGTGAACGGCCCGTTGGCCGTCCGCCAGTCGATGATCCGCTGCGCCAGCACCGGCCCGATCCCCGGCAGCGCATCCAGCTCGTCCGCGTCCGCCGTGTTGATATTCACCTTATCCGTTTTCGGTTTCTCCGACGGCGCCTGCGCCTCCACCGTGTAGTCGCCCTGCGTGGTGCGGGGCGTCAGCAGGTATACCGTTCCCACAGACAGCAAAAACAGAGCCGTCAGCGCCAGCAGGAACACCCCTGTTTTTGACAGTTTTATCCGCCCGTCCACAGTTGACTCCCCCCGTGTTTTCGCGTATAATAAAAGTCACGCAGTTTGATGGGCGCGGCTCGTCCGCCGCGATCCAATGGTATTATAACATAGATGGAGAAGAAATCCTATGAAAATCCGCCGTTTTTTATCTGTTTTTTTATTGACCTGCCTGCTGTGCGCCCTTTTCACCCCGCAGGCGCTGGCGCTGGAGGACCCGGACATCCATGCCAAGGCCGCCATTCTGGTGGACGGCGAGACAGGCACGGTGCTGTACGATAAGAATATGCACGAGGAGCTGCCCATGGCCAGCATCACCAAGGTCATGAGCGCCCTGCTGGTGCTGGAGGCCGTGGATCGCGGCCAGCTTCGCATGGATCAGAACGTCACCGCCACCGAGTCCTCCATGAAGGGCATGGTGGAGGACGGCAGCACCGCCGACATCAAGGTGGGCGAGACGCTGACGGTGGAGCAGCTTCTCTACTGTATGCTGGTGATCTCCGCCAACGAGACGTGCAACATTCTGGGCGAGGCCGTGTCCGGCTCTGTGGACGCCTTCGTGGAGAAGATGAACCAGCGGGCGCAGGAGCTGGGCTGCCAGAACACCCATTTTGCCAACACCACCGGCCTGACCCAGTCCGGCCACTACTCCTCCGCGTGGGATATCTATCTCATCACCCGGGAGGCTATGAAGCACGACGATTTCATGACCATCGTCAACACCAAGGCCTACACCGTACCCGCCACCAATATGACGGAAAAGGAGCGGGAGCTGCACAGCACCAACGCCCTGATCTCCAACTGGCGCATGACCGGCTATCTCTACTCCGGCGCACAGGGCATCAAGACCGGCACCACCGATGCGGCGGGACACTGTCTGGTGTCCTCCGCCATCCGGGGCAGCCGCACCCTCATCAGTGTGGTGCTGGGCTGTGAGGAGGTCAAGACCGAGAAGGGCGGCACCCGCGTGGAGAGCTTCACCGAGACGGCCCGCCTGTTCGACTGGGGCTTTGACAATTTTTCCACCCGCACGGTGCTGGAGGAGAATGAGCTGATCTGCGAGGTGCCTGTGGCGCTGAGCAACGAGGTCGCCACCGTGGCTGTCCACCCGGCCTACGCCGCCGAGGCGGTGCTGCCCAAGGATCTGGAGCTGGATCAGCTCCAGCGTACCGTGGACTGCGTGGAGTCCGTAAATGCCCCCGTCACCACCGGCGACGAGCTGGGTACCATCACCATCTCCTATGACGGCACGGACTATGTGACCGTTCCCCTGCTGGCCGTGGCCGACGTGTCCGCCAGCCGCTTCCTGCTGGCCAAGCACGCCATCGTGCAGTTCTTCTCCCGGACGCCGGTGAAGATCGCCTCTGTCGTGCTGGTGGTGCTGGTCATCTCCGTGCTGCTCTGGTTCCGCCTGTACGGGCGCACCCGCCGCTACGGCAGAGCCTCCAGCAAGCGCTATCGCCAGCACGCCTACCGCGGACGCCGCCGCTGAGTGCCATGGAGGACTTACATATCCTGTACGAGGACGCACATGTCGTCCTCTGTGTCAAGCCCGTGGGCGTCCTGTCGGAGGACAGCGAGCAGGGCGCCTGTATGCCCGCCCTGCTGCGCCGGCACTACCGTGAGCAGGGGAAGCCCGACTACATCGCCACCGTCCACCGGCTGGACAAGATCGTGGGCGGCGTTATGCTGTTCTCCCGCCGCCGGGAGGTCACCGGCAAGCTCACCGCCGCCGTGGCGGAGCACCGGGTCACCAAGGAGTATCTGGCCGTGCTGCGGGGACACCCGGCGGAGGCCTCCGCCACCCTCACCGACCTGCTGTTCCGGGACGCCTCCAAGAACAAGAGCTATGTGGTCAAGCGGATGCGCAAGGGCGTCCGGGAAGCCTCGCTGGAATATGTGACGCTGGGCAGCACGGAGGAGCTGACGCTGGTGCGCGTCCGGCTCCACACCGGCCGCACCCACCAGATCCGCGTGCAGTTCTCCTCCCGGGGCCTGCCGCTGCTGGGGGATATCCGCTACGGCAGCAAGGCCGACTGCTCCACCGCGCTGTGGTCGTATCACATGGCCTTCACCCACCCCGTCACCGGGCGGACGGTGGATGTGACCTGTCCCCCGCCGGAAAGCTGGCCGTGGACGCTGTTCGATGCCGATACATACGCATGATGCGCAGGAAAAGAGGACGGCCTCCGCCGTCCTCTTTTTGCCGCCCTTCCCTCAGAACGCACCGGGGCGGCGCTGGAGCTGCTCGTCGGCAGCCGCCTGCCGCAGCTGCGACAGGGAGCGGATGCCGCCCTGCTGCTGGAGCGCAGTCTGCATCTCCGGCGGCAGGCCGTAGAAATACTCGTAGGCGGCGGGGTCGTTGTTCAGCAGGTCGGTCAGCGTCTCGTAGTACATATACAAACACCTCCGCGCTCATTGTGCGCGGAGGTGTTTTGCTTTATACCGTTTTTTCAAAATAGAAGTACGTCTCGTCCTCTCCGCTGGGCCGCATACAGGACGCGAGCATTTTGTGGGACGCGGCATTTTCCTTAAAGCACTTGGCCACCACCCGGGCAAGTCCCAGATGGTACAGCGCCCAGTCCGCCGCCGCCGCAAAGGCCTCCGTGCCGTAGCCGTGACCGGCGTAGGCCGGCGCGATGCGGCAGCCCTGCTCGAAACCGCCCCGGAAATCCGGGCGGTACAGCACCACCTCGCCGATGAGCTTTCCCTTCAGGCGGACGGCGAAATTCACGGCGCGGCGGGCGGCAAAATCCGCCTTGGCGGCATCCAGAAAGTAGTCCTCCGTCAGCGGCGCATCTCCCAGACCGGTGCGGTAGTCATAGCCCCACCAGCGGTTGCGGTCGTCGTCCAGACACAGGGCGTTATACGCCTCCCTGTCGCCGGGGCGCAGGGCCGTCAGGGTCAGGCGCTCGGTTTTCAATGTGGGTACGCGGCGCAGCATATCCAGCTCCGTGCCTACCTCCAGCCGCACCTTGCCGCCCAGCGCCGCCGGGAGGTATTGCAGCTTGGAGGTACGCAGCCCCTTGTCCCGGGCGTCGTCCTCCCGGTTGACCCACGCGCAGCCGTCGCCGTAGTGGGCGGCGAAGGCCTGCACGATGGCGGGATACGCTCCGGCGTGGGAGTATAGCGCCTTTTCAATGTGGTTCACCAGCGTATCGCCGCACTTCTCCGCCAGACAGACCGCCACCAGCCGTCCCTCCGCCAGCATACCGCCGGCGCAGAACCAGCCGGTGTCCAGCAGGCCGAACATCTCCTGCGCCAGCGCCAGCTCCTCCTTGGCCAGCGGCCCGGCCTTGTGGAACTCCGCCTCGTAGCTGGTCCAGAACGCCGCCAGGCGGGGGTCCTTCGGGTCGGTGAGCGGCACGAAGGCGGCGTCCGGATAGTCCCGGCGGAACTTGTTGATGTGGTTGCGCTGGCCGCTGTACCGCCGTCCGGCGAACTGCGCCAGATCCTCGGTGCGGTAGAGATAGTCCTTCCACGGCCGCTCGCTGATGACCTTCACCCGGGGATAGCGCAGCACCAGCCCTGCCGCCTTGTCCTCCGGCACCACGGACAGCACCAGCGGCAGCTCCTTTTCGCCGCAGTACGCCTCGATGGCGGCCAATGCCGCCTCCTCGTCGCCCTCCGGCCCCGTAATGGGGTAGTCAAAGACGTACTCCCCCTCGATGCAGTTGCGGACGATGAGGCAGCCCGCTGCCTCGGCAAACCACGGGTGCAGATAGCCCCGCCACATGAGCTTCACGCCCAGCGAGTATTCGCACAGACGGTAGATGCACATCTCGTAATACGGGCGCAAATGCGCGCCCGCGCTGACAGTCAATTCCTGAAATTCCAGCATAGTATCCTCACATTTTCTCGATCATTTCTTCTGCCTCGGCGATGAACCGCCGCACCATGGGCCGCAGGTCCCGGCGCGGACGGGAGGCAATGCCCAGCTCGCGGACGGCCCGCGGCGCCAGCGGCAGCGCCTGCACATCATCCTGCCGCCCCTGCAGCACCAGACAGGACAGCATACTCACGCCCAGGCCGTGCTCCACCATGGAGATGATGACGCTGTCCGATACCTGCGTGGTGCGGATCAGCGGCGTCACGCCGTGGCGGTTCAGCACCCGCATGATATCCAGATTGAAACCCATGGAGGGCATCAAAAACTCCCGCCCGTCGAAATCCTCCACCGGGAACACAGACCGTCCCCCGTTGTCGTAGTCCGGCGGCAGTATGGCAAGCAGCTCGTCATCCTTGAGGGGCATCCAGTCCAGCGCCACGCTCTCCTGCCGGCTGGCAAAGCACATATCCACCCGGCCCTCCTGCACGCTGCCCATCTGGATATCCACGCCCACATCCGGGTGGGCGCGGCGGAACTGTTGGATCACCTCCGGCAGCCAGTGGCGGGCGATGGAGTCGTAGGCCGCCACGCGGACGCTCTCCTCCTGCTGGGTGTTGATGAGCAGGATCTCCCGCTCCAGCGCCTTCGCGCCGTTGAGACACTCCTGCACCAGCGGGAAGATGCGCTGCCCCGCCGGGGTCAGGCGCACGCCGGTGCGCCCCCGCACCAGCAGCGGAAAGCCCACGTCCTTTTCCAGACTGTTCATCATGTGGGTCAGGCCGGACTGGGTGTAGCCCAGCTCCTCCGCGGCGCGGGTAAAGCTGCCCAGCCGCACCGCCGCCGCCAGTGCCGCCAGCTTCTTCGTATCCATGGACGCACCTCCCCTGCATGACGCATTTTCATATACCGATATACTGTCTCGCCGCCGTAACAGTACACGGCCGCACGGCACGCTGTCTCCTGCCGGCCTTTTCGGCCGCTGTCCTTGCCGAGCCGCCGAAAAAACGGCTGCTTTCCTATCATGCCCACGATACGGTCATTATACCGCGTCATTTCCCGCGTGACAACCCTGTTATTCTGCGCCGGAGAAACATCTGTATGTATCCATGACGATTTCTAATGGAAATATGAGATTTTGTCGCTTTACAAAAAAAGTCTCACCGTGTATCATACACACAGTGATTCGAACATGAATTGCTTTTCCTTTCTATCCTCAAATCGTTGGTCAGCCGCACGGTGTGCGGCTGACGGCGCGTCCGGGACGTTTTCGCAAGCGCCGGACGACCTCCCACAAAAAAAGAGAGACGGCAGATAGCCGTCTCTCTTTTTTGCGTTTTTTGCTGGGGTCACATGGCCTTGATGATCTCCACGATCTCCGCGCCGATGCGCTTCTGGGCCTCCACGGTGGCCGCGCCGATATGGGGCGTGCAGGACACCATGGGATGGCTGTACAGCGCCACGTTGCTGGCGGGCTCGTCGGCGTACACGTCCAGGCCGGCAGCCCGGACCTTGCCGGACTCCAGAGCGGCCAGCAGCGCATCCTCGTCCACGTTGCTGCCCCGGGAGGTGTTGATGATCACCACGCCGTCCTTCATCTTGGCAATGCGCTCGGCGTTGATGAGCGCGCCGCCGTCCACAGCGGGGGCGTGGACGGAGATGAAGTCGGACTTGGCCAGCAACTCATCCATCTCCACATAGGGGATGTCCAGCTGCTCGGAGATCACGGGGATCTGATAGATATCGAAGGCGATGACCTTCATGCCGATGGCCTTGGCCATCACGCCCAGGTGCTGGCCGATGCGGCCGAAGCCCACGATGCCCAGGGTCTTGCCCTGCAGCTCAATGCCCTTGCCATAGGCCTTCTTCTCCCACTTGCCCTCGCGCATGGTGTGACCGGCGATGGACAGATACCGGGCGCAGGCGAACATATGGCCCATGGCCAGCTCTGCCACAGACTGGGAGGAGGCGCGGGGGGTATTCTTCACGTCGATGCCGTTGGCCTTGGCATAGTCCACGTCGATGTTGTCCACACCCACGCCGCCGCGGATGATCAGCTTCAGCTGGCCGCCCTTGGCCGCATCAATGTGCTCCTTGCGGACCTTGGTCTTGGAGCGGACCACGGCCACGTCAAACCCGCGCAGGGCCTCGCCCAGCTGATCGGGCTCATAGAACTGCTCCACTACCTCATGGCCATGCTCCCGCAGCTGCGCCATAGCGGTCTTATCCATACCGTCAGTAACCAGAATACGCATCGTAATAATCTCCTTCCATAATACGAAATGTTGTTGGATATAGGGGGCAGGGGGACGCCGTCCCCCGTTTTGCGTGTTACTTGTGCTCTGCCTCGAACTTGGTCAGGAACTCCACCAGCGCCTGGGCGCCCTCGATGGGCATGGCATTGTACACGGAGGCCCGCAGACCGCCCACGGACTTATGGCCCTTCAGGTTGTCGAAGCCGGCCTCCTTGGAGGCGGCCACCACGGCGGCGTCCAGCTCCTTGTCGCCGGTGACGAAGGGGATGTTCATCAGGCTGCGGTCCTGGGGCACCACGGCGCCCTTGAACAGCTTGGAGGAATCCAGGAAGTCATAGATGACCTGGGCCTTGGCGATGTTGCGCTTTTCCATTTCCTCCAGACCGCCGATGCTCAGCAGATACTTGAACACCTTGCCGCAGCAGTAGATGGCCCAGCAGTTGGGGGTGTTGTACATGCTGTCGTTGTCGGCATGGGTCTTATACTTCATGTAAATGGGGGTCTTGGGATCCAGGTCGTCCCGGATCAGATCCTCCCGGATGATGACCACGGCCATGCCGGCGGGGCCCACGTTCTTCTGCACGCCGGCCCAGATCAGACCGTAGTCGGACACGTTGCAGGGCCGGGACAGGAACATGGAGGACTGGTCGGACACCAGCACGTGGCCCTTGGTGTTGGGCAGCTTGTGCCAGGTGGTGCCGTTGATGGTCTCGTTCTCGCAGATATAGACATAGTCGGCGTCCTCGGGAATGTCCAGGTCGGAGCAGTCGGGGATGTAGGAGAAGTTCTTGTCGGCGGAGGAGGCAACCACCTGCACCTCGCCGTACTTCTTGGCCTCGGCAATGGCCTTCTTGGACCATGCGCCGGTCTCCACATAGCAGGCCTTGCCGTTCTTCATCAGGTTCATGGCCACCATGGCGAACTGCAGGGTGCCGCCGCCCTGGATAAACAGGACCTTGTAGTTATCGGGGATGTTCATCAGCTTGCGCAGGTCGGCCTGGGCCTCGTCGGCGATCTGCTGGAACACCTTGGAGCGGTGGCTCATCTCCATGACGCACATGCCGCTGCCGCGGTAGTTCATCATCTCGTTGCGGATCTCCTCCAGCACGGGCTCCGGCATCATAGCAGGACCGGCGGAGAAGTTGAAAGTACGACCGTATTTCATGTTGCTTTTCCTCCTGATTGTTGTGATAGGGTGTTTTGCGGTTTGTTCCTTTTGCTTCTATCTCATAGTATACGGCAAATGTTCCCCAGAATCAACAGGGAAAATCTCAAAAAATCAGCTTCCCTGAAAATTTTTCAGCTTCTCAGAAAAAACGAGAGAAAGGGGAGAGGCGGTAGCGTCCGGTTCCGGGTTGACAGGACCGCGCGACAGTGGTATCATGACAAAGCAATCGACTTTTATTCCAGAAAGAGGTGAGCAAAGTGAGCTTAGGTGACAGTTACGGGCGAAGTATTCAATGTGCCGCTGTGTCCGGCGCTTGCTTTGCGTCGGCTCGTACAGGTAAATAAAGGCCGGATATGACAGCACATTGCCCGGCTTCACTTTCAATTAGGAACACGATGCGATTTTAATTGAAAGGCGGTAATACCATGGCAATGTTCAACGAAGACAAGAACCTCAAAAGCGGAGGCTGCGCGGATGAGATCGCGGCGCTGATAAGGGATGACCTTTCGCCGAAGATGATCCAGGAGCAGCTGGAGAACTATCATAACAGCGATATTGCCAAGTCCATGGAGCAGATGGACCGGCTTGGAAGGATGCGGCTGATCCGCTCCATTGAGCCGGACAAGCTGGCCGGTATTTTCAAGTATGTCGAGCCCCAGGAGGCGGCCGCCTTCCTGAAGGACATCGACACGGCAAGAGCTGTTTTCATTCTGGAAAAGATTGACCCGGATGCTGCGGCGGACATTCTGCGGGAACTGCCCGGCAGCGACAGGTCAGCGATGATCGGGCTGCTCAACGGAGCGCTTCGGAAAAAGATTGAGCTGCTGGTGTCGTTTGACGAGGACGAGATCGGCAGCAGAATGAGCGCCAATTTCATTTCGCTGGATTCGGAAATGACGGTGGGCCAGGCCACCCGGGCGCTTATGGACCAGGCGAAGGAAAACGATAATATCCAAATGCTCTTTGTGACGGCGGAAAACGGCTTTTTCTGCGGCACGGTGGAGCTGCGCGCTCTGCTTATTGCGGAAAAGAACGCGGCTATCGCGCCCCTTATCCAGCACAGATTCCCGTATGTCTACTGCAGCGAGCGCACGGAGGACTGTATCGAGCGGCTGAAAAGCTACTCGGAAAGCGCCATTCCCGTGCTGGATGCCTCCAACTGCATTCTCGGCGTCATCACCCTGAAGGACCTGGTGGAAGCGGTGGACGACGAGATGAGCGACGACTATGCGAAGCTGGGCGGCCTTTCCGCGGAGGAGGATCTGCACGAGCCGCTGCGGGCAAGCCTGAAAAAGCGGATGCCCTGGCTGCTGGTGCTGCTGGTGCTGGGAATGGTTGTTTCAGGCGTTGTGGGCGCATTCGAGAAGGTCGTGTCCCGGCTGACGATCATTATGGCGTTCCAGTCGCTGATCCTGGATATGGCGGGAAATGTGGGAACGCAGTCGCTGGCTGTCACCATCCGTGTGCTGATGGACAAGGAGATCACCGCCCGGAAAAAGCTGGGCCTCGTCTGCAAGGAGATGCGGGTGGGGCTGTTCAGCGGGCTGATTCTGGGCAGTCTTTCCGTGCTGTTTGTGGGCGCTTACATCATGCTGGGCAAGGGATATCCCGCCCAATATGCGTTTGCGGTTTCGGTGTGCATCGGTGCGGCGCTTCTGCTGGCCATGTTTATCTCCAGCGCCGTGGGAACGCTGATTCCCATGTTTTTCAAGCGAATCGGGGTGGACCCTGCCGTGGCCTCCGGGCCGCTGATTACCACCGTGAACGATCTGGTGGCTGTGGTCACCTACTATGGGCTCAGCTGGCTTCTGCTTCTCCAGGCGCTTCATCTGGGCAGCTGAAGCAAAATGAAACAGGACGGGGGCTTTGCTTTTCGGGAGGCAGGCCCCTGTTTTTGCGGAAACAGGGAATGGCTGATATGCCGGATTGACACCAAACCGTAAAGATGCTATAAAGAGACTGTCGAAAAAAGCTGGCTATAAAAGGAAGAAGATTTTTTGGGGAACGGGCGGAAAGGACGGCGGCAAGCGGTGGATAAGTGGAAAAAGACCATAATGCATATGGGAGCATACCCGGCGGCGCTGGGAAAATGGGTGCTGCTGGGCGGCATCATCGGTGTGGCCGGCGGCGTGATCGGCTCCCTGTTTCATATCGGCGTCAATTACGCCACGGCCATCCGGGAGGCCCACCCCTGGATCCTATACCTGATGCCGGTGGGGGGCCTTGCCATCGTGGGGCTTTACAAGCTCTGCCATCTGGAGGGCAAGGGCACCAACGCCATCATCGAGTCCGTTCACTTCGGCGAAAGCGTCCCCATTCTGCTGGTGCCGGTGATCTTCGTGTCCACCGTCATTACCCACCTGTGCGGCGGCAGCGCCGGCCGGGAGGGTGCGGCCCTTCAGATCGGCGGCGGCCTGGGCTTCCAGGCGGGCAAGCTCCTGCGCCTGGGGGAAAAGGACCTGCCCCTTGCCACCCTGTGCGGCATGAGCGGCGTGTTTGCCGCCCTGTTCGGCACGCCCCTCACCGCCACGGTGTTCGCCCTGGAGGTCATCAGCGTGGGCGTGCTGTATTACGCGGGCCTGGTGCCCTGCATCACTGCCGCCATGGCGGCCTTCGGTGTATCCGCCCTCATGGGGGTGGAGCCCACCCGCTTCACGGTGTCCATGCCCCGGGTGACCCTGGAGCTGATGCTGCCGGTGGTGGTCCTGTCCATTCTGTGCGCCCTGGTCAGCATCCTGTTCTGCAAGGGGCTGCACTGGACGGAGCACCTGCTGACCCGCAGCTTCCGGAATCCCTGGCTGCGGGTGCTGGCCGGTGCGGCCATCCTCATCGTCCTGAGCCTGCTCACCAACGGCGACTACAACGGCGCGGGCATGGACGTCATCGCCCGGGCCCTGCGGGGGGACGTCAGCGGCTGGGCGTGGCTGTGGAAGCTCCTGTTCACCGCCGTCACCATCGGCTGCGGCTTCAAGGGCGGCGAGGTGGTGCCGTCGTTCTTCGTGGGCGCTGCCTTCGGCTGCTTCATGGGGGGGCTCCTGGGCCTGCCTGCGGGCTTTGCCGCGGCCATCGGCCTGGTGGCGGTGTTCTGCGGGGCGGTGAACTGCCCCGTGGCGTCGGTGCTGCTCAGCGTGGAGCTGTTCGGCTCTGCCGGGGCGCCCTACTTCGCCGTGGCATGCGCCCTGAGCTATCTCCTCTCCGGCTACTGCGGCCTGTACAGCAGCCAGACCATCCTCTATTCCAAGCTCCGTGCGGAGTTCATCAATGTCCGCACCCACGAGTGACAAAAATGTAAGCTCAGACCGGGGAAATGTAAGCCCATTCGATGGCCGCGCATTTCCCCGGTCTGCTATAATAGGCCCCGTAAAGGAGGCATGGATATGCAAATTCTCAATGTAACGGGCCTGAAAAAGGTCTATACCACCCGTTTCGGCGGCAGCCAGGTCACGGCGCTGCGCCAGGTGGACTTCTCCGTGGAGGAGGGGGAATATGTGGCCATTATGGGCGAGTCCGGCTCCGGCAAGACCACCCTGCTGAATATTCTGGCGGCGCTGGATAAGCCCACCGCCGGCCGGGTGGAGCTGGACGGGCGGGACATGTCCGCCGTCCGGGAGTCCGACGCTGCGGCCTTCCGCCGGGACAACCTGGGCTTCGTGTTCCAGGAGTTCAACCTGCTGGACACCTTCACCCTGCGGGACAACATCTATCTGCCCCTGGTGCTGGCGGGGCGGCCCTACCGGGAGCTGAAGGCCCGCCTGGATCCCATCGCCCGCCAGCTGGGCATCCTGGAGCTGCTGGACAAGTATCCCTACGAGGTGTCCGGCGGCCAGAAGCAGCGGGCCGCCGTGGCCCGGGCGCTGATCACTCATCCCCGGCTGATTCTGGCTGATGAGCCCACCGGGGCCCTGGACAGCCGCTCCACCGATGAGCTGCTGGACCTGTTCGGCCAGATCAACCGCCAGGGTCAGACCATCCTCATGGTCACCCACTCCGTCAAGGCCGCCAGCCACGCCGGACGGGTGCTGTTCATCAAGGACGGTCAGGTGTTCCACCAGCTGTACCGCGGCCAGTGTACCGACGAGCAGCTGTACCAGAAGATCGCGGACACCCTGACCATGCTTCAGGCAGGCGGTGACCGGGCATGAAGCTGTACCGTCATCTGGCCTGGGACGGCATCCGGAAAAACAGCCGCCTCTACGTACCGTACCTGCTGACCGGCGTAGGCGCCGTGTCGTTTTTCTACATTCTTGTGGCCCTGGCCCGGCTGCCGGAGGGAACCCTGCCCGGCAGCGGCTCCGTGCAGGTGATCCTGAATCTGGGCAGCTTTGTGCTGTGGGTGTTTTCTCTGCTGCTGCTGTTTTACACCCATTCCTTTCTGATCCGCCGCCGGAACCGGGAGTTTGCTCTGTACAACGTCCTGGGCATGGGCAAGGGGGACATTTCCCGCATTCTCTGCTGGGAGTCTCTGCTGTCCGGCGGCCTGTCCCTGCTGGGGGGCCTGGCCCTGGGCGTGGTGCTGAGCAAGCTGGCGGAGCTGGGCCTTATGCGGGTCATGGGCCTGGAGGCGGACATGACCTATCGGGTGTCCGCGGGGGGCCTGCTGATGGCCCTGGGCCTGTACGGGGCCATTTACCTGCTGATCCTGCTGTCCGCTCTGCTGCGGGTCCGCCGCTCCACCGCCATCCAGCTCATGCGCAGCGAGGCGGTGGGGGAGAAGCCTCCCCGGGCCAATTGGGCCCTGGCGCTGCTGGGCGTTCTGCTGCTGGGGGCGGCCTACTACCTGGCTGTGTCCATCCGGGAGCCTCTGACGGCCCTGACCTGGTTCTTCGCCGCCGTGCTGATGGTCATCGCCGCCACCTATCTGCTGTTTATCTCCGGCTCCGTGACCCTGTGCCGCCTGCTGCAAAGGAATCCCCGGTTCTATTACCGGAAGCGGCATTTCGTGTCCGTTTCCTCCCTGGTCTACCGCATGAAGCGCAACGGCGCAGGCCTTGCCTCCATCTGCATCCTGGGCACTATGGTGCTGGTGATGCTCTCCTCCACCACCTGCCTGTATTTCGGCGCGGAGGACTCCCTCCGTACCCGCTATCCCCGGGCGGAGAACGTTACCGTCTGGTACACGGACCGGGAGGACCTGTACCGGGACCACTCCGACCTGCACGCCGCCGTCGTCACTGCCGCCCGCAGCCGTGGCGCGCAGATGCAGGACCTGCGGGAGTACCGTTCCTCCTCCTCGGCGCTGACTGTTCGCAACGGCGTCCTGCAGGGCGCAGGCGGCAGCATCAGCGATGCCGTTCAGTTCACCGCCATCCCCCTGTCGGACTACAACGCCGCCATGGGCGCCCGTCTGACCCTGTCCCCGGGCCAGGTGTATATCTGCCATGGCCGGTCCGACTACCGGGAGAGCACCCTGTCCTTCCCCGGCGGCGCTGTCTGGCAGGTGAAGGGCCTGGTGGACAACCTGGCCTCCGGCGGCGACTCCGCCAGCATCGTCACCCAGCTGACGGCCATCGTCCCCGACGAGGAAATAGCGGACATGGACCGCCTGATGGAGGGCATGAACACCGGCGTGTCCCGCAGCTGGAGCTGCGGCTTCGACCTGGGCCAGGAGCCTGCCCGGGACGGGGGCGACCCTGTGGCCGCCGCCATCCGGGAGGCGCTGGAGTCCCAGCAGGACGATATCCGCTTCAACGTGGAGTCCCTGTCGGAGAATCGCGACGATTTCTACGGGTCCTACGGAAGCCTCTTCTTCCTGGGCATCCTGCTGAGCGTGGGCTTCTCTCTGGCGGCGGTGCTCATCATCTATTACAAGCAGATCTCCGAGGGCTACGAGGACCAGGCCCGCTTTGACATCATGCAGAAGGTGGGCATGACCCGCCGGGACATCCGTTCCAGCATCAACAGTCAGCTGCTGCTGGTATTCTTCCTGCCGCTGCTGCTGGCGGGGCTGCATCTGGTCTTCGCCTTCCCCTTTGTCCATAAGCTGCTGCTTCTGTTCAACCTCTGGAACACCCGCCTGCTGGTGGGCACCACCGCCGCCAGCTTCCTGGCCTTTGCGGTGCTGTACACCCTGGTGTACCGCGCCACCTCCACCGCCTATTACCACATTGTCAGCGACGGAGGGGACCGCTGATGCGCCGGGCCGTGTATCAGGCGGTGTTGTGGTGCGGCGGCGCGGTAACGGTGCTGCTGGCGGCGGCCGCCGCCATGACCGTGTCCCTTACGGACCGCCTGCTCCGGAAGCTGGAGCCATAAAAAATCAACCCCGGAGGCAGAATGCCTCCGGGGTTGAACGCTGTTGTAAACGCCTCGCAGAGCTTGCCGCCCGCAGGCGGCAAAGCAAGTATAATCCGTTTTTTGCGGCGGCGTGTACGTCGCAAAAAACACTTCTCAGTCTGCAAGTGTGGAATTTGTTCGCCTATGGCGAACAAATTATGCGCGCGGCAGACTGCAATTTTTATCAAAAAAGGCAGGGCTTTTTTTGATATTTACATCCACATGGCGAAGGGCCGCAGCAGGCCGCCCAGCACTCTGTGCAGCAGGGGCCGGTGCTCCCAGTCCGCCCGGGTCACCTGCCGGGACTTTTCCATAATGCCGTCCATGTCCTCCAGCAGCGTCTCTATGGCCGGCGCGCCGTACAGCAGGGTGCCGCACTCGAAGTGCAGCTGGAAGCTGCGGTAGTCCATGTTCACGGACCCAACGAACGCCGCCTCCCGGTCCGCCAACACGGTTTTCCCGTGCAGCAGCCCCGGGGTGAACCGATAGATCTTCACGCCGTGGTTCAGCAGCTCCCCGAAATAGCTCTCCGCCACCATAAAGGCGAACTTGTGGTCCGGAATGCCGGGCATCATCAGCCGCACGTCCACGCCGCTGCCGGCGGCCATGCACAGGGCCTTCTCCATGGACTCGTCAATGGCCAGATACGGCGAGGTGATGTACACCATGTGCTTGGCCCCGCCGATCAGCTGCAGAAACGCGTCCTCGGCAGAGGACACCGGGTTGCTGTCCGGCCCGTCCGCGATGGGCTGCACAAAGCCCTGCCCCGCCGCGGTGCTCTGGGGCCGGTAATAGTCGTGCTCCTGCTGCAGGGAGCCGCCCATGCGCTCCCACATATAGATGAACTCCCGGGTCAGAGTCCAGCAGGCCTGGCCCTCCAGCCGGATGCCGTCATCCTTCCAATAGCCGAACCGCTCGGTGATGTTGGCGTACTCGTCGGCGATATTGGCCCCGCCGGTATAGGCGGTGTCCCCGTCGATGCAGGCGATCTTCCGGTGGTCCCGATAGTTGAAGTACAGCCGGTTCACATAGTGGTGCACCGGGTTGAAGATCAGCACCTCCGCCCCAATGCGCCGCAGCTCCTCCACGGCCTCCTCGGGCATGCGCATCATGCTGCCGAAGTCGTCGAACAGCACCTTGATCTCCACGCCCTGTCCGGCCTTCCGCCGGAAAATATCCATCAGCCGGTCCCACAGCTGCCCCTCGGCCATGATGTAAAACTCCATGAAAATGAAGTGCTCCGCCTGCTCCATGCGCTCCAGCATGTCCTCCAGATACGCCTCGCCGGTGGGCAGATACACGGCCCCGGTGCCGGTGTACAGGGGGAAGCCCTGCCGGTCCAGATACGCCGCCAGGCGTCCCCACTCCGGGTGCTCCCGCCGCAGCTTCTCTACCTGGAGGCGGCTGGCCTCCCGCCGGGCCTCGGATTCCTGGGGCCTGGGCAGCTTTTTCAGGTCCAGCCGCTTCTGGGGATGATCCCCGTTCCACAGCCAGTACAGGATCAGCCCCACCACCGGCACCGTCAGGATCAGCAGGGTCCAGCCCAGCTTATACGAGCTGCCGCCGGGCCGGCTGTTGATGCGGAAGGCATAGGCCAGAGCCAGCAGCTCCAGCACTGTGTACGCCATAGCCATCCGCTGCCGCAGCAGATCGCTGAGAAACAGCACCAGCGCGATCTGGGCCAGCAGCAGCACCGCCACCAGTCCCAGCCGCAGCGCCGCGGATATGCGCCGCTCTGTCTTTTGCTGCACATGTGGTTTCTTCACCGGAAATCCTTCCTCCTTTCCCACTGTCCCCGCCGCTCATCGGCGGTGTATGGGTATCTAAGGGTGTCTGTTTTGCGGCCCGCTGAGGGCAGCGAGCTCTACAGCCTTGGCTCTCCCTCTGGGAGAGCTGTCGGCGCAGCCGACTGAGAGGGCCTGTAGGGACGGACAACCCCCGTTTGCCCGCAGGTCACTGCTGAGAGGACCGCAGCAGCTCCTGCTGAATGTCCCACAGCTTCCGGGACAGGTCTACCACATACTTGTGGGGATAATCGAACCGCTTCACCTCGTCCCACAGGGTGTCCACCTGCTGGCGGCAATAGGCCTGGATCTCCTGCAGGGAAGGGGAGTCATACACCCGCTTGCCGTTGAGGAAAATAGGCACCAGCAGCTCCCGGGCCGTGAAGTTGTACACGGTTTTCTTTTTCCAGGTGGCCATGGGGTCGAAGATCTCCATGTCCTGGCTGTCGTCCACCGTCTCGTCGTGGAGGGTGATCAGGTCGGCAATGGCCTTGCCGGTATCCCGGCCATAGAAGCGGTAGACCTTCTTGAAGTGGGGGATGGTGATCTTCTCCACGTTTTCGCTGACCTTGATCTTGGGGATGATGTTTCCCTCATCGTCCTCCACCGCCGCCAGCTTGTATACGCCGCCGAACACCGGCTCGGACCGGGCGGTGATCATCCGCTCACCCACGCCGAACATATCGATCTGGGCGCCCTGCAAAAACAGATCCTGGATCAGATACTCGTCTAGGGAGTTGGACACGGTGATCTTGCATTCGGTCCACCCGGCGTCGTCCAGCATCTTCCGGGCCTTCCGGGTCAGATACGCCATATCGCCGGAGTCCAGCCGGATGCCGCACTTGGTGATGCCCATGGGCTTGAGCACCTCATTGAAGGCCCGGATGGCGTTGGGCACGCCGGATTTCAGGGTGTTGTAGGTATCCACCAGCAGCGTGGCGTTGGTGGGGTAAATTTCGCAGTACGTCTTGAAAGCATCATACTCCGTGTCGAACATCTGCACCCAGGCGTGAGCCATGGTGCCCCCGGCGGGCACGCCGTACAGCTGGTCGGAGATGGTGCAGGCGGTGCCGCCGCAGCCGCCGATATACGCGGCCCGTGCGCCGATGATGGCGGCGTCGGCGCCCTGGGCCCGGCGGGAGCCGAACTCCAGCACCGTGCGGCCCCGTGCAGCCCGGACGATGCGGTTGGCCTTGGTGGCAATGAGGCTCTGGTGGTTGATGGTCAGCAGGGTAAAGGTCTCGATAAGCTGTGCTTCAATGGCCGGAGCCCGCACCACCACCAGGGGCTCCTTGGGGAACACCGGGGTCCCCTCCGGCACGGCGTAAATGTCGCCGGTAAACCGGAAATTGGCCAGATATTCCAGAAATTCCTCGCAGAACAGGTTCCGCCCCCGAAGATACGCAATGTCCTCCTGGGTGAAGTGCAGGTTCTCGATGTAGTCGATCAGCTGCTCCAGGCCCGCGGCAATGGCAAAGCCGCCCTGGTCCGGCACCCGGCGGAAGAACACGTCAAAATACGTGATCTTATCCTTGAAGCCGTTCTCGAAATACCCGTTGCCCATGGTCAGCTCATAAAAGTCGCAGAGCATGGTCATGTTCAGCTTTTCCTCAATGTTCATCCTTCAATACCTCAGATTTTCGTTATACTTGCAGGGGTGCCCGCCTATGATAGCCGGTTTCCGCCCCCAATGCAATCGCTTGCTTTACGCATCCCTGCGGAAATAGTGCTTGGCGCAGAATTCCCGCCGCACCTCAATGCGGCCCTCGTCTGCCAGCCAGTCCACAAAGTTGGCAAAATTCCGCTCCACCACGCTGAACTTGAACTCATTGTGGGTCCGGACGTTTTCTTTTTTGCAGAAGGTATAGATCCACTGGTCAAAGGACATGCCGTCCTCCAGGCAGTCCAGCACCTCCTGTCCCTTGTCCAGGATAAACGCAAGGTTCCGGTCGATCAGCGGCCCGATATCCGTCAGCACCTGCTTGTGGGCGATGATGTATGCCGGGCACCGCAGCGCCCGCAGGCTCTCCTTGCTTTCCAGATCCCGGGCGATGAACATGCTGGTGGGCAGCTTGGCCCCCTCGATCTGCCCCTCGTCAATGAGGCAGTCTCCCACATAGGCCACGTTGTCCGGGGTCACAATGCCGATGTGTCCGGCGGAGTGTCCCGGCAGCTGCAATATGCCGAACCGCGCCCCGCAGAAGTCCACATGGTCTGCGTCGGCGGGGATGATCACGTCCGCCAGAAAGCACTCCTCCAGGAAGTATTCGTGGCTCTTGCCATAGGTCAGGGCCACATAGTTGGCCCGGTACGCATCGGGATTCACGGAGATGCCCGCCTCGATGATCTGGGCCGCCGCCTGGCAGCCGTACCGCTGCTGCAAGTAGCGGACGTTGCCTGTGTGGTCAAAGTGGGCGTGGGAGCACAGAATCCCCCGCAGCCGGAACCCGTTGTCCTCAATAAGATTCGTCAGGGCGCTGCGGTCCAGCTTGGCGTATCCCGTGTCCATCAGCACGATGTCCGTGTCCGTCAGCTTATATACCGGCATCAGCGCCGTGGCCCCCACGGCGGCATAGGTCCTTCCGTATACGTGCCGCAGCTCCATATTTCGTCCCCCTCCATGGTGCAATATTCCATATTATATACCCTTCGACGGGAAAAAACAACCTCGGAAAAATTTCCGTTTACCCCCTATGCAAAACCAGAAAAATAAGGTAAAATACACCTAAGTATAGATAGGGAGGATTCTGTCAATGGACGAACCGAAGTATAAGCGGGTGCTGCTGAAGATCAGCGGCGAGGCCCTGGCCGGCGACAAGCACTTCGGCCTGGACTTCCAGGTCATGGGCCGGGTGGCCGATGTCATCAAGGAGTGCGTGGCCATGGGCGTCCAGGTGGGTGTGGTCATCGGCGGCGGCAACTTCTGGCGCGGCGTCAAAAACGGCGAGGGCCACATCGAACGCACCCGCGCCGACCATATGGGCATGCTGGCCACCGCCATGAACTGCATGGCCATGGCCGACGTGCTGGAGCAGAAGGGCGTGGACGTCCGGGTCCAGACGGCGCTGGAGATCAAGGAGGTGGCGGAGCCCTACATCCGGGCCCGTGCCGTGCGCCATCTGGAAAAGGGCCGCGTGGTGATCTTCGGCTGCGGCGTGGGCTGCCCCTTCTTCTCCACGGATACCGCCGCCGTGCTTCGCGCCGCCGAGATCGGCGCCGATGTGATCCTGCTGGCCAAGAACATCGACGGCGTGTACGACTGCGACCCCGCCAAGAACGCCAACGCCGTGAAGTTCGACGCCATCACTTACGACGAGGTGCTCAAGCGCCGCCTGGCCGTCATGGATTCCACTGCCACCAGCCTGTCCATGGACAACCACATTCCCGTGCTGGTGTTCGCGCTGAAGGACCCCTACAACATCGTCCGTGCCCTGCGCGGCGAAAAAATCGGAACAATTGTGAAGGAGGCATAACCCCATGCTGAAAGACGAGTACAAGATTTACGAGGAAAAAATGAAGAAGAGCATCGAATCCGTTGCCAACGACTTTGCCGCCGTCCGTGCAGGCCGTGCCAACGCCTCCGTGCTCAACCGCATCCATGTGGACTACTACGGCACCCCCACCCCCATCCAGCAGATCGCGTCCGTGGCCTCTCCCGATCCCCGCAGCCTGGTCATCACCCCCTGGGACGCCTCTGCCCTCAAGGGCATTGAAAAGGCCATCCAGGAGTCCGACCTGGGCATCAACCCCCAGAACGACGGCAAGTCCATCCGCCTGAGCTTCCCCCAGCTGACGGAGGAGCGCCGCAAGGACCTGGTCAAGCAGATCCGCAAGTATACCGAGGGCGGCAAGGTGGCCGTGCGCAACATCCGCCGCGACGCCATGGAGAATTTCAAGAAGCAGCAGAAGGCCTCCGAGATCACCGAGGACGAGCTGAAGATGGCGGAAAAGGACCTGCAGAAGCTGACCGACGACAGCTGCAAGGAGCTGGATAAGCTCCTGGAAAACAAGGAAAAGGAGCTTCTGTCTGTCTGATGGGCCTGTTTTCCAAAAAGATCCATCATCACGGGGCGGGGCAGGTGGACATGAGCCGCCTGCCCCGCCACATCGCTATTATTATGGACGGCAACGGTCGTTGGGCGAAGCAGCGCGGCCTGCCTCGCACTGCCGGACATAAAGTAGGGGCCGAGACCTTCCGCAAGATCGCCACCTATTGCAAGGATCTGGGGGTGGAATACCTGACGGTGTACGCCTTCTCTACGGAGAACTGGAAGCGTCCCGCCGACGAGGTGGGGGTCATCATGGGCCTTCTGAAGCAATATATGCTGGAGGCCATCGACTCTATGGAGCGCGATCAGATCCGCCTGCGCTTTCTGGGGGACCTGTCCGCCATCTCGCCGGAGCTTCAGGCCCTGGTTGACCGCACCAATGAAATTTCCAGCCATATCCACGGCTTTCAGGCCAACGTCTGCCTGAACTACGGCGGCCGGGACGAGATCCTCCACGCCGCCCGCCGCTTCGCACAGGACTGCACCCGGGGCGAGGCCGTCCCGGAGGACCTTACCGAGGAGGGCTTTTCCTCCTATCTGTACTCTGCCGGAATCCCGGACCCGGAGCTCATCATCCGCACCAGCGGCGAGGAGCGCCTGTCCGGCTTTCTGCTGTGGCAGTGCGCCTATTCGGAGTTTTACTTCTGCGATACCCTGTGGCCGGACTTCGACAGCCGGGCCCTGGACCAAGCCATCATCGCCTACCAGAGCCGCGACCGGCGGTTCGGCGGCGTGAAATAGAGAGGATACAACTATGAAACAGAGGATATTGGTGGCTGTGGTGGGGATTCCCGCCCTGCTGGCGGTGCTGTGCATCGCCCCGGCCTGGGCCACGGCCCTGCTGCTGGCGGCCCTGACCGTCATCGCCGCCCACGAGCTGCTGACGGCGGTGTGCGGCCCGGACAAGGCCCGCCGCTGGACGGTGCTTCCCGCCGTGTGCGGCGTGCTGCTGCTGGCCCGGGCGGTGTGGCCCGGCTGCGCCGCCCTGGAGGGCCTGCTGCTGGCAGCGGCCCTGACCCTGCCCCTGTCCGGAGTCCTGACCTATGGAAAGCCTCATGCCCTGACGTTTACCGACGTGTGCGCCATGGCCGCGGCGGGCTTTGTCATTCCCTGGGCCTTCTCCGGGCTGTATGGCCTGCGCACCCTGGATAACGGCTATCTCCTGGTGCTGACGCCCCTGGTGGCGGCCTTCTGCAGCGACTCCCTGGCCCTGTTCACCGGCATGGCCTGCGGAAAGCACAAGCTGGCCCCCCTGGTCAGCCCCCACAAAACCGTGGAGGGAGCCCTGGGCGGTCTGGCAGGCGGCATGGCCGGCATGGCCGTTTTCTGCGCGGTGTTCCGGGCCATGACCCACACAGCCCTGAGCTATTCCCTGTGCATTGCCCTGGGCCTGCTGGGCGCGGTGCTGGGGGAGCTGGGGGATCTGAGCTTCTCCGCCGTCAAGCGCCAGTACGGCATCAAGGATTACGGACGCCTGCTGCCGGGCCACGGCGGCGTGCTGGACCGGTTCGACAGCGTGCTGTTTGCCGCCCCGGTGCTGTGCGCCCTGCTGCGGGCCCTGGCGGCGTAAGGGGAGGGCGTCCATGACAAAAACCATCTCCCTGCTGGGCTCCACCGGCTCCATCGGCCGCCAGACCCTCCAGGTGGCCCGTGAGCTGGGCCTTACCGTGGCGGCCCTTACCGCCAACCGCCAGGTGGACCTGCTGGAGCGGCAGGCCCGGGAGTTTCACCCCCGGCTGGCGGTGCTGTATGACCGGGACGCCGCCCGTCAGCTGCGCCTGCGGCTGTCGGATACGGATATCCAGGTGGCGGAGGGGCCGGAGGGTCTGCTGCTGGCGGCCCGGCTGCCCCAGGCCGACACCGTGGTCACCGCCGTTATGGGCAGCGTGGGCCTGGAGCCCACCCTGGCCGCCATCCGGCAAAAAAAACGCATTGCCCTGGCCAATAAGGAGACCCTGGTCTGCGCCGGGGAGCTGGTCATGGCCCAGGCGGAGCGCTGGGGGGCGGACATCGTCCCCGTGGACTCCGAGCACAGCGCCATTTTCCAGAGTCTCCAGGGCTGCCGGGACCGGAATGAGGTCCGGCGGCTGCTGCTGACCTGCTCCGGCGGCCCCTTCTTCGGCCGCAGCTTCCGGGACCTGGAGGGGGTCACTCCCGCCGATGCCCTGAAGCATCCCAACTGGTCCATGGGTGCAAAAATCACCATCGACTCTGCTACCCTGATGAACAAGGGGCTGGAGGTCATCGAGGCCATGCGGCTGTACCGTCTGCCGGTGGAGCAGGTGGACGTGGTGATCCACCGCCAGAGCATCGTTCATTCCCTGGTGGAGTACCGGGACGGTGCCATGATCGCCCAGCTGGGCGCCCCGGATATGAAGCTGCCCATCCGCTATGCCTTCACCTGGCCCTACCGGGCCCCCAGCCCGGATACGCCCCTGGACCTGCTGACCTGCGGGGACCTGACGTTCCGGGCTCCGGACCTGGACGCCTTCCCCTGCCTGCGCATTGCCCGCCAGTGCGCCAAAGCCGGCGGCACCGCCTGCGCCATTATGAACGGCGCCAATGAGGCGGCGGTGGCCCTGTTTCTGCAGGAACGTGTGGGCTTCAACGACATTCCCCGCCTGGTGGAGTCCGCCCTTTCCCGGGTGGAGGTGAAATATGCCCCGGACCTTCCGGATATACTGGAAGCAGACAGACAGGCGCGAGCCGCTGTACTGCAAACGGTAGGAGACATGGTATGATCTATATTTTAGCTGCGATCCTGATATTCGGCGTGCTCATCGCCGTCCACGAGCTGGGCCACTTTCTGGCGGCCAAGGCCTGCGGCGTGCGGGTCAACGAGTTCGCCATCGGCATGGGCCCCGCCCTGCTGAAAAAAACCAAGGGCGACACCCAGTATTCCCTGCGCCTGCTGCCCATCGGCGGCTTCTGCGCCATGGAGGGCGAGGAGGAGGACTCCAGCGACCCCGCCGCCCTGAATAACCAGGGCTTCTGGCGCAAGCTCCTGATCTTCGCCGCCGGCGCCCTGATGAATTTCCTCACGGGCCTTGTCATCATTCTGGTGCTTTACGCCGGGGTCAAGGCCGTCAACGTCCCGGTGATCCACGGCTTCGCCGACGGCTGCCCGCTGGAATCCGCCTCCGGCCTTCAGGTGGGCGACCGCATCCTGTCCATCGACGGGGAGCGCATCTACACCTTCAGCGACGTGTCCCTGCTGCTGGGCCGCAACAAGACCGGCGACTTCGACCTGGTCATCCGCCGGGACGGCCAGAAGCTCCGTCTGGAGAATTTCCACATGGAGCGCGGCGAGTACCTGGACCAGTCCGGCCAGAAATTCACCGGCTTCGGCCTGTATTTCGGCGCCCAGGAGCTGACCTTCGGCGGGCGGCTGAGATACTGCTGGGACCAGGCGGTGGACTTTGTCCGCCTGGTGCGCCTGAGCCTCCAGATGCTCATCACCGGCGAGGCGGGCTTTTCCGATATGAGCGGCCCCGTGGGCATCGTGTCCACCATCACCACCGTGGGCGAGCAGTCGGAAAATGCCCGGGCCGCCGCCGCCAACATCGCGTACCTGGCGGCCCTCATCGCCGTGAACCTGGCGGTGATGAACCTGCTGCCCCTGCCCGCTCTGGACGGCGGCAAGATTTTCTTCCTGGTGGTCAACGCCCTGTCCCTGCGCATCATCCGCAGGCAGATTCCCGCCAGGTTTGAAAATTACGTCCATCTGGCCGGCTTTGTCCTTCTCATGGGCCTCATGCTGGTCATCACCTTCCACGACGTCATCAAGCTGTTTCAATAGCGGCAGACCGTCCCGGAATGGGGCCGGCGTCTTTGCCGGCCCCATTTCGCCGCCCCGTGCGGCGCATTTTACTCGCAAGGAGGATATAAACCATGAGCAAGCAGATTCATGTGGGCGCCGTGGCCGTGGGCGGCGGCGCGCCGGTCAGCATCCAATCCATGTGCAATACCCCCACCCAGGACGTGGAGCGTACCGTCTCCCAGATCCTCCGCCTGGAGGGGGCCGGGTGCCAGATCATCCGGGTGGCGGTGCCGGATATGGACGCCGCCCGGGCCATCGGCCCCATCCGCCGCCGCATCCACATCCCCCTGGTGGCGGATATCCACTTTGACTACCGCCTGGCCCTGGAGTGCGTCCGCCAGGGGGTGGACAAGATCCGTATCAACCCCGGCAACATCGGCTCCGCGGAAAAGGTCCGTGCCGTGGCCGACGCCTGCCGGGACCGGGGCATCCCCATCCGCATCGGCGTCAACGGCGGCTCCCTGGAGCGGGAGCTGCTGCAAAAATACGGCGGCGTTACCGCCCAGGCCCTGGTGGACAGCGCCCTGGGCCACGTCCGCCTGCTGAACGACTGCGGCTTCGACGATATCTGCATCTCCGTCAAGTGCTCCCGGGTACCGGTGAACATGGAGGCCTACCGCATGCTCCACGAGCAGACGCCCTATCCTCTGCACCTGGGGGTCACCGAGGCCGGCACGCCCCGCCTGGGGGTGCTGAAATCCGCTATCGGCATCGGCGGCCTGCTGTGCCAGGGCATCGGCGATACCCTCCGGGTCAGCCTGACGGCGGACCCGGAGGAGGAAGTCCGGGCCGCCCTGGATATTCTCTCTGCCGCCGGCCTGCGGCAGACGGGGCCCAACCTGATCTCCTGTCCTACCTGCGGCCGCACCAAATACGACATGATCCCCATCGCCCGGGAGGTGGAGCGCCGCCTCCAGGGCTGCACCAAGCCCATCACCGTGGCCGTCATGGGCTGCGTGGTCAACGGCCCCGGCGAGGCCCGGGCTGCCGACGTGGGCATCGCCGGAGGCGACGGCGAGGGTCTGCTGTTCCGCCATGGTGAAATTCTGTACAAGGTGCCCCAGGACAAGCTGGTGGACGCCCTGATGGACGAGATCGACAAGCTATAAGGAGGGATGCCCTCATATGTGCGATAAAATACCGTTTTTTACCTTTTTTGAGAGCTTTGTGCCGCCCCGTGAGCTGGGCCTGCTGCTCCACGACGCCTGCGTGGTGGGCGGCAGCATGGACCGTGCCCAGCGCACCATGGAGCTGGAGCTGACGGCCTCCGCCCCGCTGCCGGAGGCCGCCGTCACCGCCCTGCGCCAGCTGCTGATGGACCAGTATCAGCTGCGCCAGCTGCGGCTCCACTTCCGCACCCCCCAGCGCACGGAGGACAAGTCCGACATCCTCATGGGCCGGGAGATCAAGGGCAAGCCCGTCCCCATCGACGGCCTGAACCCCAAGATGGGCGCCGTGGTGGTGGAGGGCAAGGTCTTTGCCGCCGAGTGCTACGAGACCCGCAAGCCCGGGGTCTGGCGGCTGACCTTCGACATGACGGACTACCGGAATTCCGTCACCGTCACCAAGTACATGGAGGGCAAGGAGGCCCAGTCCATGCAGAACGCCGTGTCCCCGGGCATGTGGCTCCGGGTCCAGGGCAATGTGGAGCTCAGCCGCGACGGCAAGGACATTCAGCTGCGCCCCTTCCACATCATGAAGATCCCCCACAAGCCCCGGGAGGACACCGCCCCGGAGAAGCGGGTGGAGCTGCACCTGCACACGAAGATGTCCAACATGGACGCCCTGACCGACACCGCCTCCGTCATCAGGCAGGCCATCTCCTGGGGCCACCCGGCCATTGCCATCACCGACCACGGCGTGGCCCAGTCCTTCCCCGACGCCTGGCACACCGCCAAGGGCAAAATTAAAATTCTCTACGGTGTAGAGGGCTATTTCATCAACAATCTGGACGACCGCATCGCCGTCCACGGCCCCCAGGACCAGGACTTTTCCGATGAGATCGTCTGCTTCGATATTGAGACCACCGGCCTGAAGGTGGACCGGGAGGCCATCACCGAGATCGGTGCCGTGGTGCTGAAAAACGGCCAGGTCACCGACCGGTTCCAGACCTTCGTGAACCCCGGCCGCCGCCTGACGCCGGAGATCATCGGCCTCACCGGCATCACCGACGCCATGCTTTCCGGCGCCCCGTCCCCCAAGGAGGCCCTGACGGCCTTTCTGTCCTTTGTGAACGGCCGCCCCCTGGCGGCCCACAACGCCGAATTTGACATCAGCTTCATCCGGGCCGGCTGCCGCCGGGAGGGCATCCCCTTTGACCCCACCTATGTGGACTCCCTGATCCTGGCCCAGAACCTGCTGCCCCAGCTTCACAAGTTCAAGCTGGACATTGTGGCCGAATACCTGGACCTGCCCGCCTTCAATCACCACCGGGCCTCTGACGACGCGGCCATGGTGGCCTACATGCTGATCCCGTTTTTCCAGAAGATGGAAAAGGAGCTGGGCATCCGCCGTCTCCAGGACATCAACCCCCAGATGCTGAAGCTGCGGCCCCAGGGCAGCAAGTCCAGCCGCTTTCCCAAGCACATCATCATTCTGGCCAAGAACAAAATGGGCCTCAAGCACCTGTACCAGCTGATCTCCGCCTCCAACCTGCAATACTTCAAGCGGGTGCCCATCATCCCCAAAACCGAGCTGATGGCCCATCGGGAGGGGCTCATCATCGGCTCGGCCTGCGAGGCCGGCGAGCTGTTCCAGGCGGTGAAGGACCACAAGGACTGGGCCGAGCTCAAGCGCATCGCCTCCTTCTATGACTATCTGGAGATCCAGCCCATCTGCAACAACCTGTTCATGCTCCGCAACGGCGACGTCCAGTCGGAGGAGGAGCTGCGGGAGTTCAACCGCACCATCGTCCGCCTGGGCCGGGAGCTGGGAAAGCCCGTCTGCGCCACCGGCGACGTTCACTTCCAGGAGCCGGAGGACGAGACGTACCGCCATATTCTCCTGGCCAGCAAGAAGTTCCCCGATGCCGACGCGCCTCTGCCCATCTACTTCAAGACCACCACCGAGATGCTGGAGGAGTTTTCCTATCTGGGCCAGGACCTGGCCCATCAGGTGGTCATCGACAATCCCCGCCGCATCGCCGATCTGGTGGAGGAAATTGAGCTGCTGCCTCCGGGCCAGCTGTTCCCGCCCCGCCTGGAAAACTCCCAGGAGGATTTGAACCGCTTGGTGTGGGACAAGTGTCACGCCCTGTACGGCGACCAGCCCCCCCAGCTGGTGGTGGACCGGCTGAATGTGGAGCTGGGCAGCATCCTGGGCAAATACGACGTGGTGTATATGTCCGCCCAGAAGCTGGTGCAGCGCAGTCTGGAAAACGGCTATC
>OKSO01000131.1_pt1 | contig 29907 bp, 27 predicted proteins | sample 1606241 | NCBI WGS metagenome assembly OKSO01 (sample SAMEA3879540, study PRJEB24766) | human gut metagenome | biome: human-associated habitat; feature: feces | place: USA | collected 1985/1987
CCAAAACGCAAAATTTTTCAAAAAAATTTGAGAGCCGCCAAAAAGCAGCTCTCAAGGGGTGAATGTTCGGTTATTTCATCCGCGATAAGCGGAAAGCGGACAGCTTTCCCGCCGCCACCAGCAGCACCGGCAGGGCGTAAGCGATGTACTGCGCCGCGCCGCCGTAGGCGATGAGCAGATTATAGATAGCGTGGAGGGTGATGGCCGCGCCCAAGAGGCCGCAGGTGCCTGCGATCTTCAGCCACGTCCGCTGCCACGTGTACGCAAGCCCGCCGCCGACGATCAAGCCGCAGAGGACGTGCATGGCCCCTGTACCGAAGCCACGGAAGAAGATGAAGGAAAAGCGGTCCGCGCCGTTCTGGATGAGGTAGCAGACGTTTTCAAAGGTGGCAAAGCTCAGGGAGAGCGTGATGGCGGCGGCCTTGATTTTATCCCTCTCCGGCTCAAACACCAGAAGATAGAACACCAGCGGCAGCAGCTTCATCATTTCCTCCACCACCGGCGCGATCTCCGCCGTGGCGGCAAGGGCGTCCGCCTGACACACCGCCGCGAGGAAGGTATTGATATAGGCCGAGAGCAGGCACACCCCCATCCCGGCAATGCAGAACAGGAAGAAGCGGAGCTGCCGCCTGCCCATGCACAAGGCGGCTACCAGTAGGGGAGACACCATGCACAGGAAGATATTTTCGATGTAGGTCATGCCGCCACCGCCTTTCTCGTGGCGGGCAGCAGCCCCAATATGGCAAGAGTCAGCAGCATATCACACCAGAAGGTGGGGCTTGTCAGAGAGGTATCCGGCCAGAAGCAGCCCACCGTCCAGAGCAGATACTCCGCGAACGCAAAGCACAGCACGCCGATATGGAAGTACCGCATATTCCGCGCCGTGCCCGTCTGCGTTTTCGCATAGACCAGCCCTCGTATGGCGCAGTAGGAGAGCCATATCATCATGCCGCACCAGATCAGGTTGGAGAGGATGTCCCCGAAGGTGCAGTAGAACGCCAGCAGCGGCACGCCGAACGCAGGCGCAAGCCACGCCCTGCGGCAGCGGAAGGCGCGTTCCTCCGGGGCGGAGAGCGTGGCCTGCAAAATGCGCAGGAAGATGAGGCTGGCCACCCAGCCGAACTCCGACACATAAAAGACCCGGGGTGTTGTATCGAACAGCAGCAGATACAGCGTCCAGTAGAGCGCACCGAGGGCAAAGCAGCCGTAGAAGCACAACAGCAAAAAATACGCCTGCCTGCGGCTTTTTCGGTAGGATATGCCCGAAAGCAGCGCGCCGACGAACGTGACCAGCAGTTGCAGCAGGTTCTCAATCAGCTCCATGAATCCCCTCACCTTCGTTGTTCTGATCGTCCTCCCGGTTCATCTGCCGCAGCCGGAAGCACAAAACGGTCACGCAAACGCCCAGAAGAAACGCCAGCAGCCCTATGATGATGTATCCCAAGGCAGCGCCGCCGTGAAAGATGCTGGCCGCCGTCTCAAAGCCGGAATAATTGCCTGTCTGGATGTTTGCGGCAATGCCGGGCATGGCGAGGGACGCGCCGATGAGCAGCGCAAGGCACGCCGCCACGGCGGAAGCCATGGTGATCGTATTGCGCCGCCGCTGTTTTTCTCGTTCCATTTTGGCGATGCGCCGCTTTGTCTCCGCGACCCGTTCCTCATGACTCCGCATTTGTGATGCCCTCCTGTTCCAAGCGCCTGCGCAGACTCTCTTTTCCGCGATACACCATGTTGGTGATCTGCTTCAACGTCTTTCCTGTGATCTTCGCGGCCTGTGCGTAGCTCATGTCCTCAAAATAGATGAGATAGAGCGCCTCCCGATAGCTTGGGTTCAGCCCGTCCATGCAAAGATGCAGGATGCGGTTGCGCTCCGAAGTCTGAACGACTTCCTCGGCCAGAAGTCTGCCGTCCGGCTCACTTTCCAGATCGTTGAGGCAAAACAGCGACCTTCGCTTACTTCTGCGGCGCAGCGCCATGTGCCGCGCCGCCTTAAAGAGATAGGCTTTGAAGCCGCCGTCGCGTATCTTCGGTTTTTTTGTGAACAAGTCGGCAAAGACATCGAGCATCAGCTCCTCCGCCTCGTGGACATCGTGCAGATAGCCGCAGATGTACAGGGTCAGGGGATCGCCAAATTTTTTCATCAGGGCCTCCAGCCCCGCGTCGTCGCCGCTCAGATATTGGCGGTACAAGCTCTCGTCGCAGGCCATAGCGTTCACTTCCTTTTTGCGGATGCTAAAATGCAGGGGGATATCCGTCAGGTGCTTGTCCTGTCGGAATCACCGGTGCTATTATATCGGAATATGCAAAGAAGTACAAGCGCCAACAGGGGAGCGAAGTGCCTTCGTCACAAAAAAGAACGATTTTTCCAATGACGGCTTGCCAGCGGGCATTGTGAGAGCGTGCCGGAACGGTGAAAAGACGTGGATCCTGTTCGGATGACTTTTACCTGTTTTTTCCTCAAGGACACTGAAACAGACGGAAAAGACAGCGTTTCACAAATCATTTGGGTGAAGTATCAAAAAACAATGTGATGAAATTATAAAATTTTGAGCAAAATTTACAATCTCCATACTTGATTTTTGAGCTTTTATGTGGTATAAGCTTATTTGGCGTTGGCGCGGGCTCAATATAGTGACCGCAGACTATAAACACAAACAAATGTTATGCGGTGTTTTTGCACCGCATAACATTTGTTTGTCTGAGCGCGCGCCAGCATTCTAGGCAAGTCACAGGAAGTCGGACTTGCCCCTTTTTGCGCCCGAAAACGGGCAAAATTTTTGCTGATGAGAGGAGATAATTATGAAGAATCAGCACAGCAGGATCCTCGCATGGCTGCTGGTTTTCAGCATGGTTCTGGCAATGATGCCGGCGATGCTGATCACGGCCTCTGCCGATGAGCCTGTGTCCGCGGCGACGTGGGCAAAAACGGATTTGAAGGACATCAAGTCGACGGATACCGTCGCCATCACGATGACGCGCGGTGAGGTCACCTATGCGCTTCCCACGACGATTGACGCGGAGAAGAAGGCGGCACTTGCACTTGTGTGCACCGTCAAGGACAACACGCTCACCATGAGCGGCACAGACGCGCAGTACGGCTGGCACATCACCGCCGCAGAGGGCAGCGACGGGTATTACATCACCACCGGTGAGAATTACCTGTCTCTGGCCAATACGGCAAAGGGTGTTGTAATCGGCAAGGACGTGAAGGCAGTCTGGACAGTTAATGAGTACGGCTACCTGAATGCTGATATTGTCCTGACGGACAAGACGGTCAACCGTATGCTCGGCGTTTACGTTCCGACGAAGGAAGACCAGACTCCTGATTGGCGCTGCTATTCCGCGTCGAGCGGCGTGCCCAGCAACATCAAGGACGAGACGCTGAGCTTCTGGGTGCTTGGTGGAACCGGCTCTGTGCCGACGCCCAATCCCGACCCCAAGCCGGAGCCAGACCCCAAACCCGAACCCGACCCGAAGCCCAATCCGGCAGCCGGCGAAGCGGCGCAGCTGACGGAGCTTCACTCCGGCGATCAGGTCTACATCTGCAACCCGGCGTCCGGCGAGAAGGGCAAGAATCGCGTCATGTCCGGGCTGGGCGAGGACGGCAAGCAGTTTACCTCCGTTGAGGCGGAGATCAACGACGGCATTCTTTCGGTCACTGCGGAGATGCTTGCGCTGACCGTCACCGTGGACTCTGACGGCAATTATACGTTCCAGGACGAGAACGGAAACTACCTGACGGTCAACGGAAAGAACGATATGTCTCTGGAGAGCGCTCCCTCTGAGTCCAGCATCTGGACGCTGGAGGCTGCAAAGGACAAGGAAGGCAGCGAGATCGCGGGCAGCTTCATGGTCAAGAGCGCGGCGACGTTTGAAGAAAAGAATCTGTATCTCGAAAACTATAAAGGCAACTTCACGTCCTATATTTTCCAGAGCTGGAGCAGGACAATGTACACCATGCAGTTCTTCTCTGCCGGCAAGACTTCAACCGGCGGCTTTACCACGGAACTGACGGCAGGCGACAAGGTCGTGCTCTATCAGCCGTCCAGCGGCATGGCGCTGTCCAGCACTGTCGCGGACAACGAGAAGAAGAGCAATCTTGTCGGAACGGACGTAACTGTTTCGGACGACGGCGTGATGTCCGGCTATGCGGAAGAGAACATCTGGACAGTCGGCGTCATTGAAGGCGAAAAGGGCAAGCAGTATACCTTTGAAAACGGCGGCAAGTATCTGGTAGGCAAACCGGTCGTGCTGACGCTGGGCGACAAGGCGTTCAACTGGAACATCTCCGCAGCGGAAGGCACCGATATGTTCTTTGTCAAGAACTTTATGAGCGCGCATCTGGGCTGGAGCACGGAGAGCAAGAGCTTCTATCTGGGCTTCAACAACGAAGGCGCGACTGATAACTTCGGCTTCCGTTTCTACGCGATCGGCAATGGCGGCAGCGGCGGCGGATCGACAACCAAGACCGTTGCAACGCCCAAGGCGTCTCCCCGTTCCGGTGAAGTTCACAACGGCGACAAGGTCACCTTCACCTGCGCGACCGAAGACGCGACCATTCTTTACAAGGCAAACGGCGCTGCGGACTGGACGACCTACACCGCTCCGATCGCCATCACGGAGGACATCTCTTTCACCGTGAAGGCAGTCAAGGAAGGTATGAAGGACAGCCGCGAGGTCACCTTCAAATACACGGTCTATGTCCCGCCCGTACTCGGTGAGCACAAGGCGGAAATCGTGAAGGATGCCTCCACGCTCTCCTCCGGCGACCGCATTCTGGTCGTTGTCAAGGATCTGGACTACGCAATGGGCCAGACCCAGAAGGCAAACAACCGCGACAATGCGCCGGTCATCAAGGATGAGACCGTTGGCCTGCTCAGCTACGAGCCGGAAAGCGCACAGATCATTCAGCTCGAGTCCGGCGTTGAGGACGGAACGTTCTCGCTGTACTGCCTGAACGGCAGCAACACCGGCTACCTCTTTGCACCGCTCGGTTCCGGCGCGCAGGGTAGCAACTGGCTCCGCACGCAGGACGAAAAGGATATCAACGGTTCTTTCACCATTGATATCGCTGCGGACACCACCGCGACCATCACCTCCAAGGCGGACAAGGGCTCCAACACCATCCGCTACAACACGGCAGGCATTTTCTCCTGCTATGGCCCCAAGAACCAGAAGGCAGTTACGGTCTACCGTCTGCTCGAAGGCAACGAAAAGCCCGGTCTGCCGAACGCAGGTGACAAGGTTGCCATCTACAACCTGCTGGCCAAGGGCGTTCTGTCCGGCATGACCGGCGACCTGTCGGATATTTACGGCTGCGCGATCAGCGCGACCGGCGCTGAGATCAAGAACGGCAAGGCGCTCTGCGACAACGGCGCCGTGATCTTCACGGTCTCCAAGAGCGGCGAGTTCTACCGCTTCCACAACGAGGCGTTCGGCTATCTCTGCTCCTATGGCACGGGCAACAACGCCTACTACTCCACCGAACTGACGGACGACGCAAACTGGACGCTGGAAGCCTACAACGGCGGCTATCGCATGAAGAGCAATGCGGCCTTTGAGGACAAGAGCCAGTACCTCCAGTACTTCTCCGGCGGCTTTACGACGTGGGGAATGTACAACGTCACCGACCGCGACGTATTTACCTATCACTTCTATCCCTGCGCAAACGCCAAGCTGACGGACGGCGTCGTCAACGAGCCGAAGGCTGTTTTCGGCAACCTGGCGGACGCTCTGGCCGGTCAGCGCTACATGCTGCATTTCACGATCGACGCACTGTTCGGCGTGAAGGAGCTGCATGTCGCTATGAACGGCGTGGAGCTTGCGTACACGCAGCTCGACGGCCACTACACGGCTGTCATCCCTGCCGAGTACATCAAGGGTGAGAAGCTGACCGTCCGTGTCTATGGCGCCGACAACAAGGGCGTTGCCATCGACTCCACGGTTGACATCCAGATCAAGGACGAGCCCGGCATCACCGACGTTCGCCCCATCGCAAACGCCCAGACCAAGGACGACAAGCGCCCCGAGATCTCTGCGGTGCTTGCAAACGTCGGCACGAACCCCACTGTCACGATGAGTGTGAACGGTGTGGACGTCGCCTTCACCTACGAGAACGACAAGGTCAGCTACAAGCCGACCGCCGACATGGAGGACGGCCGTGTTTCCGTCACCATCACGGTCACCCGCGCTGACGGCAAGTCCGTCACGAAGACCTGGAACTTCGTTATCGGTGAGACCAGCTACCAGATGCTCTTTGGCCAGCTCCACTCCCACAACGGCGAGTATTCTGACGGTGCGGGCACGCTGTCCATGGCTCTGGACTACATCGCAAACCTTCCGGAAAGCGCGAACGTTGACTTCGTTGCCTTCACGGACCACTCCAACTACTTCGATACGACCGACGCCCCCAACCCCGCCGAGGCACTGCACGACATGACCAAGGCGACTGCGTTCTCTCAGGAGCGCTGGGCGACCTACAAGAACACCGTTGCGCAGTTCAATGAGACCCATGAGGGCATCATTGGTCTTGCGGGCTTTGAGATGACCTGGTCCGGCGGCCCCGGCCACATCAACACCTTCGCAACGAAGGGTATCGTTTCCCGTAACAACAAGACGCTGAACAACAAGTCCGGCGACGCGGGCATGAAGGAATACTACGCGCTGCTGGCGCAGGACGAGGGCAAGGACTCCATCTCCCAGTTCAACCATCCGGGCACGATGTTCGGCAACTTCTCGGATTTCAACTATTGGAATCCTGAGGCCGACTCCCGCATGTACCTCGTTGAGGTCGGTAACGGCGAAGGCCAGATCGGCGGGTCCGGTTACTATCCCAGCTACGAGCAGTACACGCTGGCACTGGACAAGGGCTGGCATCTGGCTCCGTCCAACAACCAGGACAACCACAAGGCAAAGTGGGGCAACGCCAACGATGCCCGCGACGTCCTTCTTGTTGAGCAGGCCACGGAGGAGGGCATCTACGATGCGATCCGCAATTACCGTGTCTACGCAACGGAGGACAAGAACCTTGAGCTCGGCTATACCGTCAATGACCTGCCGATGGGCACCATCATTGAATCGGTTCCCGAGATGCTGAAGTTCGATGTTTCCGTCATGGATCCGGACGAGCAGGACTCCATCTCCAAGGTGGAGCTGATCGTCAACTCCGGTAAGGTCGCCTACACTTGGGACGATCCCGCAGAGCTTGCGGCCGGTATCCTTACAGTAGAGCTCAAGCCCGAATATTCCTACTATTATGTCAAGGTCACGGAGGCCGACGGCGATCTGGCGGTCACCGCACCTGTCTGGGTCGGCGAAAGCCTGCAGCTCGGCATCACCGAGATGACTGCGGACTCCACCAACCCCATTGTCGGTGAAACGGTCACGCTCACGACGAAGCTTTACAACAAGGAAAGCTCCGACGCGCAGATCAAGAGCGTTGTCTACACCACCGAAGGCTCCAAGGTCCTCTTTACCGACACCACGCCGCGCGTCCTTTCTGCCGACAGCTCCGTGAGCATCGACTGGAAGTACGTTACCGAGCTTGCAAAGAAGACGACAATCACCGTGACGGTCGTGGTCGAGATGGAAGGCAAGGAGTACACCTTCTCCGCCGCCGTCGATCTTGATGTGCAGGACGTCAGCAGCCTCGCCTATGTCGGCGTTGACGCTTCGCACAACAACGAGTATGTTTCCGGCTACAACAAGGGCCTGATGGGCAACTTCACGACGATTGCTGCCGACTCTACGGTTCGCGTTGACATGCTGGACACCTCTGAGAAGCTGATCGCTGCCTGCAAGGACGGCAAATACGCGGCTCTGGTCATCACGCCGCCCTCCCGCCGTGTTGCGGAAGGCAAGGACTACACCGAAGCGGAGCTCAAGGCTCTGGCTGAGTTCAACGCCGCCGGCGGCGTCCTGCTGATCTCCGGCGTTGGCGATACCAACGACCAGCTTCCCGGTGCAAAGCACACGGCTGCAACGCAGAATGCGCTGCTGGAGAAGCTCGGCTCGTCTCTGCGTCTGTCCGACGACGGCCTGTATGAAGACACCTCCTTCGCGCTGACGCTGAACAGTTTCGGCAGCAGCAAGCTGGTGCAGGGCCTCACCACCGGCATCTCCTACTACGGCGGTTCTACGATCTACACGGTCGATGCCACCGGCGCAGTCTCCAGCGAGATCCCCGCAACGGTTGCAGCCATGCTCTTTGCGAATGCAGCCGGCACCTCCGTTGACAAGGACGGCGACGGCCTTGGCGGCGAGACAACGCCGAAGTATGCATACACGGAAAATGACGCGCGTCTGCTCGTCATGGCTTCCGAGCAGCTGCCCGGCAAGGGCCTGATCGTTGTTTCCGGCTCTACGTTCATGAATGACTTCGATCTGCAGATCCCCGCAGCCAACGGCAACAATGCGCTGCTGCAGAACATCTTCAAGGCAATCAATCCTGTGAAGGTCACCCCGATCGCCGAGGTGCGCAAGCAGACGGAGTCCGGCTACAAGTACACCATCGAAGGCGTTGTCACCTCGAATGCCTCCGGCTATGACAAGACCACCGCGTTCTTTGACTGCATCTATGTGCAGGACGCAACGGGCGGCGTCTGCTGCTTCCCGATCGCCGGTGATTTCAAGCTGGGTGACGTTGTCCGCGTGACCGCCACGACGCACTTCTTCCAGGGTGAAGCGGAGCTTCAGGTCGTTTCGGCTGAAAAGCTGGGCGAGACCACGCCGGTCGAGCCGACCGTCATCACGGCGGCGCAGCTCAACAACCGCTCCAAGGAAGGCCTGCTTGCAACGATCAAGGGCACTGTGACGAAGATCACCGAGGCCAGCGGCCTGCCCGAGTCCATCTATGTGAAGGACGAGAGCGGCGAGGTTGCAAGAGTATTCATCGACGGCTATATTTGCAGCCAGATGGAGATTGCCGGTCTGAAGGTCGGCTGCTCCATTGAGGCGACCGGTCTTGCGTCCTACGATGACACCTATGCCATCGAGAACGACAGCCACGCACGTCTGCGTGTCAGAAACCGCGCAGAGATCATCTGCAAGGAGAACACCGAGCCCACCGAGCCTGAGAAGCCCGAAAAGCCCGAGGTCAAGCCGAATCCCGGCGTGATCGTCATTCCGGGCAGCGGCAGACCGTCCTCCAACCCGTTTGCCGATGTGACAAAGGGCACCTGGTACTATGACTATGTCATGATTGCTGCCAGAAACGGTCTGGTCGAGGGCGACCAGTACGGCAACTTCCGTCCGCAGGCGGGCCTGACCCGTGCGGAGCTGGTCACGCTGCTGTACCGCCTGGCCGGTTCTCCCACGGTGTACGGCAAGCCCTCCTTCACGGATACCACGCGTGCGTGGTATCAGGACGCCATCGCCTGGGCTGAGCAGAATGGCATCAGCAACGGCCTTGGCAACGGCAAGTTTGCTCCGGATGCACTGGTCACCCGTGAGCAGATGGTCACCATGATCTGGCGTCTGGCAGGCGAGCCGACGTCCAATGCGGACCTCAGCTCCTTCAAGGATGCGGACAGCATCCCCGCATGGGCTCAGAACGCATTTGCATGGGCTGTCGAGCAGGGTATCGTCAGCGGCACGCGCCACTGGAACCGAATCGGCCTGTATCTTGCACCGCACGATGACATCAAGCGCTGCGAGTCCGTGAAGATTCTGGTTGTCTACGCAAAGCTGAAGTAAGTCTGCAAAACTGAAAAATCAAACGTCCCACCCTGCGCTCGCGCAGGGTGGGACAAGCGCCATTCACATAGATACCTTCTTTCAAGCAAGCATCCGCCCGGCGGATGCCTGTTTGACAGAATGTATTTTACCGGGTAGGGGTATGAAATGAAAAATAAGAACAATTCCACAAGCCGTTCCAATCGCACTGCCGCCGCGTCTGTGCTGGTCGTTGTGCTGATTCTTGGGATATTTGCGGCGCTGTATTTTTATGCGCATGATGCGGAAGAAAATACGATCAAGCCAACCGAATACGCGGAGTATGAAAAAGGCCGCGTTGTCGAGATTTTGATGGACAACTGCGAGGTCAGCGAGGTGGCGGAAAATGCCTACCGCGGCGACCAGAAGCTACTTGTCAAGGTCACCTCCGGTCAGTACAAAGGCGAAACGATGCTGGTTTCCGGTTTTGTCGGCCCCATCTACGGCGAGCCTGCGAAGGTCGGGCAGAGCGTTGTGCTGAGCATCAACACCTATGCAAACGGCGACCACACGGCCACCGTGTATGAGTACAACCGGACGCCAATTGTCTTTCTGATACTCGGCATATTCGTTCTGGTGACGATCGCGGTGGGCGGCCGCACCGGCGCGAAATCCGTGCTCGGCCTGATCCTCACCATGGTCGTGATCCTGATGGTCTTCCTGCCGCTTTTGATGAAAGGCTGGCTGCCGATCCCTACCGCATTCCTGCTTTGTTCGCTGGTTGCGGTCGTGTGCTTCGTCATTCTGGGCGGGTGCAGCAAAAAAGTCCTCTGCGCGTGCATCGGCACGATCGGCGGCGTCGCGTTTTCCATGCTCTTCGGCATCCTGACCCAGAAGCTGCTGCACCTGGACGGCCTGCGCGCGACCGATGCCGAGGCGCTTCTCCAGCTCCGCCAGACGGGCACACCGGTTCACATCAGAGGGCTGCTTGTTGCAGGCGTCATCATTTCCGCCTTGGGCGCGGTCATGGACGTTGCAATGTCCATTGCCTCGGCGCAGTCCGAGTTGAAGGCAGTCGATCCCGACCTCTCTGCGCGGGCGCTGTGGCGCTCCGGCATGAACATCGGACGCGATATGGTCGGTACGATGACCAATACGCTGATCCTTGCGATTCTCGGCAGCGGAATGGTGCTGATCCTCTATCTCTACTCGCTGAATCTCTCGTGGTATCAGCTGATGGCGTCCAGCTACATTGCCATTGAGCTCATCAGTTCCGTCTCCAGCGCGATCGGCGTCATTCTCGCCGTCCCCCTGACAAATGCCGCCGGAGCGCTGCTCTATTCCGCGCGTGCAAAAAATGCCGCCAAATAAAACGAGCCCGGGAATCTGAGAGATTCCCGGGTTCTTGGCACCCCAGAGACGATTCGAACGTCCGACCCTTCGCTTAGGAGGCGAATGCTCTATCCCCTGAGCTACTGGGGCATGGAAAAGGGGAGACCCGTTGCCGCTAGTATTCTACAATGAAAAGGTATCGCTGTCAAGGATTCAAAACGTGTTGCCGCTGTGCAAGCCGCCCCCGCCGGTCTGTCCGGCGGGGGCGGTTGAGTGCTTGCTGGGGTTTGGGCGCGTCAGCCAATGATGCGGCGGGCGCCGATGTAACGGGTGTTGTAATACGTCTCGTTCAGCGAGTTGATACGGACGCCCGTGGTGGGGGTAGAGGCGTGGACAAAGTTTCCGTTGCCGATGTACATGCCGACGTGATTTGCATAGCTGCCGTAGCCGAAGAAGACGAGGTCGCCGACGATCAGCTCATCACGGGACACGGCGCTGCCTTGCTTCATCTGGTCGTCAGCCGTGCGGTTCATCTTATAGCCGTACTGCGTCAGGCAGTAGTACATGAGGCCGGAGCAGTCGAAACCGGTCTTGGGGCTTGCGCCGCCGTAGACGTAGGAATAGCCGATGAAGGACATCACGAACTGCGCGATATCCGTACCTGCGCTGCCGCTCGGGGCGGGCGTGACCGGCGTGGAGCCGCTTGCGGGCTTCTTTTCCGTCAGATACTTGCCGGAGACATAGGCGACATGGCCCTCATACTGGATGCGCACCCAGCCGTTCGAGCACTTGCCGGTAACTGTGACGGCTGCGCCGTAGGACAGCGTGCCGACCTTGGTGCTGCTGGAGCTCCAGGAGTCGCGGACGTTCAGCGTCTCGGTGTTGACGTAGCGTGTGCCGCTGAGCTCTGCGATGGTGACATTCGGGTCGTAAACTTCGTCGTCCACAACGGTGGCGCTCAGAACGACCTCAAAGTAGTATTGCCGCAGTCCCTTGAAGCAGCGGAGGAACATCGCCATCGCCTCCTGACGGGAGGTGTTGTCACCCGGGTTCAGGGACAGACCGGAGGAGGTCTTGGTGCCGTTGACGTATTCGCACTTCACGCAGATCTTGGCTGCCTCGACAGCCCAGTTCGAGAGCTTGCCGACGTCCGCGAATTTGGACAGATTCGCGCCGTCAACCGAAGGATGATACGCAACGGCATTGCAGAAGTTCTGAATGATCTTGAAAAACTCCTGACGGGTGAGGGGCTTGTCGGGCTGGAACGTGCCGTCGGGATAGCCGCTCACGATGCCAAGCTCGTACGCCATCAGAATCGTGGGGTCCGTCGTGTCGGAGAAGTAGTCCGTCCGCTCAAGCTCGATGGCGTTCTTGGTGATGAGGCCATAGGCGTGGACGGCGAGCGCACACATCTCCGCGCGGGTGATGTTCTTCTTGAGGTCATAGCCCTCGAAAGAGGCAGGGATGAGATTGAGCTCTTTCATTTCGTTGTAGTTGGGCTTAAACCAGTCGCTGTAGTTCCTGCACGAGACGGCAGAGACGCTCGGGACGGCGGAAAGGAGCATCACGGCGCAAAGTGCCAGACACAACAGCCTTCGTGTACATTGCTTCATAGCAGTTCCTCCTTCAGCTCCAATCCGACAGGGCAGTGGTCGGAGCCGTAAATTTCATGATAGATCGGCGCGGCCTCGACCGCGTCACGGATGCGGTCTGAGACGAGAAAATAGTCGATGCGCCATCCTGCGTTGTTGGCGCGGGCGTTGAAGCGGTAGCTCCACCACGTATACGCGCCGGTCACATCGGGATTTCGGTCGCGGAAGGTATCTGTGAAGCCGGCGGCAAGGAGCTGCGTAAATTTGCCGCGCTCCTCATCAGAAAAACCGGCTTTCCCGCGGTTCGGACCCGGATTTTTGAGATCGATGGGCTGATGTGCGACATTCAGATCACCGCACGCGACCACGGGCTTTTCCGCATCCAGCGTGCAGAGATAGTCGCGGAAGGCATCGTCCCACGCCATCCGGTGGTCGATGCGCTTGAGCCCGTCCTGTGCGTTCGGCGTGTAGCAGGTGACGAGGAAGAACTTCTCAAATTCCAGCGTGATGAGCCGCCCCTCGGTGTCAAGCTCCGGAATACCGATGCCGTAGCGGACGCTGCGCGGTTCCGGTTTTGAGAAGATCGCCGTACCGGAATACCCCTTCTTTTCCGCACTGCACCAGAACTGCCGGTAGCCGGGGAGATCCAGCGTGATCTGTTCGGGCTGAAGCTTTGTCTCCTGAAGGCAGAAGCAATCGGCGTTTACGGCGTGAAAAAACGCCTCAAAGCCCTTTCCGGCGCAGGCGCGCAGGCCATTGACGTTCCATGAGATCAGGCGCATGGCGAAGCACACTCCAGTCTGTAGTAAATTTGCAATCTTTGTGACCAATTCTGTAACAATATAGCACATTATGTAGACTAATGCAAGACCGAAATTGTTAATTCTGTGTCTGCGGTTGTAAATCGGGCGGAATTGTGCTATAACATGCGTATGAAAATGAATGTATTTTTTTCAATTCTCGCCTGCAAGCTCAGCCGGTCGATGATCCGGCTGCTTGGACGGGGCGGAACGGACTTCCCGGGGCGCATCGCCCTGAAGCTCTGCCCCAATTTGCTTGGTGTTCTGGCAAAGGACGTGACGACGGTGATCGTCACGGGCACCAACGGTAAAACCACGACCTCGCGGATGATCGAGCAGTCGTGGGCAGATTCCGGAATCTCTTATTTTGCCAACAAGACCGGCGCAAATCTCCTCAGCGGCGTCACCGCCGAGTTTGCAGTCCACTCCAGCCTCACCGGAAGGTGCCGCTACACACATGCACTGATCGAGGCTGATGAGGCCGCCTTCAAGTTCATCGCGAGGTTTGTCGATGCCAGGGCTGTCGTGGTGACGAACGTCTTCCGCGACCAGCTCGACCGCTACGGCGAGGTCACGCACACGCTCGACAACATCCGCCTCGGCATTGAGAACAGCCCGAACGCAACGATCGCCGTCAATGCGGACGATTCGCTGTGCACCTCGCTTGCGGCGCAGGTGAAAAATCCCGTCCTGTTCTTTGGTGTGGACACGCCGATCTACTCAGAGCGCGTGCAGGAGCTCTCCGATGCGCCGTACTGCATCCGCTGCGGCCATGAGTATGTGTATGATTATGTGACATACGGTCATCTCGGCAAGTACCGCTGCCCGTCGTGCGGCTACAGCCGCCCCGAGACGGAAGTTTCCGTCCGTGAGGTCATAAAGACAGACGCGGAGCACTCCGAGGTCGTGTTCGATTATGATGGCACGTCCATCCCGGCGACCATCTGCCTTCCCGCGGGATACAACATCTACAACGCCTGCGCGACGATGGCGGCAGGGAAGATCCTTGGGCTCGACCCGACGGTCACAGCACGCTCGCTTGCGGCCTTCACCTGCGGCTTTGGCAGAATGGAGAAGTTCAGCATCCGCGGCGTGGATGTGCGCATGATCCTCATCAAAAACCCGGCGGGCTGCAATCAGGTGCTCAACTACCTGACGCAGCTTTCAGAGCCGTTCACCTTTGTTGCATGCCTCAACGACCGCGCGCAGGACGGCAAGGACGTCAGCTGGATCTGGGACGTGGACTTTGAGCGCTTGACCGCGATGGGCGATCAGATCGTCTCCATCGACGTCTCAGGCTGCCGTGCGGAGGACATGGCGCTGCGCTTTCGGTATGCCGGCGTCCCGGCTTCACGCCTGCGCGTCAATAAGGACTACAGGACACTGATCGAGAATGCTGTGGCGCTCGGGAAGCCTGTCTACGTCATGCCGACCTATACGGCAATGCTGGCTTTGCGCGGCACGATCAGCAAGGAATACGGCTACAAGGAATTCTGGCAGTGAGGTGCGCTATGGAACTGAAGATTTGTCATCTCTACCCCGACGTTCTGAACCTCTACGGCGACCGCGGAAACATCCTCTGCATGGAGCAGCGCCTTCGCTGGCGCGGCATCTGCGTCGAAACGACCGACGTGGGCATCGGGGACAAGCTCCGCGCGTCGGATTACGACCTGTTTTTCATCGGCGGCGGTCAGGACTTTGAGCAGAAAGTCCTGCTTGCCGATCTTGCCGGAGAAAAAACGGCGGAGATCAAGGCCGCGATCGAGGACGGAAAGACCTTCCTCGCCATCTGCGGCGGCTATCAGATGCTCGGGCAGTATTATAAAACGTGGGACGGCGTGCAGTGTGACTTCACAGGAGCGCTTGACCTTTATACCATCGGCAGCAAGGAACGCATGATCGGAAATTACATGTTCACCTGCGACGAGCTTCCGGGCGTCAACGTGGTCGGCTTTGAGAACCACTCCGGCAAGACCTATCTCGGTACGTCTGTCAGACCCATCGGCCATGTGCTTGCCGGTCACGGCAACAACGGCGAGGACAAGTCTGAGGGCGCACGGTATAAGAACGTGCTCGCAACGTATTCACACGGCTGTCTGCTTCCGAAGAACCCGGCGGTCTGCGACTGGCTGCTGAAAACGGCGCTGGAATACAAGTACGGCCCGGTCGAGCTTCCGGAGCTGGACGACACGCTGGAAAACGCGGCGCACGACTATATGGCGAGCCGCCTGTCAAAGAAATAACAAAAGAGGAACCCGTGGCTTCGTGCCAAGGGTTCCTCTTTTCATTCATATGCTTGCATGGTAGCCCGCCCGAACTCCGGCATCACAGCGTATGGACGCAGATCTCGCGCACCTTTGTTTGCAGCGACTTGAGGTCGCGGAAGGTGTCGGGGCGCTTGGATTCGTCGCGCAGCAGCGCCGACGGGTGATAGAGCGCGGTAAACCAGATGCCGCCCTTCTGCTCCCACTGACCGTGCTCGCGCGAGATGCGGAAATTCTCACGGATGAGCTTCATTGCGGCGATGCGGCCAAGGCAGACGATGATCTTTGGCCGGATGAGGCGTGTCTGCGCCCGCAGCCACTCGATGCAGACGTCCTGCTCGGTTTGCAGCGGATCGCGGTTGTGCGGCGGGCGGCACTTGACGATGTTTCCGATGTAGCAGTTGCTGCGCCCGAGGTCGACGATCGAAAGCATGTCGTCGAGCAGTTTCCCGGCAGGGCCGACAAACGGCTCGCCGCGCAGATCCTCCTGCTCACCGGGGCCTTCACCGATGAAAAAGACCTCCGCGTCGTGCGGGCCCACGCCGAAAACGACGTTGTGCCGCGTCTGGCAGAGCGGACATTTTGTGCAGGACTTACACTGTGCCTCAAGCGTTTCCCAGTTGAGCATGGCGCGCCTCCTTATCGGTTATTCCTCGTCGTCGTATGCGTCCGCATTGCGGAAGTGACGGTTTCTGCCCTCCAGCGCCTTGCGGCGGCGCTCCATGCGGGCCTGACGGTCGCGGACACGGCGGAGCTGCACCACGACGAGAAGCACCAGACAGGCGGCTACGGCAAGAACGATCACAAAAACGACCCATTTCCACCAGTTTTTCTGGATATAGTTCGAGGTCTGAGACGTGGCGGCGGAGAGATCGGATTTGGCAACGTCGTTGATCGCCAGCAGATCCGAGGTGCCAAGCAGCTCGCCGTCGTAGGTGACGGTCACGGTTCCAAGCACGTCGCCGGAATAGACCGGCGCGTCCACGCTGACGGACACGGGCTCCGGCTCAATGAGCAGAAGCTCCGGGTCATAGTCCTTCGGCAGCAGCAGACGGATCTCCTGCGCGGGCGCGAGGGAGACGACCTGCGACGCGGCGGAATTGTTGACGGTGATCTGCGCAAGCGGATAAAGCGGAGAAATGACGGTCACATAGGTGAACTGGTCAAAGCCGTAGTCAAACAGCCGGATGCACTCCGGGAAGTTCTCCATGCGCACGTCGCCGCTTTCCAGTACCGTGGTGGCAGCGCCGCAGATGACGGCGAGAAAATACATGCCGTCGCCCTTGGCACACGAAATGAGACAGCGCCCGGCAGGCGTGGTGTAGCCGGTCTTGATGCCGATGGCACGCTTGTAGTAAAGGCTGTTGCCGGTCGTGTTGTCGATGAGCATGTTGGTCGATTTGAGCGTGCGCGCCTCAGAAAGATTCGTTGCCGGAAGCTCATATTTTGCGGTGTTCGTAATGGTCTTGAAGTTCTCACTTTTGAGCGCTGCCTTTGTGATGAGCACAAGATCATTGACGGTGGTATAGTGCTCCTCATTGTGAAGTCCGTGCGGATTTACGAAATGCGTTCCCGTGCAGCCGAGCTCATAGGCGCGCTCATTCATCATGCGCACAAAGTCCGGGATGGAGCCCGCGATGTGCTCTGCGACGGCGTTGGCAGCCTCGTTGCCGGACGAGAGCATCAGGCAGTAGAGCAGGTCATTGAATGAGAGCTGTTCGCCGACCTGAAGACCGGCGGTGCTGCTGTTGCCGTCCAGACCTGTGAACGCGCCCTCATCGATGGTCACGATGTCGGACAGGTTGCCGTTTTCCAGCGCCACCAGACAGGTCATGATCTTCGTCAGGCTCGCCGGGTAAACGCGCTCGTCGAGATTTTTTTCGTAAATGATGCGGTCCGTGTTCATATCGAGCAGGATGGCCGCCTTGGCGTGGACCTCAAACGGCCCGGTGTCGTCTGCCTCCTCGCCGTCGGCAAAGGCCGGAACGGAGAACATGCCCGCAAGCAGGACAAGCAGCAAAAGGAAAGAAAACAGTCTGCGTTTTTTCATGAATTACGACTCCAATTTCTGAAAACGGCATTGCCGTGATCGCTTCGGTTGTGGTACAATGACTAAGACAGTAGGATACTGTATCGATTTTACATTATAACAGAATCCCGCCCGATGTCAATTCTGCGAGAGGAGGCGGCAGCCCTGAAAGAGAAGATCGGAAGATGGCTGATCCCGGCTGCGGCGGCGCTGGTGATCGTCTTTTCGCTCGGCTTTCTGGCAGGGCGCAGCCAGTTCGCGCGTGAGCAGACCGTGATCCGCCTCAGCCGGACGCCCGCGCAGGCGGCGCAGCCGCAGGCCCTGCCGCCTGAAGGTGCGCCCGCCGCGGAAAGCGCCCCGGCGGGAAGGCTCGACCTCAACACCGCAACGCGCGAGGAGCTTCAGACGCTCCCAGGCATCGGCGAGACGCTTGCCCAGAGGATCATCGATTACCGCACCGCCTGCGGCGGCTTTCTCACAGCAGAGCAGCTTATGGAGGTCAGCGGCATCGGCGAGGCGAAATTCGCGCAGCTTCGGGACTATATCACAGTGGAGGATACGCCATGAAAATACTGGTCGTTGACGACGAGGCGCTGCTCGTCAAGGGGATCAAATTCAATCTGGAAAACGAGGGCTACACCGTCGTGACCGGTGTGGACGGCGTGGAGGCGGTCGACCGCGCCGCGGCAGGCGACATCGACCTGATCGTGCTCGACCTCATGATGCCGCGCATGGACGGTCTCGAGGCATGCCGCCGCATCCGGGAGTTTTCGGACGTTCCGATCATCATGCTCACGGCCAAGACGGGCGATATGGACAAGCTCATGGGCTTTGAGCATGGAGCGGACGACTATCTGACAAAGCCCTTCAACATCCTTGAGCTCAAGGCGCGCATCCGTGCGCTTCTTCGCCGCAGCGCGAGCGGCAAGAAAAAGGCCGCGGTGGAAAACCGCCTTGTATGCGGACACATCCTGCTCGACTGTGACGCGCGCAACGCCTACAATGACGGCGCGCTCGTGGATCTGACGGCGAAGGAATTCGATGTCATGGAGCTTTTGATGCGCAACCCGAACCGCGTCTACTCCCGTGACGCGCTGCTCAGCGCGGTCTGGGGCTATGACTCCAGCAGCGATATCCGCACCGTGGACGTACACATCCGCCGCCTGCGTGAGAAGCTCGAACGCAGTCCGGCTTCTCCGGAATACATCCTGACCAAGTGGGGAGTGGGCTATTATTTCAAGTACTGAAAAAAAGCGCGGCTGGCTGATCCCGAACAGCTCCCAGCTCCGAAACGCGCTGGTCTATGTGCTCATCACGTCGATCGTGCTGCTGTTTTTGAACCTCTCCACGGCGGCGCGGACGCGCGAACTGATGTTTCAGGCCAAACAGACCTCCGTGCAGGATAAGCTCCAGCTTGTCGTCTCCTCCTTCAGCGGTCTCGACGCACTGACCGAGGAAACGGCGGAGCAGGTCATTTCCGTTCTCGGCGAGCCAAGCGTGACGCGCCTGATCGTCACCGATGCGCAGGCGCGCGCGATCTATGACTCTTTGGAGGAGGGAAGCGCAAAGGGAAAGCTCGTCCTGCTTACCGAGACGGCGCTTGCGCTGACGGGAAAAAATGTATTCGTGTGCCGGTATCACACCGGGACGCTTGAAAGCTATGCCGCGATGCCGGTCGTTTTCTCCGGGGAGCTTGCCGGCAGCGTCTATATCATGGACTACGACACCGAGCAGGGGCAGCTCATCGCGGATCTTGAGATGAACATCCTGCGCAGCTCGATCATTCTCGAGGTCGCGATCCTGGTGATCTCCGTGTTTTTCTCGATCGTGAGCTCCGGCAGAATGCGCACCATCCTCACGGCGATGCGTCTTGCGCGTGAGGGCGAGTATACCCACCCGATCAAGATGCACGGCACGGACGAATTTGCGACCTTCTCCGAGGAATTTGACAAGCTCACTGCGCGCTTGCAGGAATCCGAGGCCGCGCAGCGGCAGTTTGTCTCCGATGCGTCGCATGAGCTGAAAACGCCGCTGGCGTCGATCAAGCTCCTGTCCGACTCCATCCTGCAAAATGAGATGGACGCGGGCACGATGCGTGAGTTCGTTGCGGACATCGGCAGCGAGGCAGAACGCCTCAACCGCATGTCGCAGAAGCTGCTCATGCTCACGCGCCGTGAGGAGGGCACGCAGGAGCATGAGGTCGTAGACGTGGCGGATGTGGTCACGCGCGTGTTCCGGATGCTGGTGCCGCTGGCGGACGACCGGCGGATCGACCTCACCGGAAGCTGGAAGCGCGGCTGCACCGTGCTTTCCATCGAGGACGACGTCTATCAGATCCTGTTCAACCTGGTCGAAAACGGCATCAAATACAATGACGCGGGCGGCAGCGTCCATGTGACGCTGGAGCGCACGGAGGACGATGTGCGTATCGCGATCGAGGACACCGGCTTCGGCATTCCCGCCGAGGCCATCGGCCATGTTTTCGAGCGCTTTTACCGCGTTGACAAGGCGCGTTCACGTCAGGCCGGCGGCTCAGGGTTGGGCCTGTCCATCGTGCGCGAGCTGGTCGAGCGCAATTACGGCGCGATCTCGGTCACGTCCGAGGTCGGGAAAGGCACGCGCTTTGAGGTCGACTTCCCGTATTTTGAGGTCGAGGAGGTGGACGAGCATGCGTAGGATCACCGCGCTTTTCCTGCTCATCGCGCTGCTTGCCGGGCTGTCCGGCTGTGCGGTGCAGACGCAGGAGACATATCGCGAGCCCATCCGCCTTTATTACTGTGACCTTGCGCAGGAACATGCGCACGGCGGCGCCGACGGCGTGCTGGCGTATGAAACGATCGATCTTGGCGAGGGCGGCATGACGGCGGAAACGGCGCTGAGCCGCTACTTTGAAGGCCCGAAGTCTGCGGAGCTGACCGCGCCGTTTGCGCCGGGCACACGTTGTGAGCGCGTCCGGCTGGACGGCGGAGTGCTGTCGCTTCGGCTGAGCGAGGAATATGGCGCACTGAGCGGCGTGTGGCTCACGCTGACAAACGCCTGCCTCTGCAAAACACTGCTCCAGCTTCCCGATGTCGAGCAGATCCGCATCGAAAATGAGAGCCTCTATGCCCTTCAGGGCGGGGCGGTCTTTTCGGAAGATGACTTCCTGTTTGAGGACGCCGCCATGCTCCGCCCCAGACAGACTCTGACGCTCTATGTCCCGGATGAGGAACGCGGCGGACTTGCCGCCGTACAGACGCAGATCTCACGCAGGGCGGAGGAGCCGCTTGCGCAGGCGGCGCTGGGGGCGCTGTTCCGGCAGGATGCGTTCCCGCCCGGCATCACCTGCACCGGACTGCGCGTGCAGGGCGGGCTTTGCCTCGCGGTGCTCTCGGAACGCTTTTTGCAGTGTGACAGCAGCGAGCAGACGGCGGAGCTTGCGGTGCATTCCGTGGCGGCAACGCTCTGCGCACTGGACGGTATTGACCGCGTTATGCTTTCCGTAGAGGGCGGTGAAATGACGCACTTCAGTCTCTCCGGCGAGCTTTCGCCCGAGAGCGAGTGGTTTGCCGACTGAGCCTGTAAATTGCAGACAAAAACAAACCTCCGTATGATCTCGGTCATACGGAGGTTTGAGCTTGTCAAAAAGCCCGGTTTTCGATGGCTCGTTTGCGCGGCACCTCAAAGCGAAAAGTCGTTTTTGTCGAACTTCTCAAGGCCGCCGCTGTGCGGGCGGCTCGGAACGCGCTTGAGCGGGTCGTAGCGGAACTTGCGGCAGCGGTGCGCAGCGGGCACGATGCCGTATTTCTGGCAGATCATGGTTTCTTCGTCCACCTTCCCGGCAAACTGGCAGTATGTACAATATCGGTCGATCTTTTTGCGGAAGAGCAAAGCGGGCACCGCCTTTCGTGATTTTCATTCATTATACACGCTTCGGCGGCGGATTTCCAGCCATCAATTTGCGGAAAACAAGACAAATTATCCCGGCGGCCGCCCAGAGCGGCGCATAGAGCGCGGCAAGCGGCAGAGCGGCTCCGGAAAAGACGGGAACGGCGGCGTCCTGCACGGCGGGCAGCGCGGAGAGCGGCCACATCAGGAGCGCCGACAGCGCGCCGTGCAGAAGCTTCGCCGGCAGATAGCGCCGAAACGAGAGTCCGCTCCCGGCAAGAAGGGACTGGGCCTGCGCGGCGACGCTCAGACCGGAAAAACCCAGCAGAAACGCCGCGAGCGGCAGTGTTCTGCGGCCCTCCAGCAGGCAGACACCGTTGCTCAGCTCCAGCATACCGACCGCAAGCGCCCGCAGTGCGGGCGGCGTGGCAGGCGGCAGCAGGCAAAGAAGAAACGCAGCCAGCACGGAGAAGATCACAACGAACATGCAGACCTGCATTGCGGCCGCGCCGGCGTGGCGGACGCTTGCCGTGAAGGCGGAGGCAAACGGCGTTGGCTCGCGGCGCGCCGAAGCACTTTGCACACAGGCATCGCTCTGTGGCGATGCTTTGTGCCCGCGGAGCAGCATTCCTGTCAAAAATGCGCACAGAACGTGTACGCCCCAGAGAAGAAGCCCGATGCCAGCGCTTCCGTATACGCCTGCGCCCGTGACGCCGAGAAGAAAGGCAGGCCCCGCGTTGTTGCAGAAGCAGAGAAGCCGCTCTGCCTCCTGCCTCGTGACGCAGCCGCTTTTATAAAGCTGCGCCGTCACCTGCGCACCCGCGGGGTACCCGCCGAGCAGACCGAGCGCCAGCGCGGCCGAGCCTGCTCCGCCCACATGAAACAGCGGGCGCATCACCGGCGCAAACAGCCGCGCGGGAATGTGCGTGAGCGAAAGCTCCGTCATGAGCGCCGCGCAGACGAAAAACGGAAACAGCGACGGCAAAATGACGCTCCCGCAAAGCCGAAGACCCTCTACGACCGCGCCGGACGCGACCTCCGGATGCAGCAGCAGCGCCGCTGCCGCCGCCAGCAGCGCCAGAAAATACAATGCCTCGCGAAGCCGCGCACGGCTTTTCATATACATCGCCTCCTGCGGCAATCTATGCGCCGCAGGAAAGATTTAGAAGACGCTGCATAGAATAAAGCGATCAGCGCCTGAAAACGGAGGGATGGGTATGACGCGCGGACGGGAGCTTCTGACAAAGGCGGCAAGAAAGCTGGATCTTCCGGCGGACATTGCGGCGGGGCTGCCGCACTTGGAGCTGTGCGGCTTTAGCGAGTGCAGCATGGACTGCCACACGGGCATTCTGGAATACGAGACGCATGAGATCGTGGTGGCGCTCAACATCGGGACGGTGACCATCCAGGGGAGCGGGCTGGAGCTGCGGCTGATGCAGCGCGACCGCCTGCGTGTGACGGGCAGCATCGAGCGGCTCGTGTTTTCGGGAGGCAAGCGCGGATGTGGAGACTGATCTGGTTCTTTGCCGGGTGGCATCGCATCCGCGTCACCGGCGCAAGCCCGCAGTGGATCCTCGGTGCGATGGCGAAAAGGCGCGTTGCGTTCCGCGATTTTCGCAAGACGGATGACTTTACGGCGGAGCTTGTCATTCCGCGCCGCGCCCTTCCGGCGGCCTGCGGCGCGGCACGCAAGGCCATGTGCGAGCTGACGGTCGCCGCCTCCGGCGGCGCGCCTGTCCTGATTGCGGGGCTGCGCAAAAGACCTGCCTTTCCCGTCATGCTGGCTGTGACGGCGCTGCTGGCATTTGCCTGCACGCGCTTTGTCTGGTTTTACGAGGTCAGCGGCAACGTGCGCGTGCCGTCGCAGAAGATCCTGCGCGAGCTGCGGGAGCTTGGGGTCGGCTTTGGAACATACGGGCCGTCCATCGAGCCGCAGCACCTCAAAAACCACATGCTCTGCCGCATCCCGGAGCTGAGCTGGCTGACCGTCACGCAAAACGGCGGCTGCGCCGTGGTGACGGTGCGGGAGCGCCCGGCGGACGAGCCGGTCAACGACCGGAGAACGGCGCGCAATGTGCTGGCCTCGCGCGGCGGCGTCCTGACGCGCGTTTCGGTGCTGGACGGAAACGCGCTTTGTAAGCCGGGGGACATTGTACAGGAGGGGCAGCTCCTTGTCTCGGCCTACACGGACTGGGGCTATAAAACGCAGGTGTCCGGAGCGCTCGCGGAGATCTATGCACAGACGAGCCGCAAAAGCTGCACCGTTCTGCCGGAAAAAACGCTCCGCAAGGTCTATACCGGCGGGCAGTCGCGCAGCGTCTATCTGATTCTCGGACAAAAAAGATGGAAACTCTGCGGAAAGAGTGGATTTTTTGACGGGGAGTGTGATACAATGACAACGATGCATGTGTGGACGCTGCCGGGCGGGTTTTCCTTTCCGGCGGCTATTGAAATCACAACGCGAAGCGATTATGATACGGTAGAGGCAGTGGTTGACCCCGAAGCCGCCCGTGAGCAGATGGAGTGCCTTGTCAAAGCGCGCACCGGCGAGGATATGATCGCCGGTACGATCGAGCAGGCGCACTTCACGATGCAGCAGTGCGGCGGCGCGTATCGGCTGTACGCCTCGCTCCGATGTGAAGAAATGATCGCCCGCATGGTCGATGCGGGGATCTTTAAGGATGATGTGAATGGAAACGATTGAAAGAACCATCAATGCCGAGCGGATCGAGCAGCTGATCGATGTGTTCGGCTCGTTCGATGAAAATATCAAGCGGATCGAGGCGGAATTTTCCGTCCGGATCACGAACCGCGGCACCGAGCTGAAAATTCAGGGAGACGTGGAGGCCGCGGACGCGGCGGCACGCGCCATCGAGGCGCTGATGTCGCTGGCGGCGAAGGGCGAGGAGATCGACGAGCAGAAGGTACGGTATATTCTGGGCCTCGTCCGCACGGGAAACGAGGCCGAGGTCTCCAAGATCGCGCGCGACGTGGTCTGCGTCAGCGCCAAGGGAAGGCCCATCAAGGCCAAGACCATCGGCCAGCAGAAATATCTGAAGGCCATCGAAAAGAACACCGTGACCATCGGCGTCGGCCCTGCCGGTACCGGCAAGACCTATCTCGCCGTGGCGGAGGCGGTCGCCGCCTTCCGCGCAAAGACCGTCAACAGGATCATCCTGACACGCCCTGCGGTCGAGGCGGGCGAGCGGCTGGGCTTCCTGCCCGGCGACCTTCAGAACAAGGTCGATCCCTATCTCCGCCCGCTCTATGACGCGCTGTTCGACATGCTCGGCGCGGAGACCTACAACAAATACCTTGAGCGCGGCAACATCGAGGTCGCGCCGCTGGCGTACATGCGCGGCAGAACGCTGGATGACAGCTTCATCATCCTCGACGAGGCGCAGAACACCACGCGCGAGCAGATGAAGATGTTCCTGACGCGCCTCGGCTTCGGCTCGAAGATCGTCATCACCGGCGACGTGACGCAGATCGACCTGCCCGCCGACAAGGTCAGCGGCCTCAAGGAGGCGGTGCGTGTGCTCGAGGGAATCGAGGACATTGCGATCTGCCGTCTGACGGCGAGCGACGTTGTGCGCCATGCGCTGGTGCAGAAGATCGTCGCCGCATACGACAAGTTTGAACAGGAGAGAACCCCGGCAAGTGCGCCGCGGAATCATCCGGAAAGAGGGAAGGGTCATGGCTCACAGGATCGTCGTCACGTTTGAAAAACCGTCACTCGGCAAATTTGCCGTCAAAAACCATATCAAAAAATGCATCCTCGCGGCGCTTCGCTGCGAGGGCGTGAGCGCTCCGTGCGAGATCAACGTCTTTGTCTGCGGGGATGAGACCATCCGCGCGATCAACAAGTCGAGCCGCGAGATCGACAAGGCGACGGATGTGCTCTCCTTTCCGATGTTCACGCTGACGCCCGGAGCGCCTCCCGCGAGCTGGGACGAATTCGAGGACCCCGGCACGGGCCTTGTTCCGCTGGGGGACATGGCCATCTCTCTGGAGCGGGCAGCACAGCAGGCGAAGGAGTTCGGCCATTCGACCAAACGCGAGGTCGGGTATCTGACCATCCACTCCATTTTGCACCTGCTGGGCTATGACCATGTGGACGAGGGACCCATGAAGCGCCAGATGCGCGCACGCGAGGAGGCCATTCTGGCCGACATCGAGCTTTCGAGATAACAGAGAGGTACGTATGAAGAACAAATCCGCTATGATCACCATTGCCGGCCGCCCGAACGTCGGCAAATCCACGCTGACCAACGCCATCGTCGGCGAGAAGATCACCATTGTCTCCCACAAGCCGCAGACGACGCGCAACCGCATCTGCGCCATTGTAAACCGCAGGGACTGCCAGCTCGTGTTCGTGGACACGCCGGGCTTCCACAAGCCGCGCACCAAGCTTGGAGACTATATGGTGAACGTTGTCAAAAGATCGATCTCGGATGTGGACGCAGTCATTTTGATGGTCGAGCCGATCGCAAACGTCGGCATTCAGGAAAAAGAGCTGATCGCGCAGATCAAGACTGCGGACGTGCCCTGCATTCTGGCCATCAACAAGATCGACACCGTGGAAAAGGAGTCTCTGCTCGCCGTCATCGCAGCGTATCAGGAGGAACTGGACTTCGAGGCCGTCATCCCCGTCAGCGCCAAGTGGCACGACGGCGTTGCGGAGCTTCTGACCGAGTGCGAAAAATTTGCCGTCGAGGGTCCGCTTTTCTTCCCGGAGGACATGGTGACCGATCAGCCGGAAAAGCAGGTCATGGCAGAGATCATTCGTGAAAAGCTCCTGTGGAATCTTGAACGCGAGATCCCGCACGGCACGGCGGTCGAGATCACGAAATTCTCCGAGCGCGACAGCGGCATCATTGACATCGAGGCCACCATCTACTGCGAGAAGCCGAGTCACAAGGGCATCATCATCGGCAAAAACGGCCAGATGCTCAAGAAGATCAGCACCATGGCACGCGCCGACTGCGAAAAATTCATGGGCACGAAGGTCTATTTGCAGACGTGGGTGAAGGTCAAGGAGAACTGGCGCGACAGCCAGTATCTCATCGGAAATTTCGGCTACACGAACGACGACTGAATCCGGCATTTGAGCTTGTCAAAAAGTCTTTTTGACAAGCTCTCAAACGCGAACCGCGGGGCTTGGTTCGCGTTTGAAAAGGCTGCGTGATGCGGCGCGCATAATTTGTGCGCATCCTGCGCACAAATTCCACACTTGCATCGCGTAGTGTGTTTTGTCCGACGTACACGCCACCGGACAAAACAAATTGACATTTTATTCGCGCCTGCTGGCGCGAACTCTACGAGGTTTTTTTGACAGCATGGAACGACGACTGAATTCGGCATTTGTCGTTTTTGGTCTTGCATTGTTGTGCCTGATTGGATATAATACCACCAGAATCAAAGATCAGGAGGTCATTTTCATGGCTGCTAAAATTGAAAAGTCCACCATCATCGGCGACGTTCTCGACATCGCACCGCAGACCGCTCCGCTGTTCATGGCCATCGGCATGCACTGCCTGGGCTGCCCGTCCTCCCGCGGCGAGACCGTTGAGGAGGCCTGCATGGTCCACGGTGTTGACGCCGACGCCTTCCTCGAGCAGGTCAACCGCTTCATTGAGGCCAGCGAGGCCGCAGGACTCTAAGCCGGCGGCAGATTACAAAGAGCGTGAAAGGGGAGGCGAAGCCTCCCTTTTTTCGGGTCAGGAGAACGGATGAAAATTCCAATTTCAAAGCGTCTGCTCTGCTGTGCGCAGTTTGTTGCGCCGGGTGCGCGTGTGGCGGACATCGGGACGGATCACGGTTACCTTGGGATATACCTGCTGGAAAACGGCATTGCCGCGCATGTCCACGCATGCGATCTGCGTCCGATGCCGCTTCAGAAGGCGCGTGAAAACGCGGCGCGGTTCGGCGCGGCGGAGCGCATGACGTTCCTGCTGTCAGACGGGCTGGCAGCGCTTTCACCCGATGCGGCGGACACCATCGTCATGGCCGGAATGGGCGGAGATCTGATGGTGCGCATTCTCGATGCCGCGCCGTGGGTGTGCAGCGCACGCTATACGCTCATCTTGCAGCCGCAGAGCGCCGGACAGGCATTGCGGCTCTGGCTGGCGGAAAACGGCTTTCAGACGCAGCGCGAAACGCTCGTGAAGGACGGCGGGTATCTCTATTCCGTCCTTCTGGCGCGCTGGAACGGCGAGCGGCGGACGCTCTGCCCCGGTGCGCAGTTCGTTTCGCCGCAGCTTCTTTCGGATGCAGGCCCGCTCCTGCCGGAGTATTTTTCACGCATCGAAAGTGCGCTCCGCGCGACGGTCGATGGACTGCGCGGCGCAGAGCACCCAAGGCCGGAGCGTCTGGCGTATCATGAGACGGCGCTCCGCGAGATCACGGAAATGAGGAAAGCCTATGCCGAACGTACATGAGATCTGCACGGCGCTGTTTGACGCGGCGCCGGCGTATATGAAAATGGACTGGGATAATGTCGGACTGATGTGCGGCCATCCCGAGCGTGCGGTCACGCGCGTGATGGTCGCGCTCGATGCGTCAATGGACACGCTGACGGAGGCAAGAGCCGCCGGATGCGAGCTGGTCGTGTGCCACCACCCGATGATCTTCGGCGGGACAAAGACCGTCACAACGCAAACGCCGACGGGAGCGCGGCTTTTGTATGCGATCGAAAACGGAATGGCCGTCATCAGTATGCACACCAATCTGGACTGCGCTCCGGAGGGCGTGAACGACATGCTGGCGGCGGCGCTCGGCCTTGCGCAAACGCATGTGATGGAGCCTGCGGGAACGGACGCGCAGGGCAGGGAATACGGTCTCATCCGCGTCGGGACGGTCCCCGTCACAACGCTTCCGGTCTTTGCAGCGCAGGTGAAGCAGGCGCTCAGCTGTGAGGGGCTTCGCTACGCAGACGGCGGCAGACCCGTGCGGAAGATCGCGGTCGGCGGCGGCGCGTGCGGCAGTGAGATCGCGGCTGTGCTTGCGCACGGATGCGATACGCTCGTGACGGCGGATCTCAAATACCACGAATTTGCCGATGCGCCCGCGCTCGGCATCAACCTGATCGACGCAGGGCACTTCCAGACCGAGTATCCGGTCTGCGCACGTCTGGAGGCGCTCCTGAGGCAGAATTTCCCGGAGCTGACCGTTCTGCGTTCAAAAAACCACCACGACGAGATTCATTTTCTGTGAAAACAGTTGATTTTCAACGGATACCTGTGATAGACTAACAAAAGAAAATTTTTGAAGGGAAGATTCTTCATGTCCGGACATTCCAAGTGGCATAACATTCAGAAAACCAAGGGCGCGCAGGACGCCAAGCGCGCGGCGGCATTTACCAAGATCTCCAAGGAAATGATCGTCGCGGTCAAGGAGGGCGGCGGTGTTGCCGACCCTGCGTATAACTCCCGTCTTGCGACCGTCATCACCAAGGCCAAGGCTGCCAATATGCCGAACGACAACATCAAGCGTGTGCTGGAAAAGGCGGCTGCCGCAGGCTCCGGCGACGATTACGAATCCATCACCTACGAAGGCCACGGCCCTGCCGGCGTTGCCGTCATCGTGGAGACCATGACCGACAACCGCAACCGTACCGCGGGCAACATCCGCCATCATTTTGACAAGTTCGGCGGCAGCCTCGGCACCAGCGGCTGCGTGAGCTGGTCGTTTGATAAAAAGGGCGTCATCGTCATCGACAACGAGGAAGAAGAACTTGACGAGGATACCGTCATGATGGACGCGCTGGACGCGGGCGCGGCTGACTTCCAGCCGGAGGAGAACTGCTTTACCGTCTACACCGACCCCGCCGACTTCAACGCCGTTGCCAAGGCGCTGGAGGACAAGGGCTACCAGTTCGAGTCTGCACAGATCGAAATGGTCCCGCAGACCTACCAGAAGCTCGAAAAGCCCGAGGACATCTCCAACATGGAAAAGATGCTCGACATTTTCGAGGACGATGACGACGTTCAGAACGTCTGGCACAACTGGGAGCAGGAATAAGCCTGCACCGCAGTCTTTTCAAGACAAAAACAGCATGTTATGCAAGCCCGCCGGAACTTCCGGCGGGCTTATTTTTTATCAAAAAAACCGAAAACCCTATGCAGCCAGTTAATTGTTTTGCCTTCGGCAATGTGATACACTGGATGAAAGCCGCACGGGGTGTGAAGCCAGTCGGCTTGTGAGAAAAGCCATACACGGAAGGAACGTACCTCACCCCCCGAGACGTTCCCTCCGGTATGGCTTTTTTCAGACACCAAAGAGCAAAGAAACGTCCGGCAGCGCTGCTGCCGGGCGCTTGAGCTTGTCAAAAAGTCTTTTTGACAAGCTCTGGGACGCGAACCGCGTGGCTG
>OKSO01000133.1_pt1 | contig 29776 bp, 25 predicted proteins | sample 1606241 | NCBI WGS metagenome assembly OKSO01 (sample SAMEA3879540, study PRJEB24766) | human gut metagenome | biome: human-associated habitat; feature: feces | place: USA | collected 1985/1987
GCAAGCCGTTCCCTCGCTCCTCTTAGTTGGCTTATCAAACACTGCGGCGCGGCTATTGAAAGCCTGACTGTAAAAGTCGGCTGGTCCTTTGCTCTTACTTCGTTATGGTTCAAGTAATAGACAAATTACAATTGCCGAACCGATAAAAAGGAGCCGTCATTTTTGACAGCTCCTATACATTAATATATATTATATTATATTATCTCTCGTCGGTCAGCGTTGCCGCCATGACAGCCTTTATCGTGTGCATACGGTTTTCCGCCTCGGCGAAAACAACGGACTGTGCGCTCTCGAACACCTCGTCAGTGACCTCCATTGAGTCGCGCCCGAACTTTTCGCCCATCTCCTTGCCTATCGTCGTTTTCATGTCGTGATAAGAGGGCAGGCAGTGCATGAACACAGCGTTCGGCGATGCCTTTGCCATGAGCTCGGAGTTGACTTGATAGGGCGCGAGGTCATTTATGCGCTCCTCCCAGACTTCGACAGGCTCGCCCATCGAGACCCACACGTCGGTGTATATCACATCGGCGTTTTTTACCGCCTCGTCGGGGTTTTCGCAGAATTTTATCTCAGCGCCGGTCTGCGCGGCAATCTCCATGCAGGTGTCAATAAGCGCCTTGTCTGGGAAATATTTCTTCGGCGCGCAGGCGGTGAAGTTCATGCCCATCTTTGCGCAGCCGACCATGAGCGAATTGCCCATGTTGTATCTGGCGTCGCCCATGTAGGCGAAGTTAATGCCTTTAAGACGCCCGAACTGCTCTTTTATCGTCAGAAAATCCGCGAGGATCTGCGTCGGGTGGAACTCGTTCGTCAGACCGTTCCAGACGGGGACGGTCGCATACTGCGCGAGCTCTTCGACTATCGACTGGCCGAAGCCGCGGTATTCAATGCCGTCGTATATGCCCGAAAGCACGCGCGCCGTGTCGGCGATGCTCTCTTTTTTGCCTATCTGCGAGCCGGAGGGGTCGAGATAAGTCGTGCCCATGCCGAGGTCGCGCGCCGCGACTTCGAAGCTGCACCTTGTCCTCGTGCTCGTCTTTTCGAATATCAGCGCAACATTCTTGCCGTCGCATATTTTGTGCGGTATGCCCGCCTTCTTCTTCGCCTTGAGAGAGGCGGCGAAGTCGATAAGATATTCAATCTCTTCGGGAGTGAAATCCAAAAGTTTCAAAAAATCTCTGTCTTTGAATGTCATGTTCAAGCCTCCTTGTCTGCACAGACTTCTTTTATAACGCCGACTGCCTGTTCGAGCAGCTCCATGGGAATGTTGAGCGCCGGGAGCAGCCTGACCTTGTCTTTCGCTTTGATAACGAGAACGCCTTTCTTTATGCAGGCGTTTATGACCTCGGAGGCGTCCTTTTCGGTCTTTATGCCGATCATCAGCCCGAGTCCCGAGACTTCTTTTATACCCGGTGCACCGCTGAGCTCTGAAAATATGTATTCCGACCTCTCACGGACTCCGGCGAGAGTCTTTTCATCGAGCCTCGAAAGAATATTTATCGCGCCGGCGCAGCATATCGGGTTGCCGCCAAAAGTGGAACCGTGGGAGCCGGGGGTGAGAACATCCTTTGTCTTTTCGCTGAACAGCGTAGCGCCGAGCGGCAGACCGCCCGCGAGTCCCTTTGCGGTCGATACGATGTCGGGGAATATGCCGTAGTTCATGTAGCTGTAGAGCTTGCCGCTTCTGCCGTTGCCTGTCTGAACCTCGTCGCAGATGAGCAGAATGTCGCGCTCGCGGCAGATTCTTTCGAGCGATTGGAGATAGTCTTTGTCGAGCGGCATGACTCCGCCCTCGCCCTGAACGACTTCGAGCATGACTGCGGCGCAGCGATTTTCAAAGAGAACTTTTTCAATCTTCTCGATATCATTTGGCTCAACATAGATAAATCCCTCAGTCAGCGGCAGAAAATCCTTGTGGAACACATCCTGCCCCGTTGCGGCGAGGGTGGTTATCGTCCTGCCGTGGAAGCTGTTTTTCAGTGTAACTATGTTGTAGTAGTCCGCGCCGTGCTTCTCTGCGGCGTATTTTCTCGCCGCTTTTATTGCACATTCGTTGGCCTCCGCGCCGGAGTTCGAGAAGAAAACTTTTTTCATGCCCGTGCGGTCGCAGAGCATCTGCGCGAGCTTCACGCAAGGCTCTGTGTAGTAGAGGTTCGACATGTGCTGGATTTTGCCCGCCTGCTCGGTTATTGCTTTTATCCATTCGTCGTCGGCTATGCCGAAGGTGTTGACCGCTATGCCCGAGGACAGATCGGTGTATATCTTCCCCGCGTCGTCCCAGACCACGGAGCCCTTGCCGCCCTCGATGGTCAGCGGGAACCTCGCATAAGTCCCGGCTATGTATTCCTTGTCCTGCTGCTGTAATATATCCATTATATCTCCTTTTATGCCGTGAACATCGTGCCCATGCCTTCGTCTGTCAGCATTTCAATAAGTATCGAGTGCGGTATCCTGCCGTCAATAATGAAAACCCTGTGAACTCCCCATTTTATTGCGTTGATGCAGCATTCGGCTTTCGGAATCATGCCGCCGCCAATGATGCCGCTCTTTATGAGCGCGGGAACTTCGTCCGCCTTTATGACCGAGATGAGCGTGTCAGGGTCGTCCTTGTCCTGAAGAATGCCGCTTATATCCGTCATGGATATAAGGCTCTCCGCGTTGAGCGCGCCGGCGATCTTCGCCGCGGCGGTGTCCGCGTTTATGTTATAGACATTGCCCTCGCTGTCGCAGCCGATGGTCGAAACGATCGGGATATATCCCTTGTCGATAACGTCGAGTATCGGCTGAATATTTACATTTGTTATCTCGCCGACGAAGCCGAGCTTCTCGTCTTTTATCTTCGCTTCAATCATGTGGCCGTCTATTCCGGAGAGTCCCATCGCCTTGCCGCCCTTGTTTTCAACGAGGTTGACGAGGCTTTTGTTGACCTTTCCGGCGAGCACCATCTGCACTATATCGGCGGTCTCCTTGTCCGTGACGCGCAGACCGTTGACGAATTCACTCTTCTTGCCGGTCTTTTGGAGCATATCAGTTATCTCCGGGCCGCCGCCGTGAACCAGAACGACTTTTATGCCAATGAGCCAGAGCAGAACGATGTCGCGCATGACGGAATCTTTTAGCTTTTCGCTCGTCATCGCGTTGCCGCCGTATTTGACGACAACTATCTTGCCTGCGTAATCCTGTATATACGGCAGCGCGTGGACAAGAACCCTTGCGCGCTCCGCGTTTGAAATGTTCATATCTTTTCCTCCGTTTTTCGCAATCAGGTGCGGTAGTCGCCGTTTATCTTGACATAGTCGTATGTCAGGTCGCAGCCCCGCGCCGTTTTCGCAGACGAGGATCGAGCTTTTATCTGACTTGAACCAAACGTCGATTTTGTTGACGTCAACATCCGCACCGCTGTAGCCGATGGCGCAGAGAACCCTGCCCCAGTTGGCGTCCGAGCCGAACATGGCGGCTTTCGTCAGCGACGAGCAGACAACGCTCTTGGCAACAGTCTTGGCTGTTTCTTTATCTTTTGCGCCGCTGACCTTGCATTCGAGCAGCTTCGTCGCGCCCTCGCCGTCGGCGGCAATCCTGCGGCAGAGCCACACGGTTATAGTGTTGAGGGCTTTCATAAATTCATTGAAGTCATCGCCCTCTTTGCTGATCTCTTTGTTCCCGGCGAGCCCGTTTGCGAGCACTGTCACCATGTCGTTCGTCGAAGTGTCGCCGTCGATGCTTATCATATTGAAAGTCTCCGCGATGTCCGAAGACAGAGCTTTCTGGAGCATCTCACTGCTTATCGCGCAGTCGGTGGTTATGAAAACGAGCATCGTCGCCATGTTGGGATGAATCATGCCCGAGCCCTTGGCGATACCGCCCATTTTGCATTCAACTCCGCCTATTTCGAAGCTGACGGCAATCTCCTTCGGAATCGTGTCGGTCGTCATTATCGCCTCTGCCGCCTGATCTGAGTGGTCGCCGAGTCCTGCTTTCAGAGCGGGTATGCCGGAGGCTATCGGGGTGATGTTCAGCGGCTGACCGATAACGCCTGTCGAAGCGACGACGATGTCGGCGGGCTTTATTCCGAGCACGGACGCGAGCAGGTCGCTCGTGCGCTCGGCTATCTCAACGCCGTTCGCGTTGCAGGTGTTCGCGTTTCCGCTGTTGCATATGACCGCCTGCGCCTTGCCGTCTGCGATATGATTTTTCGTGACGATCAGCGGCGCGCCCTTGACAAGATTAGTTGTATAGACAGCCGCCGCGTTGGCGACTTTTTCGCTGTATATGAGCGCGAGATCGCGCTTCGTCCTGTTTTTGCGTATGCCGCAGTGAACGCCGGAAGCCTTGAATCCCTTTGCGGCGCAGACGCCGCCCGATATTATTTTCATTTTCTTTTACCTCCTCAGATATCAAGTCCGAAAGCCTTGTCCTTGCCCATGACAAGGTTCAGGTTTTCGAGCGCGGCGCCCGATGCGCCTTTGCCGAGATTGTCGTATACGGCGGTCAGCAGTATTCGCTCATCGTTGCCGTAGACCGATATTTTCATGCCGTCCGTGCCCGAGAGCGCGCCCGCGCACAGAAATCCGCCGTTGTCCGATTTGTCGCAGAATGTCACGACGGGACCCTGATATTTCGCTCTGTAGATGTCGGCGATTTCGCTTGAAGAACAGCTTATCTGCTCCGCGAACAGCGGCACGGTGACCTGCATTCCGCTGTAAAAATCATCGACCACGGGGCAGAATATCGGGGCGTTTTCAATGCCCGTTATGCCTTTCATCTCTTTTAAGTGCTTGTGCTGCTGAGTCAGCCCGTACTGTCTGGGTGCGAAGAGCAGGGGAGATTTATCCTCGCTCTCGTATTCGGCAATCATCTTCTTGCCGCCGCCGCTGTAGCCGGTCAGAGAATAGCAGCTGAGCAGTGCATCATTTCCGAGCACGCCCGCTTCAACAAGCGGATAAACAAGCGCGATAAACCCGCCGGCGTGGCATCCGGGGACGGCGATGCGTTTGGAGTTCTTTATCTTATCTTCAAATTCTGCTGACAGCTCCGGGAAGCCGTAAGCCCAGCCCTCGCTCGTGCGGTGCGCCGTCGAGGTATCTATAATAACGGTGTCCGGATTTTCAACCAGTTCGACCGCCTCAACTGCGGCGGCGTCCGGCAGGCAAAGAAAAGCGACCTGTGCGCTGTTCAGCGCCTGCTTGCGGCTCTCGGTATCTTTTCTCTGCTCCTCGCTGAGCGTTGTCAGCTCAACGTCGCTTCGTTTCATCAGTCTGTCTTTTATTCTCAGCCCGGTCGTGCCGGCGCTGCCGTCGATAAATATTTTCATGATGTCTCCCGCTTAATGCGCTTTCGGCGAACACGGCGTTTATAAAAACGATCCGATATTCGCCGACGGTGCAAAATTATTCAACTATTTGACTAATAATATACTACTATATGCATAAATATTCAAGTGTTTCAGCAAAATAAATTCAATTTTGTCAATCTGTACCATACCTTCGTCCGTTGGCAAACAGCTTTGTAAAAATTGACAAGAGAATAGGAGAGAGGGTGAATAAATGTATATCGGTTGTTCAGATACAATTAAAAACAGGATATCTCCTTGTCGGAGATATCCTGTTTAATTTTATTTCGCGAGGAATCTTGAAAGAAACTCCTGCGTCTTGGGATCCTGCGGATTCTCGAAGATGTCCTTCGGGCTGCCCTGCTCGCAGATGAGTCCGTCCGCCATGAATACGACATTCGTTGAAACGTCGCGCGCAAACGCCATTTCGTGGGTGACAACTATCATCGTCAGGCCCTCTTTGGTGAGGTTGCGCATGACTTCAAGCACTTCGCCGACCATCTGGGGGTCGAGTGCGCTCGTCGGCTCGTCGAACAGCAGAACTTCGGGCTCCATCGCAAGCGCGCGGGCTATTGCGACGCGCTGCTTCTGACCGCCGGAGAGCTGGGAGGGCTTGGCGTTGATGTAGGGCGCCATGCCGACCTTTTCAAGATAATGCAGTGCGGAAGCCTTGGCTTCGGCTCTGGACTTCTTGAGAACCTTCGTCTGACCGATCATGCAGTTCTTGAGAGCAGTCATGTTGTTGAAAAGATTGAACGACTGGAACACCATGCCGACGTGCGAACGGTATGCGCTCGCGCCGCCTTTTATATTGTCGATGTTCGTGCCGTGATAGAGTATCTCGCCGGAGGTCGGAGTCTCAAGGAGGTTTATGCAGCGGAGCAAAGTTGATTTGCCCGAGCCGGACGCGCCGATGATGCTCGTGACATCGCCGGGATTGACCGAAAAGTCAATGTCGCGCAGAACTTCGTGGCTGCCGAAGGTCTTTGAAAGATGATTTATCTGTAAAATAGGCTCTGACATTATCTTCCCTCCTTCTTCTTGGCCTTTTTGACAAATGTGTACATTCCGCTGGTGTGGGCGAGAGTGTCGGTGGTCGAGAGATCGAAGTTCTCCGGACCGTCAAGCTTCTTCTCCCACAGTCTGAGGATAAGCGAGCAGATGACCGTCATTATCAGGTAGATAGTCAGCGTTATAACTGCCGACGGGAAGTAGACATACTTTGCGCCGACGATAGCCTTGTGAGCCGCGAAGAGCTCGGCGTAGCCGATAACGAACATGACGGAAGTATCCTTGATGTTGATTATGAGGTTGTTGCCTATCTGCGGGATGATATTGCGTATGGTCTGCGGAAGAATGACATAGAGCATGGTCTTGAAGTGGTTCATGCCTATGGACATTGCGCCCTCCGTTTGACCGACGTCTATCGACATTATACCGCCGCGGACGGTCTCTGCCATATATGCTCCGGTGTTGATGGAGACAACGAGATATGCCGCGAAAGTCGGTTCAAGGTTTATCGCACCGTTCGAGAAGTAGGGCAGGGCGTAGAAGATGAATATCGCCTGGATTATCATCGGCGTGCCTCTGAAAACTTCGACGTAGATACGCACTATAGCCTTGACTATGCCGAGGATGACCCGCTTTACGATATTGTCTTTTTTGCCGCACGGAATAGTCTGAATTATTCCGCAGACAAGGCCGATGAGGCAGCCTATGATTGTCGCTATAACAGCGAGCTCTATTGTCTTGAGCGCACCGGTCAGATACTGCATTGAGCTATCGCTCCAGCACTGGACTATGTCGCTCCACAGCTCGGCAAGCTTGTTCATATCTTGTTATCTCCGTTCTGATTATTGTTGATTACTTTGAAAGGGGCTGAATCTTGGTAGCCTCGTTCATTATCTTGTTGAAGTCGTCTGCGGTCATGCCTGCAAGGGCGGAGTTGATCTTGTCCTTGAGCTCGGTGTTGCCCTTCTTGACAGAGATGCCGATGTTGATGTCGCCCTCGTCAACCTTGAAAGCATTTTCGGGGAGGTCGAGGATCTTCAGATCGCTGTAAGCGATGAGCGCGCCCTGAGCGGTGGGCATATCGGTGCAGATGAAGTCGACAGCGCCGGTCTCAAGAGCCATGAGCATCGAGGGAGCGGTCTCCTGTGCGGTCTGGATAAGAGCACCATTTATCTGCGGAAGGCAGGTCGTATACCAAATGGTTCCGAGCTGGGAGGTGCACTTTGCACCTGCGAGGTCAGCAAGGGAGGTAGCGTTTGCATACTTGCTGTTCTGCTTTGTCATGCAGACGATGCTCGCATAGAGGTAGGGACCTGCGAAATCGACCTGCTGCATACGCTCTTCGGTCATCGACTGACCTGCGATAACGGCGTCAACCTTGCCGGTCTGGACTGCAGGAACAAGTGAATCCCAGTCGAGGCGGACAACTTCAAGCTTCCAGCCGTTTGCTTCGCATATCTTCTTAGCCATCATGATATCGTATCCGTTGGCGTAGTCGCTGGAATCCTTTATCGGGACAGCGCCGTTGGAATCATCGCTCTGAGTCCAGTTGTAGGGAGCGTATGCGCACTCCATAGCAACGGTCAGAACGCCGTCTTCAACGCCGGTCTTGGCACTTTCGGTTTTCGTGCCGCAGCCTGCAAATAATACTGCGCACATGGCAATAGCCAGAATGGCGGCCACAATTCTCTTCGTTCTGTTCATTAGTACCATCTCCTGGAAAAAATTAAATAAGCCTGCGACCCGAAGAGGTATCACAGGCTTTGTATATGCTGCTATATGTGCAGAAAAACCGATGATAGCGCTCCACATAAGTCATGTGACAGTCCGTCGCCTGTTCGGCGAGGGCCCAGCATTACCGCGGCGGCAACCGCGATAGAACTTCGGCGAACTTGCCTTTCCCCAGCTGCCGCTTGCCGGCGTTGCTGCTGGATACTCTTCTTGTTCGCATCCTCTATCAAGTGCTGTCTTAAATTGTCTGTATTATAGCATTGCATTTTCGGCGTGTCAACAGTTTGTGAATTATTTTGGCAAAAACGGCGGATTCAACAGCCTTTTGCCCGCGAACATCTTATTTATTGGTGATTCTGCAAGCTGTTTTGGCAAAATGCAAGGGCAGGGAACGGTTTTCACCGCTCCCTGCCGTAAAGAATCAGGCTTATTTTTTCAGATCGGAGTAGGTCTCTTTCTGCACGACGTCGTGCGCGCCGCCCTCAACAATGCTCGTTGCGGAGACAAGGGTCAGCTTCGCTTTCTGCTGCAGCTCGGGGATGGTGAGCGCGCCGCAGTTGCACATAGTGGACTTTACCTTGCTCAGCGAGAGCGTGACATTGTCCTTGAGGCTGCCGGCGTAGGGGACATAGGAGTCAACGCCCTCCTCGAACGACAGCTTCTTGTCGCCGCCGAGGTCGTAGCGCTGCCAGTTCCTTGCGCGGTTGGAGCCCTCGCCCCAGTACTCTTTGTAGTAAGTGCCCTTGAGTGAAATCTTGTTTGTCGGGCTCTCGTCAAAGCGCGCGAAGTAGCGGCCAAGCATAAGGAAGTCCGCGCCCATTGCAAGCGCGAGGGTCATGTGGTGGTCGTAGACGATGCCGCCGTCGGAGCAGACGGGGATATATACGCCCGTTCTCTCGAAATATTCGTCTCTTGCCTTGCAGACATCGATAAGAGCCGACGCCTGACCTCTGCCGATACCCTTTGTTTCGCGGGTGATGCATATGGAGCCGCCGCCGATGCCGACCTTTATGAAGTCCGCACCCGCCTCGGCGAGGAAGAGGAAGCCCTCTCTGTCAACTACGTTGCCCGCGCCGACCTTGACGCTGTCGCCGTAGTGCTCTCTGACCCATGCGAGGGTGCGGGACTGCCACTCCGAGAAGCCCTCGGAGGAGTCGATGCAGAGCACGTCTGCGCCCGCCTCGACAAGTGCGGGAATACGCTCGGCGTAGTCTCTTGTGTTTATACCTGCGCCGACGACATAGCGCTTGTCGGCGTCGAGAAGCTCGTTCGGGTTGTCCTTATGGGCGTCGTAGTCCTTGCGGAAAACAAAATATCTGAGCTTGCCCTCGGAATCGACTATAGGCAGGGAGTTGAGCTTGTTGTCCCAGATTATATCGTTTGCTTCCTTGAGAGTGGTGCTGTCGGGGGCGGTGACGAGCTTTTCACGGGGAGTCATGAAGGACGAAACCTTTTCGTCTCCGGTCATGCGGCTGACGCGGTAGTCTCTGCTCGTGACTATGCCAACGAGTTTACCGTTAGCCGAGCCGTCCTCGGTCACGGCTATAGTGGAATGGCCGTTTCTCTCCTTGAGCGCGATAACGTCGTTGAGAGTCGCGTCGGGAGTGATGTTCGAGTCGCTGATGACGAAGCCCGCCTTGAAATTCTTCGCTCTTGCGACCATTGTCGCCTCGTCCTCGATGCTCTGAGAGCCGAAGATGAACGATACGCCACCTTCTTTTGCGAGCGCCACGGCGAGTTTCTCGCCGGAGACGGACTGCATAATGGCGGAAGTCAGCGGGATGTTGAGCGAAATCGCGGGCTCCTCACCCTTTTTGTACTTGACAAGGGGCGTCTTGAGCGACACATTCGCGGGCACGCACTCGCTCGACGAATAGCCGGGGACGAGCAGATACTCATTAAAGGTATGCGATACTTCGTTGAAATAATAAGCCATTTTATTACCTCCGATATTTATAGAAACTCCGCTCGGCAGAGCTTTTTCTCCGAGCGGAATTATTATCTCAGAACAGACCTGTTATTCTGCCGCTTTCGTCAACGTCGATTTTTTCTGCGGCGGGAACCTTCGGCAGTCCGGGCATGGTTAGAATGTCGCCGGTCAGAACAACAATGAATCCCGCGCCCGCAGAGACCTTGACATTTTTCACCGTCACAGTAAAGTGCTCGGGCGCGCCGAGCTTTGTCGGGTCATCCGAAAAGCTGTACTGGGTCTTTGCTATGCATACGGGGCATTTGCTAAAACCGAGAGCTTCAAGCTGGGCTATCTGCTTTTTGGCATTGGGCATGACGGTTATTCCGTCGCCGCCGTAGACTTTTCTGACAACGGCTTCGATCTTCTCCTCGATCGAAAGCTCATCTTCGTAGGCGAAAGTGAAATCGCCCTTTTCCTCTTCGCACAGGCGGACTACTTCGCGCGCGAGCGCTTCGCCGCCCTTGCCGCCTTCAGCCCACACGGTGGAGAGCACGGTGTTGACCCCGAGCTCGCGGCATTTTGCGATGATGAAATCTATCTCGGCGTCGGTGTCGGTCGGGAATCTGTTGACCGCAACGACGCAGGGGAGTTTATAGACATTTTTGATGTTGGAAACATGGCGCAGGAGGTTCGGTATACCTCTTTCGAGCGCGCCGATATCTTCAACCGCAAGCTCCTTTTTGTCGAGCCCGCCGTGCATCTTGAGCGCGCGGACAGTGGCAACAACGACCACCGCGTCGGGCGCAAGTCCCGCCATGCGGCACTTTATATCGAGAAACTTTTCGGCACCGAGATCTGCGCCGAATCCCGCTTCGGTGACGGTGTAGTCGCCCATCTTGAGCGCCATCTTAGTCGCCATGACGGAGTTGCAGCCGTGCGCTATGTTCGCGAACGGTCCGCCGTGGACGAATGCGGGCGTGCCCTCAAGGGTCTGGACAAGGTTGGGCTTCAAAGCGTCCTTCAAAAGCGCGGTCATCGCACCGGCCGCCTTGAGTTCGCCGCAGGTCACGGGCTTGTCGTCGTAGGTGTAGCCGACGATCATGCGCGAGAGCCTCGCTTTGAGGTCGGTTATCGAGCTTGAAAGGCAGAGCACAGCCATTATCTCGCTCGCGACGGTTATGTCAAATCCGTCCTCGCGGGGCATACCGTTCGCCTTGCCGCCCATGCCGTCGACGATAAATCGAAGCTGGCGGTCGTTCATGTCAACGCAGCGTTTCCATGTTATCTTGCGGACATCTATGCCCAGGGCGTTGCCCTGCTGAATGTGATTGTCGAGCATCGCGGCAAGCAGGTTGTTCGCCGCGCCTATCGCGTGGAAGTCGCCGGTGAAGTGGAGGTTGATGTCCTCCATGGGAACCACCTGCGCATATCCGCCGCCGGCGGCTCCGCCCTTGACTCCGAAAACCGGGCCGAGGCTCGGCTCGCGCAGGGCGACCGTGACATCCTTGCCTATCCGGCGCAGTCCGTCTGCGAGGCCTATCGTCGTCGTGGTCTTACCCTCGCCCGCGGGGGTCGGGGTTATGGCGGTGACAAGAATCAGCTTTCCGTTTTCCCGCTTCGTCTCCGAGAGTAGGGACAGGTCTATCTTCGCCTTGTAGTTTCCGTATTGCTCGATGTACTTTTCGTCAACATGGGCGCGCTTTGCGATAACGCCGATGTGCTCGGGTTTGCAGCGCTGCGCAATTTCAATGTCGGATAAATAGGCCATGCTCCAGTCTCCTTATCATCACTTAAAATATTTAACAGCTGCTTCAAACATACGAATATTATAATCTCCCGGGACATTTTTGTAAAGACCTTTTCCGATTCTTTCGCTGTGTCCCATTTTTCCGAAGACTCTGCCGTCGGGCGATGTGATGCCCTCGATAGCGCAGACGGAATCGTTGGGGTTGAAGTGTATATCATTTGAAGCGTTGCCGTCAAGATCAACATACTGCGTGGCTATCTGTCCGTTCGCGGCGAGCTTGGCTATGAGCTCATCGCTTGCGAGGAAACGGCCTTCGCCGTGCGAGATCGGCACGGAATATATGTCACCGACCTGAGTCAGCGCGAGCCATGGCGATTTGTTCGAAGAAATGCGGGTGCGCACTATTCTCGACTGGTGGCGCGCGATGGTGTTGAAGGTGAGCGTCGGGCAATTTTCATCCGTGTCGATTATCTTGCCGTAGGGGACGAGTCCGAGCTTTATCAGCGCCTGGAAGCCGTTGCAGATTCCGCACATGAGACCGTCCCTGTTTTCAAGCAGGTTGGTGACGCCCTCTTTTATTGCGGCATTTCTGAAGAATGCCGTGATAAACTTTCCGCTGCCGTCCGGCTCGTCGCCGCCGGAGAAGCCGCCGGGGATAAATATCATCTGCGAGGAGCGAAGCTCGTCCGCGAATTTTTCGACGCTGCGGCTGATGCCGTCCGCGCTGAGGTTGTTTATAACAATTATCTCCGGCTCTGCGCCCGCGTCGCGGACTGCCTTTGCGCTGTCGTATTCGCAGTTCGTGCCGGGGAAAGCCGGGATGAGCACGCGCGGCTTTGCAACTTTTATCGCGGGAGCTTTGCGCTCAACAGTTTCATATGAGAAGTTCTCAGCACCCTTGCCTGCGTTTTTGATATTGCAGCTGTAGACGCTTTCGAGCTTGTTCTCATATATTCCGAGAAGCTTCGAAAGAGCGATGCTCTCGCCGTTAAGGCTGATGCAGCCGCTGTCGTTCGTGTGACCGAGAAGCGTGCCAGTTTCTTCTGCGCCGTTTGCGAGCTCGAGAATGAAGCCCGCGTAGCTGAGTCCGAATATCTTTTCGGGCGTGATATCTTTGCTGTATTCAAAGCCGATGCCGTTGCCGAACGCCATCTTCATGACCGCCTCCGCTATGCCGCCCATGCCGGGAGTGTAGCAGGCAACCGCCTTGCCCGAACGAAGAAGCCCGGTAACTCGGGAGAACACATCTATTAGCGAGTCGGTCTTCGGCAGACCGTTTTCGTCTTTCTCCGGCGCGATGAAAACAACCTTGTGACCCGCCGATTTGAACTCTGGCGAGACTATTGAAGAGGTCTTTTCCGTTGTCACGGCGAACGAGACGAGGGTCGGCGGGACATCGAGATTTTCAAACGAGCCGCTCATCGAGTCCTTGCCGCCTATGGAGCCGATACCGAGCTCCATCTGCGCCTTGAACGCACCGAGAAGTGCCGCCAAAGGCTGACCCCAGCGCTTGCCGTCCCTGCCGGGACGCTCGAAATATTCCTGGAATGTGAGATAAACATCCTTGAACTCTGCGCCCGAGGCGATGAGCTTGCAGACCGATTCGATAACCGCAAGATATGCGCCGTGATAAGGGCTCTGCTCGGTTATAAACGGATTGTATCCGAACGCCATGAGCGAGCAGTCGTCGGTGTGCTTCTTCTCGACGGATATTTTCTGCACCATCGCCTGAATGGGCGTCAGCTGATTCTTGCCGCCGAACGGCATAAGTACCGTGCCCGCGCCTATCGTCGAATCGAAACGCTCGGAAAGTCCGCGCTTCGAGCAGATGTTGAGGTCGGATGCAAGCGCCGAGTAGTTCTCCGCAAACGAGCCGGAGATTTCCTTCTCTTTGAGTGCAGGAGCCTCGGGGGTGATGTCTATATGCTTGTCCGCGCCGTTGGAATTCAAAAATTCGCGGCTGATATCAACAATTTTCTTGCCGTTCCAGTTCATGACGAGCCTCGGGTCAGCCTGAACCTTTGCCACGGGCACTGCCTGGAGATTTTCTTTATTCGCCAGCGCGAGGAAAGCGTCAACATTGTGCGGCTCAACAACAACCGCCATGCGCTCCTGGCTCTCGCTTATTGCAAGCTCTGTGCCGTCGAGACCCTCGTATTTTTTCGGCACTGCGTTGAGGTCTATCTCAAGTCCGTCCGCAAGCTCGCCTATAGCAACCGATACGCCGCCCGCGCCGAAGTCGTTGCAGCGCTTTATCATCAGACAGGCTTCTTTGTTTCTGAAAAGTCTCTGAAGCTTTCTCTCCTCGGGGGCGTTGCCCTTCTGAACCTCCGCGCCGCAGCTCTCGAGCGATTCGACCGTGTGTGATTTTGAAGAACCTGTCGCTCCGCCGCAGCCGTCGCGTCCGGTCGAGCCGCCGAGCAGGATAACAATATCTCCGGGAGCGGGAACTTCGCGGCGCACATTCTCTGCGGGAGTCGCCGCGATGACCGCGCCTATCTCCATTCTCTTCGCCGCATAGCCGGGGTGATATATCTCGTCGACTATACCAGTCGCGAGACCTATCTGGTTGCCGTATGACGAATAGCCCGCCGCCGCAGTCGTGACTATTTTCCTCTGCGGGAGCTTGCCCTTTATCGTCTCGTCAATGGGCTTGAGCGGGTCTGCCGCGCCGGTGACGCGCATAGCGCCGTAGACATACGAGCGCCCCGAGAGCGGGTCGCGGATAGCGCCGCCGATGCAGGTCGCCGCGCCGCCGAAGGGCTCTATCTCCGTCGGGTGGTTGTGCGTCTCGTTTTTGAAGAGCAGAAGCCACGGCTCGGTTACGCCGTCGACCTCGACATCGATTTTCACCGTGCAGGCGTTTATCTCCTCGGACTCGTCGAGACGGTCGAGCTTGCCGTGCTTCTTGAGATATTTGACCGCTATAGTCGCAAGATCCATCAGGCATATCGACTTTGTGCGGCCTAATTCTTTTCTGACCGCAAGATATTCGTCGTAGGCCTTTTGCAGCAGCTCGTCCTCGAACTTCACGCTGTCTATGACAGTAAGGAAAGTAGTGTGGCGGCAGTGATCTGACCAGTAGGTGTCGATCATGCGAATCTCGGTTATCGTCGGGTCGCGGTGCTCGGATTTGAAATAATCCTGACAGAACGCAATATCGTCCGCGTCCATGGCGAGACCGTATTTTTTGACGAAGTCCTCAAGCCCAGCCCTGTCAAGCTCGATGAATCCGTCGAGAGTTCTGACTTCGGTCGGGATATCGTATTTCACGGCGAGCGTCTCGGGCTTTTCGAGGCTTGCCTCGCGTGCCTCAACGGGGTTGATGACATATTTCTTTATCTTTTGAGCGTCGGCGTCGGTTATGTCGCCGATGAGGATGTATATTTTCGCCGTGCGTATCAGCGGGCGCTCGCCCTGCGAGATTATCTGGATGCACTGAGCCGCAGAGTCGGCGCGCTGATCGAACTGACCGGGCAGGAATTCGACCGCGAAGCATCTGCCGTTTATCTCGATGCTGTCCGACACAATGTCGAGCTGGGGCTCGGAGAACACGGTGCGCTTTGCGTAGTCAAAAAGTTCGGGCGTGATATTTTCCGCATCGTAGCGGTTGATAACGCGCACATCTTTAAGATTTTTTATCCCGAGCAGGTCGTTCGCTTCGCTGAGCAGGGCTTTAGCCTCCTGCGCGAGCTCCTTTTTCTTTTCGACGAATACTCTGTATACCATTTATTTTTCCTCCCTTGCGGCGAGCGCTTTCGCGCCGATGTCGTGCCTGTAGAAGGCGTTTTCAAAATGAATTTTTTCTGCCTTTTCGTATGCCGAGGCTATTGCCTCCCGAAGCGTATCTTCGACCGCCGTAACTCCGAGAACTCTGCCGCCGCTTGTCACGAGCTTGCCGTTTTTCTCGGCGGCGCCCGCGACATATACGCTGTCCTTTATCTCATCGGGGATATCGATTTCATAGCCCTTTTCGTATGCGACCGGATAGCCCTTTGAGGCCATGACCACGCAGCAGGCGTTTTTATCCGAAAACTCAACGGGTGTCTCGGCGAGCGTGCCGTCTGTTGTGGCTCTCATAACGGTGAGCAGATCGCTCTTTAGCAGCGGGAGCACGACCTGAGTCTCCGGGTCGCCGAAGCGGCAGTTATATTCAATGACTTTAGAACCGTTTTCGGTCAGCATGAGTCCGAAATAAAGACAGCCTTTGAAAGTTCTGCCCTCCGCGTTCATCGCGTTTACCGTCGGCAGGAATATCTCTTTCATGCATCTGTCGGCGATCTCTTTCGTGTAATACGGATTCGGCGCAACGGTGCCCATGCCGCCGGTGTTGAGACCTTCGTCGTTGTCGAGTGCGCGTTTGTGATCCATCGACGATATCATGGGGACTACGGTCTTGCCGTCCGTGAACGAGAGCACCGAGACCTCGGGACCCGTCAGAAATTCTTCGATAACGATGCTGTCGCCGCTCTTGCCGAACTTCTTGTCCCGCATGATTTCAACGACTGCTTCTTTCGCCTCGTCGCGCGTTGCGGCGATTATAACGCCCTTGCCGAGCGCGAGACCGTCCGCCTTTATAACGGTCGGAATGGGTGCTGAATCGAGATAGGCGAGCGCGTCCTCCGCGCTATCAAAAACTTCGTACTGTGCGGTGGGTATGCCGTATTTTTTCATCAGGTTCTTTGAAAAAACCTTGCTGCCCTCGATTATCGCGGCGTTTTTGCGCGGGCCGAAGCAGGGAATGCCGAGGCTCTCGAGCCTGTCGACGCAGCCGAGCACGAGCGGATCGTCCGGAGTGACAACGGCGTAATCTATCTGATTGTTCTTTGCAAATTCCGCGATGCCGTCAAGGTCGGTGGCGCCTATGTTGACGCACTCTGCGTCTGCGGCGATGCCGCCGTTTCCGGGCAGGGCGTATATTTTTTTAACTTCGCTGTTCTCTCGGAGCTTTTTTATAACGGCGTGCTCTCTTCCGCCGGAACCTACTACAAGAATGTTCATTTTCAGTCCTCCGTCAATGGTGGAACAGGCGCATACCGGTGAACGCCATGACCATGCCGTATTTGTCGCAGCACTCTATCACAAGGTCGTCGCGGATGGAGCCGCCGGGCTCTGCGATATATTTTACTCCGCTGCGCTTTGCTCTTTCGATGTTGTCGCTGAACGGGAAGAACGCGTCCGAGCCGAGCGATACGCCGTCAATTGAAGCGAGATATTCTTTTATCTCCTCGTCGGTCAGCGGCTCGGGGCGGGAGGTGAAATATTTCTGCCAGTTGCCCTCGGCGCAGACATCCTCTTCGTTTTTGTTGATGTAGCCGTCAATGACATTGTCCCTGTCGGGGCGGCCTATCGAATCCTTAAACGGGAGGTTCAGGACTTTTTCGTGCTGGCGCAGGAACCAGGTGTCTGCCTTTGTGCCTGCGAGGCGGGTGCAGTGTATTCTCGACTGCTGACCCGCGCCGACGCCGATAGCCTGCCCGTCAACCGCGTAGCAGACAGAGTTTGACTGCGTGTATTTAAGTGTGATGAGCGAGATTATGAGGTCGCGCGCCGCGCTGTCGGGGAGATTTTTGTTTTCGGTGACAATATTTGTGAGCAGCTCTCTGTTTATCTTGAAATTGTTTCTGCCCTGTTCAAAGGTTATGCCGTAGACCTGTTTGCGCTCTATTTCTTCGGGAACATAATCCGGGTCGATTTTCACTATATTGTAGTTGCCCTTGCGCTTGGATTTGAGGATTTCAAGCGCCTCTGGCTCATATCCGGGGGCGATGATGCCGTCGGAGACCTCGCGCTTTATCATCTTCGCGGTAGTCACATCGCAGACATCGGAGAGGGCGACCCAATCGCCGAACGAACACATTCTGTCCGTGCCGCGTGCGCGAGCATAGGCGCAGGCGAGCGGGGAGTCGTCAAGCCCCTCAATGTCATCGACGAAGCAGGCTTTTTTGAGCTTGTCGGAGAGTGGAATGCCGACCGCCGCCGAGGTGGGGCTGACATGCTTAAAAGAAGTGACCGCCGGGAGACCGAGGGCTTCTTTGAGCTCCTTGACGAGCTGCCAGGAGTTGAAAGCGTCGAGAAAGTTTATGTATCCGGGTCTGCCGCAGAGGATCTCTATGGGCAGTTCGCCGCCGTCCGCCATATAGATGCGCGAGGGCTTCTGGTTGGGGTTGCAGCCGTATTTGAGCTCGAATTCTTTCATTTTTATTCTCCTTTTCAAGCGTTCTTGTTTATGAGTCTGCTGTCTTCCGCACCGGTCACGAGATCGGTGTATCTGACATAGAGCGAGATTTTGTTGTCTGCATCGAGAGCGTTCCAAAGTGACTGCGTGAACTCGTCGATATCGTTCGGGATAGCCACTCTCTCCGGCTCGCCCTGAAAAGTGGGAATGGGGTTGCCGTCGCAGACATAGGTGTGGATGAAATGACCGAGACCTGCGAGCGGGGAATAAGAGAATGTGTATCTGCTGCACGCACTGCCTGCGGCGTCCGCGCTCTTGAGAATACTCATCTCATATGTGAAATCTTTGTTTTCAAATGTCAGCATGCCGCTGATTCTGGGGGTGAAGTTCGGCGCGTCCGGCTCAAACTCGCGGGTCTCAAGAGCACTCTTGAACGAACCGCCTGATTTCAGCGCGTCGTTTATTGTATCCGTCTGATCGCCGTTTGTGACGATTATCTTGTTTTCGTAATTTCTGACTGCGGCGTAAATAATGAGACTCGGATCCTCTACTTTTGAAGCGTCGAACGGCTCGGTATAGAGCACTCCGTCGCGCTCGGTGAATATGCGGTTGCGGCTGTTTGCCGAGCGACCCATGATGAAATATGCGGTGCACGCCTTTTTGCCGTCGGTGCTCTTGCCGATGACGATGCCTCTGCCTACGTAGGAATTGCCCTCAATGAGCTTTGCTATGTCGTTGACTGCGTAAATATCCATTATTTTTCCTCCGCTTTTTTACGGACTATCTCGTCCGATATTTTTTCGGCTGCCGCCGGGAGTATCTTCCATTCGGCGAGCCGCATGACTCTTTTCTGGAGCGTTTCGGGCGTGTCGCCGTCCCTGACTTTGACCGCCTTCTGCATGATTATTTCGCCGCCGTCGGGTATCTCGTTGACGAAATGAACCGTTGCGCCCGTCACTTTGACTCCTTTTTTCAGCGCCGCTTCGTGGACTCGCAGCCCGTAGAAGCCCTCGCCGCAGAACGACGGGATGAGCGATGGGTGGACGTTTATTATCCTGCGCTCGTATCTGCGCGTGAAGTCCGCGCTCAGTATGCTCATGTAGCCCGCGAGGACTATCAGGTCTATATTATTTTCTTCAAGTATTTCAATTATTTTTTCTTCGACGGCCGCCTGACTGCCGAATTCTTTCTTGCTGACCGTGACGCTCTTGATTCCCGCTTTCGCCGCGCGTTCGAGCGCGTAGGCGTTCGGGTTGCTCGAAACGACCAGCTTTATCTCGCCGTGCTCGATTATTCCGCTTTTCTGCGCGTCGATAAGAGCCTGGAGATTCGTTCCGCCGCCGGAGACAAAAACGGCGATTTCAGCTTTGTTTGCTTTCATTTTTCTCCCCTCCGATAAGAGTCAGTGCCGGCAGCAGCATTCCGCCGAGCGAGTTGCCGATAACAACAGCGAGCATGAACAGCGCGGCACTCAACGAGAAGATGCCCGATGCGCCGAAATAGAACATATCGGCTATCGAATGTTCAAATCCGCTTAGAATAAACACCGGCACGCAGAAGAGAATGCCCAAAACGGTGTTCTTCTCTTTGTATGTGCTTACAGCGAGATACATCAGTATTCCGCAGAAAAACGCGCGGACAAGAGTCTGCCAAAAGGCTTGAGTGAGCTTGGCGGAGCAAATTGCAGTTGCCGTCTCGCCGAGCTGCGGCATAGAAACCCGCACGAGCATGCCGAGAAGAAATGTCGTTATAAGATTGCCGATGAGTATAACCGCAAGAGCGGCAAAATCACTCTTTTTGTGGCTCTCAATTATATATCCGACCCTGCCGGTGTAGAGCGCGTAGCCCTTGAGGCAGATGCAGAGCAGAGCCACCGAAAACAGCACCGCGCCGACATATCTGTTCTCACACGCGAGAAATACACAGCCGCCGATGGAAATCAACACACCTGCGCAGACGGAACTCAGAAAGTTTTTCAGCATATCTCGATTTTCTCCGCAGACGAGACTATTTCGCCTATGATATAGGGCTTTTCGCCCGAGGCTCTGAGAATACCGAGCGCCTCGTCGGCGTCGTCCTTTGAAACGACTATGCTCATGCCGACACCCATGTTGAATGTGTTGAACATATCGCGCTCGCAGATATCTCCCGCCTTTGCGATGAGATCAAATATCGGCAGAACTTTTACCGCCGAGCGGTCTATCTTCGCGCCGAGCGAGTCGGGGATGCTTCTCGGGATGTTTTCGTAGAAGCCGCCGCCCGTGATGTGGGATATGCCCTTGATTTTTATCTTTTCGAGCAGGGCGAGAACGGGCTTTACATATATCTTTGTCGGCGTGAGCAGAGTCTCGCCGATGCTCTTGCCGCCGAGCTCGTCAACGGGGATGGTGAGATTGCGGTTTTCAACATCAAAAACTTTTCTCACGAGCGAGAAGCCGTTTGAATGAACGCCGCTCGAGGGGAGCGCGATTATAACATCGCCGGGGGTCATTGTTTTATTGTCAATAATTCTGTCCTTGTCGACAACGCCCGTGCAGTAGCCCGCGAGGTCGTATTCGTCTATCGGATAAAATCCGGGCATCTCCGCGGTCTCGCCGCCGATGAGCGCCGCGCCCGACTGAACGCAGCCCTCGCAGACGCCGCTGACAATGTCCGCTATCCTCTCGGGATAGTTCTTGCCGCAGGCTATGTAATCGAGGAAGAACAGGGGCTTTGCGCCGCAGCAGATTATATCGTTGACGCACATAGCCACGCAGTCGATGCCGACGGTGTCGTGCTTGTCCATGAGAAAGGCGATCTTGAGTTTCGTGCCGACTCCGTCGGTGCCGCTGACGAGCACGGGCTTTGATATGCCCGTCAGGTCGAGCTCGAACAGACCGCCGAAGCCGCCTACATCCGAGCATACGCCCGAGGTGAGCGTGCGCGCGATGTGCTTTTTCATAAGCTCCACTGCCTTGTATCCCGCGGTTATGTCAACGCCCGCGTCGGCGTATACATCGGACTTTGATATCTCGTTCATGTTTTAAACCTCCGAGTTGAGTTCTGCCGAAACGGCGGCGTCCTTTTCGAGGACGGCCTTTGCGTCGGCGGCGCGTTTATCTTCAAGCTTCTTTGCAAGCTCCGGCTCGCTCAGCGCGAGTATCTGAGCCGAAAGCAAAGCGGCATTGGCTCCTCCGTTTATCGCAACAGTCGCAACGGGTATGCCGGAGGGCATCTGTACTGTGGAAAGGAGGGCATCAATGCCGTCGAGGGTATTGGATTTGCAGGGAATGCCGATAACGGGCAGGGTGGTGTTCGCCGCAATGGCTCCGGCGAGATGCGCCGCCATGCCTGCTGCGGCTATAATGACCCCGAAGCCGTTTTCCTTTGCCGAGCGGGCAAAAGCCATAGCCTCGTCGGGCGTTCTGTGTGCCGAATAGACGTGCGCTTCAAACGGGATGCTGAGCGCGCGCAGGGTGTCTGTCGCTTTTCTGATGACGGGCAGGTCGCTGTCGCTGCCCATTACTATACCGACTTTCTTCATTTCATACCTCCTGAAAAAATCAAAAAGGGCACACTCCGAGAATGTATCTCAGGTGTGCCCAGACGGTCGGCTGAAAAAGAGTTTTTCTGTTCCCTTGCAGTGCTCTGCAATAATCCGTCAGTCGCAGAAAACTCATCTGTATTGTACCTAAAGTATACCAAATACAAGACCTTTCAGTCAAGGCGCATCGGAGAACTTTTTTACTTTCGCTCTTTGTCACAATAAATGCATCTGCACGCGCCGCCGTTTGCGTCAAAAGTCTTAAAAATGCCTCTGACATCCGGCTCGCATACGCTGATGCAGGCAGGGTTGTCACAATGATATTTGTCGTATATATACTGTGGCTCCTCCGCCTTTTCGGGCTGAACCTCGTTTGGTATGAGCCCGAGCAGCTTCATTATCAGCGCCATGCGCATGAACTTGCCGCACCGAGTCTGCTCAAAATACTTCGCGCGCGGGTCGGAGTCCACCTCGGGCGATATCTCGTTGACTCGCGGCAGGGGATGCAGCACGCACATGTCGCTCTTTGCAAGGCTCATCTTCTCCTTGTCGAGGACGTATATGCCGTTGAGACGCTGATACTCCGCATCGTCCGTGAAACGCTCGTGCTGGATGCGGGTCATATAGAGTATGTCGAGTTTCGGCATCGCCTCTTCAAGCGAGCGGCACTCCTCGTATCGAAGCCCGCTTCCCTCGAGATAGTCGTCAATAACGAACTGCGGCAGGCGCAGCTCCTCGGGGGAGATGAGCACGAACTTTACATTCTTGTATCTCGTCATCGCGGCTATGAGCGAGTGGACGGTTCTGCCGTATTTCAGGTCGCCGCAGAGTCCTATTGTAAGATTGTCAAACGTACCCTTTTCGTGGTGAATGGTCAGCAGGTCGGCGAGCGTCTGCGTGGGATGAAAATGCCCGCCGTCGCCGGCATTTATCAGCGGCACCGCCGTGTGCATGGATGCAACTACCGGCGCGCCCTCTTTCGGGTGGCGCATGGCGATTATATCCGCGTAGCCGTTGACTACCTCTATCGTGTCGGCAATCGTCTCGCCTTTGACGGCGGAGCTTGAGTCCGCGCCGGAGAAGCCTATCACCTGACCGCCAAGCGAGAGCATCGCGCTCTCGAAGCTGAGTCTTGTGCGCGTCGAGGGCTCAAAGAACAGCGTGGCGAGAATTTTGTGACGGCAGACCTCGTTGTATTTTTCTGGCTGCGCCATGATGTCATCGGCGACGGCTATCAGCTGGTCTATCTCCCCGACGGAGAGGTCGAGGATGTTTATTATGCTCCTCATTTTGCACCACCGATCCAGCTCTCGTCCGAGGGATTGTTGCGGAATGCTATAAGTCTGTTTACATCCTCGGGCTTTATATATCCCTCCTGAGCCGCGACTTCGGAGAGCACGTCGAGGTTAGTCAGACTCACATTCTTTACACCAGCCGCGGCGAGTCTCTCGAGCCCCTTTTTCATTCCGTAGGTGAAGATGCTGACTATTCCGAGCACCTCCGCACCCGCTTCGCGCAGAGCGTCGACGACTTCGATAACGCTGCCGCCCGTCGAGATAAGATCTTCGACCACAACGACTTTCTGACCCTTTTCGAGCTTGCCCTCGATGCGGTTCTGTCTGCCGTGATCCTTGTTGCCGGAGCGGACATAGCCCATCGGCAGCCCCATCAGATGCGCGGTTATCGCGGCGTGGGCGATGCCGGCGGTCGAAGTGCCCATGAGAACTTCAGCTTCCGGATAGTTTTCTTCGATGAGCTCCTTGAGCCCGGTTTCAACATCCGTGCGAACCTCGGGCGCCGTGAGCGTCAGGCGGTTGTCGCAGTAGACGGGGCTTTTTATTCCGCTCGCCCAGGTGAACGGCTTATCGGGGCTGAGAAACACAGCCTGTATTTTAAGAAGATCCTTTGCGATTTTTTTACTGATTTCAATCATTTTTCATTCTCCTCAGTCAACAAATTCTTTTATGCATCTCTCGTATGCCGCGACGGGGTCGGGCGCTGCGGTTATCGGTCTGCCGACGACGATGTAGTCGGAGCCGATTTTCTTCGCCTGCTCGGGCGTCATGACTCGCTTTTGGTCGCCTATGTCGCCGTCCGCAAAGCGAACGCCGGGCGTGACGGTCAAAAACTTTTCGCCGCATATGTCGTGGACTTTCTGCGCCTCGAGCGGGGAGCAGACAACGCCGTCAAGTCCTGCGTTCTTCGCGGTCTCGGCGTAGTGCATGACAACTTTGTCTATAGGCTCTTTTATCAGAAGATCGCGCTCCATCGCCTCCTGATCGGTGGAGGTCAGCTGGGTCACGGCGATCAGCAGGGGGCGCGTGCCGTCCGGGCGGGTCAGCCCTTCGAGAGCCGCCTCCATCATGCGCGAGGTGCCCGCGGCGTGGAGGTTGCACATATCGACGTCGAGCCTTGAGAGCACGGCCATGCTCTTTTTAACCGTGTTCGGGATATCGTGAAGCTTGAGGTCGAGGAAGATTTTGTGTCCGCGCGCCTTTATCTCGCGCACTATCTGCGGCCCCTCGGCGTAGAACAGCTCCATGCCTATCTTGACAAACGGCTTTCTTCCCTCAAATTTGTCGAGAAAGCTCAGCGCGGTTTCCTTGTCTGCAAAGTCGCAGGCGATTATTACGTCTTTACCCATTGTGTGCTCCTCCTATGATGTCCTTGAGTTCGTTTATATTATACTTGTCCGCAGCGGCGGGCAGGGATTCGACTGTTTTTTTGCATATGAACGGGTCAACGAGATTTGCGGCGCCGATTTCGACCGCCGTCGCCCCGGCGAGCATCATTTCTATAACATCCTCGGCGGACGATACGCCGCCCATGCCGACTACCGGGATATTGACCGCCGACGAGACCTGATATACCATTCTGAGCGCCACGGGGAATATCGCGCTGCCGGAGAAGCCGCCCATGGTGTTCGCTATCACGGGCTTCTTTGTTCTCAGGTCTATTCTCATGCCGAGCAGGGTGTTTATGAGGCTTATTCCGTCCGCGCCCGCATCCTCGCAGGCCTTCGCGATGCTCACTATATCGGTGACGTTGGGAGAGAGCTTTATGATAATCGGCTTTTTCGTGACCGCCTTGACGGCTTTTGTAACCTGCGCCGCCGCCTTCGGGTCTGTGCCGAAGCTCATTCCGCCGCCGTGAACGTTCGGACAGCTGACATTGACTTCGAGCCAGCCGACCTGCTCCTGACTGTCGAGTTTTTCGCAGGTGTAGGCGTATTCGTCAACGGAAAAGCCGCTGACGTTCGCCATCACTTTTTTATTAAAACACTTTTTGAGCTTCGGGAGCTCTTCGCTTATAACCTTGTCGACGCCGGGATTTTGAAGCCCGACGGCGTTTATCATGCCGGCGGTGCACTCCGCTATTCTCGGTGTCGGATTGCCGAAGCGCGGCTCCTTTGTCGTGCCCTTGAACGAAAAAGTTCCGAGGCAGTTTATGTCATAGAGCTCAGCAAATTCGTATCCGTAGCCGAATGTGCCCGATGCCGGGATAACGGGATTGTCGAGCTCTTCGCCGCATAAATTTACGCTCAGTCTGCCCATATTATCTCCTCGCTTTCCATTACGGGGCCTTCTTTGCAGATCCTCTTGTTGCCCGTGAGCGTCTTGCATGAGCAGCCCATGCACGCGCCGAATCCGCAGCCCATGCGCTCCTCGAAGCTGTATTGCCCGGGCGTTTTCATGATTTTGTGCATCGCGCGGAACATCGGCTCGGGTCCGCAGGTGTAGAAAAATGTGTATTGCATGTCATTTATCACATCCGTGACAAATCCCTTTATGCCGTAGGTGCCGTCGGCGGTCGCAATGTGTACATCCGCGCCGAGCGCCTTGAATTCGTCCTCACAGAACACATCGTCTTTTGAGTTGAAGCCTAGCACGACAGTGACTTTTTTGCCCTCGGCAACGAGCTTTTTGCAGAGCATATACATCGGCGGAACTCCGACTCCGCCGCCGACGAGCAGGGGACTGTCTCCGCTTGTCCGGGTATTGTAGCCGTTTCCGAGCCCCGTTAAAAGGTCGAGCTCATCGCCGTTTTCCACACGGCTCATCTGCTCTGTACCGTGGCCGACGGTTTTATATATCAGCGTCAGATTTTCTCCGACGCAGTCGCAGACCGATATCGGGCGGCGCAGGAAAAATCCGTCAAGCTTTATGTTCACGAACTGTCCCGGCGCGGTTATCGCCGAGGTGTCGCCCGCAAGAGTCATTTTAAATATGTCGCGCGCGATTTTTTCGTTTGAAGTTATCTTGAAAATACTCTGCTTCATGCTCTATCCTCCGCCTTGTAAACTACTTTTCCATTATGCACCGTCAGCAGGCATCTGCCGAATACCTCACGCCCCGCGAACGGTGTGGCACGCCCCATCGAAAGAAAATCTCCCGGGTCTATTTTATACGCTTCGCTTATATCAAACACCGCGAAGTCATTATTTGTGTCTATCCCGAAGCGCTCTTTCGGCTTGAAGCTCATCAGCTCAACGAGCCTGTCGAGCGTTATGATATTTTTCATCACAAGCTCTGTGTAGAGCACCGGAAACGCGGTTTCGAGCCCGACAACGCCCATGAGGCTCTTTTCGAGCCCGCGCCCTTTTTCTTCTGCGCTGTGCGGCGCGTGGTCGGTCGCCATCATGTCTATCGTGCCGTCTTTTATGCCCTCTATGAGAGCCTTTTTATCTTCGCGGCTTCTCAGCGGCGGGTTCATCTTGAATCGCCCGTCCTCCTGCATGTCCTCGTCGCAGAGCACGAGATAGTGCGGCGCGGTCTCGCAGGTCACATTGACTCCGCGCGCCTTCGCCTGCCTTATCAGCTCAACGCTCTCCTTTGTCGAGATGTGGCAGACGTGATATGCGCAGCCCGTCTCCTCCGCAAGGCGCAGGTCGCGCTCGATTTGCTTGTATTCGCTCGCGCTCGAAATGCCCCTGTGCCCGTGCATTCTTGCGTATTCGCCGTCGTGGATATATCCGCCGAAGAGCAGGGAGTTGTCCTCGCAGTGTGCGGCGATTATCTTGCCGAGCCTCTTGGCGGCGGTCATCGCATCTCTCATCATTTCGTCATTCTGAACGCCTCTGCCGTCATCGGAGAATGCGCAGACCTTATCCGCCATGCTCTCCATATCGGAGAGCTCCTCACCCTTTTCGCCGACGGTTATCGCGCCGTAAGGCAGAACTTTTATCGCCGCGCCGCGCTTTATCGCGTCCAGCTGAACTTGCAGATGTTCCGCGCTGTCCGGTACGGGGTCGAGGTTCGGCATCGTGCAGACCGCCGTGTATCCTCCGTGCGCCGCGGCGGCAGAGCCGGAAGCGATGGTTTCTTTATAAGAAAAACCCGGCTCTCTGAAATGCACATGAACATCACAAAGACCGGGCACAATAATATATTTTTTTGAAATAACGGGCGAAAGACCTCCGTCGGCAAGGAACTTTTCCGCAAAGGCTCTTATTTTTTCGTATCTGCAGGCGAAGTCGTGCGTCATTTTTGCGTCTCCTTTAAAAATATAAAAGAAAAAGTCCTGCTGCCGCAAGACTGTGTATGCAAAGAACGCCGGAACATCAACGCCGACTATCCGTATTCATCACCAATCTTGCCGGCATCTCTGTACCGCTTAAAAATTGATTTATTTTATTATACCAACAGCCGCCCGCTTTGTCAAGATGTCTGTTATAAATGAAGCAATTGTAAATTATTTTCGTTATGACATAGAAGCATTGACTTCGCGCCTATAATACATATATAATGAATAGAAAGCGGCAATCAGACGCTTAAAAAGGGAGGAGAAATTCAAAAATGAAATGGAACATCATCACCGATTCAAGCTGTGATATGTTCGGCTTTGACAAGGAGCATGAGAATATCGTGTTTTCTTCCGTGCCGTTCACTATCAGCGTAGGAGACGAAAACTTTGTTGACGACCGCAATCTCGATGTTGACGGAATGATCGACTCGATGGATGCCTGTGCAGAGGCGAGCCACACGGCGTGTCCGTCGCCGCATGCGTGGCAGGAGAAATTCGAGCAGGAGGGCAATGTCATTGCCATCACTATTTCGAGCAAGCTCTCCGGCAGCTACAACAGCGCGTGCGCCGCAAAAGATATGGTGCTCGAAGAGCAGCCCGATAAGAAAATCGCCGTTATCGACTCGCGCTCCGCGGGTTCGGAGCTTGTTCTGCTCGTCAAAAAAATCTGCGAGCTTATCGAATCCGGCGCGGACTTTGAGACCGTCGTTGAAAAGGCGGAGCTTTATTCCCGCCACACCCATGTCGTATTCGCTCTCTCGTCGTTCAACAATCTCGTCAAGAACGGCCGCATGAGCAAAATCGTCGGCTTCGTCGCTAATAAGCTCGGCTTCTGGGGCATCGGCATCGGCAGCGAGCAGGGCACGATCGAGATAAAGCAGAAGATACGCGGCAGCAAGAAAGCGCTCGACGCGATAATCGAGGATATGAAAGAGCGCGGCTACAACTGCGGCAAAGTCGTCATCAGCCATTGCCGCAACGCGGAGTTCGCCGAGAGCGTCAAGTCGGCTATCCAGTCCGTCTGGGATAAGGCGGAGGTCAAGATAGTCCGCGCGCGCGGACTTTGCAGCTATTACGCCGAAAAGGGCGGACTGATAATCGGCTTCTGATTACTTAAGTCCCTTTGTGCCGCCCCTGAAAGGGGAGGCGGCGCGACCGCAGGTCGTGACGGAGGGGTTGAACTTACCGCATAATAAAAAGGACTGCTCATCCGGGCAGTCCTTTTAGTATGTATCTTATTCTGCGCTTTTATCTTCGGGCAGGTCGCTCGTGCAGTGCGGGCACTTGACTGCATCGATCGGAATCTCAGTGCAGCAGAACGGGCAATTTTTTGTTGTCGCGGGAGCGGGCTCCTCGACTTTTTCGTGGATGAGCTTCGATTTTGCCATCGCCATGAGCTTTATGACGAGGAAAATTGCGAGCGCGATTATCAGAAAATCGAGGATAGTCTGAATGAAGTTGCCGTAGTTGAGCGTGGCGTATCCTGCCTCTGCCGCGAGTGCGGGGGTCGTGTACTTCGCGGGGTCAAATCCCGTGCGGTCGCCGAGAACGACGAACATATCCTTGAGGCTGCCGCCGCCCGTTATCAGACCGACGAGCGGCATGATGAGGTCAGAGACGAGCGAAGTGACTATCTTGCCGAACGCGCCGCCGACTACAACGCCGACCGCCATGTCAACGACATTTCCCTTTGAGATAAACGCCTTGAATTCTTCAACGAGTTTGATCTTTTTCATCTTTATACACCCCTGTATAATTTATATACCTTTATTATATATACGCCGTTTGCCCGCGGCAAGAGTTTTTTGAAATTTTCGGAGGAGCTATGGCAGAAATATTTTATCATACCTTTGACCCCGTCTATGACAATCATTCGCGCGTGCTGATACTCGGCTCGTTCCCGTCCGTGAAGTCGCGCGAGCAGGGATTTTATTACGGACACCCGCAGAACCGCTTCTGGAAAGTGCTCTCCGCCGTGCTTTCTTCGCCCGTGCCGCAGAGCATAGATGAGAAGAAAAAACTGCTGCTTGATAACGGTGTCGCGCTGTGGGATGTCGCACAGAGCTGCGAGATAAACGGTTCGAGCGACAGTAGCATGAAGAACGTCCGCCCGAACGATATATATACATTATTATACACTACCGGCATCGACCGCGTTTTCGCAAACGGCAAGACCGCCGCGCGGCTCTATGAAAGGTTCATCCTGCCGCAGACAAATGTCCCCATAACAGCCCTCCCGTCAACCAGCCCCGCAAACGCCGCATTCAGTCTTGACGATTTGTGCGAGCGGTGGCGGATTATTCGCACCTTGTAGGGTGCGGTGACTCGACGCACCGCTGCCGCCGTCGGCGGCACGAAAGATATATGAATTAATAGAAACAGTCATTTTCCCATTTTGCGGGATTTGTGTCAATGTAGTTCCATATCATTTCATAATCGTGCTCGTCGCGGATAACCCTATCAAAATATGTCCGCTGAAAGATATCCCTGCCTATCTCGGCGTTGCAGAATCGCTTGAACGCCGCGACCATGCGCGGGATTTTTTCATTTGCGCGTGTTGAGGAAATATCGGTCTCATCGATGCGGATTATCATATGTATGTGATTTGGCATGATTATGTATTTCAAAATGATTTGCCCCTCGTCGGTCAGATGTACTTCCGGGGCGTCGAGGTCGCCGCCCCCTACAATGTCACATAAAATTTTTGCTCTTTCGGCTATGCATATGGTTATGAAATATGCGCCTGCGCTGCTGTAGCTGAAGTTTTTCAATCTGTTTGGTTTTCTGCCCGGTAACGCCATATTAATCACCCACCAATATAT
>OKSO01000147.1_pt1 | contig 28374 bp, 32 predicted proteins | sample 1606241 | NCBI WGS metagenome assembly OKSO01 (sample SAMEA3879540, study PRJEB24766) | human gut metagenome | biome: human-associated habitat; feature: feces | place: USA | collected 1985/1987
ATAATGAAAATGAGTAATTTGAAAGAGCGTGAGAGCCGGCGCAGAGCGTCTGTTGTTGGTAGTATTATTGAGCAGCAGCCAGCGGAGGAAACGAAGCAGCATAGTGCCGGCCGCGGTCGGCCGAAAGAGGATCGGGAGCTGCGGAAACGGGTGAGTCTGTCCGTTCTTCCGAGCTTGTATGAAGACATTCAAAAAATTGCTTATGTGGAAAGGCGCAGCGTCAGTGAGCTGCTTAGTGATCTGATGTTGCAGTATCGAGATCAGCAAAAAGCGGCACTTTCGGAGTATGAAAAGGTCAGAAAATGAAAGAGGCAACCTATGGTTGCCTCAGCCGGGTCAATCCCAAATTTTGTGTAAACGCCAAATTGTGGTGCAAAATAGAGCAAAACAATTTTAAGGCGGGAGCTGCGCAAGCTGCTGCCCGCCTTGTCTATAAAATAGCAGCGCTTCGAAGGGATGTCAAGGGCGGAGGCGTCAGCCTCCGTTCATCTCGACTCTTGACATTCCGGTTGCAGCCGGTCAGTCCGGCATGCGGTCGGCAAAGAACACCGCCAACTGTGCGTGAATTATGCTCCAGTCCTGCCGCCTTCCGGTCCACTTCTTCGTAATATCCATCATGGCCAGATACAGCATCTTCAGCAGACTGTCATCCGTAGGGAATACCGATTTTGCCTTGGTCACTTTCCGAAGCTGCCGGTTAAAGCCCTCAATTGCGTTGGTCGTATAGATCAGGCGGCGCACCTCCTGGGGATATTTGAAATAGGTACTCAGGTTGGACCAATTCTCCCGCCAGGACGGAGCGATCTTCGGGTATTTTTTGTCCCAGCGTTCAGAAAAGGTGTCCAGAGCATCCAGCGCAGCAGCCTCATCGACTGCGGCGTAGACTGCCTTCAAATCTGCCATGAGTGCCTTTATGTCCTTGTAGGATACATATTTGCTGGAATTTCGGAGCTGATGGATAATACAGTTCTGGATTTCCGTTTTAGGAAATACGGCTTCAATGGCAGTGGAAAACCCGGTCAAATTATCCGTGCAGGCGATGAAAATGTCCTCGATTCCGCGGTTTTTCAGGCTGTTGAGTACCGTTGCCCAGTATTTGGCGCTTTCATTTTCACCGACCCACATGCCCAGAACATCTTTCCTGCCGTCCAGATCAATACCGATGGCGATATAGACTGCCTTCTTCACGATCTGCCCTTCGCTGCGGACATGGTAGTGGATGGCATCCATGAAAACCACCGCGTAGACGCTCTCCAACGGCCGCTGCTGCCATTCTTTTGCGATAGGGAGAATCTTGTCCGTGATGCGGCTTACGGTCGTGTCAGATACCTCTACGCCGTAGATCTCCTGAATATGGGCCTCTATATCCGACGTGGTCATGCCCTTGGCGTACATGGACAGGATCTTCTCCTCGATGTCCTGACTGATGCTGGTCTGGTTTTTCTTCAGCACATGAGGCTCAAATTCCCCCTTACGATCCCGGGGCACGGATATCTCCACATCACCGAAGCTGGTGCGCAGCGTTTTGCTGCTGTGCCCGTTCCGGCTGTTGTCCGTGTCCTTGTTTTTATAGTCGTACCTGCTGTAGCCCAGTTCGTCGTCCAGCTCAGCATCAAGACCGTTTTCCATGAACTCGGCAATCGTCTCTTTGAACAGGCTCTGGATGTCGTCCATGCTGCCGATGTTCGCCATCTGCAACAGCTCTCTGATCTTTTCCCTGCGGGCATTTTCTTCCGGTGTGCGTTTCTTTCTTGTCATTATAAAGCCTCCACTGTGGTGCTTCTATTATACACCACCTTGGAGGTTTACACAAAATGTGGGATGGTCTCGATGAAATGCTCCGCATGACGCTGCGCGTCAATGGAAAGCCGGACTACACCCTCGTCCTCCCCGCTGATGAGGAATACCTGGACGCGGTGAAGGCTTATCTTGATATCGATGTTTTCGCGGATGCCATGCTCTGCGATATTCGCTTCAAGGTGCCTTACATCGGCGAGCTGATCCGTGATACGGATTGTCCCGCCGTGGAGGATTACAACGATTTTGCCGAAGCCTTGGAGGACATCTGGCAGAAGGACGGGATGCTCCTGACCTACGCCGCCGTGCTGGAGGCAGAGAAACCGGAAACCCTGCACCGTGCCTGTGAGCTCCTGCAAGATCTGGATAACTATCAGCGCATCACGGAGGATGCCTACGGTTACGGTCAGCAGCGGTTACAGGAAACGCTGGGGCTGGATGATGAAGCCATCTATGAGCTGGACGGCTACATGGATTTTGAGAAATACGGTCAGGACTGCATGGAAAACGACTGCGTGACAAAAACAGAGTTCGGCCTGCTGCGCCGCTTGGACCCGCCCTTCCCGGAGCAGACACAGGGGCAGCAAATGTTTCAGTAGACTTTGCGGCAGATGTGTAGTATGTTTGCCGTTGCCCAAAAGAAGGGAGTGATACCTATGAACACCAAGATCTCATATCTGTACAGAGATGCCGATAACTACAAGATGCACAATAAATGCGTCATTGCCGGTACGCTGACTACGGAACAGGCTCGTACCATCAAAGATAGCTGCGAAATGGGCGAATACTTCATTCCAAGGCAAGTAGGACTGCCGGAACGCCGCTTCGACCGGTATGATCCTGCGGTGGATCACTGCTGGTTCGAGCTGGATGAGGACTGCTTCTCAGAAACGATAGAACCGCCTACTGTAGCCCTTACTGCCACAGAACTGGCCAACCGTTTCGAAGGATGTAAAAACAACTGGCGGGATGAATCGTACACGCCGCAGATGGGAGGCATGAAATTTTGAAAGTCAACGCAAGAACAGATAAATTCCAGCACCTTGAAGTATTTGATAAGCCCGCGCTGTTCACCAACGGGCGCATCGCCCGTGATACCGTGCCGCAGGGCTGGTACTGCTATGACATTCGCGGCTCTGACGATGATCCCGGTGAGCTGTGCTACATGGAAGAAAATGTTGTGGTCAACCACGCAGGCTCGGTGCTGATGCCGGAAAAGCTGGCGATGCCTAAGTCCGGGCGGCTGGATGTGCGGGATGAGCTCGGTTTTCTCGATGAAGGCAACATGACGCTCCGTGAGTTCTGCGAAGCACATCAGCTCCCGTATCCCGCGGAGAACATGAAATTTCATATCCGACCTGCCCGCCCGGAGGAGGCGGGCTTATTTTATACCCCGCACCCCGAAGAAGATAAGCGGCTGGGTACCGTTGGCCATGTCCGCATGGATTTCGGGCGCAGCGGCAATGAGTTCTGGCATACCTGGTGGCCCCGTGGCCCGGAGGAACTGAACAGCCCCGCGTTCAAGAAGGAACTGCAGGAGGTCGTGGACACGCTGCGGGAGAGCGTGCTGAAAAGTCGCTTCGCGATGGAGCGTTTTTGCTATGACCACGGCGGGAAAATCGACGGCGGCTATGTACAGAACTACGGCTACATTGTGGAAACGGAGCATTATCGCTACTGCCTGCGCTGCAATCCGTCTCCTGGAGATTATAACTGCTACTGTACGGCCTATGATCTGGATGTCCAGCGGCAGAACATGGCGCGGGAAGAAGCACCTTGCATGGAGATGGGAGGTCTGATATGAGCATGGGAGCGGCTTGTGCCAGAGCGCCTCCCACCTTGTCAGCGCATTGTAAATCTTTCCGTTGACTTACGGATGGTTGTGTGGTAGTTGTTTGTGCTACCCAAAACACTGAAAGGAGAAACGCACATGAAAAAGAGGATCATGACCCTGATGACGGGGATGCTCCTGCTGCTCACGGCCTGCGGGCAGACGGGGGACCGCTCCGCATCGACGATGCTGCCGGTGGCGGCGGTACAGAGCGCAGCGCAGGCCATCGCGCCTGTCGAGGACAAGGTGCAGGAAGATACGGAGAGCCTGTCTGCTGAGGAAACTGTCGAGGAAACCAAGGACGTAGGCGATGAGGAGACTCCGAACCCCACTGAGGACGCGGAAACACCCTCCACCAAGGCAGAGGGAACACCGTCCGCACCTGCCGGCGAGGAACAGCCGGACGCACCGGAACAGCCGACTGTCCCTGGTCAGGCGGAGATTTCTGCACCGCAGCCGGAGCCTGCACCGAGTGAAGCCGAACCTACCCCTGCGCCGGTACAGGAGCCGGAACCTGCACCCGCCCCCGAACCTGAACCTGAGCCGGAGTATAAACCGGCGGACCGCTGGGCGGCTGTCGAGGCGGCCAATGCCTATGCCACCGCACAGTACGGCGTCATCACAGACGTCAGCCTGACCATGGGCAACAGCGCGTACCGCTTCCCCGCATCGGTAGCGGCGGACGCCTCCCAGGAGACACTGGAGGCCAAGGCGCGGGACATGGTGGACTACACCTTCCGCCAACTCATGATGCAGGCCGGTGTGGACACGCTGACCGACGCAGGTATTCGCTGTAACGTCTGCATCGTGGAGGACGGTGCAAGCCTGCTCATCTATGTCCTCTACGCCGGTTAAGAAAAACGATACGCAAGACCTCTCTGGAAACAGAGAGGTCTTATCTTTTGTAAAGGAGGAAGCCATTTGAAAGCATTCAAACACATGACAGCCCTTGTGCTGGCGCTGGTCATGGCGGCAGCACTGGCGGTGACAGCCTATGCCGCCACTGTAACGGTCAAATACAGGGAGTTCGTGTATTCCGGTCAGATCACCTTCCGCCAGTATGACTACAGCCAAAGCACATCCCCGACTGTCATCAACATGACCATCTCGGCTACCAGCAGTCTCGGCAGCGGCAGCGCTCTGTACCACGTCAAGTACGCCAACGGGACGGTGGCGTACTGCATCCAGCCCGGCGTCCATTCCGATGACAGCGGCAGCTATGTCCAGGGCAGCAGCGGGTGCTGGTATAATCTGCCTGCATCTGTGCAGAGCGCCATCGCGCTGGCACTGGCCTGTGGTTATCCCAGCACCGATTACGGTACGGCGTCCGGCGACCGGAACAGCAGCGCCATCATCAATGCAGAGAAATGGGCGGCAACACAGGCTATCATCTGGGAGCTTATCTGTGAATATCGCAGCGCCTATACCTACGATGACTGGGGCTACAGTCCGTTCTATGACTGCGTGGATACCAGCCGCTATCCCACCTTTGAGCTATGGTACGATGAGATCGCGGCAGCGATGCAGTCGGCTAACGAAATTCCCAGCTTCGCCGCATATGCCGAACTCTGGGCCGATGTAATCGAACTGAAAAAGAACGCGGCGGGCAGCTATACGGCCAGCGTGACGGATACCAACGGCGTGCTGAGTGCCTACAACTTCACCGCCAACAGCGGGAACGGTGTTACCTTCACGCGGAAGGGAAACACCCTGACCATCACGGCCACAGCTGCGGCGGCCAAGAATTTGCTCGGTGAGAAAACGTATTCCGCCACCGGCAGCGCCTTCGAGATGGACCCAGACGAAGCGGTGCTGTGCTGGTATGACAGAACGGGCCGGTATCAGGCGATGGCCGGCTACACCGGCGTCGGGCGCGACCCTGTGCGGGTGTATATCAAGATCAGGGCGGTGGAAGAAAAAGGCAGCCTGACCATCAATAAGGTGGACGCGGAAACCGGCAAGGCACTGGCAGGCGTGACCTACCGGCTGTACGACAGTGCAGGGAAAAAGGTTACGGATGTTACCACCGGCGCGGACGGCAAGGCGGTGTTCAAGGATCTGCCGCAGGGCAAGTACAGCTATCAGGAGATCAACGCACCCAGCGGCTATGTGGTGGACAACACTAAGTATCAGATCACCATTACGACCACGGCGCTGAATATTACGCAAAAGAGAACCAACACACCTGCCAGGGCCAGTATTGAGATCGTCAAGGTGGACGGGAATCACAAGACACCGCTGCAAGGCGCGGGCTTCCGACTGTACGATGCGTCCAACAAACAGGTCGCGGAGGGCTACACGGACGTCAATGGTAAGCTGACCTTCTCCAGCCTGCGGTTGGGCAGCTATACCTACAAGGAATTCAAAGCACCGGACGGATATGTTTTGGATACCACGGTGTACTCCGCTGTGCTGAATAAAAACGGGCAGGTGCTGAAGGTCACTCGCGAGAATATGCCGGTCAAAGGCAGCATTGAGGTCTTGAAGGTGGACGCAGAAACCAAACAGCCGCTGGCCGGAGTGGTGTATCGTCTTTTCGCCGCCGATGGCAGCAAGATCGCGGATGGTACGACCGATGCCAACGGCAAGGTGACATTCTCTAACCTGCGACTTGGCAAATTCGTCTATCAGGAGATCAGCACCGTGGACGGCTATGTGCTGGACGAGACCAAATACGATTTCAGCCTGACCACAGCAAACCTCAATATCAAGGTCACCTGCGAGAACGCACCCGCCAAGGGCAGCATCACCGTCCGCAAGGTGGATGCCACAGGCGCACCTCTTGCTGGGGCGGAGCTGCTGTTGGAGACTTCCGCAGACGGGAAGACGTGGACGGAGGTGGGCAGAATCACCACCGACAGTACAGGCGTCGCCAAGTGGGAGAATCTTAAAACCGGTGTGCAGTACCGTGTGACGGAGACCAAAGCCCCAGCAGGGTACACGCTGCTGACTGAGCCGCTGTTCGCCGGAGTATTGGACAGCAGCAACCGCGATGTCACCATCACCGCCTGCAACAATGCAGGATTTGCCCTACCGTTTACGGGCGGCACGGGATTTACAACCTATTTCCTGCTTGCAGCACTCATGCTTTGCAGGGGTGTTTATTTTTGCAAAAAAATCGAAATGAAGGAGAACACCAAATGAAAAAGATCCATCGTGTATTGGCCATGCTCATGGCCGCTATTATGGCATTGAGCCTCATCACCACAGCGTTCGCAGAGCCGATCATCGACACCAGCAGGAAAGCATCCCTTTCTGTCTACAAGTACGACATCACCAAGGCCAACAGCGACGGCGCGTGGGATGCTGAGTCCTACGCTTCTACCGGCCTACATGATGCCGCCGTCGTGGATAAGTTGGCAAAATACGCTATTCAGGGCGTAGAGTTCACATATCTCCGCGTGGCCGACATCACCATGAACAGTGAAGTGTTGGACGGTCAGCGTCAGGTGGGCGTGCTATATGGCTTCGACAACAGTGATCGAAGCACCGCCGTTTTGTCTGCCATTGACCTGACCGCTTCCGATGCTCACAAGACTAAGGGTGATGTCAATTACTTCACCAGCGATGCTCTGAACAACAAGCTGGCCGCTGCGCTGGCTGCCAATGCCACGAACGTGAAGAACGCTCTGGAAACCGCCGTAAAGAACGGCGGCGTGGCTATGTCCGAAACGGATGCCACCGGCCACGCCTCTGCTGATCGGTTGGAGCAGGGGTTGTATCTCGTTGTGGAGACCAGAGTCCCTGAAAATGTCACCTCCACCTGCAATCCTTTCTTCGTATCTCTGCCCATGACCACCATTGACGGTGCGGCATGGAACTATGACGTTACGGTTTACCCGAAAAATCAGACCGGCAATCCTACACTGGATAAGACCGTGCGCGAAGCAAAGAACTCCACCGGCAAGAATACCGGCAGCCTGACCGACATCACCGATGGGTACGCTCACACTGCCACCGCCTCCGTGGGCGACATGGTGGATTATCAGATTATTAGCACCCTGCCCACCATCACCTCCAAGGCATCAGCTCTGAGCGAATACACCTATGTGGACACACTGAGCAGGGGCATTCGCTACAACAAGAACGATGTGGTCATTGAGTTCTTTAAGGACGCTGGCTGCACTGACAAGATCACCACTTGGAATGAAAACTCCGGCAAATTCACCGTGGGTTACGATGATACCGCCGACACCATGACCATCCGCATGACCGATACCGGCCTGAGCGAGATCAACGAGTCCGAGAGCGTGTATACCGACAGCGTGAAGCGCGGCTACAGCGACTGCACCATGCGGATCACCTACGCGGCGACACTGACCGCAGACGCCAAGATGGGTGATACCGACAACCCCAACGAGGTCGAGCTGACGTGGAAGCGCACCAACACTACCTACTTTGATACCCTCAAGGACTGCTGCCATGTGTACACCTACGGCATCGACGTTCTCAAGCAGTTCAGCGATGGCAAGGGTGACATCCAGGACGTCAAGTTCCTGCTGCATAATGACAGTGACGACTGCTACATCATCGCCGACCTGAAAGATGGCATCTACTACGCCAAGGGTATCACCACCAAGAAGTCCGACGCTACCACCTTTGTCCCCAACAGTAGCGGCCACATCATCGTGAAAGGGCTGGAGGATGATAGCTACAGCCTGACTGAAACCGCTACGGATAAGGGCTATGTTCTCCTCAAGGACGCGGTCAAGATCATCATTAAGGCCGCTGAGAACGGGCAGTGTGAGAAGTGCGGCGCAAAGCTGCTGACCGCCTCTGCTACCGTCAACGGCAAGGACGTTACCATGACCGATGGCAGCGCCATCGTGCCGCTGACCGTGGTCAACAACCCCGGCTTCGACCTGCCCAAGACTGGCGGCTATGGCACGTGGATGTTCACTATTGGCGGAGTGGTTCTGCTGGGTGCGGCGGCTTTCATCGTGATCCGCAGCCGTAAGCACAAGAACGAGCAGTGAAGCGCTGGCTACTGGCGGCGGCTTGCGGTGCTGTGGCGTTTGGGCTTCTACTCTATCCGCTGATGGGAGGATTTTTGAATGAGAAGTATCATTCCGACATAGAAACCGCCTACACCGCCGCTATTGAAAACACCGATGATACCGAACTGACTGCCCAGCGGCAGGCCGCGGAGCAGTACAACGCTATGCTGTCCGGCCAGGCGGCCATCACAGAGGGAGGGGCTTCCGCCCCTCCCTTGGCCTATGCCGAACAGCTCACGGTGGGTTGTGTCATGGCCTATGTGGACATCCCCAAGATCGGCGTATACCTGCCGGTGCAGCACGGCACGGACGCGGACACGCTGGAGCGTGCCGTGGGTCATGTGGTAGGAACGTCCTTGCCGGTAGGCGGCAGCAGTACCCACGCGGTGCTGTCGGCGCACAGTGGACTGGCAAGTTCCAAGTTGTTTTCGGACATTGACCAGCTTGCAGTGGGCGACACGTTTTACATCCATGTGCTGGGAGAAGCGCTGGCATACAGGGTAGACGCCATCAATACGGTATTACCCACGGACACACATCTGCTCCAAATTGAGGAGGGCAAGGACTATGTAACGTTGGTGACCTGCACCCCGTTCGGGGTCAATACCCACCGATTGATAGTGCGAGGGTATCGTGTGCCGTATGTGCCGGAGCAGGAAGCGACTGCCGCCGCAGAAAAGCCAGCGGAATCCTCGTGGACGCGACATTACCTTACCGGCCTGACCATCGGCCTTGGCGCGGTGGCTGTGGTTGGCGGTGCTTACTTTTTGGTAAGAAGGAGGATGCGCCATGCGTAAGACACCTTTTGTACTGGCGGCGTTGCTGGCCGTGGCGGGTATCTGCGTCATGCTGTGGCCGGTGTTCACGGGACAAAGGCTGCAAGCCGACACGGATGAGGCCGTGCAGAGCTTCCTCGAAGAACGGAAGCCGGAGCAGCAGTACCCCAAACTGCTGGCAGACCTGCAAGCCTACAACCAGCGCATCTACGCCGAAAAGCAATCCGGCCTTGTTGACTTGGAAGCCTGCGAGGAGTCTGCCGCCGACCTGACCGCTTACGGTATTGAAGATGAGATCATCGGCGTGTTGGAGATACCGGCTATGGAGCTGACCATGCCTGTCTATTTGGGTGCATCCGATGCTCACCTTGCCGCAGGCGCGGCGGTGCTGGGAAACACATCCGCGCCCATCGGTGGCAATAGCACCAACTGCGTCATTGCCGGACACCGAGGTTGGAAAGGCGCGGATTATTTTCGGCGCATCGACCGTTTGGCGGTGGGCGATACCGTTACGCTGACAAACCTGTGGGAAACACTGACCTATACCGTGGCCGACATTCAGATCATCCAGCCCCACGAGGTGGAGAAAATCAAAATTCAACCAAACCGCGACCTGCTGACGCTCATCACCTGCCACCCCTATGCCAGCGGCGGGCGACAGCGGTATGTGGCGTACTGCGAGAGAACGGAGGCGAGATAACTATAAGTATTTTTGGCAAGGTGACCTTCGTAGGGGACGATGATATCTTCTACGACGATGCCGACGACTTTTTGAACTGCATCCAGGAGGAATTGCCCTACCGCGATACCACAGGGTTTCGCTATGAAGTCCTGACAGACGATCCCGCTATCCGCAAGGCAGCAGATGACATCCTGTTTGACTTTCTTGGTGAGGAAAACCCCTGTGAGCTGGAAGACTACACACAGACGATGGGAGGAATTTAATATGAACGTAAATCGGGAGATGCTGGCGTTCCTGCGGAAGCAGTACCCTGTGGGTACACGCATCCGGCTGGACTCCATGCAGGATCCGTACGCACCGGTGGAAGCTGGAACGACGGGGAAACTGGACTACATCGACGACGCCGGGCAGTTTCATATGAAATGGGACAACGGACGGGTGCTGGCGCTCATCCCCGGCGTGGACAGCTTTACTGTTTTGCCGCCCGAGCTCAGCATGACGAAGCTATATATGCCGCTTACCGCCGAGCTTTATGAGCCGGACGTGTATGGCAATATGCAGGAAGAGCCGGAGCTGCTGACCGGACACGACCTGACCGCGTATGAGGACAATATCCGCAGCGCACTGGTGAAGTATCGGATGCCGGAGGAGACCGCCCGCGGCATCATGCACTGGTACGACGCGGCGGACAGTGTGAACGACAAGGTGCGTTCCGTCACCTTCGACGTGGAGCGGCGAAACGGCAAGCTGTGGGGTATCGCGGAATGTCAGATCAGCGGCGAGTTGTCGGCGGCAGAGCTGACCACGCTGAAGGAATATATTGAAGGACAGGCGTCGGACGGCTGGGGCGAGGGTTTCGAGCAGCATGAGATCGCCGTTGGACGTGGCAGCGAGCTGTATGTGCATCTGTGGCAGGATGAGGACTGGAGCATCCAGACGGAGCAGGAGCGCTTCCGCGCCCACTTCGAAAAGCTGCCGGAGATGTGCTTCTCGCTGCTGCCGGGCACAGGACAGCTTATCTGCATCAAACGCGGCGAAAGCGGGTACTGCCCCAGCGATTGGTCTACCGGTGACGCCCACGAGAACCGCCGTATCGCGGATGAGCAGAACAGAAAGAGGGGCGTGACGCCTGCACAGGAGGAGGCTATGAAGATCGGCAGCATGTGCGGCTGGGATGTACCCGGTGCAGACCCGGACAACTGTGAGGACATCGTACAGCGCCGTGGGGGGATGGAGCTTGGATAAAAAGATTATCTCCATATACATGGGCAATCCCGACAACAGCAATCACGCGGAGCTGGAGCTGCCCGCCACACCGTGGGAACTGGTGGATGCCATGGACAGGCTGCGTCTGTCGGAGGGACAGGAACCCTATTGGCAGGTGGAGGACATGGGCCGATATGAATTTCTCGCCCCACACCTTGACGGGTATGACCTGTACCAGTTCAACGCACTGGCAGAGAAGCTCCGTACATTCGGTGATGTGGATGCCGTGGCTTTTGAGGGTCTGGTGCAGATGGAGCTTAACAATCTGTATCAGAACAACGGCGGTGAGCTGACGCTCCGGCGGGTACTGGATCTGGCATACAGCGTGGATTGCTGTCATGTGGTGCCGGGGATCACGGACGATGCCGCACTGGGACAGTTCTACGTGGAGAACGATTTTCTTCCGGCTTTGGCAACCGTGCCGGACAGCGTATTGGAAATGCTGGACTACGAGAAGATCGGCAGATCGATGCGTGAGGGTGAGGGCGGCGTACTTACGCCCCACGGCTATGTGATGCAGGAGTCCGAGCTGCGGCAGGCTCCTCCCAACTTGGGTAGGCCGCCACGGAAGCCGCCGTATATGATCTATTTCCTCTGCGTCAGCGATGTCCGTGCTGTAAAGTTGTACCTACCCGCAAAGCAGGCGGAGCTGGACGCCGTGCTGGACTGCCTGGAGGTGGACAGCTGGCAGGAGGTGCGGCTGGAGGAGTGCGACGCCGCCATGCCGGAGATGTGGCGCTTCACGGATATGGCCTATGACGGCATGGAGCAGATCAACCGATTTGCGCAGTGCCTGGAGGAACTGGACAGAAATAACGAACTGATAAAGTTCAAGGCTGTGGCCGGTCAGCTGGACATCAGCGGCTTGGATGATGCGTTTGCACTGGCAGAGCATCTGAGCGAATATGCCCTTGAGCCGGGGATCCATTCTCTGGAGGAATTGGCGAGGGAAGAGCTCTCCGTCATCGTGAGCGATCCGGATCGTGACCTGCTGACGCGGCATCTGAACATGGAGGCCTACGGGGCAGACCTGTTGTGGCGTGATCAGGGGCTTTTCAGTGACTACGGCTATATCTGCCGCCCAGACGGACAGCCGCTGCAAGTACCGCGGCAAGGCGTGGACATGACCATGCAGTAAAATTTAACAACAATGGGACCGCTTTCCGAAAAGGGACGGCGATCCCTCTTTTTGCGCCCTTTTCGGTGAACGGTCACCGGAAGGGAGTGCAAGAATGACGAAGGAAACCTTTGCCCTGTATCTGGAAAATGGATTTAAGGGGCGCAGAAATGTGATCAGCAGCCGGGAATTGGAGCGTGTGCTGGGCATCAGCAGGAACGAGCTGCGGCGGCGCGTCAACCGTCTGCGGCAGGACACCGTACCTATCGCGGCAGACCAGCGGGGCTACTACTTCGCGGAAACGGCGGCGGAGGTCTATGATACCATCCGCGGCTTGCAGAAAATGCGCAGCGGACTGGACGCGGCTATCTCCGGGCTGGAGCGTGCGTTGGAGAAATTTGATGCGTGACAGCCTGATAAAGCTCATGCCTTGGATGGGCGGTAAGGGACAGCTTATGTGGGCCATACAGATGCTCCTGCCTATCCACTATAAAACACTGGTGGATGTGTTTGGCGGCAGCGGTATCATCACGCTGAATACCGCCGTGCCGAAGGGGTGCCTGCAAATATATAACGACCTGAACCACGACCTGTATAACCTGCTTTTCTGCGTCAAGCACCGCCCTATGGCCCTGACGAAAGAACTGAGCTTTCTCCCGATCAATGCCCGCGACGAGTTTGATGTGCTGCGCAGACAGCTGCAGGGCGAGGACTTCACACAGCTGTATCTGGATGAGGAGCTGCAGCTGGCAGAGCAGATGTTCCCACCGCCGGAGGCGGAGGAGGTCAAGCGGCTGCTGCAAAGCCGTGCGGAGCTGTCGGATGTGCGCCGCGCCGCCGCTATCTACAAGCTGCAGCGATACAGCTATAACGGCAACGGCGACAGTTATGGTGTGAGCTCCTGCGATATACAGCGCTTTTTTCGGGATATTTGGGAGTGTTCTCACCGCCTGAAGGATGTAGCGCTGGAGAATAAGGATTTCGAGAGCATCATCACCACCCATAATGATCCGCAGACCACGGTCTATTGTGACCCGCCCTATTATGAGGCGGAGCGTTACGCGGTGGAATTCCCCCGCAGTGACCATCAACGGCTCCATGACGTGCTGGCGCAGCACACGGGCTTCGCCATGGTGTCCTATAACAACTGCGACTATATTCGCAGGCTCTACGAGGACTTTTTCATCTATGAGGTGGAGCGTCCCAACAGCCAATCCAAGAAGAAAAATGACATATACCGGGAATACATCATGACCAACTATGATCCCCGTGTTTTTGCATCACAGATGACGATATTCGGCGATTACAGCAGCGATGGGAAGATATGCCGACTGGTGCATATCCCGGAACGACCTTTGAGAACTTGAGGAGGATCTAACATGAAGAACGAAATGACATGGGATAAGAACGGCCTGCTCATCCCCAATGGGGAGCTGATAGAGCAGGGGCTGGACTGCGGGGAGCTGTCCGCCCAAATGACACAGAACCTTATCATGCTCATGCCGGAGGAGATGACGGCGGCGCAGGCGGCAAACGTGCTGGCGGGGCTGCTGGATGCGGCGTCGCAGATCACGGAGGCGGTGCTGGATGCCTGCAAGATGCCCTGCGGCAAACACTGCGACAGATCCGCCGAGGAGTTTGACCTGGACGCCGTGCCGGAGATGATCCGTATCCTGCTGCTGAACAGCGGATGCTGCCCGTCCAGACTGGCGCACCATCTGGAGGAGGGGGATATCATCTATGCTGTCAAATGAGGAGATGTACCCCTACACGGCGAAGGAGGCGCGGGACAGGGGCGAACTGGAGCTGTGGCGTGCCAATTTCCGCAGCAACTGTGCCTGTGCCGGTGCCATAGAGCTGGCCATCCGCAGGGACTTTGACGGGATGCACCTCAAGGAGGGCTGCGCCGAAAGCGTCATCGAGCAGTACGGTTACAAGCGCGTAGGCTATGTGCTGGCCAACACGCTGCAGATGCAGTCCTACGATGGACGCTACCACGAAACGAACAAGAGATGGAGTCGCACTATCTTCGTGCCCGAGGACGGCGGACACCGGCATACTTTCCTCATCAATAGCCATCCCGCCATACTGGACGGTTTCGTAAGCAACTACCGTGCGGAGCTGACGAAGCTGCACCTGTTCGGCGCGGAACACTGCGAACCCAATTCCGGAGAGCAGGACTTCACCGGTAGGGTGTTGGTGCTGTCGCCGGACACGCTGCGGGAATCCTGCTGGCAGCCGGAGAACCAATTGTGGCTGGCTTCCGGTGGCTTCGGCTGCCGCCCTCACGCTCGAGGCCGTTCGGTGTTCTGTACCTGTTTGGGCGACGGTGAGACAACGAGATGGAATCGCTCCGAGTTCGTGGGCATCATCCGCGACGAGTGCATCCCCGACTGGGCGGCGGAGAAGCTGGCCGAGCTGCGGCAGAGCCAGAACGCACCCGCCATGGGCGAAATGACAATGTGAAGGAGAACGCTATGAAATATGTGAAACGTGCGGTAATGGTCTGCGGCGCAGCGGCGCTGCTCTGCTGGCTGTTTTCCGTGGCGGCCTACGCCACAGGCAGCGGCGATGTGGCCGGTGCAGTGGAGAGCACATGGGCGGCGGCATCAGGGCAGATCAAGACCGTCGTCAACAATGTGGTGTTCCCGGCCATCGATATGATCCTCGCCATTTTCTTCTTTGTGAAGCTGGGGACTGAATATTTTGACTATCGAAAAACGGGACAGTTCGAATGGACAGCGCCGGCCATTCTGTTCGCCTGCCTGGTGTTCACGCTGACGGCACCGCTGTACATCTGGGACATTGTGGGTGTGTGACCGCGATGCCCGAACATTTTTCGGTTGGCTTTTTGCAGAAAGCGTGGCATCGCAGGAAGCACCCTGCTGACGGCAGAGTGCTTCCTGCGTTTATGGAGGTGAGAAACTATTTTTATTTGGGACTTTGTAGCCGATACAGTGCTGGGTCAGATCGTGGACTGGTTCTACGGTCAGATCGTGGGCTTTCTCGGCAATTTCTTCTCGGAGATGGGCGGCATGGGCGCGGAGCTCTTTGAGATGAGCTGGGTGCAGAGCGTGGTGCTGTTTTTCTCCTATCTTGGCTGGGCGCTGTTTGCCATGGGGCTGGTGGTAGCCTGCTTCGAGTGCGGTGTGGAGTATTCCAGCGGACGTGGAAACGTAAAGGAAGTGGCTTTGAATGCCATCAAAGGCTTTCTGGCGGTCTCCCTTTTTACACAGGTACCGGTGCGCTTGTATGAGCTGGCAGTATCGCTGCAGGCCGACCTGACAGCAGGCATCACCGGCTTTGGGACGACCAGCATCGGGGACGCGGCAAAAGCGGCGCTGGAGAATTTCAACGCCGTGGAGAGCCTGACCACCGCCACGTCCTTTGCTCTGCGGGGCTTCGGGCCGGTGACCAGCGGACTTATGGTCATCTTCTGCCTTGCGCTGATGGCCTATGCGGTCATAAAGGTCTTCTTCGCCAACCTCAAGCGCGGAGGCATCCTGCTCATCCAAATCGCGGTGGGAAGCCTGTATATGTTCAGCGTACCACGCGGCTACGGGGATGGCTTCACACAGTGGTGCAAGCAGGTCGTGGGACTGTGTCTCACGGCTTTTTTGCAGGCCACCATCCTTGTAGCTGGCTTGATGGTGTTTAAGGATCACGCGCTGCTGGGCCTGGGCTTGATGCTCTCTGCCGGAGAGATCCCCCGTATCGCCGGTGCGTTCGGGCTGGATACCACCACGCGGGCCAATATCTCCTCGGCTGTCTACACAGCACAGAGTGCGGTCAGTATGGCACGGACGGTGGTGGCCGCGGCAAAATGAGAGTTATCACCATGGGGAGCTTGTTCGACGGCATAGGAGGCTTCCCACTGGCGGCTATCCACAATGGCGTTGTGCCGCTGTGGGCCAGCGAGATCGAACCGTTCCCCATCCGCGTCACACAGGAGCGCCTGCCGGGGATGCTGCATTTCGGAGACATCACGAAGCTGCGGGGCGATGAGCTGCCGCCGGTGGACATCATCTGCGGCGGCAGCCCCTGTCAGGACTTATCCGTAGCCGGTGCAAGAGCCGGTCTTGCCGGTGCGCGAAGCGGCCTTTTCATGGAGCAGATCAGGATCGTGAGGGAGATGAGAAATGCAGATATACTACGAGGGCGAACAGGCATCCATGTTCGACCCAGAATGTTGTGCTGGGAAAACGTTCCGGGAGCCTTCTCCAGCGGAAAGCGGAAAGGCGAGGACTTCCGGATCGTCCTGGAAGAAACGCTCGGAATTGGTGTACCAGGAATTCATGTTCCTGAAAATCACCCTTGGGGATGGCGATATTCTGGGGCAGCCATATTGGGAGATATTGTCTCCCTATGTTGGCGAGTCCTCGACGCTCAATACTGGGGTGTCCCCCAGAGTCGCAAGAGGATCTTCCTTGTGGCAGATCTTGGAGCCCCATCCTCATCGAAAATACTTTTTGAGCAGGAAAGCCTGCCTGGGCATTCTCCGTAGAGCACGGAAGCGCGGAAAGGTGCTGCCTGCGCCGCTGCATCTGGCGCTGGAGATGCAAAGCGGACTGCGGATGATAGACCTGATGACACTGGCGCAGCTGGGGCTCATCAAGGCTTACCATATCAACCAGCGGAACGAGGGCATCGACCTGGGCAGTACCGCAGGCGCATTGATGGCCACCTCCAACTTGCAGATGCAGACATTTGTGGCGAGCTTCTCCGCCGGTGCGGGAGCCAGCGCAGGCGGCATCGGATACCGTGAGGGTGTCGCTCCGACACTGAAGGCCGGCAGCAGCGGCAACAGTATGCCCTCCGTGCTGTGCATCAACGACCAGGGCGGAGAGCGTATGGACGTGACGGTAGATAAAACCGCCACGCTTCGGGCGCAGATGGGCAATCACCAGCCGCTGATATTTGAGAGCCACGGTATGGATGCTCGCTATCGACAGATGGACAGTGTGGCTCCGGCCATGTCGGCACGCTGCGGCACCGGTAACAATGTGCCGCTTGTGGGGGAGCAGGTTTACTGCCTTGCGGGGAATACGATAGACCGCGAACCGGAGAACGGCGGAAATGGTATCGGGTATCAGGAGAACGTATCCTATACGCTGACCGGCTTTGACCGACACGCGGTGTTCCGCCGCCAGCGTGTGGATGCATTTACCACCGACGAGATCGCCGGTACCCAGAGCGCACGGCAAAGCAAGGACGCCACCGACCTGATACTCCATACCTGTGAACTGATGGGCGACAAGGATTTGCCCATCCTGCTCATCCGCCGCCTGACGCCCTTGGAATGTGAGAGATTGCAGGGCTTCCCTGATGGCTGGACGGACATCCACGGCGCATCCGACAGCACACGGTATAAGGCGCTGGGCAACAGCGTGGCCATCCCCTGCGTGGATTTCGTGATGAAGTGCATGGCGGACACTATACGGGAGAGCGAGAGATAGCGAGAGATATGGATAAACTTGTCCATTGTGCTTCGTTTGCGCCTGCTTCTTCGTTGTACTTGCCAATAGCTTTCCCATTGCGCTTCGGCTATGCTTTGCTTGCCTCGGAGGGAGGCGGAAAGGAGCACATCATGGAGGAAAAGAAAAACCTCTGCGCGCCCATTCCGCTGTCGCTGCACCAGCGGCTGCGAGCGGAGCAGGAGCAGCGTGGACAGACGCTGGCAGACTACATCACGGACATACTCAACGAACACTTTGAAGGAGGAGCAAAAACCATGGGCAATACCAATCGCACCATCGCCTTTCAGGTACCGGAGGAGCTCTTTGACCGGCTGAAGGATTACCTTGCCAAGCACGGCCTGAAGCAGAAGGACTTCATTCTCGGCCTCATCGAGCGGGAGCTGAACGACGCAGTGGATGCGGAATAACAACATACAGAGCCGCAGGCGTGTGCCTGCGGCTTCACTTTTGGAGGAGAACTATGTACCTATACCCAGAAAATCTGACGGCTCGCCCAATGCTGTGGCTGTGGACGCTGCGGGACGTGGCATTCATCGGCGTCGGTTTGCTGCTGTCGGTATTGGCACTGACGCAGGCCGGCACTGTGGTCCCGCTGGTGGTCACAGCGGTGCTGGCCTTTCTCTGCATTCGGCACGGCGGCGTCAGCATGCTGGATTTTCTGCGCTACGCCGCAGCGTTCTTCTTTTTTGGGCAGCAATACTACGAATGGAGGGAACGAGTATGAGAAAGAAGAAGTCCACGCAGCAGCTGGTGGGCATTGAGAGCGTGACGGACAGCAGCGTGCTGACGGCAGGCGGTGAGTTGACCTTTTACCTTGTGCAGCCCACCAACCTGAATGTGCTGCCGGAGTCGGGTGTCCGCACGAGGGTGACAGCACTGCTGAATGTGCTGAAGACCTCGGCGGAGATGGAGCTGCTGGCGTTAGACGCTAAGGAGTCCTATCAGGATAACCGTCTCTATTATCGGCGCAGAACAGAGGAGGAATGCAATCCCGCTATCCGCGCTCTGCTGGCGCAGGACCGGCGGCATCTGGATGATGTGCAGACCATGATGGCATCATCCAGACAATTCTGCTTTGTCCTGCGGCGCAGAAAGACGGACGGTGCGATCAACCTCGCAACAGTGGAACAGCGGCTGCGGGACAGTGGCTTTACCGTTCGCCGAGTGGAAGGAGCGGAACTATTGGAGCTGCTTGCGATTTATTTTGAACAGGACGCCACCCACGAGGTGTTTGACCTCATAGACGGTGCGCATTGGCTGACGGCGGAAATGGAGGAAGAAAATGCGGATTTTGAAAGTTGAACCTGGCAAAGCACCCTATGTAAAGGATATGAAGGATGGGTTGGAGGCGATTCAGCAGGAGGTGCAGGGACTATTCCAGCCGGTATATGTGGAGGATGGCGTGATCCTCTGCTGCAATGAAGAGGGAAAGCTCAATGGCATGAAGCCCAATCGGTGGCTCGAGGATGATATTATCTGCGGGCCGTTTTTCCTGGTGGGGGATGACCATGAGGGCGGCTTCTGCTCTCTGACAGACGAGCAATTGGATCGGTACACGCAGCGATTTCGGGAGCCGGAGCAGTTTACCGGCCACGAACCGGAGCTGGAGCCACGCATGGAATTTTTCTGCTGGTGAGGTGGATGGAATGAAAAACCCGTTTCACAAAAAAGAGATCTCACCGCAGGAGGCATTTATCCGCTCCTTTCTGGATTGCATCGCGCCGGGCGTGGTGAAGTTCGAGGTGGATCACTACATCTTCGGCAATACCTACCGCTGCGTCTGGGCGCTGCGGGAATATCCCGCCAGCACCGAATCTCAGGCCATCCTGCGGCACTTGGGCGAAAAAAGCGGCGTGACGCTGCGGATATATTGCCGACAGGTGTCCCCCGGTGAGGAGGACAGGATCATCGACAACGCCAACAAGAAGAACAAGCTGGACGGCTCGGATCCTAACAAGCTGCGGCAGGCGGTGGAGGCCGAGAGCAACCTGCGGGATGTGGCGGAGCTGGTGCATAAGATGCACCGTGAGCATGAGCCGCTGCTCCACTGCGCCGTGTATCTGGAGATGACGGCGGACAGCATGGAGTACCTGCGGCAGCTTCAGACCGATGTGCTGACAGAGCTGGTGCGCTGTAAGCTGAATGTGGACAAGCTGCTCCTGCGGCAGAAGCAGGGCTTTTACTGCGCCAGTCCCGTAGGCTATAACGCCCTTGGCCGGGAGTTCGAACGCGTACTGCCCGCTGGCAGCGTGGCCAATCTGTACCCGTTCAACTACTCCGGCAAGACAGATCCCAACGGCTTTTATATCGGCAAGGATAAATACGGCAGCAACATCGTGGTGGATTTCGACCGCCGCGACAGCGATAAGACCTCTGCCAATATCCTCATCCTCGGCAACAGCGGACAGGGCAAGAGCTACCTTATGAAGCTGCTTATCTGCAACCTGCTGGAAGCGGGTAAGTCCGTGGTCTCACTGGACGCGGAGCATGAGCTGGAGGAACTTTGCGGTAAGCTGGGTGGCTGCTTTATCGACCTGATGGCCGGCGAGAAGCGTATCAATGTGCTGGAGGTGCGGTGTTGGAACGAGGACACGGATATGGAAACGGACGAGTCCGCGCCGGAGGCTTTCCGCAAGTCCACACTGCTGGCGCGGCACATCTCCTTCTTAAAGGACTTCTTCCGTGCCTACAAGGACTTCTCCGACCCGCAGCTGGACACCATTGAGATCATGCTGTCCGAGCTGTACCGGAAGTGGGGCATCTCAGAGGAAACAGACTTCCGCCAGCTCAAGCCGGAGGACTACCCCATCCTGTCCGACCTGTATGCGCTCATCAATAATGAATTGGTGAATTACAGGAACGGCAGCCTGTACACGCGGGAGCTGTTGCAGGAGGTGCTGCTGGGGCTGCACTCCCTGTGCGTGGGTGCGGACGCACCATTCTTCAACGGGCACACCAACATCTCGGACGACAGATTTTTGGTGTTTGGCGTAGGCGGCGTACTGACGGCGGCCAAGAGCCTGCGGAACGCCCTGCTGTTCAATGTGCTGGCGTATATGTCGGACAGGCTTCTGACGGCGGGCAACACGGTGGCGGCATTGGATGAGCTGTACCTGTGGCTGTCCAATCCGGTGGCCATTGAGTATATCCGCAACTGCTTGAAGCGTGTGCGGAAGCGGGACTCCGCCCTGCTGATGGCTTCCCAGAATCTGGAGGACTTCGATCAGGAGGGTGTGCGGGAGATGACCAAGCCGCTGTTCGCCATCCCGCCCCACCAGTTCCTGTTCAATCCCGGCTCCATTGGCAGGCGGTTCTACATGGATATGCTGCAGCTGGACGAGGCGGAGTTCGAGCTCATCCGGCGCGCACGGCGAGGCGAATGCCTGTTTAAGTGCGGCGCGGAGAGGTATCATCTGAAGGTCATAGCACCGGACCATAAGGCGGTATTGTTCGGAACGGCAGGTGGAAAGTGATGGCCGCGCCCGTATTGGCACGAGTAGCGGCTGCCTTGTTGACAAATGAGGATGGCCGAAAGACCATCGGTTGGGTATTGGCCTTGCTCTTGTCGCCGTTGATCCTGCTGGTGGTGTTCCTGTGCTGCTTCGGCGATGGCGCGTCCCAGCACAACAACGCCGTGGTATCCGCAGCGTTCTATGGCGCGGAATTGTCGAGCCAGGTTCCTGCGGAATACCGAGCGCACATCACGGAGATGCAGGAGGCATTCTCGCTTTTGGATTCGGCGACAGTCTATGTCAATCAGAAAGCCGAGGAAGGCAGCCTTGACCCGGTACAGGTCAAGGCTGTTTTCTTTGCCCTCTGCTTCGGCGACAACGCGCCGACCCGTGCTGCCGCAGACCGCTTCGTGGACTGTTTTTATAAAACGGAAACACGGACGCGCATGGTAACGGTGGTACAGGAGGACGGCACGGAGGAACTGGTGGAGGAAACATACGAGGTGACCGTACCTCTTCCGATGGCAGAAGTCTACGAAAAGCTCTCTACATGGCGCGGCAGCGTGGTGACTGACGAGGAGCGTTCCAATGCTGTGGATATCTACGCCATGGTCATGGGCAGTATGGGCGGCGATACCTTCAACGGCACGTATGAGCCGGGCGGCAGTGTGCCGATCGAATTGGACGCATCCATGCTCACCGACCCGACTACGAAGAATGCCGCCGACCTTGTAGTCTACGTCACCAACGCATGGAACTCCGGCTGGGGTTATGTGTGGGGCACCTACGGGCAGACGCTGACGCCGGAGCTGCTGCAGTACAAGCTGACGCAGTATCCGGATGGCGTAGGAAAGTACGCGGACTTCATCCGCACCAACTGGCTGGGTAAACACACCGCCGACTGCGTAGGGCTCATCAAGGGCTATGGTTGGCTGTCCACCGACACCATGGCCATCGACTACGGCACACATGGGATGCCGGACATCGGCGCAAACGAGATGTACTATAGTGCCACGCGCAAAGGGACGATCGAAACCATCCCGGACACGCCGGGGCTGGCGGTGTGGAAGTCCGGGCACATCGGTGTGTATATCGGCAACGGTGAGGTCATCGAGGCCATGGGCACCAAGTACGGCGTGGTCAAGACACAGCTGGAAGGACGCGGCTGGACACACTGGCTGGAGGTGCCGGGGATCGAGTATGAATGAGGGTAATTTGTAAAAGCTGATTGCTATTCTCAGGTGTATCGGCTATAATAATGGCAGAACAGGTTAAAGGAGGTGGCACCGCTATGAGTACGCTGTCGCTCAGTGAGATCAAAGCCGTCGTGAAGGAATTGCTGAAACGCTACCACGCGGAATATGCGCTGTTGTTCGGATCGTATGCCCGTGGTGACGCCACACCCGATTCTGATATCGACATCATTATCGTGGGCGGAAAAGACTTTGTGCCCCGCAACATCTTCGCACTGGCTGAGGACTTGCGTGAAATGACTGGACGGGATGCCGATGTGTTTGAGATGCGGGAGGTCAATACGGGAACGCCTTTTTATGAGTCCGTGATGAAGGAGGGCATCCGTATCGCATGAAGAAGACAGATACTGAACGGTTGAAGAAGATCGTTTCCCTGTGGGATGCACTGAGCATCGAGATCGAACAACGAGGCATCTCACGAGAGATGCTATTGAGTGAGCAGTTTTCTCAATGGGCAGTAACCACGCCGGTTTATAACATCGGTGAACAGGTCTATCAGCTTTCACCGGAGTTCAAAAAGGAACATCCAGACATTCCGTGGAGCGTTGTCTCCGGGCTGCGGCATCGGTTGGTGCATGATTATGACGGTATCAACTGGTCGCTGATCGCAGACGTCATCTTCGATGACATGGATCCTTTCGTAGAACAAGTCAAAAGCATACTATCAGAGTAAATGAGGACAACGAAAAGCGCAGGCGAAGGCCTGCGCTTTTTCTGTGCCCAGCAAGGAGGAAACGACATGGCGTATGTAAAAGAACACCCACCGTCAGAGGTCTATCACCTGACGAAGAAAGAAAACCTGAACAGCATTCTGGAGGACGGCATGATACGCCGCTTCGGTGATATGGAATGCTGGTTCTGTGTCGACCTGCAAAAGATGAAAGCGTACATGGAGCAGACGGTCATGTGCGAAGGCAAGCCCTACTACAGCGTGGCAGGTCAGCTCTGCCGTTATCCCCAATTTGTACCGGAGGACTATGTCCTCCTTAAACTCACACCCTGCTGGCAGGAGGACAGCTGGTATCGCTGGGAGCAGGAAATACCTGCGGGAAGCCCTGCGGAGCTGGTCAGGGCGGCGCATGAATTCTCCGCGCTGAAGATCGGCTACCGCGGCGACCTTGCATTTCACAATGCAGAGGTCATCGATGTGCCACAGTTTCTTGTGGAGGGGGTCACACAGGGTGAGCCGGTGCAGACCAGCACAGAGCTGTGGGACATTCTCTCTCAGCGCATTGAAGATGAGATGGCAGACTATATGCGCCGGCTGGATCTGCGTACCCGCGACGAGCTGATACAAACGGCAGACGAGATCGACGCCGTGATGACCTGCGACTGTGAGCTGCGACTGCTGGGAGAATGTCTCCCACGCGAGGAGTTGGTCTTCCTGCTGGAGCAGGACAAGCCGCTGGAGCAAATGAGCAGGGCATGGATGGCGCATCGGAACGTAGATGTAGGTGAGACATTCCAGAGCCTGCTCATCGGCCTGTATGCAGAACAGCAGCACGATATGGACATGAAAATGTAAGGAGGAACGGCATGAGTGAAACCAATATCACCATCAATTTTGACGCGGCCAAGCTGGACGCACTGGAGTTTGCGCTCCGCAAGCAGCGGTCATCCGTGCAGCGGCGCATGGTGGAAATGCTCCAGCAGCTCTACGAGTCGGAAGTCCCGGAAGCGGTGCGGGAGTATGTGGACAGCAAGGCGACACCTGTCGCAAGGCCCAAGCGACCGGTACGGGCAGCAAAGGCAGCAAATGAGCAGGCAGCGGCTATGCAGCAGGAGGAATAACCATGGCACAGCATGAAGAAATCATCGTATGGCTCGACCGCAGGTGGAAGGAAGCCATTGAACATCATCTGAAGGATGAGACCTTACAGGAGCATCTGGAGAATGTGCTGGATGAACTGTGCAACCAACTTCCAGAGCGTGAATATGCACGTATCAGCCGAGAGATCTGGGAGGAAGATCGTATGGCACGGGAGAAAGCGGAGGCGGCACGTACCTATTCCGCATACCGCGTTGTAGAGGGCGGCGAGGAACATTACTTCCGCATGACGCCCGGCGAGGAGCTGCTGGATGCCGCAAGGACGCTCCGCAAATACCTCAAGGATACAGGCCACAGCACCGGCAAATTTATCTCTCTGTATTTGCAAGCGCAGCCTATCACGCCGGAGGAGTATCAGAACCTGATGCGTCTCCGCATGGAGAACACCGGAAAAGTTACCGGCGTGTTCGATTTGGATTTTGACAAGCGGGAGTTCTCCGCAGTCCACATCATGGACGGTTGGACAACGTGGGCGATGCGTGACGTATCTACAGCTGCCTACCGCGCAGTGCAGAAGCAATATGCGTCCGAGGACGGGATGTGGCGGAAGCTGCTGGATCACCTGAACGGGAAGGAGCTCACATCGGCGGGGCATCTCACCGCACAGAATTTTTCGTTCAGCGATGAGATCATGATAGAGAACGGTAAGCTGAATTTCTATGTGCAGGCTGACTTCGACGTGGACGCCGCCTTCGGCACATTCGTGTGTACGGACGAGAACAATGACTGGCTGAATATCTACGCCAACTACGACATCGCGCAGGACAGACCTTGCGATACGCTGGAGCTGAATCTCTGCAAGGGAGATGGCACAGAGGAGAACTGGAGCTATCACCTGAATGCTGCCGAGCAGGAGGTACTGGCTCGGAAAATGGAGGCGTTCTGCCAGCAGCAAAACGGCATGAGTCTGTGCGATTTTGCCCGACAGCTTCAAGAGGAGCTGGGGCCGACGCCGCAGATGCAGATGTAGCCCCGTGTTTGCCCTTGTGGGCCGGTTTGTGGCCTCGCAGGAACGCGGGAGAGTAAGGATAGCGGCCCCGGAGATTTGGAACGTTTTTGCCCGCTTTTCGGTGCGCCGAAAGCGGTAGCAGGAGAAACTGGTGGGGTCGCAAGCGCCCCACCAGGCTCACTTCTGCCCGCAGTGCGGGCAGTTCCAGAGCTCTTTCTGAGGGGTCATAAAAGCGAAAAAAGAAGGCTTACGGGGTCGTAAGAGCTGAAATCCAAGGAACGACAACGGAAAACGGCGGGGTCGTGCAGCTTATTGCAGGAGGTAATCAAGAGTGGCAACGGACAAGCGAAAACACGCATTTTGGCTCACAGATGCGGCAAAAGAGATGGTGGAAATAGATGCCCATCTGGACAACTGCGGCAGCCAAAGTGAATTTGTGGAAAAGGCGATACGGTTCTATGACGGCTATGTTCACGCAAATAAAACAGGTGCGTACCTGCCTCATGCAATGCAGGAGGTGCTGGAAGGAACGCTGGGCGTGTTCGGTGACCGGCTGGGCAGGCTGCTGTTCAAGCTGGTGGTAGAACACAACATGACCAACCATCTGCTGGGCGGCGATGTGGATATGACACGCAATGAGTACAGCAAGATGCGCGGCAGCAGTGTCCGCGAGGTGGCATCCACCCACGGTAACATCTCCTTCAAGGATGTGCTGCTGTTCCATCAGGAGGAGTAACGCATGGCGCGGCTGATACAAAAAAGCGGCTACATCAAGAACGGCAAGGCGTCGGGATACATGGAGTATGTTGCCACGCGGGACGGTGTGGAGATCATCCAGAGCACCGAGCCTGTGACCAAGAAGCAGGAGCAATTCATCCAAAAACTGCTGAAGGACTTCCCGGACGCAAAGGAGCTTTTCGAGTACAGCGATTACCTTCAGGTGCCCAATCGAGGCACGGCGTCTGCGTTTATTGCTACTACGCTGGACACGCATCTACACGAAGTGGAGTCCGAGAGCGGCTATATGTCCTATATCGCCCAGCGTCCCCGTGCCGAAAAGCACGGCGGCCATGGCCTGTTCTGCGAGGCGGACACCACCGACCTCAAGGCCGCGAAGGCCGAGCTGGACGCTCACGACGGAAAAGTGTGGACATTTATTTTCTCTCTGCGGCGTGAGGACGCGGAACGTCTGGGATACAACAAGGCCGCCGCGTGGCGGAATCTGTTGAAGCATGAGAGCGCCGCTATTGCGGAAGCTATGCGGATTCAGACGGATGATTTCCGCTGGTACGCGGCGTACCACGACGAGGGGCATCATCCCCATGTGCATATGATGGTGTGGTCGGCGGAACCGAAGAAAGGGTATCTCACGCGGGATGGTATCGCTGCCATGCGTTCCAAGATGACGAATGCTATCTTCCATGAGGAGATGAAAGAACTCTATATCAAGAAGGACGCTGCCTACAAAGAGAGTGTCCAGACCGCAAGGGATGCTCTCTTGACACGTATTACAGCAATGGAGAACAGCGACTGTGCTGATCCTGTGATAGAGCAAAAGCTGCGGGAGTTGTCTCAGACGTTGGCGCAGGTCGATGGCAAACACGTCTATGGCTATCTTCCCAAGGAGGTCAAGGCGCAGGTGGACGAGATCGTGGAGCGGCTGGCGCAGCTCCCGGAGGTGGCGGCTTGCTATGAGCAGTGGTGGAAGCTGAAGGATGAGATCGCCGGTTACTACGGACGGAACACGCCGCCCCATCAGCCACTGGTACAGCAAAAAGAGTTCCGCACCATCAAGAATATGATCATTCAGCAGGCGGAAATATTTCGGCAGCCTGTGCCGGAGCAAGCTCCCGTCAAGGCAGAGCCTAATGAGCAGCAAGTGCCGCCCTCACCTGAATCGGCTGTGGCTATGCCGCAGCCGCAGGCAGTCACGTCGCAGATCAAGATAGAAGGCGGTGCGGTCATTCAATTGCTCCATCACATGAGTCGTGTGTTCCGCGGCAATATGCCGGTCATTCCGCCTGCGCTGCGTATCGACTCCAAGCGCCGCAGACGATTACAGGAGAAGCGTATGGCCATGGGACACAAGCAGGATGACCAAGAGGACGAGCAGCTCTACCATGTCAACGACAACACCATGCGATAGGAGGTAAAGTGCATGGGCAAATTTGTATATTTCACGTCCGCAGAGAAACGGCAGGCCAACGAGGTTGACCTGCCGTCTTTTCTGTTGGATCGAGGTGAGAAACTCATTATGGCCGGACGGGATTACCGGCTGGCCAGCGACCACAGCATCACCGTGCGCGGTGCCAAGTGGTATGACCATGCCGCACGAAAGGGTGGCCGTGCCATCAGTTTCGTACAGCAATTCTACGACAAGACCTACCCCGAATCGGTGACCATGTTGCTGGGGCGGGACGGTCAGGGCATCATCCCCATCGTCAAGAAAGAGCCTGAGCCGCGTGAGCCGAAGCCCTTCGCGCTGCCGGAGGCCTATCTCAATATGCGGCGGCTCTATGCCTACCTGACTACTCACCGGCGCATCGACCGCGACGTGGTCACGGAGTTCGTGCGGGAGAAACTGCTCTACGAGGACGCTCTGCATCACAACTGTGTGTTCGTGGGCGTGGACGAAAACGGAGAAGCCAGGCACGCCCATCTTCGCAGCACCAACAGTCAGGGCAAGGTGTTCCGCATCAATGTGGAGGGCAGCGAGGCAAAACACAGCTTCCACAAGGATGGCACAGACTGTTCACTCTATGTCTTTGAAGCGCCCATTGACTTGCTGTCTCATATCACGCTCTATCCGACAGGCTGGCTGGAACACAGCTATGTGGCCTGCTGCGGTACGTCTGTTCAGCCGGTGCTGGAGCGGCTGCGGCAGAATCCGAAGTTGAATATGGTCTATCTCTGCCTCGACAACGATGAGGCGGGCGAGGATGCCTGTGA
>OKSO01000160.1_pt1 | contig 27520 bp, 20 predicted proteins | sample 1606241 | NCBI WGS metagenome assembly OKSO01 (sample SAMEA3879540, study PRJEB24766) | human gut metagenome | biome: human-associated habitat; feature: feces | place: USA | collected 1985/1987
ACAGCGCATTTGTCAACAGCCGACAGCAAATTATGCCCGCTCTGAAATCTGTTGCAAAATCCGCGCCCGCCGTGTACAATAGACATACTGAAAATTCGGAGGATTCTATGTCTACTTACAGCTCAAGAGCCGCTGTGCAATCGATAATGGCTATCGCGGAGAGTGAGAATTCAAAGCCCGGCCGCGTCACGATGCCGAAGGTATTTCTCGGTGTCGGGATATTCGACGTTATCGCGATGGGCGTTGGTATATATTTTTCTCTGCGGTTTAAAGAGATAATCCCCGCCGTAATATTTTCGATTTTAGCCCTGCTCGGGATTTTTCTCATCATCGGATATTTCAACCAACGGATATATTACAGCGCCGACAAATTCGTCAGCAGCAACCTCTGGGGAGTCAAGCGCACCTATAGCTACGGCGACATAAGCGGAATAATGGGCTATGGCAGAAACACGGATGTCAAGATATATATCGGCGACAAAAAAATCGCTATTGACCGCATAGCGGTCGGCAAAAAGGAATTTATCGAATTTGCTCTCAAGCGTCACCGCGAGCTGAAACATAAAAACATTCCGCTGCTCCGGGCGGCAAAAAAGAAAGATCTGTTCAACGGCAACATCGCAAATCCCGGCGAATTCATCGCGGTTTACATAATAATTGCGATCGGCGCCGCTCTGCTTTTCGGTATAATGCTGTTCGTTGAGTTCAGTCCGCAGACGCCGGAAACCGATCTTCGTTATTCCACCGTCGCGTTCAACAGCTGTGAGGTATATGGCGACGAGCTGTGGCTGCGCACCGGCGGCGACATGGACTACAAAATAGCCCACTACGACGAAGTGCTCCCCGATGTGGACGCTTTTCTTGCAAAATACAAAAACGGCGGCGTTTTGAAGCTCGGCTATCAGTCGGTCAGCCCGAGATACGATCCCGACTATTACAGAGTATATTACGCCCGGGGCGCAGCGAACGAGATGTTCGTAACGCAGGAGAAGGAGTGCGAAGTCCGCGCACGCCACACAAAAGAGGAGCGCCCGAAAATCATCGCGCTTTTCTCGGCGCTCATGCTCTTCCTGCTGAGCATCATACCGGGAAGCATCTACGCCGGTCGGCACGCGGACACGCTGAACCCGAAAATAGTCCGCATCTTCTTCAAGCCCGATTATATTCTCTGTTCGGGAGGTTCCGCGCCGAAGAGAAAAAGACGCGGAAAGAAATAAAAAGGCAATAAGCGAGAACGGCAGCCGCAGCAGATTTATTGCTGCGGCTGTTTTGCCACAAAATCGCGCCGTATGCCGCGGCGGGTTGTCGTGCTCTGCAAAAAGCTCGGCAAAAAAACGGACAAAGTCAAGCTCCGTCCGTCTGCAATTCTATTAAAATAATCTCCGGCCTGTTGTTGAAGCGAAACGGGAAAATGCTGTTGCCTATGCCGCGGCTGACAAGCATTTTCGTTTTTCCCTCGGAAAACAGTCCCGCGTCATATTTCGGAAACAGCCCCTGATTCGGAGCCGCCAGACCGCCTATAAACGGCAGGCGGAACTGACCGCCGTGCGCATGGCCGCTCAGGACAAGGTCCGCATTGCAGGTTACGTAAACATCAAACAACTCCGGTCGGTGGGAAAGCAATAAAGTAAAGCCGTCATCCTTGTCAACAAGCGCTTTCAGCTGCGCCTCCATTATCGCCTCTTCGTCATGGAATAAGTAGTCGGAGCTGAAGCTCGGGTCCTTTACGCCGATGAGAGTGATTTTTTCGCCATCTCTCTCCACTTCCGTCTTTTCGTTTTCGAGCACGGTTACACCGAGCTTTATTAAGCCGGTCTTTAAAGCGTCATATTCCGATGCCCTCGCCTCGTGATTGCCGGTGACATAATAGCAGGGCGCGATTTTGACCGCTTCGCCCGCAAAGTGCAGTGCCGCGGCAACGTCGGTTTTTCGGGAATCTATCAAATCTCCCGTTATAGCAATAATATCGGGCTTCGCCTCTCTCAGCATATTAAGAAGAGTTTCGTTGTTTTTGCCGATTTCGGTGTTGTGCAGATCCGAAATATGCGCGATTTTGCAGCCGTCAAACGCTCGGGGCAGCCGCTCGCTCGAAACCGTGTATTTGTTGAGCTGCAGCGCCGTGTTGCCCCAAATTATCCAAAGGATCAACGCCGTAAGCAGAGCCGAGACGACCGCGAGGGCGATTATCGGCTTTTTCTTTTTTGCAGTCATCGGACATCCCTCCCGACGGTCAGTATAGCATGAATTTGTGAATTTTTTGCATTTTTTGAGAAATTATCGACGTCTGCTGCCGAGAGCCCGTGGTTTTCAGCTCCCGATTTGAGGTGAATCGCTGCTTTTCGCCTGCGATTTTTTCCACAAATCCGCGCGGGATGTTGCAATGCGAAAGAAAAAATTTATACTTGTTTGGCTTTAAAAGAAGAATTATTCCCGTATAAATATTAATTCCGCACAATCTACGCTATAATTACTAAATAATCACATGAAACGGAGGCTTGCCAATGTCTACCTGGGAGGAACTCAGGCAGGAGTGCCTGAACTGCCGCAAGTGCGGTCTGTGCCAGACGCGCACGAATGTTGTTTTCGGCGTCGGCAAAGAGGACGCGGAGGTCATGTTTATCGGCGAAGGACCCGGTCAGCAGGAGGATCTCAAGGGCGAGCCGTTCGTCGGGCGCAGCGGTCAGCTGCTCGACAAGTTAATGGCGACCGTTGACCTGTTCAGGGACAAGAATATCTATATCGCGAACACCGTCAAGTGCCGTCCGCCGCAGAACCGCGATCCCCTGCCCGAGGAGCAGGAGGCGTGCTCCGCATGGCTCGACAGACAGATAGCCCTGATGCGCCCGAAGATAATCGTCTGCGTCGGCAGGATATCCGCCCAGAGATATATCTCGAAGGACTTTCGCGTCACAAAAGAGCACGGACTTTTCTATGACCGCGACGGTATACTCTATATGGGTACCTTCCATCCCGCGGCTCTGCTCCGCAATCCCAACCAGAAGCCCGCGGCGTTCGAGGATTTTATCGCCCTGCGCGACAAGATAAACGAAATCTGCGACCACACCTATTGAGCCAATCGCCGCTTAAGCGGTTGAAATATACTTAACGGCACGAGCCGAATTTTTGAAGAAAGGATCGATTTCAATGCAGCAGAAGTTTCTCGAAAAGACTCTGGGTCAGCAAATCGCCGATATGGCGGCAAAGTACCCGGACGACAACATGATCGACTACACTGACAGGGACTACTCCAGAACATGGAAAGAGTTCAACGACGAGTGTGAGACGATAGCCAGAGGCTTCATGGCACTAGGCCTTAAAAAGGGTTCACACATTTCCATCTGGGGCACAAACGTGCCCGCATGGCTGCTAACCTTTTTCGGAAGTGCAAAAATGGGCGGTATTCTTGTTACCGTCAACACCAGCTATAAAGTTTTCGAGCTCGATTATCAGCTCAAGCAGTCCGACTCCGAGGCTATTGTCCTCATTGACGGCTACAAGGGCACGAGCTATATTGATATAATAAACGAGCTTTGTCCCGAGCTCGAATCCTGCGAGCCCGGCAAGCTCAAGAGCCGCAGACTGCCTCTTTTAAAGAGCGTTATCTACGCGGGTGAGGGTGAATGCCCGGCGGGCATGGTCGACTGGAAAGATCTCTATACTCTCGCTGAGCAGACTCCGGTCGAGGAGTTCGAGGCGGTGCGCGACTCGTGCGACTGCCACGAGGTCGTCAATATCCAGTACACCTCCGGCACGACGGGATTTCCCAAGGGCGTTATGCTCACACACTACAATATTCTCAATAACGGCCAGACGATAGGCGACGGCATGAAGTTCACCCACGACGACAGGCTGTGCATCACGGTTCCGTTCTTCCACTGCTTCGGAATGGTGCTCGCGCTCATGTCCTGCATATCCCACGGAACACCCTTTGTGCCTATCGATATGTTCAACGCCAAAAAGGTCATGGACGCGCTCGTGACAAAGCACTGCACCGCAGTCCACGGCGTGCCGACGATGTTCATTGCCATGCTCGAGCACCCGGACTTCGACAAATATGATTTCTCTCATATGCGAACCGGCATCATGGCGGGCTCGCCCTGCCCGATAAAGACGATGTACGACGTCAGCGAGAAGATGAACATGCATGATATTGTTATCGTTTTCGGTCAGACCGAGGCGGCGCCCGGCTGTACGATGACAACGACGGAGGATTCCCTCGAGACGCGCTGCGCAACAGTCGGCAAGGCGTTCCCCGGCGTCGAGTGCAAGATAGTCGACCCGAACACGGGCGAGACTCTGCCCGCAGGTCAGATAGGCGAATTCTGCGCGCGCGGCTACAACATAATGAAAGGCTACTACAAGATGCCCGAAGCCACCGCACAGGCGATAGACAAGGACGGCTGGCTCCACTTCGGCGACCTCGCGGTCTGCGACGAGAACGGCTACTACAAAGTCACGGGCAGGCTCAAGGATATGATAATCCGCGGCGGCGAGAATATATATCCCAAGGAGCTCGAGGAGTGCCTCTATCATAATGACCGCGTCAAGGATGTTCAGGTCATAGGCGTGCCGAGCAAGAAATACGGCGAAGAGGTCTGCGCCTGCGTCATCCTCAAAGAGGGTGAGGATATGACCGAAGATGAGATCAAGGCTTACTACAAAGAGAACGTCGCGTTCTTCAAGATACCTAAATATGTCTGGATAATGGACGAATTCCCGATGACCGCGAGCGGAAAAATCCAGAAATTCGTTCTGCGCGACATGGCGGTCGAAAAATATTCGCTTCAGAGCGACGACTCAATAGAAACTGCGTAAAAGAATATTACGAAAGGATCTGTTACGATGAAACTATCATTTTCAACCCTCGGCTGTCCGCGCTGGACGCTCAAAGAGGTCGTTGCAACAGCTAAGGATCTCGGCTTCGGCGGCGTGGAAATAAGAGGCATAGGCGACAAGATAAACGCTCTGGAGATCCCGGAGTTTTCGGATGTCAACATCGAGCACACAAAGGCAAAAATCGCCGAGACGGGGCTTGTTATCCCCTCGCTGACCTCGGGCGCTACTTTAGCTGTCCGCGACAGGGCGCAGGACTCGTTCTTTGAGGCGTGCGACTATATCGACCTCGCGCAGAAGCTCGGGGTGAAATATGTCCGCGTCATGGGCACTGGCGAGCCGCACATCACCGTCGGCGATTTCACGCTCGGCGCGGGGCTCTACCGCCAGCTGTGCGAGTACGGCGCGAAGAGAGGCGTCACTCCGCTGATAGAGACCAACGGAGACCTCTCGAGCTCAAAGGCGATGCTCGCTTTCCTCGACAGAGCCGGAAGCGACAACTGCGGCGTGCTCTGGGATGTCCACCACACGGTGCGCTTCGGCAGCGAGAGCCCTGTAGAGACTTTTGCGGCTCTCGGCACCTATATAAAGCACGTCCATTTGAAGGACTCCGTCATGCGCGGCTCAAGGGTCGAATACCGCATGATGGGCTACGGCGATGTGCCAGTTGCGGATGCAGTAACCCTGCTCGACAGAGCCGGCTTCGACGGCTTCTTCTCCCTCGAGTGGGTCAAGCGCTGGAACCCCGACCTTCAGGAGCCGGGCATAGTCTTTGCCCACTATAAAAACTACATGGATTCGCTTCCGGAATAAACTTAACGGGACTGCTATCCGCAGTCCCGTTTTTTATATCAGTTCAATTTCAATATCCTCTTTCGGCTTCTTATAAAACACCATGCACCAATCCGGCTCATATTCCGGCTCATAATACAGTGACGAGCAAGCAGTTCGCCCGCTCGCCGATGATGTGACGATGAGGGTCGGTCCGTCCGCGCCGCCGATAATGCCTATTGCCGACGCCGCTTTGCCGCGGGGCGCGAGAATCCCGCGCGGTTTTTCCGGCTTTGAACGGTCATTTACGGATATCTCATCCCTCGGAATTTTCGGTGAGATGTCATAATTCATTATTGTACACAGCGGCGGTTCTTTTTCGCCGATATGCCGCAGCTTTGAAAACTTCTGCTGTTCGACAGCCGTAACCGTCAGCGTATGCTTTTTTCCGGTCACGGGATTTATAAATTCTGTCTTGTCGCCGGGGCGATTCGCCTTGAAATGCGCTCCCGGGACGGGTATCTTTTCCGCGCGAAGTTGCAGGGTCAGGGAATCTGATTTTTTCGGTTTTCTGCCGCGCCACGGGATACTCATCCTCACTGCAAACCAGCAAAAAGATTTATCGAGCCCGTATCTGTCGAGCAGAGCTTCCGCCGCATCACCGCCGTCGGGGAAGAGCGGATTCCAGCAGTCGGAGCTTGAAAACTCCATGTCGCTTTTTCTGCCGCCGAATTGAATTGAACCTGATATATCGCTGTTCAGCGGATTTTCAGCTTCTATTTCAGCCTGCTGTTCGTCTGAAAAGCCGTCACAATCGCTGTTTTCATCGAGTCCGAATTTTTCTATAAACTCACGAAAGCTGTCAACGCTCACTTTCTTGAACATATCTGCAACAAGTCCCTTGCCGCAAAAATATACAGACGGCACGAGCCATTCTTCACCGCCCCAAGTGAAGCTTTTGTTGACTGCAATTTCTTTTCCCGCGCGGTCGCGACCGAAGTGGCCGTAGAGCGAGCCCTGATAAAAGACCTTGTATTTTTTCTCCATATCAAAACCTCATCATGTTCCCGAGCTCGAGCGACCCGTCGGCGCGCTGCAGCTCGGACGAGTTGGAGAAGCGTATCGGCTTGCCGTTTTCGAGCGGCGTTTCTATGCGGACAAAGAGCGACTGCCCGTCGTCTATGCTTATCTGCGCCGAGAATACTGCGCTTTTCCCGGGCATGAGGCGGCAGAGCTTTTGATTTTCCGCTTTAGTCCACTGCGCATTTTTCTCGTTTCCGACGCCGAAAGACACGCCGAGATCATAGTATATCGGGGCGACGCCCGTATTTTTTATCGTGACAAAAGCATAAATTTTGCCGAAAATTTTCATCACTCTCGCGTCTGTGACAGTAAAATCATAGCCGAGAGCCGCCGAAGCTGTTTTGGCGCGCTCGATTTCGTCCGCGCCGAGATTTTCTTCAAACGCGCCCGCCATCATCAGCCACGAGCAGTGGGTCACATTGACGCACTCGGAGTAGTCCTGATATCCGTCGAGCGGCGCGCCGGACAAGAACGCCGACTGCCCCTCCGGGCGGAACTCGCCGCCGATTGGCTGATTTTTCCAGGCCCCGGTCTGATGCGCTTTTTTCATCTTGGACATAAAATACCAGCTCTCGCCGTAGAGTGTCGAGTGGGTGAAAGAATCGTCGTGGAAGCCGACATTGCCGTCGCGCGTAGTGCCGGGAGTCCCGGGATAGCGGGTCAGAATGCGCGTAGTCTTGAAATTTTCCGCAAATGCGGAGATAATTTTTGCTTTCTGCTCTTTTGAAGCTTCGAGCTCCGGCAGGCAGACATGCCACTCGCCCCAGTGACCGAGAAGCCCCGTTGTGATATAGGCTATGCGGCGGTCGCCGTCGTATTCGCGTGCCAGCTCGCGCACGAAATCGCAGAGGATATCAATGAGCCTGCCGTCCGAATAGTCGGGGCACCAGCCTCCGCCGTATTCGTCGTAGTGCTCTTTTTTTATGCCCATATCCCAGATGAACCGCGGCACAGCTTTTTCGCCGATACCCGATCCGGGATAGTCGAGATAGACTCTGAAAACCGCCTGATTCCCGCGCGCCGATATCTCTTCAAGATACGGCTCGAGCCCCTCGCGGACGGTGTATTCGCCGATGTCGGACATGAGCGCGGAGAGCGGAACATAGAACCACTCCATGCTGTAAGGCACGCTGTCGGCGGCTCCGCCCTGTTTATAAAACGGCATGAAGCCTTTGAGCGGATTACCGACCGCCTGCTCGTATTCCAAATTATAAGTTGCAAAGCCCCCGAGCGGCGAAATGCACAGCGAAATCCCGAGCAAAAGAGCTGAGAGACGGGCAAAAAATTTCAGAAATCTTCTCATAGCGTTTTCCTTTCAGTATATCTCAAAAGCGTCCTGCGGCAGGTTTCTCACATGATCGAGATAGCCGATGCAGGCAGCCGCCTCGCGTTCGTTATAGCAATAATCGAGCATGGCGGAGGTTTTTCGCGCGGTCTCGTCAAAGAGCTCGGTCATCACGCCGACCGCGTCCCATATTTCATTCGCCCGTGCGGCGCAATATGTCGAAAGATAACGGGAGCATATCTCCTCGGGCAGGAAGCGCGCCATATATTTTGACGATTTCCCGGTGCTTATCGTGAATCCGTTTTCCGCGCCCGTGAGCCAGTCGAGCATCTGCCGCAGCTGCGGACGGATGTTGAAATCCATCATTTCGAGCGTATAGCTCAGCTCGCCGCGCCACAAGCCCTTTGCAACATTGTCGAGGCACCACCAAAACTCGTTGCACACGGCGGAGAACTCCGCCTGCGTCGGCTTTTTCACATTGAAAACAGTCGTATCCTTGCCGATATCCTGCGGGATAATATTCTCTTTGTCAACAAGCACGCGGCAGATGTCAATATTTTTCAGCGCGTGCTCCGGCGTGCAGACATGGAGGTCGAGCCTGTTGCCGTCCGAAAACTGAATGAGCCAGCCGTAGCAGTTTTTTGTATCTGACTTCTCAAACGGACAGTCGTCGGGATATTGCATGAACAGCCGCTCGCCGAAGCGGTCTATCCATGATTTGTCTGCGATAAAAGGCGCCGTGTCCCTGACTATATATTCAACGTCGTAGTCCCGGAAAATATCTTTTTGAGCGTTCGGGTCGACCCGAGAGCCCTCGAGATATGCGGCGATTATCCGCTCATCCTCTCGGGCGGTGCGGATAATTAAATCGAGCATCTCTTTTTCGCTGCGCATATCTTCACCCCCCTTTGTTCCAAGTATAACATTCTTTCATCCTTTCCTCAAGATAAAAAGAGCCGGAGTCTCTGTCGACTTCGGCAAAAAACTTTATTTTTACATATTCCGAGGCGGCGGTTTAATCCTCGCGCTTTTTGCGCGCCCGGAGCTTCTCTATGCCCGTGCCTACAGCAAGACCGACGGCGGAGACGGCCGCACCTATGGGCAAGGTGATTAAATCGTCGAGGTTCACCGCTATATCGCCTGCGGAAACGCCCGTCGAAGCGGCGTTGGCGAGGGTGAAGGTCAGAAACGGAATGAGAGTGTACATAAGAGCGAGGATAGGCACCGCCCACCATTTTCTTCTGCCCCAATAGCCGTTTGCGCCTATGAGCAGCGAGATGACGAATGTGGTCAGCGGGATTGCGCCCCATATAACGAGCACGGCGTACGCGCCCGCGTCCGACCCGGAGACGGCGAGCCAGAAAAACGCGACCGACACCGCCCATATGACGAGATATGCGGCGACGAGCACGAGCTTTCCGAGTCTGCAGCGGCTCTTGACGACGTTTGTGCTCTCTTCGAGATAGTTGAGATAGTTTGACACGGTTTTTTCCTCCTTCAGCAGGCAGTCGAGGCTAACGGAATAGAGGCCGCTCATTCTTATGACGCTCACTATATCGGGATAGGTCTTGCCCGTCTCCCAATTTGATATGGTCTGGCGGCTCACGCCGAGCGACTCCGCCGCGCTCTCCTGAGTCAATTTAGCCGCGTTTCTCGCGTCCCTGAGCTTCTTTCCGATATCCATCTGCCGCGCCTCCTTTTTTCGCTTTCAGTTTACGCAAAAAACAGTCGTGTGTCTATCAAAAGCGTTTTACATCTGCGCATTTTCCGTATCAAAATGCTTTTACACATCGATTATATCATGCCGCACAGGTGTTTTCCATATTGAATTTGGGGGGTGGGGCTGTGTACCAATAAATCCGTGCGAATTTTGCAGGTTATGATATTCGTCACTATGTGGTAGGATAAATGTTTATAAAGATTTCGTGCCGCTTTCGCGGCATCGGTGCGTCGAGTCGCCGCACCCTACAAATTCCGCGCCAATAAAATTGTACAGATTTCGCGGGCGATTATATCTGCCCGCATTGCGCACTTTTTCACTATTCACTTTTACTTATTACTTTGAGCGAAGCGAAACAAGCCCCTCAGTCTCGGCTCATTCCGCGCCGGTTCTCTTACAGGGGAGCCAATATCGAAAAACAGCCGCCCAGGGATCAATCCTCGGGCGGCTGCGGTTATTATTTTTCTATGCTGTTAAAAATCTCTTTCGCCGTCTGCGCGTCGGCGGCTATCTGGTCGCCGAGCGAATCGAGCGAATCAAAGACCCTTTCGGGGCGGATATATCTGAACAATTTTACCTCGACATTTTTTCCGTAGAGGTCGCCGGAGAAGTCGGTTATACAGGTCTCGCTGCGCAGATCGTCGCAGGTGAACGACGGACGGCGTCCGATGTTCGTAACCGCCGCATGCAGTTCTCCGTCTATCGGCACTGCCGAAGCATATACGCCGAACTTCGGGACGATGAAGCCCTCGGGGAAATGCTGATTTATCGTCGGCGCGCCTATCAACCTGCCGCGCCTGTCGCCGCTGACGACGGTGAATTTATAGGAAAATTCGCGCCCGAGCATGGCGTTTGCGTCTTCGATATTGCCCTCGGCGAGCGCGTTTCTTATCCTCGTCGAGCTTATCGCCGCACCGTTATAGTCGGTGCGCTCCGCCACGGCGCATAAAATTCCATGCGCCCTGCAGAGCTCTTCGAGGTCGCGGGAATCTGCGGCGGCGCTCTTTGCGAAGCGGTAATTATATCCGCAGCAGACAGCACCTGCGTTCAGCTCGCCGATTAAAATATCATTGACGAACTGCTCCGCCGACATATCGGCGATGCGCCCGAACGATATCTTTTTGACGGTTATACCGAGGTTTTCGAGCATTTCGTCGCGCGCCTGCGGGGTCATCAGCTCCGGGGGAGCTCCCGCGCCGACAACTTTCAGCGGGTGCTCGTCAAAGACGAGGGCGCACGGCTCGAAGCCGTCTTTTTCAAACGAGAGAGCGAGGTCGAGCACAGCCCTGTGACCCCGATGGAGTCCGTCAAAGCTGCCCAAAGCAACCGATCGGCGCTGTGTCATTCCTGTCTCCCCTTTCAGATTACTTGCCTCTGAACTGCTGCTTGAGTCTCTTTTCTTTCGAAAGAATGCGCTTTCTGAGTCTGAGCGACTTGGGCGTGACTTCAAGCAGTTCGTCGTCCTTTATGAATTCCATGCACTGCTCGAGGCTCATCTCCGTATAGGGCACGAGGCGCAGCGCGTCATCGGAACCCGATGCACGGGTGTTGGTCAGATGCTTGCTCTTGCAGATATTGCAGACTATGTCTTCATTCTTGGCGCATTCGCCGACTATCATACCTTCGTAGACTTCGACGCCCGCGGGGATGAACAGCCTGCCTCTGTCCTGAGTGTTGAACAGACCGTATGCGGTGCTCACGCCGGTCTCGTGAACGACTATAGAGCCACGCTCACGGGTGACTATCTCGCCTTTGTAGGGCTCATAGCCGTCGAACAGCTGGTTCATGATACCGTTGCCGTTTGTGTCTGTGAGGAACTCGGCGCGGTAGCCGATAAGTCCTCTCGACGGGATGCGGAACTCAAGGTGAGTTGCGCCGCCGTCGCGCGTGCCCATGTTGACAAGCTCGCCCTTGCGGGAGCCGAGCTTCTCTATAACTGCGCCGACATACTGCTCGGGAACTTCGACTATGAGCAGCTCCATAGGCTCGCAGGTCTTGCCGTTTATCTCTTTGAGAATGACCTTCGGGCGCGAAACCTGGAACTCGTAGCCCTGACGGCGCATGGTCTCAATGAGAATTGACAGATGCAGCTCGCCGCGTCCGGAGACTTTGAAAGTATCGGTCGAATCGGTCTCTTCAACGCGCATGCTGACGTTCGTCTCGACCTCCTTGAACAGGCGGTCTCTGATATTTCTCGAGGTAACGAACTTGCCCTCGCGGCCCGCGAACGGGCTGTCGTTGACCATGAAGTTCATGGATATTGTGGGCTCGTCTATTTTTATGAAAGGCATCGGCTCGATGCAGTCCGGAGAACAGGCAGTCTCGCCGATGTTTATGTCGCCTATGCCGGAGATGCAGACAATATCGCCCGCGGCGGCGGAATCGACCTCGACACGCGAGAGTCCCTCAAACTGATAGAGGCGCGATACCCTGACATTCTCCTGAGTGCCGTCCGTTTTGCAGAGCACTATCGGCTCGTTCTTCTTGACCCTGCCGCGCTCAACTCTGCCGACGCCTATTCTGCCGATATAATCATCGTAGTCAAGGCTCGTGAAAAGTATCTGAAGCGGGGCATCGACGTCGCCGTCGGGAGCTTCGATATGCTCGAGAATTGAGTCGAGCAGCGGGCGCATATCACCCGAGCGGACATTGGGATCGAGCGAGGAATAGCCGTCTCTTGCCGAAGCGTAGACAACAGGGAAGTCGAGCTGATCCTCCTCGGCGCCGAGGTCGATGAACAGGTCAATGACCTCGTCAACGACTTCTGCGGGGCGCGCGTTGGGTCTGTCGACCTTATTGATAACAACGAGGACTTTCTTCTTGAGCGCAAGAGCCTTTTTGAGGACGAAGCGTGTCTGGGGCATGCAGCCCTCGAACGCATCGACGAGCAGAAGCACGCCGTCGACCATCATGAGTATGCGCTCGACCTCGCCGCCGAAATCGGCATGGCCGGGAGTGTCAACGATATTGATTTTCACGCCGTTATAATGGACGGCAGTGTTCTTTGAAAGTATTGTTATTCCGCGCTCACGCTCAAGGTCGTTTGAGTCCATGACCCTGTCCTGAACCTGCTCATTGGCTCTGAATATGCCGCTCTGCTTGAGCATCTCGTCGACGAGGGTAGTCTTGCCGTGGTCGACGTGCGCTATTATGGCTATATTTCTTACGTCTTCTCTCTTTGCCAAAAGAATTCACCCATTCCTGAAAAATTTGTGATGATAAAAGTTGAAAGCGGTCTGCGGATGGTCGTTTTTCCGTCAGCGCGCACAAAAACAAGAGCGCATCTTTGTGCGTCCTGACGAAAAAACCCCCGTCAAACGACCGCGCCGCCGCCAAATACGGCAGGAATATAAAAGCTTCTAAAAAGCACTATTTCGGCGGAACATAAAAGTTCCGCCGAAAATGAGTGTATGTTTTGATTATTCGCCCTTCATCTCAAGGAGCTTGACCTTACCCTCATAGGAAGCAACGCTGACCTTGATAGAATCGGTGATAGCAGCCTTGATGTCGTCCTCAGTAACACCGAGCTCTTTGTAAGCATAATCAGTGGGCATGAAGAGATCGAGATCCATGATATCCGGAAGACCCATGGGATTGATACCGCTGTCGATGCCCTTCTCGGCATACTCCTTGACAACGCCCTTGAGTCCCATTCTCATCATCCACGGCGGGATGCCGATGATCTTTCTGTTGTCGCCCATGCCTCTTGCGGCGTAGACTATCTTGAGGAACGGAGCCCACTTCATGTTGTAGCAGCTGATGGGCCATGCCTTTGCACCGGTGCTGCGCTCAGCCGCGCCGACGATGGACTCACCGACCTGACGGACGGTAAGCATAGCTGTACCTCCTCTGGGATAGAGGGTGCAGGGAAGCTTATCCATTCTCTTAATCTGCTCGATAAGGATAACCCAAACGGGCTTTCTGCCGGGCTGAGTGCCGAAGATGTAGGGCAGCTCGAGAACGGCAACATCGAAGTTGTCATCGGCATAGGAGAAAGCGACGTTCTCCTGGTCGATACGGCTTCTGATATAGGGGTGCTTCTCGCAGAGCTTCATATCCGGACGCTCTTTGGCAAGGTAGGAGAAGTAAGAGCCGAGGATAACGGCCTTCTTGTAACCGAGCTCCTTGCAGATGGGAAGAAGTCTCTTGAGCGGAGCGATGTTGTACTTGTAGTAAGCATCGTAAACGGGTGCGGGGAATTCGACTCTCTCGTCGACGCCTGCGGCGAAAACGAAGCAGTCGCAGCCGGCCATAAGCTCTCTGATCTCATCGTCGGTCTTCTCGTAGATGTTGCACATTACGATCTCCATCTCCTCGGGGATGGGAGCTCCTTCGGGAAGGGGCGGAAGAGCAACAGACTTGACGCTGTGGCCTCTGTCAATGAAAATACGTGCTGCGGCGCTGCCGAGAAGGCCGGTGCCGCCAATCATAAATACCTTCATTTTGTTTACCTCCAATTTATTTGCATTAGCTCTTTTATTATACTTTTTATATCGGTAATAGTCAAGCGATAAACGACAAAAAAGTGTACTAAAGTACAAAAATTTCCGCCGCTTTCTTTGTATAAAAAATCATCGCTCCTGAATTTCCTTGCCGCTCATGTGCTCTATATCTATTTCATACATCCGCGCAGCCTTTCCCGAAGCGGCGATTTCCTCATCCGCAAGGCGCTCGTCGGGATAATATTTCATCGCGAGGCGTTTGACCAAAATCAGCGTCTGAGCGCGGTCTTCAATGACGCGGCACCTGCCGAACACGACGGCGCTGCGCATGAACGGCGCCCATACCTCTTCACGGATAATCTCATCCCCGTAAGCCGTGAAGCACACTTTATCGCATTTATTTATCGAGTCCGCCTTGTGACCCGCTTTTGCGCTGTGGAAATATATCTTTCCCGCCTCTTCGTCATAGAGATAGTTTATCGGTATCGCGTAAGGATATCCGCCGTCGCCGTTGACTGCGAGCACTCCGCGGCGGGCGGAGCGCAAAATTTCTTTTGTCACTTCTTCGCCGAGGGCGTTTTTACTTTTGCGAACAGGTCTGAACATAATATCGTCTCCGGTGATTTTTGAATTTATTGTAGCATAAGCACGCGTGAAAATCTATAGAGAAACGCCCGAAGAGCGTCTGAACTCTCCGGGCGTCTTTTATAGTTTTATATCAGAGAGCTGTTATCAGTCCTCTTTTTTCCTCTTTGCAGAGCAGCCGATAACGAATGCCGCGCCTGCGAATGCAATGAGCATTACGGGAGCCGCCGCGCCGGTGTCGGGAACCTTGCTGTCGCTGCCGGGCTTGTTGGTCTCGGGCTTCGTCGAGGGGACTATCGGGCTCGCGGGATCGGAGGGATCGAGCGGCTCGCTCGGATTCGACGGGTCTGAGGGCTCTTCCGGCTTCTCGGGCTTTCCGGGCCAATGGGGCAGACCGGGGATTTCGGGAAGCTCGGGCAGGTCGGGAAGACCGGGCTTCTCGGGCTTCTCGGGCTTTTCGGGCTTCTCGGGCTCTTCCTTCTCTGCCTTTGAGAGCGCGAAGGAGTCGATTCTCGTTGCGCCGTCCTTTGCCTCATCGTCGAGCATATAAGCGTCGAAATAGAGCTTGCTGCCGTCAATAGTAATCGCGGAGAACACTGCGCTGTGGGCATCGTAGATAGCCTCGGCTCTCGGGAAGAGCTTGTCGGTATCCTTAACATCCTTGGTCTGGTAGTCCTTGACACCCGCGCATGCGCTGATGACATAGACTGTACCCTCGGGATTGAGCTTGGCGGTGTACTCTCTGCCGCCGAAGGTTATCTTCTGCTCCTCTGCCTTGACAACCTCGTTGTTGTCCATGACATCGGTGCGCAGGTAGACATGATCATGACCCTGGAGGACGATGTCGATGCCGAGGTCGGGCAGGAGTCCGCAGAGCTGCTTACGCATCGCCTTGACATCCTTGTCGTCATAGTGCGAGCCGTTGGAATAGAGTGCCTTATGGAGGACGACTATCTTCCACTGAGCGTCGCTTGCCTGGGCGTCCGCCTTGAGCCATGCGAGCTGATCGTCGCTGAGCGCCTTATCCTCGCTGAGGTTGTTGGTGTTGAGGACGATGAAGTGAGCGTTGTTGTAATCATAGGAATAGAACACGCCGCTCTCTCTGTCCTGATCGACTGTCTTGGGCAGGACAAAGTTCTGGTCGAGCATATATCCGCTCTTCTCATGATTGCCCGCTGCGGGCATGATAGCGGTGCTCTTGATGTTTTCGGAGGCATTGAAGAACCACTGCCACTGCTTGAAGTGCTTGGTATAATCTACCTGGTCGCCCGCGCTGGCAAAGAACTTGCCCTCGGGGAACATCCTGAGCGCGGTATCGACTACCTTGCCCCATGTGCCGTACTGAACAGCGTTCTGCGACTGCTCGTCGCTGACATGGAAGAAGGTGAATGAGTCGGAATTGTCTGCGGTCTCGATTATACCCGTACCGCTCCACCAGCCGTACTTTGCATCGCCGACTCTGTAGCAATACTTCGTGCCGGGCTTGAGACCGGTTATGGTCGCGGTGTGGCGGTTGACATTGATGCCGTAGGAGATGAAGCCGATAATGCCGAGATCGACGCCGGGATACTCCCTCTTGACGAGCTCGGAGGCCGTGCTGACCTTGACTCCCTTGGGAAGCTTATCGGTGAAGGTCGGGTTCTCCGAATACTCGGCTATCTGAATGTCGGAATTTTTGAGGCTGTACTTTGTATACCAGTTGATGCTTCTCTCGGTCGATGCATCGCCGGTGAAAGTCGTGCCTATATTCGAGGGCAGGCGCATATTGTCCTGCGTGACTTCGGGCTCGACGGGACCGTCATAGACGAGAGTCACATCGAGGTCGGACTTCTCGGCAGGATTCGTATCCTCAACGAGGCTGCGAAGCATTCTGCCGACAGTGTAGCCGATGCTGTCATACTGGCTCTGAGTCATATACTCATCCATAACGACGGTGTTGAGTATATTGCGCAGGCTGCTGTACTTCTCGGGCAGGAGGTTGAGCACGCTGTAGATAACGTTCTCATAGCTCGGGTTGCCACGGAAGATTATATTCATGAAGATGTCGGTCATAACGCCTATGGGGCTGGTGACAGAGCCGGCAGGGAAGAGCTTGCCGGGGTTAAACTGGAGGGTCGAAAGGATCTCACCCTCGACGACATCGTTGAGCAGGGTGTCGATAAGGAAGTTGATGAGTTCCTTTGCGCCGTCTCTGTTCTCGAAGTAATCAAGAACATCGTTCATGAACTTGTCGTCGCTGATATCCTCGTTGGCGTTGTAAAGAGTGTAAAGAACGGTGTAAGCGGCATCCTCAAAGGTGCCCTTCTCGTTCTTGCTCTCCATGCCCATAGCCTCATAAAACTTTGTGCATTTATAGTCAGAGACCTGATAGTTGAGAGCCTTTGTGACTACGCCGTCAATGACCTCCATAACATGGTCGGGGTTATTGATATAAGCCTCGTCGACCTGCGCGCACAGATCCTTGATGAAGCTCATAATGTTGCTGCTGACCGTAAATATCTCAACGCTGCCGACCTCGAAGCCGTTCGTGCCGAGCGCGTCGATGATTATCTTCTCAAGGTCGATTCCCGAAGCCTCGAGATATGCATAGAGTCCGCCGGCCTCCTGAATGTCCTCGAAGATGCCGGAAAGGGCATTGTCGATCATGGTCATGGCGAAGTTGTGGAGATCGCCGGGGCCATAGGTCTTGAAGAACGAGAAGCTGTTCTTATAGGGCTGGGCATAGGTCTTCGATGTGCCGTTGGGGAAGTTGACAACAATGGGTCCGTCCTCGTCAATGTCGTGGGACTTCGCATCGCAGATTATCTTGCCGTCCTGAGTGTTGTCAAAGGTCACGGTTCTGAACTTGTTCGGGAAAGCCGTGAGAGAGGTCGTCTCGATATCATAGAGGGTCTCGCCGTTATCATTGGTGTGGGCAGCGATATCGGGGGTATGGAGATGTCCGCTGAAGGTGAAGTGCATACCTGCGTCTGCGAGAGTCTCGGTGCACTCCATCCAATCGTCAAGCACGAAAGCAAAGAACAGCTCAGGCTCGATGGTCATGTGGGGAACGAAGTTGTGGTGAGCCATGCCGATGATAGTCTCGCCATTTTTCTTCGCCTTTTCGCACTGCTTGAGAGCCCACTGCATGAGCTCGGGGGTGATGCTGCCCGCGGTCTCCTGAACATCGTCACCCTTGGCGGTGACATCGGACGAATACTTGTTGGTATCCATGACGATGAGTCTGTAGCCGCCCTTGAGGCTTATAGCGTAGGAGAGCTGACCCGCCTGACCTGTGGTGGGGGTGAAGACATCTTCTTTTTCGTCCGTCACAAGGTCGCGTCCGAGATTCTTATAGATCTCGCGGAACGCCTCGGGAGAGGTGACTTCGCCGGACTCTTTGACGCCGTTTTTGAATGTAACGCCGTTATAGTTGTTGACATCGTGGTTGCCGTTTACAACGATGACCTGTATTCCGCTCTCCTTTTCAAAGGCTTCGAGCTTTGCGGCAAGAGCCTTGTGACCCGCCAGCTCGCCGTTGAGGGTCAGATCGCCGGGAAGGAACACATAGTCGCTCTTCTCCTCAGCGGCCTTGTCGAGAGCCGCTGTCAGGAGCGCGTCAACCTCGTTGTGCTGACGGGAACCTTTGTCGTTCCATTCGTTGTAGGCTTCGCTGAATCCATTCTTTGTGTCCCCGGTTCCTTTTTCGGAATCAGCAAAATAGTGAATGTCGGAGATGGATGTGACTTTGAGCTTGCCCCTCTCGGTCTGCGCAAAGGCACTGAAAACTCCGGTCGGGAGGGCGGCAAGGACGAGGGTCATGCAGACTATAACTGCAATGATGCGTCTTGCAAGTCTTCCTTTGTTTTTCATTTCGTTTCCTCCTTTTTTCTGGTTTTATATTAAACAAAAACGAAAATGCTTAATCCTCCGAACCGTCCGTCTGCTCGGCTATGCCAAGATATGCGTCCGCCTCGGCGGCGTCCATGCTCTCGATTCCCTTGAGCTTGCCCGCCATGATACGGTTTCTGTCCTGCGCGGCGACAAGGGTGCGCCCCGCCTCGTCTATCTTTTTCTTCGCCTTGTCGAGCACATCGCCGAACTTCTCATACTGCGCCTTGGCGACTGAGAGCAGGCGGCGAACTTCGTTCGCCTTCTCGTTTATCGCCACAGCTCTGAAGCCCATGGAGAGGGAGTTGAGAAGCGCTGTTATTGTAGTCGGTCCCGCTATCATGATGTTATATTCGCGCTGGATTCGCTCGGCTATCCCCGTACGCGAAGACGCGATTTCGGCATAGAGCCCCTCGGTCGCGAGATACATTATCGCAAACGGGGTCGTAGCCGGAACGTTTATGTATTTTGTGACGAGCTTTGCTTCGCTCAGGACTCTGTCCTCAAGAGCCTTGCGCGCCTTGGCGACTTCTTCGGCGTCCGCGCTGTCTGCGGCGGAGCAGAGGCGCACATAGTCCTCCATCGGAAACTTCGAGTCAACGGGGAGATAGGCGTCCGCGCCGCCGTCGCCGGCAGGGATGCGGATAGCAAACTCGACGCGCTCGGAGCTGCCCGGGCGGGTGGCGAAGTTTTTCTCATACATATTGGGTATCGTCTGGTCGAGTATGCCCTCGAGCTGGACTTCCGCCCATGTGCCGCGCGCCTTGACATTCGTCAGCACGCGGTTTAAGTTCGTGACATTCGTTGTAACGCCCGTCGAGAGCTCTTTCATCTCGCCGAGCGATTTGTAGACATTTTCGAGCTGCTCGGAAACTGTCTTGAACGAGCTGTCGAGTCGGGTAGTGAGGGTCGAGGAGAGCTTCTCGTCGACGGTCGCGCGCATCTCATCGAGCTTTTTCTCGTTGCTCTGCTGCATTTTCTCTATCGACTCTGCAATAATTCTCGACTGTCTGTCGTTTTGTTCTATGTTGTTGCGGCGGATAGTGTCGAGTGATTTCGAGAACATATCCGTCAACTGCTGCTGATGCTTGAAATTCGCCTCGGTCATGAGCGCGAGACGCTCGTTCATCTTGTCGAGCGATTCGGTGAGCTCGGAGCGCATGTCCTTCTGATTGCCCGCGCTCTCTCTGCGGCTGCGCTCGAACTCGTCGCGCAGCTGACCCTCGAGCGAGCTGACTTTATGCTCAAGCTCCTTTATCTGCCCGTCCTGCGCGGAGGAGCGGTTGAGCTTCGTTATAACAATCACAAGCAGCACGGCGCAGGCAGCCGAAAGAGCCGCCGCGATATATAAAACAGCGTCCATAATTCCAATCTCCAAAATCTGTAAGATATGATAAAGAATTGTAACAGATTTTTAAAAAAATTGCAACATTTATACAGATATATTTTTAACAATAAAAATTTTTTGAACAATATTATATTTGCCGGATAATCTTTGCAATTAACGGTTGATAACGGGAGTGGTTTTATGCTACTATATAATGTATCTGAAAGGGGCTGCGCGCCCCAAAAAAATTATGCCTCAGACCGCCCGCAGAATTTGTATAAATACGCCGCGGTTTTTAATATACGGAGGAAAAGCATGAAAAAAATTACGAGAATAGCTTCAATATTTCTTTCGCTCGCGCTGATATTCTCAGCCGCCGCCTGCGGCAAGGACGGCTCTGGCGCGGCGCTGAGCTATCCGATAGCAGCCCAGCCGGATTGTCTCGACCCGCAGATAGCGCAGGGCGCGGAGGCAAAGACCGTTGTGTTCAACTGCTTCGAGGGGCTTGTCCGCAAGGACGCGGAGGGCAAGTATTCCCCCGCCGCGGCAAAGAGCTGGAGCTATGATGCGTCCACTCTCACCTATACATTTAAGCTCCGCGATGACGCGCGCTGGGTCATAATGAAAAAGGCATTCAAGCCCATACTCGGCGACAACATAGACAAGACTTTCGACCCCCGCGTCACGGCGGCGGATTTTGTCTTTGCGCTCAGGCGCGCGGTAGCCCCCGCAACGGGTGCGCCCGAAGCGCTGAGCCTCGGCGTCATAAAGAACGCAAAGAGCATAATAAACGGCAAGATGTCCTCCGACAAGCTCGGCGTGCAGGCGGTCGGCGACTTTGAGCTGCGCATAACGCTCGAAAGCGCAACTGACGAATCGGCTTTTCTCGATCTGCTGACAAAGGCAATATGCATGCCCTGCAACGAGACTTTCTTCAACGCGACCAAAGGGCGCTACGGGCTCGACTATTCGACGCTCCTGTGCAACGGTCCGTTCTATCTCTCATATTGGCTGCACGACTCCGCACTGACTATAAAAAACAACGACGACTACACCGGACCTTTCCCGGCGAAGCCCGCGAGCGTGTCGCTCGTAATCGACAGCGACAACGAGCAGAAGCTCACTTCCCTGCTCGACGGCACTTACTGCGCCGCCCAGCTCGGCACGACTGCGCCCGATTCGTCCGACCTCTCCGTAACAAAGAACTACGACACCGTCTGGGCGCTGTGCTTCAACTGCGCCGACGCGCCGCTCTCCAATGTGTCGCTGCGCCGCGCGCTCTGCACGGCGGTCGACTATAACTCGCTGACGCTCGAAAGCGAGGATATGCAAAAAACTTATTCTGTAATCCCGCCCGCCTGCTCTGTCGGCGAGGGAGCGGATCTTGGCAGCGAGCCCGTCAGCATTCTCGGCTACGACATGAACAGATCCGCCGGATACTGGGCTCAGGCGCAGAAAGATCTCACGGGCAAACTGAGCCTTGAGATAATCTGCCTGCCCGAGCACGAAAACGCCATGCGACGCATGATACAGGGCTGGCAGAAAGTGTTCGGTCTGAGCGTCAATTTTACAGTCACTGCGCTCGACAGCGCGACTCTTTTCTCGCGCGTGCAGGACGGCGACTATCAGATAGCCCTGACCTCCATGTCCGCGGGCATAACGGACGCTGCAGGTTTCCTTTCGACGCTCACCTCGCAGGGGACGAATAATATAGTCAGACTCAGCGACGCGCAGTTTGACGCATCCGTCAAAAACCTCAAGGCGCTGAGCGGCTCTGAGCTCGTCAAGGCTTGCCGCAGCGCGGAGGGCAGACTGCTCTCGCTCGGCGCGGTGCTCCCGATGTTCATAACCCCGAGCTATTTTGCAACGGCGAAGGGCGTCAACGGCCTGAGCGTTGACCCCGAAAGCTCGGCGGTCGATTTTGTTTTCGTAACGGCGAAGGACTGACAAGATGAAAAAGGAAAACAGACTCAGATATATACTCCCCGAAAATCGGACGGTGCGCATCGTGCTCGCCGTCTTTTTCTGGTTATTGGCGGCGGCGTGCGCCGGATGCATATTCTGGCTTTCGAGCCGTGACGGCAACCAGTCAAAGGACATGAGCGACAATGTACGCGGAATTTTAGCCAAAATTCTCGGCTCGCCGCTCGGCAGCTTCATTGTGCGAAAATTCGCGCATTTCTTTGAATATGCGGCGCTCGGATTTCTTATCGGCTGCGCACTTTTCCTCAGCCGCAGGCGTTTTTCGCCCGTTATCTCCGTCATTTGCAGTGCCCTTTATTCAGTCAGCGACGAGATACACCAGTATTTCGTCCCCGGACGAGCATGCCGCATTTTCGATGTCGGAGTCGACACCCTCGGCGCGCTGACGGGTACACTTATCCTCACGCTCATAATTCTTATAGTAAACTCAATCGCAATGCGCAGAAAGGAAAAATATTCCGCGTAAATTTTTAGCATTTCTATTGTCGTTTTATAACAGTATATGATATAATAAAGCTTATATAGAGACTTTTTGGCTGAGAGGTATATTCAATGGATCATAAAGAGGGGCTCATAGTCGGGCGCAACGCAGTGCTTCAGGCTCTCGAAAGCGGCAGAACGATAGACAGCGTGACCGTTGCTCAGGGTCAGCGCGGCGGACAGGCAGGCAGAATAATCGACATCTGCCGCGAGCGCAAGATCCCCGTCAAATTTGCCGATCAGCGCAGGCTCGACCGCCTCTGCGACGGCGCGGCGCATCAGGGCGTTGCGGCATTGGCCGCGGCTCACGAATACGCCGAGATGGACGATATTTTTGCCCTCGCCGAGAGCAGGAACGAAAGCCCGTTCATAGTCGTGTGTGACTCACTTGAAGACCCGCACAACCTCGGCGCTATCCTTAGAAGCGCGGAGGCAGCCGGAGTTCACGGGGTAATTATCCCGAAACGCAACTCCGTGACCCTCAACTACACAGTCGCAAAGACCTCGGCGGGCGCTATTGAATATGTCCCCGTAGTAAAAGTCGCGAACCTCCCCGCCGCCATAGACGAGCTCAAATCGCGCGGCGTCTGGATATTCGGCGCGGACATGGACGGCACGGATTACACCGCCCTCGACTACAGCGGCAGCATCGCTCTCGTCATCGGCTCTGAGGGCAAGGGCATAGGCCGCCTTGTGCGCGAAAAATGCGACTTCATCGCCTCTCTGCCGATGCGCGGCAAGATAAATTCTCTCAACGCCTCCGTCGCGGCGGGAATCCTCATGTTCGAAGCGGCGAAACACAGAAACTGACTTTTATCCGATTTTTTCAGCATATAAGCATATATAAATTGGGGTGAGATGAGTGGAAAACAAACCTTCCGATAAGCGGAGCAACATGCCGCTTGACAAAGTTCTCTACCAAGTGGCGAAGATTGAACACGACAGCGGCGAACCGGACAAGATCTGGAAAATAACCGACATAGACGATCTGATAGCGAGCACGGACGCCGATTCCACAGCACTTGACTACGATGACGACGATGAGCTTCTGATGAGCATCGCCTACTATAAAAACAGATACTCTGACGATGACATATCGTCGGAGTATGAGACTATATATACAGACCCGAAAGAGCCGGAATCCGAGCCCGACGAAGAGCCCGAGCCGGAAGAAGCCGAAGCGGCGCAGGAGTCTGCCGACGAAATTGAGCCGGAAGCCGAGGAAGTTAAGGCTGAAAATGTTCCCGCCGATGAGAGCGAGGATATATACTCCGATTCAGAATTCGAGCTGTCTGTTGTGAAAACCGACGGCGAAGATGATGATATACAGGAATCGGAACCTAAAGATGAAGTTGACACGGACGAATCAAATAAAACCGACGAGTCCGACAACAGCGATAACATTCTGACGCTCCACGGCGAGGAAGAAGAATCCGAGGACGAGGATGAAGCCGAGAAAAAGCCGACGGTAGAGGAGCTTTTCGGCGCACCCGCTTCGAGATATTTCGGCGAGCCGACAGAAGAGCCGGAGGAGGACTCCGAGCGTGAGAGCCGCGCCATACCCGGCCTGTTCGGCGACACAGTCGTGTTCGGTCCGATGAAATCCCTTTCCGAGCCGGCGCAGAATAAACCCGACGACGAATATAAAACAAAGCTCATGACCGCGATAGGCTCGGCAAAAGCGCCGCAGAGCGCCGAGACGATAGAGAAGCCCGGCGTTATCTTAAAGCGCGGTCCGCTCTCTGAGACATCGGGGCTCGAGCCCCTGCCGCAGGTCATTCCCGCCGAAGAATTTGTCGGCTCGGGGGACGATAAGCCCGCGTCAATAGAGGATCAGCCTTTCACTAATCCCGCCGCCGGCAATCAGCCGGAGGAGGAGCAGATGATGCTCAGCGGCTTCGGCGAAGAGCCGGAGACTGAAAAAATAGACGAAGACGAGCTTCGCAGCGAGCTCGACAAAAAGAGGGCGGAGAAGAAGAAAAAGTTCGTTCTGCTCGGCGGACTCGGCGACGAAGAGCCGCAGGAGGACGAAAATCTGCCCGAAGAGAAAGAGGACGAGCCGGAGGAGCTGCACGAGAAAAAGAAAAAGCACTCCGAGAAAGCTCCCCTCGAATACGAGAAACCCGAACAGCGCGGCAGAGTCTATAACAGCCTCAAGAACGCCGCATCGCAGTTCAAGACCTCGGTTATCGGTCTGTGCGTGCTCGAAGGCGTGTCGCTGCTTCTGCTGCTCATACCGAAAATTCTCGAGTGGGCGGCGATAGACGCGCCCGCGTTCGACCGCGGAGGCGCGGGACTCGCGGCGGCTAATATAGTGCTTCTGCTCGCGTCGTTCTATCTCGCGTTCCCGAATATTTTATCCGGCGTAAAGGCGCTTGCAAACGGCCGCGTGACCGGCGGCGCAGTCGGCGGGCTGACATTTATACTCGCCCTCGTCCAGACGATACTCTCGTTCTTCAACAAATCACCCGAGGGCGCTTCGGGCATGTTCTACTGCGCGGCGGCGATATTCGCCCTGCTCATAACCGCCGAAAACAGCAGCCGCGGCACGGCGCGCGTGATGCAGAATTTCCTCTTCTGCACCGCAAAACGCAAATCAGGGCTCTACGGCATAAGGGCTATAGAGAGCGAGAAAGACGCATTTGAAGTCGGACGCGCGCTCAAGATGGGCAACCCCGACATTTTATATTCCGGCAGGGTCGAGTTCCCCGCCGACTTCATCAAAAATTCCGAAGCCAACTCCCCTGCGGACAGCTGCATAAAGCGCAGCCTGATAATTTCTTCAGCCGTCTCCGTGCTGCTCGCGGTTATATCGGGCATAATAACAAAAGATATCTTCCAGGCGTTCGGCGTGCTCACCGGCGCGTTCTGCCTGACCTCGCCCTGCGCTATTGAACTCGCGCTGATGATTCCGCTCTATCTTGAGAACAGGAAGCTCAACTCAGAGGGCGGCATGATAGCGGGCTACGACGCGGCTCTCGAATGTTCCGAGGCGGTCGCCGCCTCCGTTGACAGCGCCGATCTCTTCGACCGCGCGGCGTGCGAGATGCACGGAATGAAGGACTTCCACACCGTGCGAATAGACGATGTTCTGCTCTACGCAGTCGCTATAGTGCTCAAATCCGGCGGTCCGCTCACAGATGTCTTCAACCGCATTATCGGCGGCTCGACCGAGCTTCTGCCGCCCGTGCGCGACATGATATACGAAGACAGACTCGGTCTTTCAGCCACAATATATAATCAGCGCGTGCTGCTCGGCAACCGTAATTTGCTCACGCACCACAATATTGAAGTTCCGCTCAAGTCCGAGGAGGACAAGGTAAAGCGCAACGGGCGCAAGATTCTCTACATAGCCATTGACTCGCAGGTCGCGGCGATGTTCGTTTTTAACTACGCCGAAGACGCCTCGCTCAAGGATTCGATAAATGAGATGGCGGACAACGGCTTCAGCCTTGTCGTTCGCACGGACGACCCGAATGTGACCGACGAGCTCATCGCCGCCCGCTTCGGCATAGCGCAGAAAGATATCAAAATGACGCTCTCCCACGGCGCGCGCATATTCAGCGCATACCGCGACAGCGTTGTTGATTCAGCCCCCGCAAAGGTCATGCACGACGGCTCCGCCCGATCTTACTTCAAGAGCATCGCGGCGTGCGGCAGGCTCGCAAACTTCGCTTCGCGCTGGGCAGTGTTCGCCCTTATCGTGCAGGCGGTCGTGGCGGCGGGTGCGATACTCTGCGTCGCGCTGAAGGCGTTCGCGTTTGTGTCGCCCCTGACGGCGGTTATAGTTCAGACCGCGATAGTGGCTTTCAGCGTAATACTGGAAAAATTCAAAAGATAAATATACTACCCTGTAACATCTAAAAATCTACATCCGGTTGAAGGATGAAAACGCAGGCAGGCTGCCGCCTGTCAAGTTTGAAGACGCAGTTAAACGCAATCAGACGACGCAATGCTTGTAAAGTTTTAGGTGTTGCAGGGTAGCCGGGGCTGCGCTGAGAATGCGACAGCCCCTTTCTGAAAGGATAAGCAGATATGCAGGAAAAATCAGTCAAGGCAAAAATTGATTTAAAAGGCAAGACCGTGCTCGTGACGGGCGCGGCTGGATTCATCGGCTCTTTTCTCTCGGAGCGTCTGCTCTCGGACTTTGAAGATATCCGCGTCATCGGCTTCGACAGCGTCAACGACTACTATGATATCCGTCTGAAAGAATCGCGGCTCGAAAAGCTTCAAAAGCATAGAAATTTTATTTTTATCAAAGCGAACCTCGCGGACAAGGACAAAGTGAGCGAAGTGTTCCGCGAATACTCGCCGCAGATAGTTGTCAACCTCGCGGCGCAGGCGGGGGTGCGCTATTCGATAACGAACCCCGACGCCTATATCGAGTCGAATATAATCGGCTTTTATAATATCCTCGAGGCCTGCCGCCACTCATACGACGACGGCGCAACACCCGTCGAGCATCTTGTATACGCTTCGAGCTCGTCGGTCTACGGCAGCAACAAAGAAGTGCCCTACAGCACCGACGACAAAGTTGACAACCCCGTCAGCCTCTACGCCGCAACGAAAAAATCCGACGAGCTGATGGCTCACGCCTATTCGAAGCTCTATAATATCCCCTCGACGGGACTCCGCTTCTTCACGGTCTACGGACCCGCAGGCCGCCCGGACATGGCGTATTTCGGCTTCACCAACAAGCTTCTGCGCGGCGAGACAATCCGCATTTTCAACTACGGCAACTGCAAGCGCGACTTCACATACATCGACGATATAGTCGAGGGCGTTGTGCGCGTCATGCAGGGCGCGCCTGAGCGCAAAGACGGCGAAGACGGTCTGCCCGTTCCGCCGTATGCGGTTTACAATATAGGCAACCAGAACCCCGAAAACCTGCTCGACTTCGTCGACATTCTCCAGCAGGAGCTTATCGCCGCGGGAGTTCTGCCGAACGATTACGACTTTGAGGCGCACAAACAGCTCGTCCCGATGCAGCCCGGCGATGTCCCCGTGACCTATGCGGACACGACCCCGCTCGAGCGCGACTACGGCTATAAGCCCTCGACAGATCTCAGAACCGGGCTTCGCAATTTTGCCCGCTGGTACAAAGATTTTTACAAGATTTGAATAGCATATATTATATATTA
>OKSO01000168.1_pt1 | contig 27084 bp, 25 predicted proteins | sample 1606241 | NCBI WGS metagenome assembly OKSO01 (sample SAMEA3879540, study PRJEB24766) | human gut metagenome | biome: human-associated habitat; feature: feces | place: USA | collected 1985/1987
CGATGCCCGTGCAGGCGATCGTCAGGCAGTATTTGCCGTTGCAGTCGATCAGATCAAGCGGCGTCACGTCGCCGTTCCACAGGTTTTCCGCGTCCAGAAAAAGCGGCAGGGCGTCCTTGCCGAAGTTTTTGAGGAAATCGTTGCCCGTACCGATGGGGATACAGGTCATCGCGGCATTGGGAAAGCCCGCAATGCCGTTGGTGATCTCGTTGACCGTCCCGTCGCCGCCGCAGGCATAAAAGCGGACGTTCTCGCCCGTCTCCGCAATGGCACGCGTCAAAGCCGTCGCATGCCCGCGCGATTTGGTCAGCATACACTCAACGTCTAAATTGTGGTTCTTTTTCAGCGCCTCGGCCATCGTGTACACGCGCTGGCGGCCGTCCTTTTTTCCGGCAGCAGGATTGATGATAAAAATGTGCCTCAAGAAGCTCACTCCTGTTTACAGTTTCGCTGATTTTACTATACCGCAACGCAGGAAAAAAGGAAATGGTCAGAGCGTTAAGAATATATAAAGAAGTTGTCTACCGCCGGTCACAGGCTCAGGCCGTTGAGCCGGCAAAGCGTGTTGATGACGGCGAAGATGATGACCGCGCCGAGGTTCGCGGTGGTGTTGTCCTGGTCGAAGCGCGGCGAGATCTCGCAGATGTCGAACCCGCGCACCTTGCGCGTGCGCAGCACGTGCTTGATGAGCGGCAGCACGATCTCGGGGTCAAGGCCGAGCGACTGCGGCGCGCTGACACCCGGGGCAAACGCGGAGGAAAACACGTCCGTGCAGACGGTGATGTAGGTGTCGTCGCACTGGTAGAGGTACTGGTCGAGGCGCTCAAGAATCGTCTCAAGGTTTGAGGTCTGCAATTCCTTGGCGAGCACATAGTCAACGCCCAGCTCCTCGGCCTTTTTGAAAAGGCTCACGGTGTTGCTGTGCTGCTGAATGCCGATGGGGAAATAGTGGTACGGCGTTCCCTCGGCGCGGCACACGTCCGCGATCTGGCGGAACATCGTGCCCGAGGAGTTTCCCATGTCATAGGGGCGCAGGTCGAAGTGCGCGTCGAAATTGATGATGCCAAGCTCCGGCGTTTTCTCCCTGTCCTTCAGAAAGTTGTGCTGTCCCTGAAAGTGACCGAAGGTCGTCTCATGGCCTCCGCCGAGCACGATGGGGAAGAGCTTGCGGCGCAGGATCTCCTCCACGGCGGCGCCCAGCTCGCGCTGGCCCTCTTCAAGCGAGATCTCGTCGCAGACGATATCGCCCGCGTCAAAGAGCTTGACTTCCTGCGAGAAGGTGCAGGGAAGGCCCGACATCTGTCCGCGCACAAAATCCGGCGCGAGCGCCGTGCCCGTGCGTCCCTTGTTGCGCGCAACGCCCTTGTCGCTGCAAAAGCCGACAAACGCAAACCCGAGCTTGCCGGTGAACGGCGCGCCGTCGTCGTTCAGGTCGATGGGCTGCACCCACTGGTGCCAGCGGAAGGCATCGTAATCCGTGTCGCTGTCGATGCGGCCCTTCCAGCTGTCCATGGCACTGACATAATGATCCAAAAGCATATCTGATCGCACTCCTTCACTGTATTTCCGATGGTGTTTTTATTATTCGTCCAGCTTGAGGACGGCAAGGAAGGCCTCCGTCGGCACCTGCACGGTGCCGAGCGAGCGCATCTTTTTCTTGCCCTCCTTCTGCTTTTCCAGCAGCTTTTTCTTTCGGCTGATGTCGCCGCCGTAGCACTTGGCGAGAACGTCCTTGCGCATGGCCTTGACGGTCTCGCGCGCGATGATGCGCCCGCCGATGGCCGCCTGAATGGGGATCTCGAAGAGCTGGCGGGGAATGTTGTCCTTGAGCTTTTCGCACAGCTTTCTCGCGCGGGCATAGGCCTTGTCCTTATGCGCGATGAACGACAGCGCGTCCACCTGATCGCCGTTGAGCAGAATATCAACCTTGACAAGCTCACTCGCGCGATAGCCGGAGAGCTCGTAGTCGAGCGAGGCGTAACCTTTGGTGTTGGCCTTGAGCGTGTCGAAAAAGTCGTAGATGATCTCGTTGAGCGGCATTTCGTAATGCATCTCGACAAGGTAGGTGTCGAGGTACTGCATGTCCTTGAATTCGCCGCGGCGGTCCTGACACATGGGCATGATGTTGCCGACGTAATCGGGCGGCGTGACGATCGTCACCTTGACGTAGGGCTCCTCGGCGTGCTCGATGTGCGCGGGGTCGGGGTAGTTGTGCGGGTTGTCGACGCGCACCATCGTGCCGTCGGTCTTGTATACCTCGTAGATGACGCTCGGGAGCGTGGTGACAAGGTCCAGGTCAAATTCGCGCTCAAGGCGCTCCTGAATGACCTCCATGTGCAGCATGCCGAGGAAGCCGCAGCGGAAGCCAAAGCCCAGCGCCACGGAGGACTCGGGCTCAAAGGTCAGCGAGGCGTCGTTGAGCTGGAGCTTTTCCAGCGCGTCGCGAAGATCGGGGTACTTGCTGCCGTCTTCAGTGTAAATGCCGCAGTAGACCATCGACCTCACCTTGCGGTAGCCGGGCAGCGGCTCCGCCGCGGGGTTTTCCACGCTCGTCACCGTGTCGCCGATCTGCGTTTCGTGCACGTCCTTGATGCTCGCGGTGAAGTAGCCGACCTCGCCGGCCTCGAGCTGCTTGGCAGGCTCCAGGCTCAGCGGACGCATCAGGCCGCACTCGAGCACCTTGAACGTCGCGCCCGTGGCCATCATCTTGACCTCCATGCCGGGCTTCAAGGTGCCCTGCTTCAAGCGCATGTAGACGATGACGCCGCGGTAAGCGTCGTAATAGCTGTCGAAAATGAGGGCCTGCAAGGGGGCGTTCGGGTCGCCCTGCGGGCAGGGGAGATGCTGCACGATGTCCTCGAGCACGGCCTCGATGTTGATGCCCTGCTTGGCGGAAATTTCCGGCGCGTCCTCGGCGGGGATCGCCAGAATGTCCTCGATCTCCTGCTTGACGCGCTTGGGGTCGGCGGCGGGCAGGTCGATCTTGTTGAGCACGGGGCGGATCTCAAGGTCGTGCTCCATCGCAAGATAGGTGTTGGCAAGGGTCTGCGCCTCAATGCCCTGCGAGGCGTCGACGACGAGCAGCGCGCCCTCACAGGCCGCGAGCGAGCGCGAGACCTCGTAGTTGAAGTCGACGTGGCCCGGCGTGTCGATGAGGTTGAGGGTGTAGACCTCGCCGTCGGCGGCGGTATAGTCGAAGGTGACGGCGCGCGCCTTGATGGTGATGCCGCGCTCGCGCTCCAAGTCCATGTTGTCGAGGATCTGATCCGACATCTCGCGCGCGGAGACGGCATTGCACTTTTCAAGCAGCCGGTCCGCCAGCGTCGACTTGCCGTGGTCAATGTGGGCGATGATACTGAAATTTCTGATGTTCTTTTCGTTCATAGTCTTTCTTCCTTATTTTCTGCCAAGCAGGGAATTGGTTTTTTCTTCCGTGCTGTGTAAAACCTGCGTCACACTCTGCATCAGCCCCGGATAGAGCGCCGCGAGCGCCTCGTCCTCCATGGCGGCAAATGCGCCGTCCTTCTCTGTGAGAGTCTCAAGAGAGGAAACATAGGCGATGTAGTCCGCGCGCATCTGCGCGTCCACCGCGCCGGAGCGGTAGGCCGTTGCGTCAAGGCCAAAGTATCCCTCTTTCCCGCCGCTTGCGCGGTGCAGCGCGCGGTAGAGCTGGTAGAACGCCCCGCCGAGATAGCCGCCCGCCGACGCGATGAGCGTGCGGTCGTTCGTTTTGCCGAGCAGCTCAAAGAGGACGCCTGCGGTGTTGACGAGCATCTTCTTTTGCAGCGTGGCGGCGATGCTGCCGCGCAGCGTGCCCTTTTCATCGCTCGAATCGTAGAGCGATTCGGCGTCGATCATGCCGCCGTCGCGGTCGAGCGTGCGCCCGAGCAGATAGTCGGCGGAAACGTGGTAAAAATCGCAGGCCTTTTTGACAAACGCAAGCCCCGGCTCGCGGATCCCATTTTCATAATGGGATAAAAGCGCCTGCGAAATGCCGAGCTCCTTCGCGGCCTTGCGCTGGGAGATCCCCTTTTCCTGCCGCAGCAGGGCAAGGGTGCGGGAAAAGTCAGCATTCATGGTCATAACCTCATCCTTGTCATTCTCTTCGTCATTCAAAATACGGTAGGTTATAGTATAGTCCATTGATTACCGCTTGTAAATTAAAATTTGCATTTCCGCGCAAAAAAATGAGGCACGGCAGATCTGCCGCACCTCAAATCGGAGGAAAAGCAACTTATCAGATGAGTATGCTCAAAAGCCACGCAAGCGCGATGCCACCCGCGCCCACGCAGCCCCACAGCACGGGGGAGCCGCGCCGCAGAATGCTGCGCCGGCACGTTGCCGTACGGCCGCAGGTACGTGCCACGCGGCACGCTTCGTCTACCAGCCGCTGCGCCGTCACGCCGTTCCGGTTCACAGCGTCGTTGCGCACAATGAATATCGCCTGTTCAAAAAGTTCCGTATCCGGCGAGTCGACTACGATCACCCGCCGTGATGTTCCCCTGACCATGCAGCAGCACCTCCCGATGGAAAAACATTCTGCTTCCAGTATGCCCGCCGCGGCGCGCGCTATGCGGTGCGGAGAAATTTTTTGCTGCGCTCAGATCTCCTGCGCGCCGGAAAGCTCCTCCGGAATGTAGAGCACCAGGACACCGGCGTCGTCCGTACCGCCGCGCCGTTCCAGGCTGTCGGCCAGAATGGCGGCGGCAAGCTGGCGCGGCTCGCGTCCTTCCCAACCGGCGAGCAGATCTTGCAGCCATTCGTCGTCCAGACTGTCCGCCACACCGTCGGAGAGCATCACAAGAAAGCTCCCCGGCGAGAGCCTGATGTGCGTCGCCTCCGGCGGCGGCGAGCCCTCCTGCAATCCCGCAGGCAGACACGAGCAGGTCACGCGGCGCACGCTTCCGCCGCGCTTTAAGTAGCTCGGCGCCGCGCCGTACTTGTAAAGCTCGCCCTCGAGCGTTCGCAGCGAGAGGGTGAGCAGGTCGATGGTCGTAAAGCTGTCGGTCGACTCGGCGCGGAGCGAAAGCGCGCTGTTGAGCGTTTTGAGCGCGGGCGGCGCGTCGATCCCTGCGCGCAGGAACCGTTCCAGAAGGCGCACGGCCATTGCCGATTCCCGCTGCGCCGCCTCACCGCAGCCCATGCCGTCGGAGAGCAGCAGGCAGAGCGTGCCGTCCTCCAGTTCAAACTGAGCGGTGCTGTCGCCGCTCACGCGCTCGCCGCGCTTGGGCCGCAGCAAAACGCCGGTCTCATAGGTGTGCAGCGGCTGCACGGACACGGGACGCAGCGCGCCGTCCGCCGCGCTCTGCATCAGCTCTGAGAGCTGAGCGTACTGCGAGGCGGCCTTTGCGCGGTCGTCCGCCAACAGCCGCCGGTACTGCCGCCGCAGAAGATAGGCGCGCAGCTCGCCGTTCACGGCGGACAAAAACGCGCCGAAATGAATGCAGCGCTCGGAAAAGTAGGCGGGGAAATCCTCGCCCTTTCCCTGTCCGCGGCGCAGCAGCGCCGCCGTTGCGTCGTTGAGGGCAGTGTAGGTGCGGTTATACTCCTTTTCCCAGCAGAAGTCACACAGCGCGCAGCCGCGGCAGACCTTTTCGGCCGCACGGTCGAAGATGGCCGCGGGATTTTCCTCCGTCAGCGTGCGCGGCCGCGCCACGCTGTCGTAAAGCTCGCGCAGCGCCGCGGCGGATTCGGCGATCTTCTTGCGCACGGCGGCGTCCTCCTGCGCGCATTCATCGCTGCAAAGGCGCTTGCCGCGCAAAAAGCGCGACGGGATCAGCAGGAACAGGAGCGTCGCCGCAAGGCCCTCATAGAGCAGCACAAGACCCGCGTGCGCGTTCATCGGCAGGGCAAAACACAGAATGCTCAGCGCAAACCACAGCGCCGAGCCCACGCGGTTGCCCCGCGCGGTCACATTCACCAGCACTGCGGAAAAGGCGTAGGACGCCGCGTGGACAAAACTGCCGCCGCCCGCGCCCAAATCCATGCCAAGGCCGATGCACAGCGCCGCCGGAATGGCAAACGCACTGCCGCGCTCGAAGGCAAAGAGCAGCACGGCAAGCATCGAGAAGATGCGCCCCGGCGCAAAGCCGTCCGCCGTTTCAAACGAGGAAAAGGCCATCAGCACGCCCAACAGGATAAAAAGCGGCGCATAGGGGTGTTCGTCCTTCCCCTTGTCTCCCGCCGCAAGCAGCGCGCGGGCGCTCATCGCGCCGAGCGCGGCAAGCAGCAGCGCCATCAGGCAGCTTGCCGCCTCGCCCACACCGTCGCGCAGGACGTAGACAAATTCGACGGAGAACATCATGCCCGCCGTCAAAAGCGGCAGGAACGCGCGCTTTTGATAGATCTTCAAATCAAAAAACGCATTGTTCGCCGTGAAGATCAGAACGCCCGCGGCAAAGGTGCGCAGCGCGTGCGAAAACGGCAGAAACAGCATCGCCCCCGCCGTCGCGCCGGCGAGCGCGCTCAGTCCCCGCAATCCCGCGCCGCTTGCGCCGATCATACCCAGCGCGAGCGGCGCATAGCCGCCGAACACCTGCGCGCCTGCAAGCGCGCAGGCAAGTGCAAAGCGCAGCACGCAATCGACGACCTTTCCCGACCACTCCTTGCTTTTCAGCAACTCGATCACCTTCACAGCCCGTCCCCTCCCTGTGCGTCGTTCTTCCGTGGTGGGGATTATTGTAAACGACCGGGCAGGAAAAGCCTGTCGGGAAATGGGCACGCAAAAAAAGAACGTTCCTTTTCAAAGGAACGTTCTTTTTCTTCACAGTTTGACGATTCTCTTCGCCTCTTCGGCGTTGCGCGCGATCATGTCGTGCAGCTCCTGCGTGGAGGAGAATTTTCTCTCCTCGCGCAGATAGTCGATAAAATCGAGCCGCAGCGTCTTTCCGTACAGGTCGCCGTCGAAGCCGACAAGATATGTTTCGATCGTCACGGTGTTTTTGTCGCTCACGGTCGGCCGCACGCCGACATTCGTCACACCCACGCGCGTTTCCCCGCCGGGAAGATGCGCGCGCGTGGCGTATACGCCGCGCTTGAGGGCAATGATGTGTTCTTCGGGGACGAGGTTCGCCGTCGGGAAAAGGGACTTTTTGCCGATGCCCTCGCCGTGGCGCACAATCCCCTCCACCGAAAAGAGGTGGCCGAGAAACGCCGTCGCCCGCTTCACATCGCCGTCTTCCAAAAGCGTGCGGATATAGGTCGAAGAAACGGTCACGCCATCCTTCTCCACGCAGGGGATAATATCGCAGCCGAGGCCGTGGGCAGCGCAGTAGGCCTTGAGCTTTTCTACGTCTCCCTCGTTCTTGTGGCCGAAGCGGTAATCATGCCCCGCCACAAGATGCACCGCGTGATACTTCCTGATGAGCAGCTCCGCGATAAAATCCTCCCACGGCATGGTCATCATGTTTCTGTCGAACGGCTCGACAAAGACCTCCTGCACGCCGTACTGTGAGCGAATGATCTCCGCTCGCTCGGCGGGCGTTGTCAGCAGCGGCACGCTCTTTCCCGTGACGAATTCACGCGGCGAACGGTCGAACGTAAAGGCCGCGGAGCGGCAGCCGCGCTCGCTTGCGCGGCGCACCGCCATTTTGAGCAGCTCGCCGTGCCCGATATGCACCCCGTCGAAAAAGCCGAGGGCGATGACTGTGGATTCATTCATGGTTTTGCTTTCCTTTTGTGTCAGCGTCACACGCTGAAAAAATTTCGTTTCGAGGTGAGAAGCCCGGCTCTTGCCTCAGACAGGGCAAGAAACGTCCCGTTGCAGCTGTAGACACGGTAGATCCCGTCCGCAAGGCTCACGCGCAGGGGATTGCCGCAGAGGCATTTTTTCTCCAGCGCGGCGTTTGGAATGGTGAAAGCTGGATAGGCGCGAAACAAACTGTCGAGCGGGCGGAGCAGCGCTTCACCTTCGCGCGCTGCGTCCTCGAGCGTCACGGCCTCGCCGATGCGAAAGCCCGAGGCCTCCGTGCGCCGCAGCGCCGCCATGCAGCCGCCGCAGCCGAGCGCCTGCCCAAGATCGTGGCAGAGCGTGCGGATATACGTTCCCTTCGAGCATTCCACGCGCAGGGCGTACTGCCCGTTTCCCAGCTCTTCCGTCAGCGCAAGGTCGTAGATCGTGATGCGCCGCGGCTTGCGCGCGACCTCCTTGCCCTGGCGGGCAAGGTCGTAGAGCTTTTGCCCGTTCACCTTGATGGCCGAGTACATCGGCGGGATCTGCTCGATCTCGCCGAGAAAGCGCGGCAGCGCCGCGCGCACGTCGTCCGCCGTGACGGTCACGGCACGCTCTTCGAGTGTTTCGCCCGTCGTGTCCTGCGTGTCGGTCACTCTTCCCAGCTGCAGGACGGCCTCGTAGACCTTTTTCCCGCCCTCGGCAAAGGAGACAGCCTTGGTCGCCTGCCCGACGAAGACGGGCAGCACGCCCGTTGCCATGGGGTCGAGCGTTCCGGCGTGGCCGACGCGCTTTTCATGCAGGATGCCGCGCAGCTTGGCACACACGTCCATGCTCGTCCAGCCTGCGGGTTTGTCGATGATAATGATTCCGTTGGGCATATGATCTCCTTTGCGCCGTTGGGTTATTCTTATGCCTGTGCCTGCTCCTCGCGCACCGCTTCGGCGATGGCGTTCAGGATCATGCCGCGGGCGGTCTCATAGTCCGCGTGCTCGATAAGGCAGCCGGAGGCAGCGCGGTGTCCGCCGCCGCCGAGCTTGGAGCAGGCGAGCGTCGCGTTCACACGCGCGCCCGTGCGCATACTGACCTTCCAGGCGCCGTCCTTCGTTTCCTTCATCGTCACGGCGCAGTCCGTACCCTCGACCACGCCGCCGAGGGCGGCGAGGTCTTCCATATCCGCCTCCGTGAGCGCCATGCGCTTTTGCAGGGACTGCGGCACGGCGACGATGACAACACGGTCCTCGTCGTAAAATTCCATCGTGCGCAGAAGTTCTCCTTCGAGCGCGAGGCGTTTTTTGCTCTTCGTGCGGAAGTGGAGCTTGTTGACGGCGCGATAGTCGATGCCGGTCTCCATCAGCGCGGCGGCCGCGCGGTGCGTGTTCGCCGTGACGTTGGAGTAGACAAAGCAGCCCGTATCGGTCGAAACGGCGACATAGAGCGGCAGGGCGACCGCTTTCGTCAGCTGCCCCAGCTCCTGCGCAAGTGCGCAGAGAATTTCGCCGCAGGCGGCGCACTCGGGGTGTACGCAGCTCTCAGCTGCGTAGTGCTCGTAGCTCGGGTGATGGTCGATGGCGAGGTCGACGCGCGTTTTGAACATTTCGGCGTTGTCCGGGAAGAGGCTCAGCGCCGCAAGGTCGACGGAGACGACCGTCTCATAGTCAAAATCGTCCGCGACCCAATACTCCTCAACATAGGGGGCAAAATGCTCGGTCGTCTCGCAGTTGTAAAGGACGCCCGCGTGCTTTCCCATCGCCCGCAGCATGGCGCACAGCGCCGCCGCGCAGCCGAGGGTATCGCCGTCGGGACGGCGGTGGGTAAGGATGAGATACTTATCGTGCGCGCGGAGATATGCCGCGACTTCGGAAACGGTCATTCCTGCTCGTCCTCCGTTTTCAGCGTTTCGTTTTCGGGGTTCGCGGGCTTCACCACGCGCGGATCACGCAGCAGCTCTAAGATGTGCGCGCCGTACTCGATGGAATCGTCCGCGATGAACTGAAGCTCGGGCGTGTAGCGCAGCGACATGCTCGCGCCCAGCTCGCGCCGGAGATACCCCGCCGCGCTCTTGAGCCCGCGCAGAACGTCCTTTTCGAGCGTTTTTTGCAGAACGCTCACATAAATGCGCGAATAGCGCAGGTCGCTCGTCGTATCCACATGGGTGATGGTCACCATGCCGCTCTGGACGCGCGGGTCCTTGAGCGTGCGGATGAGCGAGCTGAGCTCGCGCTGGATCTCTTCATTGATGCGTCCAATGCGATTGCTTGCCATAGTTTTTCCTCCTTTGAAAAAAGCAGGGGCGGGCGAACGCCCGCCCCTCACTTTAAGGCTTCGCAGAATTGCGCCACCGGCGCAAAATATTACAATCGTAATTTCCGGCGACAAGTGCGTCGGAAATTACACCTCTCAGGCCGCAAGTGTGCGAGCAAAGCGAGTGCGCGCAGCAGCCTGCAAAAACTCAAAAATGTGCAGCGCACATTTTTGACGCCCTTACTGCTGGATCTGCTCCATGACGTAGGCCTCGACAATGTCGCCGACCTTGATGTCGTTGTACTTCTCGAAGCTCAGGCCGCACTCGTAGCCCTGCGCGACTTCCTTGACGGAGTCCTTGAAGCGCTGGAGCGAGGCAAGGTGACCTTCGTGGACGACGATACCGTCGCGCACGATACGCACGTCGCACGCGCGCTGGATCTTGCCGTCCTGCACGTAGCAGCCGGCGACCGTGCCGACCGAGGAGACCTTGTAGGTCTGGCGGATCTCGGCGTGGCCGATGATGGCCTCGCGGAACTTCGGCGCGAGCATACCCTTCATAGCGGCCTCGATCTCGTCGATCGCATCGTAAATGACGCGGTACATACGCATATCGACATGGTTGCGGGCCGCGCTGTCGCGCGCCGCAGCGTCGGGACGGACGTTGAAGCCGACGATGATGGCGTTCGAGGTGGCGGCGAGCATAACGTCGCTCTCGTTGATCGCGCCGACCGCGCCGTGAATGACGCGCACGCGGACTTCGTCGTTGGAGATCTTTTCAAGCGACGCCTTGACCGCTTCGACAGAGCCCATGACGTCCGCCTTGACGATGAGGTTGAGGTTCTTCATCTCGCCCGCCTGGATCTGGCTGAAGAGATCTTCGAGCGAGACCTTCGTGATGGGGGCGTTGGCCTTGCGCTTTTCCTCTTCCTTGCGCTGCTCCACAAGCTCGCGGGCAAGGCGCTCGTCGGCGACGGCATTGAAGTGCGCGCCGGCCTCGGGCACTTCGCCAAGGCCCGTGATCTCCACAGGCACGCTGGGGCCCGCGGTCAAGAGCTTCTGGCCCTTGTCGCTCATCATCGCGCGCACACGGCCGACAGCCGTGCCGGCAATGATGATGTCGCCCTGATGGAGCGTACCGTTCTGGACGAGGAGCGTTGCGATGGGGCCGCGGCCCTTGTCGAGGCGCGCCTCAACCACAGCGCCGGACGCGGCGCGGTTGGGGTTCGCCTTGAGCTCGGCGACCTCCGCCGTGAGCGCGACCATTTCGAGCAGGTTGTCGATGCCCATGCCGGTCTTGGCGGAGATGGGGCAGACAATGGTGTCACCGCCCCAGTCTTCGGCAACAAGGCCGTACTCGGTCAGCTGCTGCTTGATACGCTCGGGGTTTGCGTCGGGCTTATCCATCTTGTTGATGGCAACGATGATGGGGATCTCGGCGGCCTTGGCGTGGTTGATGGACTCGATGGTCTGCGGCTTGATGCCGTCCTCCGCCGCAACGACGAGGATCGCGATATCCGTGATCATCGCGCCGCGGGCACGCATGGAGGTAAAGGCCTCATGGCCCGGGGTATCGAGGAAGGTGATGGGCTTGCCCTTGATCTGCACCTGATAGGCGCCGATGTGCTGGGTAATGCCGCCGGCCTCGCCGGAGGCAACGTGTGCGTTGCGGATATAGTCGAGAAGGCTCGTCTTGCCGTGGTCGACGTGACCCATGACAACGACGACCGGCGCGCGGGGCTGGAGCTCGTCGGCGCTGTCCTCGTGATCGTCGATGAGCTTTTCCTCGATCGTGACGACAACTTCCTTTTCGACCTTGCAGCCGAGCTCCTCGGCAACGAAGGACGCGGTGTCGAAGTCGATCATCTGGGAGAGGGAAGCCATCACGCCGTTTTTCATCAGGCACTTGACGACCTCCGCGCCGGTCTTCTTCATGCGGCTCGCCAGCTCGCCGACGGAGATCTCATCGGGGATCTTGACGGTCAGCGGGGTCTTCTTGGCGATCTCAAGCTGGAGACGGCGCATCTTCTCGGCCTCTTCCTGCTTGCGCTTGCCGGAAAACGGCTGCTGGCGGTTGTTGCGGTTTCTGTTGTTGCGGAACTTTTCCTTGCTGCCGCGCTCCAAGTCGCGGCGGTCACCGGAGCGCTCGGCCATGTCCTGCAATTTCTCGTCGTACTTGTCGAGGTTGACGTTCGTGACCTTGCGGGTGTCGACGATCTTCTTTTCCGGCACGCGCGTCGTGGGATGCTGCGTGGCGGTGGACTTGCTCTGCTGCTGCACCGGTTGGGTGTTCTGCTGCGGCTGGACGGGCTTACTCTGCTGGCCCTGCTGGGGCTGGGGACGGCTGCCGCCGTTATTATTGTTATTTCTCGGCTGGTTCTGGGCATTATTCGCCTTCGGCTGGTTCTGCGCGGGGGCGGGGGCAGCCTTGGGCTCGGTTTTTTTCTGGGGAGCGGACTCGGCGTAGATCGACTCGATCTTCACCTGATGCTTCTGCGTCAGATGCTCAAAGATCAGGTTGACCTCGTCCGCGGACAACACCTGCGAAGGCTTCTTGCTCCCGTCCTCATAGGTACTCAGAACGGACAGAATGTCCTTCGACGTAAGGCCGAAGTCCTTTGCCAGATCGGATACCTTGTTCTTGTTCATTGTAGTAGCCAAATTATTGCACCTCCGTGTGTTGTGATCTCTGCTTACTGTCTTTCTTGATGCTGCCCTTGCCCTTCTTCACAGGGTGGGCGTGGGCAAAGCGCTTTGCCGCGCGCTGCTTTTCCGCGGCGCGGTGCGCCTTTTCGCGCTCGGCGCGGGTGCGCCCGTGCTTCACAGCGCCCTTGAGACGCTTTGTATCGCTCGCGGCGCTGCGCTTTTCTTTTGCTGCGGACGCGGGCTGGGCGGGTTCCTCCTTGCGCGGCTTTTTCTTGCCGGCGCGCAGGTTTTTTTCGTGCTGCTTGAGCTCCGCCCGGCGCTCGGCAGCGCGGGCTGCCTTGACAGAGAGCCGCTTCGCCGCCTCGCCGTAGTGCGCTTCGTCGCTCTCAGCGAGTTTTTTGGCGATGGCCTCGGCAAAGCCGATGTCCGTCAGCGCCAGCAGCGCGCACGAGGTGCGCCCGAGCGCTTTTCCGAGCGCTTCCTTCGTTGCCGGGATCTCGAGGCAGATGCACTCGCCCGCGTCGCCAAAGTGCTTGGCGCGGCGGCGGGTATTCTCCGCTGCGTCGGAGGCGATGAGAATGAGGCGCGCATGCTTGCTTCTTGCCGCCGCGCCGACCGGTTCCTCGCCGACCTCCAGCTTTCCGGCCTTTTTCGCAAGGCCGATGAGATTGAGCAATTTATCCACCGTTTGCCATCTCCTTTTCCATTTCTTCGTAGACGCCCTCGGGGATGGCCGTGTCCAACGCGCGCTCGAGCGCGCGGGACTTGCGCGCCCGCTTGAGGCATTCGCTGTTCGGGCAGACGTAGGCGCCGCGTCCGGGCTTTCTGCCCGTAAAGTCGAGCGACACCTCGCCCTGCGGCGATTTGACGGCGCGGATGAGCGCGCGTTTGTCTTTCATCTCGCGGCAGCCCACGCACTGGCGCTGCGGGATCTTCTTCACTTTTTGCATGAGCCGCCCTCCTTATGATGATTATTCTTCCTGATAGCTCTCGGGCTTGATGTCGATCTTGTAGCCGACAAGGCGCGCGGCAAGGCGCGCGTTCTGCCCCTCCTTGCCGATGGCAAGGGAAAGCTGATCGTCGGGCACGATGACGCGGCAGGCCTTGCCCTCTTCGGCAAGGCGCACGCTGATCACGTCCGCCGGGGCGAGCGCCGCGGCGATGTACTCCGCGGGGTCGTCGCTGTATTTGATGATGTCGATCTTCTCGCCGCGCAGCTCGTCAACGATACTGTTCACGCGCTGGCCGTGGGGGCCGACGCAGGCGCCGATGGGATCAACGTTCTCGTCGTTGCTCCACACCGCCATCTTCGTGCGGGAACCGGCCTCGCGGGCGATGGAGCGGATCTCGACCGTGCCGTCGTAGATCTCGGGCACTTCGAGCTCGAACAGGCGCTTGACAAGGCCGGGGTGCGTGCGGGAAATGACGACCTGCGGGCCGCGGGACTGGCGGCGCACGTCGACAAGATAGACCTTGATGCGCTGACCCTCGACCAGCTCTTCGCCCTTGACCTGCTCACCGGCGAGCAGCAGCGCGTCCGTCGCCTCCGCGCCCGTGCCGATGCGCAGGGAAGCGTTGCCCGTGCGCGGATCGATGCGCGTGACGACGCCGGTGAGGATCTCGTGCTGCTTGGAGTTGTATTCGTCGTAGACCATGCCGCTCTCGGCCTCGCGCAGGCCCTGAATGATGACCTGCTTGCCGTTGCCCGCGGCGATGCGGCCGAACTCGATGTTGTCGACCGGGAGGTTGACGATGTCGCCAACATTATACTTGGCGGAAACGGCCTTGGCTTCGTCAAGGCTCATCTGCGTGCCGGGATTCTCCACCTCTTCGACGACTTCCTTCTGCACGAACATTTTCAGCTCGCGCTTGCCCTCGTCCACGTCGACCACCACGTTTTCCACGCCCTCGTGGTCGCGCTTGTAGGCGGTGGTGAGCGCCTGAACGATCTTATCCATCATAAAGGTCTGGGAAATGCCGCGTTCCTTTTCCAGCATCGCAAGTGCTGCGAAGATTTCATCACATTTCATGGGTCTGCTCCTTATTCTCTATCATCAAAGTAATTGGTATATCCGCTTAAAAATCGCAGCGCAGGCGCACGAGCGCCACCGTGTCCTTTTCAAAGCGCCGCTCCTCTTCGCCGATGCGCAGCGTGACAGCGCCGTCTTCATAGCCCGCAAGATCGCCGGAGAACTCCTTGCGCCCGTCAACGGGCTTATAGGTCTTTAAAAGCACGGGCGAGCCCATGAACTGCGCAAAGTCGCCCGGACGCTTGAGTGGGCGCTCCGCGCCGGCGGACGCCACTTCGAAAATATAGCTCGACTCGATGGGATCGGCCTCGTCGAGAATGTCGCTCAGCGCGCGGGAAATGGCCTCGCAGTCGAGAATATTCACGCCGCCGTCCTTGTCAATGTAGATGCGCAGGTACCACTGCCCGGCCTCGCGGACGTATTCCACATCCCACAGCTTGCAGCCCTGCTCCTCGACGACGGGGAGCGCCAGCTCGCGCACGGTCTCTGTCACTTTTTTCATCTGATTCCCTCGCAGTTTGTGTTTTTTCCGAAATTTGCAAAAGAAAGAGCGGGCCAAACGGTCCACTCTGCGTTTCCTGCATCAATAAACATAAGTATAGTATCACACCGAGTTTGGGATTGCAAGCGTTTTTCCTCGTTGTTTTCGGCTTTTTTGAAAATAATTGCGCCATTTTTCATTATTTTTTGCGCACTGCACACTCTTTACTTGCAAAGCAGCGGAAAGTGTGCTATAAGGATAAGACTTTGACACAAGAAAGAGAGAGGGATCATTTTATGGCGCATACCGCCGCGCTCGATATGACGCAGGGCAGCCTCAGCCGTCAGATCATCGGCTTTTCCCTGCCGCTGATGTTTACCAACCTTTTGCAGATGCTCTTCAGCATGGTCGACCTTGCTGTTGTCGGGCGTTTTTCCAGCTCCGCCGCCATGGGCTCGGTCGGCTCGACCACGACGCTCATTTTCCTGTTCACGGGCTTTCTGATGGGTCTTGGCAGCGGCGCCAACGTGCTCGTCGCCACGCACTTCGGCGCGCGCAACGAAAAGAATGTGCGCGAGTCCGTCCACACGTCGTTCCTCGTGTGCCTGATCGCAGGCTTTTTGATGCTCGCGCTCGGGCTTATCTTTGCCCGTCCGCTCCTTGAGCTTCTCAACACGCGCGAGGACCTCATCGACGGCGCTGAGCTCTACCTGCGCATTTACTTCCTCGGCATGCCCGCCGCCGCGCTCTACAACTACGGCAGCGGCGTTTTGAGCGCCATCGGCGACACGAAAACGCCGCTCATCTACCTCTCCACCGCAGGCGTGCTGAATGTTATCCTCGACCTCGTGTTCGTCATCGGCCTCGGCATGTCGACCGACGGCGTGGCGCTTGCGAGCATGATCTCCCAGTGCGTTTCCGCGGGACTCATCATTCTCTCGCTCGCACGCAGCAAGGACATCTACGGACTGAATGTGAAGGAGCTGCGCTTCCACAAGGACAAGGCCATCCACGCGCTGTCTGTCGGCGTGCCGGCAGGTTTGCAGAACGCGATCTTCTCGGTCGCAAACCTCTTCATTCAGGCGGGCGTCAATTCGTTCAGTACCGTCGTCGTCGAGGGCAACTCCGCGGCGGGCAATGTGGATAACCTCGTCTACTCCGTGATGAACGCCTTCTACATCGCCTGCTCGAGCTTCGTCGGGCAGAACTACGGCGCGGGCAAATCGCGCCGCGTGCTCAAGAGCTACCTGCTGACGCTCTGCTATTCCGCAGTAGCCGCAGCGGTGCTCGGCGGGCTGTTCCTGCTGTTCGGGCACCAGTTTCTCTCGCTCTTCACGTCGGAATCCGACGTCATCGAGGCGGGCCTCGCGCGCATCTGGGTCATGTGCTTCTCGTTCCCGATCTCGGCCACGATGGACTGCACCACCGCCGCCTCGCGCGGCCTTGGAAAGGGTCTCGTGCCGATGATCTTCGTGTTCCTCGGCTCGTGCATGTTCCGCGTGATCTGGATCTACACGGTGTTCGCCTACTTTCACACGATCCCCTCGCTCTATATCCTCTATCCCTTCTCCTGGATCCTCACCGGCGCGGCGGAGATCGCATATTTCCTGTACTGCTACAAAAAGTACGTCAAGCCACTCGACCGGGAAACTGCATAAAACCATATCAAAAGAGCTGTCCGAACGGACAGCTCTTTTTTCCTCGGGTGCAGAATAGTTCACAGCTTCTGTGAAGCGGCCAACGCCCGATTTTTGTACGCCGGCTGCGCGGTGACTTCCTCCAGCACCGTGATCTCCTCCGGCAGCGGCGCCTCGCCGCCGTACTGGAACAGCACTGCCTTTTCCACACTGAACGGGTACACGTCGATCTCGCAGCGGCGGTCGGCAAAGATGAAGCGGTACTTCGTCTTATGCACGGGCGAGAGCGCTGTGTCGCGCTCGAGCAGATACTTTTCATACTGTTTTTTCGAAATGGGACGCTCGGTGTCCCATTTTTCGCCGTCCGGCATCAGGTGCTTTTCGGTGTAGAAATACAGCGTCTCCGCGCCGCTGCCCTGCCGGCGCACGCGCCGCTCAATGTTCGGGTTTGTCATTACAAGATAGGTCTGCGTCATGTCGATGGCCGCGGCGCGGTGTGCGCGCGCGAACGCCGCCATGTCGGGCATGGCGATGAGATATTTCCGCTTTTCCGCCATCGGCTCCACCTCGCCCACGGCGCGGTAGATCTCGCGCAGGGCGCGCTCGATCTTGCGGTTGAAGTTCGCGTCGTTGTCGATGATGCGAAGATTGGGGTGTGCGCTCCACGCGCGCAGGGTGCGGTCGTCCATCTCTCGCGCGTACTCGATGGACTCCGTGCGCGCGTTGTTGGCAAGGTCGTAGGCGAACTCCGCGCCCTTGGCGCAGGTGATGAGGTGGAGCACCAGATCGTAATTTGCAAGCACGCGCTCCTCGGTGCGGCCATCAAAGCGGGCGATGACCTGCGCGAATTCCTCATCCGTCACATAGGCCTTGTCGTCCATCAGCGCGCGGTCATAGAGGATCAGAATGTTCTCCTCGGGCACGAGCTGCGCCGCGTCGAGCGCGAGCTTTTCCTTGTGGATCTGGTCGGCGACGACAAAATCCTGAAACGCGAGCATCGACATACAGCCGCCGAACGGCTTGATGCCAAAGCCGGAGATCAGCTCCGTCGCCGTTTCGGGGATCGTGATGACGCGCCAGCCGTCCTCCTGCTTAAATTCCTTCAAAACGCGGCTGACGAGCGTGGTTTTGCCCGCCGCGGGACCGCCCGTGAGGACGACCTTCGTAATGTGCTTGGCCATAAGTCATGCTTCCTTTCCACTGAAAAGATAGTCGCGGAACTGCGCGACGGTCTTGAAGCAGAGGCCGCAGTTCCCGCGCATGAAAGCTTCGATCTCGGGAATGTCGTTCGACCAGAGCGCGGCGGCAAAGGGGACGTTCGCCGCGCGCGCCATGTCGTATCCGGGCTTTAAATCATCGAGCACGAGCATCTCACCGGGTGCAAAGTGCAGCTTTTCCATGATGTCAAAAAGCGCATAGGGCTGGGGCTTGCGCCGCTCCTTCGGCACCTCCCAGCCGTAGACGAGCTCCGGCTCGGGAAGGCCGTTTTCGCGGTAGTCGCGCAGAATGTTCGGCGAGAGGGAATGCGACACCACGCAGATCGTGCCGCCCGCATTCACGTAATCCCACAATAGCTCGCGCATGCCCGCATAAGCCTGCGGCACGTGATGCTGCACATATTCGTGCCAGTAGGCCTGCTCGTGCTTCATGTCGTCCTCGGTCATGCCGACCTCGCCGTGGAAAAATTCGTATACGCCGGGGGAGAAGTTCTTGAGGATATATTCCTCCAGCGTGTAGCGCTTGGCCTTGGGGAAAAACTTTGCCGTGTACTCGGCAAAGCAGGGAAAATGCACCGTTGCGGTGGAGTTGACCACGGTATCATCGTGGTCAAGCACAAGGCAGGGGAATTTCATAGGCGCTCCTTTGGATCGTTTTTTCAAAGTATAGCACATTGCCCGCCCGTCCTGCAAGGGCGGAACCATGCGCGCCCGCACCGGGATCGCCGAAACGAAAAAAAGAGCCGTCCTGTTGGACGACTCTTTTTCAAAGCGTTGTTCCTTATTCGGTGACGAAGGGGAGCAGAGCGATCTGACGGGCGCGCTTGATCGCCTCGGTCAGCTGACGCTGATGCATCGCGCAGGTACCGGTGGTTCTGCGGGGCAGGATCTTCGAACGCTCGGAGATGAAGCGGCGCAGCTTGGCGGCGTCCTTATAGTCGATATACTCGCACTTGTCAACGCAGAACTGGCACACCTTTTTGCGCTTGCGGTTCGGGCCGCCGGCGCGAGGGGCTCTGTTTTCGCGTTCCATAGCCATGGATGATTCCTCCTTATCAGAATTGGGGTTTTCGTACCCTCATTAGAACGGCAGTTCGCCGTCCTCTTCAATTTCGGCAAAGCCACCGCTCGCAGGAGCAGTGTAGCTCTCAGCAGGGGAGCCGTAGGCGGGGGGCGCATAGTCGCCGCCCGACTGGCTGTCGCGCTTGCTGTCGCCGAAATAAATGTTGTCGGCAACCACTTCCGCACTGCGGCGGTTGTTGCCATCCTTGTCTTTCCAGTCGCGGATCTGAAGCCGGCCCTCGACCACGGCCATGCGGCCCTTGGTGAAGTACTGGCAGACGAACTCTGCGGTCTGGCGCCAAGCGACTACGTCGATGAAATCGGTGGCCTTCTCGCCGCTCTCGCGGCTCTTGAAGTCGCGGTCTACCGCGACGGAGAAGGACGTCACCGCCGTGCCGTTCTGCGTGCGGCGCAGCTCGGGATCACGGGTAAGTCTACCCATGATGACGATACGGTTCAACATAGCGTTGCCCTCCTTACTCGCCCTTGCAGACGATCATGGAGCGGATGATACCATCGGTAATGCCGAGGATACGGTCCAATTCCTTGGGGAAATCGGGCGCGCTGGTGAAGGAGATCAGAACATAGTAGCCTTCGGTGATGTAGTTGATGGCGTAGGCCAGCTTGCGCTTGCCCCACTCCTCAACCTCCATAGCCGTGCTGTTCTGCTCCACGAGGGTCTTGAACTTCTCGGTCAGAGCGGCGACCTGCTCTTCGGGCAGTCTGCCGTCCATGATGAAGACGACCTCATAGTTTGCGGAAATCTTAGCCATTCTTGGTTGCACCTCCTTTTGGACTGATGGCCCACATGCTTTGATGTGAGCAAGGATTTGCCTGCAATGCAAATTACAAGCCCTATTATTATACAAAAACAAGGCGCAAAGTCAAGCACTTTTTCAAAGGAATAAGCACATTTTTCACAAAAAGCAGCGGTTTTCCTGAATTTTCCATCTGGAATCCGGCATCCCGCCTTGCAATCGGGCGGAAATTCGTGTAAAATCGACTTTAAATTACCAAAGGAGCGATCACCATGAAAAAATTATTTGCTGCGGCGCTCGCACTCAGCCTGATGGCATCGCTGCTCTGCGGCTGCATGTGTCAGGTTGCCGACACGGTGTTCCAGCCTGATGGCAGCGGCACGGTCGATGCCAAATTCGGTTTTTCCGAGGAGCTGGTCAGCGCCATGGATATGTCCGGCCAAATGGCGGAAAACGGCTTCACCTATTTCCGATACAACGACCACGGTTACTACGGCGATCAGGCGAGCGAGCGGTTTGCCGATCCCGGTGCCTTCAACGCGATCTTTGCCGAAGTCTCCTCCGAGATCTCTGAGGTCAGCGGTCCCGCCACGCCCGGCACGGCGACGCTTTCTATCGCCTCGGACGGCGGGCTAACGCTGACGGTGCAGAACACGCAGGCTGACCGGCGCAGTGCGATCAAGAAAGAGCTTGCCAAGCATCTGCCCGATTCTTCCGATGCGCAGCTCGACGCGCTGCTTGAGGGCATGATAATGACCTACCGCTTTGTTTTCCCCGAAGCGCTCACCGACTATACCGGCGGCGCGGGCATCACGGTGGAGGAAAACATCGTCACGATCGACTGCCTTGCACTCAGGGCCGGCACCTTCTGCTTTACGACCTCGCAGACCGACGGCCTGCACCACCGCCAGCTCGGCACCGTGACGCAGGAGAACATTCCTGCGAGCGGCACGGCCTATATGCGCCGCCAGACCATCGAGCTTGACGGCAAAAATGTCACGCTCCAGACCTACGCGCTGCCCGGCGCAAACGGCGGCGAAACGAACTATGTCCGCCTGCGCGACATCGCGTCGCTGCTGAGCGGCACGAAGGCGCAGTTCAGTGTGGATTGGGACGGCAATGTCGTCATTGTCCCCGATGCGTCCTACGTTCCCAACGGCACAGAGCTGAAAGCGCCGTTTTCCGGCGACCGCCGCTACCAGAAGGCCGACGCCAAAACCGTGATCTATGGCGAGAGCATTCCCTTCACCGCGATCCTGCTGACCGACGATCAGGGCGGCGGCTACACCTACTACAAGCTGCGCGACCTCGGCAAGGTGCTGAACTTCAACGTCAGCTGGTCGGCAAACCGCGGCATCTACATCGAAAGCAGCCGCGCCTATGAAGGCTAAAGCCTTCAAAAAAGCGGCCTAAAGGGCCGCTTTTTTGAGTGGGAGCGTTGCAGGCCGCTGCGCGCATAATTCGCCCGCTGTAAGCGGGTGAATTCCACACTTGCGGCCTGAGAAGTGTTTTTTCCGACGCGCGCACCCCAGGGCGGCTTCTCTTGCCGCTTTGCGGCAATTCACCTTCTGTCGTCAGAAAAAACGATTAAAATTTATTTCGAGCCTGCGGGCTCGAAAGTCTGCGACGCTTTTTGGTGCTTTCTTAAATAAAAAAGAGGACTTCCGACCGGAAGTCCTCTTTTTTGACGTTAGTTCAGCTTGATGCGCTTTTCGATCATGCCGAGCAGGGGAATGCCGAGCACATAGCAGGCGACCGCTTCGCCGGCTCCAACGGTGAGGGCGTTGTAGAAGAAGGCCGGCGGGAAGCCGTTGCCGACGCCTGCCTCCTCCCACGCGATCAGCGCGCCGATGAGGATGGCGTTGCAGAGCACGGGCGGCAGCGCAGCCGTCCACTTCTTGTGGCAGCGGGCGGTGAGGAGCGCCGCGAGCAGCGTGGCTGCCGAGCCGACGATCATGTCGAGCGGGCCGTAGGGACTCAAAACGTTGGAGAGCACGCAGCCGATGAAAAGGCCCCAGCTCGCCTCGGGCATCAGAAACGGCAGCACCGTCATCGCTTCGGAAAAGCGGAGCTGAATGGGGCCGTAGGCAAGGTTCAGGGCATTGGAGAGCAGCGTCAGCGCGACGTAGACTGCCGCGATGAGCGCGCAGCGGGTGAGCTTTTTGGTATCAAAGTGCATGGGCGGGATTCCTTTCTGCTATGAGCGGGTAACGATTGAAAAACGGAACATCATTGGAAAACGCGGCGCGGGCGACTATTCAGCCGCCCGCGTTTGTTGCTTACGCGAGATCGGGGAACTTTGCCATCACCTCGGCGCAGCGGGGGCAGAGGCCCTCGGCGTTCGCCGCGGTGGAGTGCTTCCAGCAGCGCGGGCACTTCGTGCCGGCGGCTTCCTCGGCGGAGGCCTTCACGCTGTCGCCGACCGTCACCTCGACCTGAGAGACGATCAGAAGGTCTGCAAGCACCTTGCCGTCCATGTTTGCAAGGAATGCGTCCTCAGCAGGGACGGTCAGGTGCACGTCGGCTTCCAGGCTCTTGCCGATCTTCTTCTCGGCACGGGCAGCCTCGAGCACGCCGTTGACGGCGGTGCGCACGTCGACAAGCTTTTCCCAGTCGGCCATCTCACTCTCGGTGAGGGCATAGGCCGCAAAGGGCTTGTTCATCTCGTTGAGCACCACGTTGCGCGCGTCGTCCGCCGCGGTGTGCGGCATGGCGAGCCAGATCTCATCGCAGGTGAAGACGAGAATGGGCGCAAAGAGCTTCGAGAGCGTGTGGAGCGTGAGATAGAGCGCGGTCTGCGCGCTGCGGCGGGAAAGGCTGTCTGCGCCGTCGCAGTAGAGGCGGTCCTTCACGATGTCGAGGTAGAAGCTCGAGAGCGTATTGACGCAGAAATCATTCACCGCGTGGGTGATGATATGGAACTCATAGTCGCAGTAAGACTGCTCGGCCTTCTCGATGAGCTCGTTGAGCTTGGTGATGAGCCAGCGGTCGAGCTTAGGCATCTCCTCGGGCTTGACGAGATTTTCGGGATCGAAGTCGACGAGGTTATCGAGCATGAACTTGCAGGTGTTGCGGAACTTGAGATAGTTCTGGCTGAGCTGCTTGAAGATCTCCTTCGAGCAGCGAACGTCGGCGTGATAGTCGGCGGAAGCAGCCCACAGACGCAGAATGTCCGCGCCGTTCTCGTTGAAGATATCCGCCGGATCGACGCCGTTGCCGAGGCTCTTGTGCATGGCCTTGCCCTCGCCGTCGACCGTCCAGCCGTGGGTGACGCACTCCTTAAAGGGCGCGCCCTGACCGAGAGCACCGACCGCCGTGAGCAGCGAGGACTGGAACCAGCCGCGGTACTGGTCGAGACCCTCGAGGTACATCGTGGCAGGCCAGAAGCCCTGATCCTTCTTCATGGAAGCATAGTGCGTGGAGCCGGAGTCGAACCAGCCGTCAAGCGTATCCTCTTCCTTGGTGAAGCCTGCGTTCTTGCCGCAGTGCGGGCAGGTGAAGCCCTTGGGCAGGATCTCCTCGGCCTCCATATCAAACCAGGCGTTGGAGCCCTTTTCACGGAAGAGGTCGGAAACGGCCTTGATGGTCTCATCGGTGCAGATGGGCTTGCCGCAGTCCTTGCAGTAGAACACGGGGATGGGCAGACCCCAGCGGCGCTGGCGGGAGATGCACCAGTCGGCGCGCTCGCGGATCATGCTCTTCATGCGCTCGATGCCCCAGCCCGGGACCCAGCGCACATCGTCGCACGCGGCGCAGGCCTCTTCCTTGAAGGAATCGACGGAGCAGAACCACTGCGGGGTGGCGCGGAAGATGATGGGGTGCTTGCAGCGCCAGCAGTGCGGATAGCTATGGACGATCTCCTCGGAAGCGAAGAGCGTGCCGGCTTCCTTCATGTCGTTCAGGATCACGGGGTTGGACTCCTCGACGAGCATGCCCTCATACTTGCCGGCATAGTCGGTGTGGCGGCCCTGATCGTTGACGGGCACGACCATGTCCATGCCGTAGCGGCGGCAGGTCTGATAGTCGTCCGCGCCGAAGCCGGGCGCGGTGTGGACGCAGCCCGTACCGGAATCCATCGTGACGTAATCGGCCAGCACCAGGCGGCTCGTCTTGGGCAGGAACGGGTGCTGGGCGAGCATATTTTCATAGAAGCTGCCCGGGTGGGTCTCGACGATCGAATAGTGCTCGATCTTGCCGACGGTCATGACCTTCTCCACGAGCGCCTCGGCGACGATATACATCTCGCCGTTGTCCTCATTCTTCACGACGGCGTAGCTCTCGTCGGGGTGCAGGGCGATGGCAAGGTTGCCGGGCAGCGTCCAGATCGTGGTCGTCCAAATGACGAAGTTGAGCTTGCTCTTGTCGAGGTGGCTGAGCTTGCCGAGATCGTCGTTCATCGGGAACTTGACATACACGGTCGTGCAGGGGTCGTCCTGATACTCGATCTCCGCCTCAGCGAGGGCGGTCTCGTCGTGATAGCACCAGTAAACAGGCTTGAGGCCCTTATAGATGTAGCCCTTTTTGTACATCTCGCCAAAGACCTTGACCTCCTCGGCCTCAAAGCCGGGATCCATGGTCTTGTAGGGGTGCTCCCAGTCGCCGAGCACACCGATGCGCTTGAAGCCCTCCATCTGCACGTCGATATAGTGCTGGGCGAACTCGTGGCAGGCGGAGCGGAAGGCGGAAACGGGCATGGCCTTGTGGTTGAGCTTGTTCTGCTTGATGATGGCGCTCTCGATGGGCATGCCGTGGTTGTCCCAGCCGGGGATATAGGGCGTGTAGTAGCCGCGCATCGCGTAGGAACGGGTGATGAAGTCCTTCAGGGACTTGTTGAGCGCGTGACCCATGTGCAATCCGCCGTTGGAGAACGGAGGGCCATCGTGCAGGGCGAAGCGGGGCTTGCCCTCGTTCTTTTTGAGCATGAGGTTGTAGAGGTCCATTTCCTCCCAGTGCTTGAGCATCTCAGGCTCGCGCTTGGGAAGACCCGCGCGCATCGGGAAGCCGGACTTGGGCATATTCAGCGTGCTTTTGTAATCCATGTTGCGTCTCCTTACATTTATATGAATTTTGTTCTCTTCAAGCTTGTGCTTAAATCATTTTTGCCGCGACCGCAAAAAATAAAAACGCCCTGTCCCATAAAGAGACAAAGGCGCTGACCTCTGCGGTACCACTCTTCTTGCTGTGTTTTGCACAGCCGCTCAAATGCTGCGATATAACGGTCGCACCCGTCCGGCCTTACTTAAAGTTCAGCCCGGCTGCTCCGAGGTGATATTCAGCCCTGCCGCGTCCCGCCTTTCACCAAAACGGCGGTTCTCTTTGCCGCGGGGGAGGGGCTTACTTGTCCTCATCCACGCATATTTCATAATGCAGTAGTAATATATCGGCTTTTTTTGGCTTTGTCAACCCCACCGCGGCGCTCTCAGGGCAGAAAAAGATGTAAATTTGGAGTAAAAACTTGTAAACTACGGCAAAATACGCCCGTGAGCGCTTGACAGCGCAAAAAAAATGTGATACCTTTTGCAGCACGGAAAAAAGGGAGTAGCCGGCGCCCACGGGCGTTGAGCAGATCGTCATCGCGGGAAAGTTTCCCCGGTCTGCTTGCGAAATGGCAAGACTTTTACCCCGGGCGGCGCCCGCGGTAGAGGTCTTTTTTCTTTTGTCCGGCTACCAAAACCGACTGAGTATAAGGAGTGTTTACAGCATGGAGTTTTTGCTTGACGGCATCCGCGCGGTCACACCGCAGCAGTGCGTGATGTATGTGGTGGGCGCGCTGCTCATCTATCTCGCCATCAAAAAGGACTACGAGCCCTCGCTTCTGCTGCCGATGGGCTTCGGCGCGATCCTCGTGAACCTTCCGATGTCCGGCGTTCTGAACCAGATGGTCGCGGGCGTGGGCGAGAGCCAGGGCATCATTCAGTGGCTCTTTGAAACGACGATCGAAGCGAGCGAGGCGCTGCCGCTGCTGCTGTTCATCGGCATCGGTGCGATGATCGACTTCGGCCCGCTGCTTTCAAACCCGAAGATGTTCCTCTTCGGCGCGGCGGCGCAGTTCGGCATCTTCTTTGCGATGATCGCGGCGGTCATACTGGGCTTTGACTTGAAGGACGCAGCCTCCATCGGCATCATCGGCGCGGCGGACGGCCCGACCTCGATCCTTGTCTCGCAGGTCTTGCACTCCAATTATATCGGGCCTATCGCGGTCGCCGCCTATTCGTATATGGCGCTCGTGCCGATCATCCAGCCGTTCGCCATCAAGCTCGTCACGACGAAAAAAGAGCGTGCGATGCACATGCCCTACAACCCCAAGCACGTTTCCCGCACGCTGCGCATCTGCTTCCCCATCATGGTCACGATCATCGCGGGCTTCATCGCGCCGATGTCGGTCTCGCTTGTGGGCTTTCTGATGTTCGGCAACCTGCTGCGTGAGTGCGGCTGCTTGGAGCGTCTTTCCCAGACGGCGCAGAACGACCTTGCCAACCTCATCACGCTGCTTCTTGGCATCACGATCTCGTTCTCGATGCAGGCCGACCAGTTCGTCAATCTCAAAACGCTCATCATCATGGCGCTGGGTCTTGTCGCCTTCGTCTTTGACTCCATCGCGGGCGTAATGTTTGCAAAGCTTCTGAACCTCTTCTGCAAGAACAAGGTGAACCCCATGGTCGGCGCGGCCGGTATCTCGGCCTTCCCGATGTCCGCGCGCGTCATCCAGAAGATGGGGCAGGAGGCGGACTGCACCAACCACCTGCTGATGCACGCCGTCGGCGCGAACGTCGCCGGTCAGATCGCATCGGTGCTCGCAGGCGGCATGATCCTCAATCTCGTGCCGCAGCTTTTAGGGTAAGGAGGAACGCACTATGACAAATCTTGAGATCGCGCTGCTCATCACGGGGCAGGGAATGCTCGGCATTTTCGCTGTGATGGGGCTGATCACCGTACTGGTCACACTCTTCACTAAATTCGGTAAAAAGTAAAACCCCAGACATTTTAGAGTTCACAACAAAGTTCATCAACGCCAACTTCCGTATTAAGGTCTTCGGACGCACAGAGGATGGCAAGAAGATAAACACACTCGTAGGAGTAAGCGGAATTTTGAAGCTCATCGGTGCAGAACTCTTCAATAAGTTCATCAAGCGAGCATTGAAGGCTGGTATGGACGCTTGCCGCTGCGCTTTGAGACGTGGACTTGTGATTACATTGTACGCTAAGTAATCAAGGGAGGGTGAAGCTATGAAGAAGTATTTTGTAAACGGCAAACAGATTTCCGAGACAGAAGCAATCTTGATCGATATGGAGAATAAGAGATTGCAGCAGAGCAACAACATTGCAGACTGGGCAGGTAT
>OKSO01000199.1_pt1 | contig 25486 bp, 20 predicted proteins | sample 1606241 | NCBI WGS metagenome assembly OKSO01 (sample SAMEA3879540, study PRJEB24766) | human gut metagenome | biome: human-associated habitat; feature: feces | place: USA | collected 1985/1987
ATTAGTGGCTCAAATATTGGTTCCCACTTGGCTCAAATATTCGTTGACATTCACACAGGGAAACAAAACGTGCAGTTGTCAAAGAGCATGCTGATGTTCGGGCGGAGGAACGAGGGTAAAGCATTGTTGTGCAGAGGGAGCTCACTGCTATGAGAGTAGCCCCACTGCGAAGCTACCGCGCCAAAATCCGCCTCTCCTCATAGACACCAAGTTATCAGATTGTATAATTGTATAAGTGAAGTGGGTAGCACTTTGGTGAATAATTCATCGAATATCCGCTGGGTAGCCAACACCGACCGTGCATCTTATTCCATGCATAAAACCCAGCATCACTGCTGGGCTTTATGCATATGCTTGACTTTATTCAGTTCTTGTATGCAGCATGCGGTATGGTTTTATTTATTTTGTGGAGAATTACGCGCACAGTTGGGGCATACGCTTCTGCCTCATTGCGTGGTTCTTCAGATTCTTATTTTCCCACATTCGGTACCGTCAGGCTGGTTTCACCGAAGGGCGATTGCGCGTTCAGCGTCACATCTCCCTCCGGGCGAATAATGGCCAAAGCTTCGCCGTAGTAGGTGTCTGTTGTATCGGTGAAGTAACCGCGCTCATTGTAGGAGCAGGCGTTGCCCAAGGCAAGCAGCTGTCCACCGGCAACACTAACGCGGATTTCGCCACGCAAGCCAGGCTTTACCATGCCCTGACCATCCGTATAACGCAGACGCACGTACAGCTGCTGATCGGGATGGATCGAATCCACTTCGGGTACAAGGGAGAGCTTCGTCTCCCTCCCGGCGCTGCGGAGGGAGGTACGGGCAGTTTCCTTACCCGCTGCATCGCGGATGATGGCGGTGAGTTCGCCGGGCTCATACGGAACGCGGAACTTCGTGACTCCGTTGCGAGGGATCACTTTGCGGCCGACGTTCCTGCCATTGAGAAGTAGCTCCGCTTCCTGGCCCCGGGCATAAACTTCTACTGCGGCCATTCTTCCTTCGCAACCCTCCCAGCTCCACGTCTCCAGAGCATTGGATACGCGCCAGGCTGCGGGACTGTGTTTTTCACCGGAGAAGCAGACCGGCTCCACGGCAATGCGGACGGGGCTCAGCTCAAAGGCCATCTGGGTGTAAGCCATCTGGCCTGTTTCCGTGCCTGCCAGGTCGATGGTGCCTGCACCGGCAGTGATCCAGCCGTGACCGTGCTCAAAGGTGGGAGCGTAAGCGCTGTATTCCCACGCGCCCAGGCCTACCTCACCCAGATAGTCCATACCAGTCCAAACGAAATCACCGATAAGAGCGGGGTTTTCCTTGGCCAGATCGTAGAAGGTTACCGCATCCCCGGCAAAGGTCTCGCTGCCGAGGATCACACGATCCGGGTACTTTTTCAAATCGTGCCGATAACGGTTCACACCGTAGTTGTAGCCAGCCACATCCAGTTTCGCAAAGGCGTCGCGGGTCTTCACGTCGCTGCCATGGAGGGTCGCGCCAAACTTCATGAAGCCAGCCCCAAGCATTCCCGCCACGTTGTTGATGAACTCGCTGCCCACGGCTTTTTTCTTTTTCTTGCCTTTTGCCTTTTCTGCGTTTGCCGCTTCCTGCTCGGCCTTCTTGTCCGAATAGACGCCAAACCCCAGGGAACTCAAATAGTTGAAGAAGATGTTGATGCCGCAGGTAACAGGACGGTCCGGGTCCAGCTCATGCAGGCGACGCACCATCTGCTCGGTGAGCTCGATACCCTTGGGCTGAGCAGTTTCGCTGACTTCATTGCCGATGGAGTACATGACCACCGACGGATGGTTAACGTCCTTTTCCACCAGCAGACGAAGGTCGTCCTTCCAGCGCTGCTCAAACAGCGAAGCATAGTCGAACTGGGTTTTATGGATATACCACATGTCAACATACTCGTCCAGCACCATTACGCCCAGATCGTCGCAGGCGTCCAGGATGGCCTTGCTGACAGGATTATGGGCAGAGCGGATCGCATTGTACCCTGCTTTTTTCAGCAGTTCGATCTTGCGCCGCTCAGCGAAGGGATGACCAGCTGCTCCCAGCATACCGTTGTCATGATGGATGCACGCACCCAGTAAGATCACGCGCTCGCCATTGATGCGGAAACCACGCTTTGCGTCTACCTCCACGGACCGGATGCCGAAACGTACCTCCTGCACATCCTCTCCGCAAGATAGTCTGCACACACACAGATTGGGCGCTGCCGGGCTCCACAGCGACGCTTCCGGTACTTCGATTTCCATTGCACCTGTGGATTCCCGGCTCAGCAGCTGTTTCCCGCCAGACAGGATCTCCACCCTGACCACGGCGGGCGTGTTAGTGCGGAAATCCACTCGGATCTTGCGCGCTTTGTAATCCAGCGTTCGGATGGCGATGCTCTCAGGGAGAATGTGCTTCTCCGGCAGACAAATCATCGTTACCGGCCGATAGATGCCCGCGCCGGAATACCAGCGTGAGGAGGGCTGCTGGGCATTGTGAGCGATGACCCTAACTGTATGTTCCCCAGGAGTCACAGGCACCCGGAAGCCAAAATAACCGTTGGGATGGGCAGGTACAGGCTGACCGTCCAGCGTCACCTCTGCCCGGTGATACACGCCCTCGAACGCAAGATACGCGGCGTCCTCCGGCGCGGTAAAGTTTTTTTCATATTCGTAATCACAGGCTGCGAAGAATCCTGTATTGGTGCCGCCCGCACTGTCTTCGGTCCGTTCTTCACTGAGCATGGCGTCATGGGGCAGGGTGATCTCGCGCCAGTCGCCGCGGCCCAGATGAGCATAACGCCAGCCGGTGTTCATGCTGATGATTCTCATGACATCCTCCAATAACCTGAACGGCCGCCGCAGGGAATCCCACGACGGCCGCCTTTTATTATTTCGTTAATTCGCCTTTTTCTTCAGGAAGCAGGCAACGATGCTCAACACGCATGCCACAAAGGACATGGCCATGTAGGCTGCCACCAGCGGGAATACACCGCCCTGGAAGCTGATGTCGTTCAGCTTGTCCACCACGACTGCAAGGCCTTCATTGATGATCATGCCGAATCCGGCAGAGAAACAGACGGAGGCCAGCAGGGGCAGGAAGTCCCAGTCGGCAACCAGGTGGATCAGTGCAAGCGCAGTGCCTGCGATCAGCGAGATTGTCAGCGGCAGGCTGAAGTTATTGTTCAGGGTCATCGCCTTTTGCGTCATACCGAGGACGGCAGTCACGATGGCCAGCACCGCAGCTACCGCCAGGAGGACGAGATACGAGCCTCTTTTTTTGATCGAGTTCATCTGGTTACCTCCTCAGCGTTTCTGCTTCTTCACGAAGTAAGCATTTTTGACATACAGCGCCAGGGAAATGAGGGTCAGCAGGCCGAAGAAACCCTGCAAGCCCATGAGCACGTACTGCCACCAGGCAACGAAATTGGAATACGATGCGGCAGGCGCAGCGGTTTCAGTCTCAGTTTCCGGCGCAATCAGGTTCATCATGGAGGAACGGGTGTAGGTCCACAGCACGCGATGCGCGCTCTCCTGGGCCGCTTTCAGCAAAGCGCTGTCTTTCTTGCGGGAGATCAGCCGCTGCAGGCTCTTGGAACGGTCATTGCCGCCATAGATATTGGTACCGCGCATCATCATGTCGGCGGTCACCGCATAATCGCCCTCGGCAATGTAGTCGGTCATGGTGTAGCCCTGATAGCCCCACTCTTCTCGGAGCAGCTTGAAGTGTACTACCGGATCTGCCGCGCAGTAGACCGGGCCGATGCGGTTGTAGGAGGTCATCATACCGATGCCGCCCTTGCCGGTGACGCCGCCCTCGAAAGCGCGCAGGTAGATCTCGCGGATAGCCTGCTCGTTGGCAAAGGTGGCCACGCCCTGACGGTCATACTCCTGATCGTTCAGGAAGAAGTGCTTGAAGTTATTGACCAGTCCTTTGCCGGCCATTGCGGTGTTCATCACGTCGCCCACATTCCAGCTGATCACGCTGTCCTCAGAGAAATACTCTGCGGCACGGCCGGAGAAAGGGGTACGATGGGTATCCGCGCCAGGGCCGTGGATGGTGTGTACGCCTGCGAACAGCGCATCCTCGCCCACGAACTCGCCGTACCGGCGCTGCACGCTCTCGTTCCAGGAGGCGGCCATCAGGGTATTGGAAGCGTAGCCGGTGGCAATATTGCCATCACCGAACTTGTATCGCTGCGACGTGCCCTCAGAGCCTTCGGATGTAACCGTCGAAGGCTTGCCAATGCTGTCCACGGGGGATTGGCCGTAGAATTCGCTGGTAAGCGCACCGATATCGGACAGGGAAAGCTGCTTGACCAGATTCTCCCACCGGGGATCATCGTATTCAGAACCGATCATGTCGGCCAGGGTCAGCGTGCCTTCCACGGCGTAGTCCTCGCCCTTGACAGGAGCAGGCACGGCTTCGTCCTTCTCATAGGTGCCCGTTTTCAAAGCTTCCTTCAGCTTGTCGTTCATGGCCAGGGTCTCTCCGTTGGACCAGGTACCCTGCCAGTCGGCGCGACTCAGGTAAGTAACAGGCGCGTCGTCGTAGTAATAGTTGGCGTTTGCGTAGTCGAAGAGGTTGTGAACCTCCACATTGGTGTAACGGCTCTTGAGATACGTCGTGTCATCCAGAGAATCCAGATGGTAGATCTTGGCGTTCGCGGCTTTGCCAGCGGCAGGATTGCCGTCCTGGTCCACCATGCCGCTGGCGCCCTTGGCAGCCAGCACATTGTTCAGGGCGTCATGGGCATTGTCGCCCACCGCGATATAGTAATCGCCGCCGTCCAGGATGTAGCCGCCCTGCCCGCCATGGGCAGTGGTGTCATAGCTGGCCATCAGGTAACGCTTCAGCTCCAGCTTGACAGTTTCGCTCTTACCGGGTTCAATCACGCCGGTCTTGCCATAGCCGAGGAGCTGAATGGCGGCCTTTTCCACGTGATGCTCCCGGTCGTAATCGGTGTAAGGGGTTTGCACGTAGATCTGAACAGGCACCTTGCCGGCCTTACTGCCGGTATTCTTCACAGTGACGCTGACGCGCATGGTATCATTGGCTGCGTTGTAGTCCACGCTGTCCAGCGTCTGGTCAAAGGTGGTATAGCTCAGACCGTAGCCAAAGGGGAATACGATCTCATCCGCGTAGCTCCACTTTCCACCCTGAGAAGCGAAGATACCGGCATCGCCGTCTGCGTTACCCTGACCCAGCACGGTATCCTCGTAGCGGGTCTCATAGTATTTGTAGCCAACGTAGATACCTTCCTGATAGACCACAAAGCGGTTCTGGTAGGTAGGCACGCCGTCCGCATCCTTGAAGCGGAATTCGCCGAAATTCTGCACTGCCGCAGAGGACAGGGAGTCCGTGGCGTAGGTGGCCACCAGGCGGCCGGAGGGGTTCGCCTTGCCGGTCAGAATGTTGACCACGCCGGGCAGGCCATAGTAGCCCGGATTGCCCATCCACAGGCAAGCGTCCACCTTGTATTCATCCAGCCAGCCCAGTTCCAGCGGATAGACGCTGTTGACCAGAACAATCACCTTGCTGAACGCGCCGGAATCCCGGATCAACGCCAGCATATCCCGTTCATTGGGCTGCAGCGTCAGAGAGGGAATACCTTCGGCGTTCTTCTTGGACATGTCGGTGCTCTCGCCGCCGGCGCGGTACAGCACAACGACCGCTGCATCAGCATACTGGCTGAAGCTGTCCTTGATCTTATCAGTGTAGAAGCTGATCGGATCTTCACCAGTCTCTTCTGTTTCATTGCCGGATTTCACATAGGTCACCTGGCTCGTCGCATAGGCATCGAACAGGGTGTCATTGACCTCAAAGCCCGCATCCGTGAAGGCTTTCTTCAGGTTGATTTCACGAGCGGGATCAGCCTGACCGCCGCCATTGGCGTTGCGATAGCGGATGTTGGCGCTTGCGTGTCCGAAAAGGCTGACCTTTTTCACGGAAGCATCCAAGGGAAGCACGCCGTTGTTCTTCAGCAGCACAGCGCCTTCTTCCAGCTGCTCAATGCAGAAGGCGTCCTCGTCGGCGATCAGCCGTGCAAGGCTCTCATCTGAGAGCTCGCCATAGCTGCTCGCAAACCGTCCGCCGGAGGAAGAAACCTGGCTTGCGGAGATACCCAGGAAATTATTGATGCCGCCGGCGTTGTTGTTTGCGATCTGCCCTCCGAAAATGGAGAGCAGCAGGAGAAACGCCATGACAGCAGACAGGCCGCGCCAGAGAGATGTTTTCATGGTTTTCCACCTCGTTCTTTTTTTAATGAAGAAAGCCGGCCTGCGGTCACGTCGCAACCAAGCAGACCGGCTACGTTTCAAGCCCGATCAATCATTCCTGCGGAGGATTACTGATAGGGATTGACGAAGTGAGCGACCTCCATGAAAATACCCATGCTGCTGATTTCAGCGACCTTGTGATCGCCGCCCAGGACGATTTCCGTGCCGACGAAGGGATGGTTGGCCATCGCGGCGAAGTCCTCTTCCGTGCCATTCACGGCGGAGTCATAATCAGCCAGCACGACACGGTCAAGGCTGAGGACCTTGATGATGACGTCGCCCAGATCCTCATCGATCTCAACGATCTCATACGTGCCATACGCGAAGATGGTGAGATACATGGAGGGAACGTAGGTCTCGCCGCCGTCAGAGGAATAGAGCGTATCGCTGACCATGGCGATGGCATAGGTGCCGTCGGCAGCAAGCGTGACGTTGGTGCTGGTGGTGCTGATCAGCTTGCCCTGCTCGATATCGCGGCGGTCGATGTTGGTCAGCTCCCAGGATTCGATCGAGGAGATGGCGCCTTCAGCAGATGCAGTGATGCAGCTGAACAGGCAGGTCAGGGTCAGGCACAGGACGAGGATGATGCTCAGGGTCTTCTTCATGGGGATTCCTCCTTTTCAATTTGGGTCGTGATGGTTCCGTGGGTTTGTGGCTCCATTATAGCAAAAAGAAAAGTGTTTTCAAGGGTTTTTGCACCACTGGCTGCGTTGCGTGCGCCAATGGTTTTCCGACGCAGTTTTGAGGGCACTTTTTGCCCGACATGGCATTTCAGGTAAAAAAACAGTCATTTTGTGAAAAGTTCCTCAGCATTTCAGGCTGCTTTCCTTGCATTTTACGCTGCGATATGGTAGAATAACAGCAGATAAGCAGGAGGGATCGGCCTATGACGCTTCGTATTGCCATCGTTGAGGATTCCGGGGAACAGCAATCCCTGCTCCTCTCTTATTTGGATGGAATTCATCGGGAAGGTCTAAAGCTGGAAACAGATGTCTTTTCATCTGCGGAAGATTGTCTTGCGGCTTTTTCGGCAGGTAAATACCAGTTGTTGTTTCTGGACATCCAGCTTCCCCGGATGGACGGTCTTTCTATGGCGCACCGGATCCGTGAGACAGACCGGGAAGCGGCGATCGTATTCATCACCAGCATGGCGCAGTTCGCCATCAACGGTTATGAGGTGGATGCCGCGGATTTCATTGTGAAGCCGGTGCTTTATGATGCGTTCATGCGGAAGATGGACCGTATTCTTTCCTCCCTGACACAGCGCGGGCAAGGGAGGCTGCTGTCGGTGCAGTCTGTGGGTGGCGGTACGGAATACATCCACACAGATGACCTGATGAGCGTGGAGGTTTTCGGCCATAAGCTGGTCTACCACACGAAAAACGGCGACCGGGAGGGGTATGGAACCATCGCCGCCCAGGTGGAAGCCCTGGCAAAACTCGACTTTCTCCAGCCCAGCCGCAGTGCTATCGTGAATCCGTGCTTCGTCGAGGCTGTCAAGGGGGATATCGTACGGGTCGGCGGAACGGAGATCCCCATCAGTCGGCTTCGGAAAAATGAATTCCTGTCCGAGCTTAACCGCTGGATTTGCAGATAATCTGGAGGCACGGTTTATGTCTGTCTATCAGCTGAAGTTGTTTGGCATGACCTGCGTGGATTTCTATTTCAAGTTGATTCCCATTTTCATCCTTTTTTCCCGCAGCAGTCAGAAACGAAGTCACTTTGGGCTCCGCGTAGCAGCGGTCATCCCAGCGCTTCTGCTCCTTTGCCGGGCACTGGTGCAGCTGCCCGTTTTCCGAGTTTTCGATATGTACATGTTCCTGATCTATATCCTGCTTTTCGCGGGTCTCTTTCTGGTCGGGAAACTCCTGTACAATGCCCCAGCTTACAGCATCCTGTTCAACATCCTGGGCGGGCATGCCCTGAATCAGGTTCTGCTCCTGCTGCTGACGCTGCTGCGTTCAACCATCCCAGAATTCCGGACCATGGAGCAGGCGACGGTAGCCTACTATACCATAGAATTGGTCTGGTTCACCGCGGGATACGCCCTCTGCGACTTCCTCTTCCTGCGGAAATTGCATGTTGAGCCCGCCGGACGGACTGGGCAGCTGCCACTGTACATTTCCTTGGGCATCTCGCTTTTCCTGATCGAATTCAATCTGGTTCGGAGTATGGAGATCGAACAGGGCGGCAAGATCGATATCCTTTGCATCCTGTGCATCATCCTGTTTTATATCCTGATCCTTCTTCTCCGCAGTGGTATTCTGCTCCGTTTGGAGAAGGAAAAGGAACTGGCGCTGCGGGAGCAGGTGTGGGCGGAAAAGGAAAAATCTCTTCGGCTCACCCGGGAAGCCATAGAGACCATCAACATCAAATACCACGATCTGCGCCGTATTGCAAGCCGGATCAGGCACGGCAAGGATGTCCTGGATCTGGCAGACAGCCTGACGGAATCCCTGGAGCGCTATGAACGCAGCTATGCCACCGGCAATGATACCCTGGACATGATTCTGACAGATGAGCACCTCCGTCTTTACCGGGAAGGTGTCTCTTTCGTTTGCATGGTCGACGGCAGCGCCCTGGGCTTTCTGTCTTCTCTGGACATCATCTCGGTCTTCTCCAATGCGCTGGATAACGCATTGGAAGCGGTAACCGCACTGCCAAAGGAGGAACGCGAGATCCGCATGACAGTAAAAAAAGCCATAGGTACTCTGTCCATCTGTGTGGAGAACCCTTATGCGGCCAAGTTGGAAATTGTGAACGGCATCCCTGCAACGACAAAAAGCGATCGCCGCTTCCACGGCTTCGGTATGCGCAGTATCCAGAGCACGGTGGAAAAATACAGCGGTACGATGGATATCGACACAAAAGAAGGCCGCTTTAAGCTTATGATCATGATCCCGATACCTGATGTCACATAATATGTAGAAAGCAAAAAAGTCGATCATATACGGAACATCCTTGAATTGCCATTTTGCGATGGTATGTATTACAGCACGTTTCTTTGTCCCGTGTTGTCAAGGTTTGTCCCCATCCGTCCCGTCTTGTCCTCTGTTGTCACTTTTTTACCACACAGATGGGCGATAGCAAGAAGAATGCCCTACCTGTAACCTTGCTATACTCTGTATCGTCACTATAGGCAGCAATTCCAAATTGTACTGAAAGCGGATTCGCCGCCATGCCGAGACCGATTAGGGCAAAAAGATGCATAATTAGGACAAAGTCACCCCAAAGGATTTGGTCCATGCTACACTCCCTTCAAAAGGTACTGATGACTGTACCGAATTGAGGAGGGGTTTTCCTATGCAGAAGAAAAAGCATGCTCCAGGGAAACGCACATATTTTGTGACGCATATCTCTGTACTGGCATTGCTCACCGCAATCGTACTTACTGCCAATTTGCTGATGACAAATTGGGATAGCGTGATGACTGAGTTCTTTGGCAGCGTGGGCGGTATGGAGATTACGGCCCAGGCAGGAGATTTTGTCAGCGATTATGACGGACCGGAGGCAATTCGTGCCGCACAGCAGGATTTCAATGATCGCTTGGTCAGGGAATCTGTTGTGATGCTGAAAAACGATGATGCCGCATTGCCTCTCAAGCCCGGTGCAAAGCTGAGCGTGTTTGGCCTGTCTTCCGTGGTGGCCCCTGCTGTCAGTGGCGGCTCGGGCGACATGGCATTCCGCGCAGACCTGCTTCCTGACGCTCTGGAAAAACGTGGCTTTGAGATCAATCATACTTTGGGTGATTTCATTGCCAAATCTGGTCATCAGCATGGCGGCGGTACAAGCCCTGGCGGCGGCGATGCCCGCGGCAACTGGAAGATCGACGAGATCCCCCAGGCTGAATATACCGATGATGTATGGGCCTCTTGTGATGGCTTCAGCGACGCGGCCATTATTGTGTTTTATCGAAACAGCAGCGAGGGCGGCGATCTGCCCCGCGAGATGGGCCGTTTCGGCAACAGCCCGGAGAAGCATTATCTGCAGCTGTCCGATGAAGAGGAAGACCTGCTGAAGGCGATCAAGGCCAGCGGCAAGTTTGCCCACATCATTGTGGTGATGAACACATCCAATCCCGTTGAACTGGGCTTCCTGGATGATGAAAGCTATGGTGTGGATGCCTGCCTGTGGTATGCAAGCACGGGCAATGAAGGTACACGTGCCGTCACGGATATCTTCACCGGTGACGCTAATCCCTCTGGTCGTCTGGTGGACACTTTTGCATATGACAATCTATCCGCACCTGCGATGCAGAACCTCAGTGACTTCCGCTATGTGAATGCGGATGGATCCCTGTCCGGCTATTCCTACATGAATTATGCCGAGGGCATTTACGTGGGTTATCGTTATTACGAGACCCGCTATGAGGATGTCGTGCTGGGTAGCGCCAATGCAGGCACCTATGATTATGGCAAGACCGTCCAGTTCCCCTTCGGCTATGGTCTGAGCTACACCACCTTCGTGTGGAGCGACTATAAGCTGGATGTGAAGGATGACAAAGCGACCGCGACCCTGACCGTCAAGAACAACGGCAGCGTGCCCGGCAAGGATGTGGTGGAGCTGTATGCCCAGGCACCCTATATTGAGGGCGGCGTGGAAAAGGCTTCTGTCGTGCTGGCTGGTTATACCAAGACCAAGGAGCTGAAACCCGGCGAATCTGAAAAGGTCACCATTACCTTTAACCGGTGCATTTGTGTTGATGATTCGCCGGAAATATGGTATAATTCAAGCTACTGGATCAGCATAAGAGCGGACATGAGTGCATGCTGCTTGATGGGAAAGATGGTGGTTATGAATGCTGTCCATCGCAGTGGTGGATGACGAGCCAGTATTTCAGCAAATCATCTGCGGATATATCGAACAATACGGTCAAAAGTATCATCAGCAGTTCAGGACCACCTGCTTCAAGGATGGTTTGGACATTGCTGACGAATATAAAGCAAAGTGGGACATCATTTTTCTGGATATCCGGATGGAGCATATGGACGGCATGTCAGCTGCCAGACGCATCCGATCCCTTGATCCGAATGTGGTGTTGATCTTCATCACAACGCTTGCGCAGTATGCAGTGCATGGCTACGAGGTCAATGCGCTCGATTTTGTGCTGAAGCCGCTGAGCTATGAACAATTCGAGCTGCGTATGACCAAGGCGATCAATGCGGCCGTGAAGCAGCAGACCAGCAAACAGATCTATCTGAGAAAACACAACGACTGGGTCCGGCTGTCCACCAATGACGTCCTGTATATCGAAGTGAAGGGACACAACTTGAATTACGTCACGGATGCGGAAGTGTTTGAAAAACGTGCGACGATCGGTGCAGCCGAGGAAGAATTGGCAGGCATGTTCTTCGCCAGATGCAGCCAATCCTATCTGGTCAATCTGAAACGGATCGACCGGATCAGCGGCGATGAAGTTGTCATAGGCGAGCACAGGCTGACCATCAGCCGCAACCGAAAAAAAGAGTTCCTGCAGCAGTTCACCAGCTTTCTGGAGGCGGAGTATTGATATGGACGATCAACTGTTATTGTATTATCTCAGCGGTTTCCCAAGACAGCTTCTGGTAGCCTCGCTGGTCTTTGTGATCCCTCTGGAACGCCGTGAAAAATGGCCGGTGCGACTGTTGGGCGTACTGGCTGGCTTGCTCGGCGTGATGGGCGCAAGCTTTGTCATCTGGCACTGGGTCAATGAAATGATCGCCGGACAGCTGATATTTGCTATTTATTATCTGATGATTTGTTCAACCTGTGTGATCGGCGTACACACGATTTTCCGTGTATCCTGGTCAGAAGCGCTGTATTGCATCGTGTGCAGTTATATCATTGAACATATCGTCTATTGCCTGAGTGTGCTGCTTGATCAGTCATTGCTTGTTCAGGCGACCATAAACACCGATGTGCAGAATCTTTTGCTTTATCTCCTCATCTATGTGCCCATGTACTTCCTCTATGCCCGAAAAATGTGCCAGAACGGGCATTACGCATCCAACTCAGTGCGGTCGGTATGGCTGATGACGATCGTTTTCGGCCTGGTGTATGTGCTGAGCGTGATTGCCATTGATAAACAGCTGGAATGGTTCCATGCGATCTATGCGCTGATCTGTCTGAATGCCATGCTGATCAGCGAATATCGGGCGACCAGGTTGATTCAATCTCAGGAGGAGTTTCAAAGCCGTGAACACCTGTGGGAGATGAATAAGGCGCAATATGAGATGACCGCCGAACACATCGACACCATCAACCGCAAAAGCCACGACCTGAAGCATCAGATCAATGCCCTGCGCGCCATTGATGATCAGGATGTCCGCAATGATGTGCTGCGCAGCATGGAGGAAGCCGTCATGATCTATGACAGTTCCTATCAGACCGGCAATCATACATTGGATATGGTGCTGACGCAGAAGGCGCTGCGGTGCAATCAGATGAACATTCCGCTGTCCGTGATCGCAGACGGCAAGCTGCTGGACTTCATGGACGAGATCGACCTGTACACCATGATGGCCAACATCCTGGATAATGCCATGGAGGCGAACGAGCAGATCGAGGCTTCTGAACGCCGCTCCATCACGCTGACCATCCATGAGCAGAAGGGCCTCATTATCCTGCAAAGCGAAAATCCGTTTGTGGGTGATATTCAGCTGAAGAACGGCCTGCCTGCCACCCGCAAGGCGGACAAGACAGAGCACGGCTTCGGCACGCGCAGCATTGTGTACACGGTGGAAAAATACGACGGCTTCCTGAACATCGAAACCAAGAATCAGATGTTTGTTTTGCGCATCGTATTCACGGAAAAAGAGGCCTGAACTACCAATTAGGACGAAAACATGCATAATTAGGACAAACCGCACACAAATTGCCCATTTTTTGATAAACTCTCCTCACAAGGCACGGATGACCGTGCCGAAAAAGAGGAGGGTTTTTCCTATGAAGAAGATCATTGCTCTGGTCCTGTCCCTGGTGATGATGAGCCTGTGCTGCGCTGCACTGGCCGAAAGCACCTACACCTGCACCTTCGACCTGGAAGCGCTGGCCGGTGTGACCGACATGAACGGTTTCGTTGTGGCTATGCCTAACAGCGAGATCAACACCATTACCCTGAAAGACGACGGCACCTATGTGTACACCAAGCTGCTGGGCACTCTGGACGAGAACAACGAGCAGGCCATGATCGTTGGCAAGGACGGCTCTGAGATGCAGGGCATCTACCTGGTGTATGTTTACACCGGCGAGTACACCATGGATGGCGACCAGGTCGTGCTGGGCCTGCCTGTGGAGTGCGAGTTCTCCGAGGACTGGGGCGCGCTGGCTGCCGGCGGTTGGATGAGCAACTCCGAGGGCAAGGCCACTGAGGGTGCCCGCGTTCATAACTATGAGGGCGTTGACTTTGATCCCTGGGACAATTTCTCCAGCCAGGTCTACAAGTTTGACGGCCATGACACCCCCGTGTCTGTGACCATCCATGCTGATGGTACCTTCACTTACAATGCTGTCGCCAACTCCGACGACGACTAATTCTCTTTGATCCATGGGGAGGGGGCAGCCTTGCTCCCTCCCTTTTCTCGACATGCATGAAGGAGAATAACGCATGAAAAAGCAGACTTCCGGGAAGCGTACCTACTTCCTGACGCACATCTCTGTGTTGGCGCTGCTGACTGCCATCGTCATCACAGCCAACCTGCTGATGACCAACTGGGACAGCGCCCTGACCGACTTCTTCGGCACCGTGGGCGGCACTCAGACTTCTGCTCAGGCCGGTGACTTCACCAGCGACTTTGCCAGCGCTGAGAAGCTCCATGAGGCTCAGCTGGACTTCACCCGCCGTGTGGTGAATGAATCTGTCACCCTGCTCAAGAATGACAATGCCGCTCTGCCCCTCAAGGCTGGCGCGAAACTGAGCGTGTTCGGCCTGTCCTCTGTGGTGGCTGCTGCGGAAGGCACGGGTTCCGGCGATATTGCCATTGACTCCGACACCCTGGCCGGTGCGCTGGGCAAGGCTGGCTTCGGCATCAACCAGGAGCTGATTGCCTTCACGGCCAAGTCCGGCCATCGCCATGGTACCGGTGCAGGCCCCGGCGGCGGTGATGCCCGCGGCGACTGGAAGATCGACGAGATTCCCCAGAGCCAGTACACCGATGCCGTGTGGGCTTCCTGCGACAGCTACGGTGACGCCGCTATCGTGATCTTCACCCGTGATGACGGCGAGGGCAGCGATCTGCCCCGCGAAATGGGCCGTTTCGGCAACAGCACCGAGAAGCACTATCTCCAGCTGACCGACGAAGAGGAAGACCTGCTGAAGGCCATCAAGGCCAGCGGCAAGTTTGCGCATACCATCGTGGTCGTCAACATGGCCAATCCCTTCGAGCTGGGCTTCCTGGAGGATGAAGCCTACGGCGTGGACGCCTGCCTGTGGTACGCCGGTACCGGCAAGGATGGTATCCTCTCCGTGGCAGACATCTTTGCGGGCAAGGTCAGTCCCTCCGGCCGTGTGGTGGACACCTACGCTTACAGCGCACTGTCTGCTCCTGCCATGCAGAATTTCGGTGATTTCCGCTATGTGAATGCCGACGGTTCCCTGACCGGCTATTCCTACATGAACTACGGCGAAGGCATCTACATGGGCTATCGCTACTACGAGACCCGCTATGAGGATGTCGTGCTGGGTACCGCCAATGTGGGCGCTTATGATTACGCCAAGACCGTGCAGTTCCCCTTTGGCTATGGTCTGAGCTACACCACCTTCGAGTGGAGCGACTACAAGCTGGATGTGAAGGACGACAAGGGTACCGCAACCCTGACCGTCAAGAACACCGGCAGCGTGCCCGGCAAGGACGTGGTGGAGCTGTATGCCCAGGCTCCCTATACCGCAGGCGGCGTGGAAAAGGCTTCTGTGGTGCTGGCCGGTTACGCCAAGACCAAGGAGCTGAAGCCCGGCGAATCCGAGAAGATCACCGTGACCTTCAGCATGAAGGACATTGCCTCCTACGATTTCATCACCAACAAGACCTGGATCCTGGACCCCGGCACCTACTATGTGACCGCAGGCCGCAATGCCCATGACGCCGTCAACAACATCCTGGCTGCCAAGGGCTTCACCACAGCCAACGGCATGACAGCTGACGGCAATGCCAAGCTGGCTGCTTCCTTCGAGCACAAGGAGCTGACCCTGCTGGACACCGCTGTGACCGGCAACAAGGTGACCAACCGCTTCGACAACGATGCGGCAGCCGATGCTGTGTATCTGTCCCGCAGCAACTGGTCTGCGATGGACAACAATGGCCTGCGCTATTCCACTGCCGATGTGGCCGGTATCTCCAAAAATACCGATGCTGTGGGCACTGCCGGTACCATCGTCCTCTCTGACGAGCTGCGTGCGATCTATGCCAATGGCGGCGCGGACAGCGTGGATCTGAACGAGCTGTCCAAGCAGTCCTTCCCCTCCAAGGAAGATTACGTCTACGGCGCAGAACCTACCCTGAAGCTGGTTGACATGAAGGGCGCTACCTATGATGATCCCCGCTGGGACGAGCTGCTGAACCAGACCAAGCTGAGTGAGCAGCACATCCTGTTCAACAACTCCGGCTACGGCACCAAGGCCATTGAAGCTATTGAGAAGCCCAAGACCTATGAGTATGACGGACCTGCCGGTGTGTCCAACTTCATTACCGGCAAAGGCGGCTTCGGCTATGCCAACACCATCATGCTGGCGGCCACCTGGAACCAGGCCCTGGCAGAGGAGTACGGCAAGTTCATCGCTGAGGACTGCCTGATCACCAAGACCTCCGGCTGGTATGCGCCTGCCACCAACATGCACCGCAGTCCCTTCTCCGGCCGTAACTACGAGTATTTCTCTGAGGATCCCTTCCAGTCCGGTATCGTGACTGCCAACATCATCAAGAACGTTCAGAAGAAGGGCGTCTATGTGTACATGAAGCACTTTGCCCTGAACGACCAGGAGACCAACCGTACCGCCAATGGTCAGGTGTCTGTGTGGGCACAGGAGCAGGCGATCCGTGAGATCTACCTGAAGCCCTTCCAGATGGGCGTGGAAGACGGCGGCGCGCTGGGCATCATGCTGGCCATGAACCGTATCGGCTCCACCTGGACCGGCGCCCATTATCCGCTGATGACCGAAGTCTGCCGCAATGAATGGGGCTTCAAGGGCCTGTTCATCACGGACTATGTGGCCGAGATGGAGACGTCCATGATCGACAAGCTGCTGGCTGGCGGCGGCAATCTGGTCCTGTCCACATCTACGCTGCCGTTGTCCGATGCCAAGGCAAACTGGTGCCGTGCTTACCTGCGCGAGAACACGCACCGTGCCCTGTACATCATGGCGAACAGCCTGGCGATGAATGGCCTGGGTGGCGATGTGAAGTTTGAGGTCGGCACGCCCATCTACAAGATCGGCCTGTGGATCGCAGACGGTCTGCTGGCAATCTATGCCCTGTACTCCATCATGATGATGATCATCTTTGGCCGTATGTCTGCTGAGAGGTTCGCAGCCCATCGTGCCAAGTACCGCAAGGCTCGTATGATCAAGAACATCATCATCGCTGTGGTCGTGGTTGGCGTGCTGGCCTACGCGGTTATCACTTACCTGCCCGTGCTGCAGAAGGCGTTCACGATCTGACATCCTCCTCTGCTCAGATCTGTCCTATATTCCGGTTGGCACCCATGGCTTAGCGCAAGGCCATGGGTGCTTTTTCTGTGGGATTTGCTTTGAAATCGACTTCTGGTAAAGTGGCATCATCCTTATTCATCTGCTTAACCAGTCCTCTGCTAATGCAAGAGCAGTACGGAACATTATAGAAGAAGCTGTGTCGAAGCAAATTGACAGGTTGGTAGAAATAATCAATCCGACAGATGATGATCTGCCAACTATGGTTGCAGATGATTTTCTGAGCTGATTCTTCATACAAAATTGCACTCACCAGGTACATGAAAACCTGATGAATGCAATTGGGGTTGTTATCGCAAAATCTCCATATCAAGTTGAAAAAGTGATGAATTTTCCCTTGACAAAATTGCTTCCAAAGGGTCTTCGACCCTGCAAGGGAGTTCCTCCCTTGACCCTTTCGCGCGATTGAGTTGGTGACGCTATCAGGCTATGCCCGCGTGTTTATCCGAAGAAGCGGAAGGGTGTAAACGCACAGAAAAGCCCTCCACAGGCGATGATGCTGTGGAGGGCTATTTCCTTGATTCTGTGTCTGCAAACGCTCCTGATGCCCTTTGCGGGCGTATGGCGGCGTTTGCTGCGTTACTCCTGGCCGAGGAAGCGGATTTCACCATTCTCCGTCTTTTCCACTGCTGCCAGCGAAACCACCTTCAAGCCCATCCCACGCAGTGTTTCGCCGCCGGGCTGGAAGCACTTCTCAATGCAGATACCCGCACCAACAGGATGGCACTCCGCCTGACGGCAAATGTCCATCAAGCCTTTGAGCGCTTCGCCGTTAGCAAGGAAATCATCAATCAGCAGCACACGCTGTCCCTTTTCCAGACAACGCTTGCCGACGTGGATGGTGCTGGTCGTCTGGTGGGTGAAGGAGAACACATCAGCGGTATACACATCGTCGCCAAGGTTGCGGCGCTGACCCTTTTTGGCGATAATGACGGGCAGGTCGCCCATCGCCAGCGCAGTGGTCATAGCAAAGATGATGCCGCTGGCTTCGACGGTGAGGATGCAGTCAATCTGGTCATTGCGGAAAGCGTCCGCGAACGCCTGCCCAATATGGCGTGCGAGGGCGGTATCAACGCGGTGGTTAAGGAAGCGCTCGACGCGGACAACGCCGCCGGGGAGGATGTCACCGTCTTGAAGGATGCGCTGCTGAAGTTCCTGCATGGTGTGATTCCTGCCTTTTTTGCTGATTTTTATGTGGATTGCAACTGCTGCGTTTCCGCTCCCGGATAAACACGCGGAAGAAGCATGAAAGTGAAACCAACTCAATCGCGAGATGGGTGTCGAGAGGGTCGAAGACCCTTCGCGGGTGCAGGGCAGCGCCCTGCCGGAGTCCAGAGGCAGAGCCTCTGGTGGGGGTTAGGGGCAAAGCCCCTCGGTTCTCCCTTTACCCCAAAATCTTCTCAATTTCCGCTTTTTCCTCGTCTGTCAGCGGCACATGCTTCCGCACCGTTTCCACGTTTTGAAGAATCTGCGCGGGGCGGCTTGCGCCGGTAATCACCGTCGTAATCGCCGGATTCTCCAAAACCCACGCAAGCGCTAACTGCGCCATCGTTTCGCCGCGCGCCGATGCCATCGCGTTCAGCGCCCGCACACGCGTCAGAATATCCGCCGTCACGTTGCCTTCGTTCAGGAACACGCAGGAGGACGCCGCGCGCGAATCCGCCGGGATGCCGTGCAAGTAGCGGTCAGTCAGCAAGCCCTGATTGAGGGGGGAGAACACTGCCGCGCCGATGCCGCGATTCAGCAGCACGTCGCATAGGCTGGGCGTGCCGCGCTCAATCCAGCGGTCAAGCATGTTGTAGCGCGGCTGGTGAATGGTCAGCGGCACGCCGAAGGTCGCCAGCAAGTCCGCCGCCTGCGCCGTCTGCTCGGCGGAGTAGTTGCTGATGCCGACGTAGAGCGCCTTGCCCTGATGCACGATGTCCGCCAGCGTCCGCATGGTCTCCTCCAGCGGTGTGTCCGGGTCGAAGCGGTGATGATAGAAAATGTCCACATAATCGACTTTCATGCGGCGCAGGCTCGCGTCGAGGCTGCTCATGAGGTACTTGCGGCTGCCGCCGTCGCCATACGGGCCGTCCTGCATGGTGTAGCCCGCTTTGGTGGCGAGAATCAGCTCGTCGCGGTGCGGACGCAGGTCGCTGTCCATGATTTTCCCCAGCGTTTCTTCCGCCGCGCCGGGGCGAGGGCCGTAGTTGTTTGCCAAATCGAAGTAGGTGATGCCCGCGTCGAATGCCGTCAGCAGCATGTCGCGCGCGGTGTCCTGCGGCGTGACCGAGCCGAAATTGTTCCACAGACCGAGGGAGACGCGGGGGAGCTTCAGCCCGGAGCGGCCGCAGCGGACGTAGGGCATGTGCGCATAGCGGTCAGCGGCGGGGGCGTAAAAACCGGGTGCGGGCATGTTCATTCTGGTACTTCCTCCTTACTTGCGCTTTGCGGATTTCGGGTCAAGAAACGTCATAAATTCGCACTCCAGCCGTCCGTTGTACAGGCGGCGCTTCTTGTCCGCGCGGCGGCCAAACGACCGCTCGAACGTCGGGTCGGACGTGATGGCGCACAGGCTCCAGCCGGGGTGGCGGCGCATCATCCGCCCCAGCTCACGGTAGATGCCCTCGCACGTCCGGCGGTCTTCAAGGCGCTCCCCGTAGGGCGGATTGCACAGGAATACACCCGGTTCGCCCTCCAGCTTCAGCTTTTCCAGCGGCTGGCACGTCAGCTCGATTTTGCCCTCCAGCCCCGCTTGACGCACATGCCGCCGCGCCAGTTCGAGCGCTTCGGGGTCTTTGTCCGATCCGGCAATGCCGAAAACGTGGTCGGGCAGCACGTCCGCCTTGCACGTCTCGCGGATTTGACGGCATTCCTCCGCCGGGAAAATGGAAAACTGCTCCATGGCGAACGCGCGGGTCAGCCCCGGCGCGCGGTGCTCCTGCCGGAACGCGGCTTCAATCAGCAGCGTGCCTGTGCCGCAGCAGGGGTCGTACAGGCGCATTCCCGGCCGCCATGGGGACAGCTCCACCAAAGACGCAGCGAGCGTTTCGCGCAGGGGCGCTTCGCCGTTCCAAGTGCGGTATCCGCGGCGGTTGAGGGCTTCGCCGGAGGTGTCAAGGGTGATGCGCACGCGGTCTGAGTGGATGGCGACGTCGATGGGGTACACCGCGCCCGTCTCCGGGAAAAACGCGCGGTGCGTCGCCGCTTTCAGCCGCTCGATGATGGCTTTTTTGGTAATCGCCTGACAGTCGCGGACGCTCATCAATTGACTGCGGACGCACTTGCCGGACACGTTGATTTTCGCGTCGGCGGGCATGATGTCCTCCCACGCGATGGACTTGACCAGCTGGAACAGCTCCTCGAACGTCCGGCATTCGTCCTCCGCCAGCACGATGAGCACGCGGTCGGCGCTGCGCAAGCGCAGATTGCACAGGAACGCGTCTGTGAGCGTGCCCGTGAAGCGCGCGCCGCCGAGTTCCGCGCGGACATTCTGCATTTTCAGGCGCTTGAGTTCCGCGCCGACGATGCCCTCCAGCCCGAACGCGGCGGTGGCGTAGAGGTTGTATTCCTTGTTGTTATTCATGATGATTTGCTCCTAATATTGTTGATGATTATGCGGAAGGTTTGCACTACCCCCTCACAACCCCATGTCTTTGCCACATATCGCCATCATATCCCGCGCCGAGCGCCCACAGCCCCCACGCGCGCCGCTCCACCTGCGCCCACGCCGCGTCTTTCCCGCACTGTGCCGCGCTGCTGACCAGCGGAATCACCCCCTGCGCCAAATGCGACAGCAGCGGTTCGCACCCGCACCGGAAGCCCAGCAGGAACGCGGCGGGCGGCAGCGGATTGCTGTCAACGACCGCCTGCGTCACGCCCAGCAGCGCGTGCGTCGCCAGCCGCGACAAGCGCGCATACGGGTATCGCCGCGTCTTGGCGGCTTGCAGGAGCGAATCACGCGTGCGGGCAGTGTCGGCAAATCGGCGCAGTCGGCGCTCGATGCCTTCGCTGATGTCCGGCAGCGCGGCATAATCCGCCTCATCCATCAGCCGAAGCCGCGCCAGCAGCAGCGTGTCCAGCGCCTCCGAACGGTGCAGGTGATTTTCCAGCGCCTGATTTTCCAGCAAGTCCGCCGCACTCCCCGGCATGGCGGAATAGGCGGATGACCAGTCGCCGCGCAGAATGGCGGAGCGAATCGCCGTGGCGGACGAAAAGCCATCCCCAATGGCGGACGCGTGATAATCCGACGCGCGGGCAATCGGGTACACGTCGGTGGACGCGCCCAATCGCCGAAGCGTGCGCAGGTAGCACACGCCGAGCGTGTTGTTGGGGGATTGAAGGACGCGCGCGGCAGCCGGGGCGACCTCCGCCATCGCGGCGGAAAGCGCAGCGGGATAGGGCAGCCCGGCGGACAGATGCGGCTGAATCGCTGCGGGCAAATCGGGGGATTCGAGCGCATCCACCGCCGCCTGCAGCAGGGGAAGATCCGCCGTTTCCGCGCCGAAGGAGAGCACGTCGCAGCCCAAGCCGGTCAGCAGATGTACGCCGCCTAAGGCGAAGTGCTCCGCGTCGCGGACAGACCACAGCGCGGGCAGCAGAATCACGGCATCCGCGCCATTTTGCAGCGCCATCGCCGCGCGGACAGCAGGGGAAACAATCGCCGCGTCGCCGCGCTGCACAAAGCAGCCGGACATGACGGCGACGACCGCATCCGCATGGGCGGCTTCCCGCGCCTGACGCAGTTGGTGCGCGTGACCCAGATGGAAGGGGTTGTACTCGGCAATCACGCCGGCAATGCGCATGGAAAAACTCCTTTGAATGAGCAATTAGCAATGAAAAGGTGCGTTCCTATTATAGCAAAAAGAACAGAAACGTCAAGCGAACGCGCGAAATGACGTGGAATGATGCAATTTTGCCGCCGTTTTTGCCTTTACAGAACCGCCGAAAGATGGTATAATAAATTGGGTTCATCCCAAAACAAGACCATGAAAAGGAAGTAATTCATATGAAGCAGTTCATCGTGGAAACCTCCGCTCGTCACGTTCATGTCACCCAGCAGGATCTGGAAACCCTGTTCGGCAAGGGCTATGAACTGACCGTCAAGAAGATGCTGTCCCAGCCCGGTCAGTATGCCAGCGCGGAGCGCGTGGACGTTGTCGGCCCGAAGAAGACCCTGACCGGCGTGAGCATCCTCGGCCCGGTTCGCAGCGCGACGCAGGTGGAGCTGTCCCTGACGGATGCGCGTTCCATCGGTGTGACCGCGCCTGTGCGTGAATCCGGCGACATCGCGGGTTCGGGCGCCTGCAAGCTGGTTGGCCCGGCGGGCGAAGTGGAGCTGACCGAGGGTGTTATCGCCGCGAAGCGCCACATCCACATGACCCCCGCGGACGCTGAGGAATACGGCGTGAAGGACAAGGACGTTGTGTCCGTGAAGGTGGATACCGACGGCCGCTCCCTGATTTTCGGCGACGTGGTTGTCCGCGTGAGCGACAAGTACGCGCTGGCGATGCATATTGATACCGACGAGTCCAACGCGGCTGGCTGCGGCCGTGCGCAGATGGGCGAGATTGTTAAGTAATCATCCTGATTCGCGCAAAAATGCCAAATTTCATGCAGGGTTTTCCTCTGCTGGAACGTTAGATGTTCACAGAAGCGTCACATAAGACGACGCAAAGGAGGAGAACCCTGCATGAAAAAACGGCTGATTTCTTTGATTCTGGCAGTGCTGATGCTGCTGTCCTGCGCGCTGGCGGAGGAAACAGGCAACGTCCCGCTGATGGCGTACTACGAGTGCTTTGCCGTCCCGCTGGGCGAAAATGCCCTCTTCGAGATTCCGAACGAATGGGGCTACCAGACGTCGGATGCTGCGGACGTGCCGCCGATGACCTCGCTCCTGACCGACCAGAACCAGATGGTGATGGCGATGAAGCTGCCCGCCGACTGGGAGGCCACCGACGCGAGCGACGCGCTGGGCATCCAGTCGTTCATGGTCGAGGGAACGGCGCTGATGCTGGGGCTGACGACGCCGCAGAGCACCCGCCTGCAGGAAATGACCATCAACGACATGCCCGCCGTGCTGGTCAGCATGAACGGGCAGGGCTTCGATATCCTCTGGGTGGGGGATTCGGGCGACCTGTACTTCTTCCTCTTCCCGAACGATGACGACGCGCTGGTGCAGCAGATGATTTCTGTCGCGCAGTCGCTGTGCGTGTTCCGCCGGAAGGGGGAGCAGGTCAATCCCTCGTCGGATTTTGCGTACACGGCGGATGGCGGCGAGGTCACCATCACCGACTACGTCGGCACAAGCGAACATGTGCTGATCCCGGACACCATCGACGGCTTGCCCGTGACGGCGCTGGGGCATCGGGCGTTCTACGAGAAGACGGTGACGACGGTTGTCGTGCCGGACAGCGTGACGGAAATCGGCGCGGCGTGTTTTTCCGGCGACAACTATCTGGTCAGCTTGAAATTACCCGACGGCTTGAAGAGACTGCCGCCCGCTTCGCTGGAAAGCTGTATGCGGCTGTACGATTTCGACCTGCCGCAGAGCTTGGAGAAGATTTACAGCAGCGTCTTTGAGTTCAACTACTACCTGACGCACTTGACGCTGCCGAGCAGCTTGACCGAAATCGAGCAGCTGAACTTCATCGGGCTGTATGGCTTGCAGTCGCTGACCCTCGCGGAGGACAATGCAGCGTTCAAGCTCGACGAGACGAACGGTCTGCTGATGACGGCGGACGGAACGAGATTGCTGCACTGCTTCTCCGACATTTCGCCGGCGGAAGAAATCATCCTCCCGGAGGGCGTCAAAATCGTTGACCCGTTCGCGTTCCATTATGATTACGACGTCAAGCGCATCGTTCTGCCCGAAGGCGTCGAAACGATCGGCGCGATGGCATTCGCGATGTGTCCGAACCTGACGGAAATCGTCATTCCGGCAAGCGTGACGGACATCGGCGTGATGGACGGGCTGGAAGGGCGCACCGGCATCATTTCCTACAAGCGTAACGTCATTGTGACGCCGGAGGGCTGCCCGGCATGGAACTGGGCGGTCGAAACGGGCGCGACGGTAAAATCCCCCGAAGAGAATTAACGAAACATCTGGTTGATAGAAATAGAAGGAGTGTAACCATCCATGAAGGTTCTGATTGTCAACGCGGGTTCTTCCTCCCTGAAGTACCAGCTGGTGGACATGGACAACGAGCAAATGATCGTCAAGGGGCAGGTGGAGCGCATCGCGATTGAAGGCTCCCACCTGAACCAGAAGACCCCTGACATGTCGAAGGTCATCGACCTCTACGAGCCGATTCCGGACCACGTCGTGGCGACGAAGCTGATGCTGCGCGCGCTGCTTGATCCGGAAAAGGGCGTGCTCAAGTCCGTGGATGAAATCGGCGCGGTGGGTCACCGCGTGCTGCACGGCGGCGAGGAGTTCACCGCCAGCTGCATCATCACCGACGAAGTGAAGGCTGCCATCCGCAAGTTCATCCCGCTGGGCCCGCTGCACAATCCGGCGAACCTGATGGGCATTGAGGCGTGCGAGGAAGTTATGCCGCACACGCCGCAGGTGGCCGTGTTCGACACCGCGTTCCATCAGACCATGCCCCCGAAGGCGTTCATGTATGGCGTGCCGTACCGCTATTATAAGGAAATGGGCGTCCGCCGCTACGGCTTCCACGGCACGTCCCACCGCTATGTGAGCAAGCGCGTGTGCGAGTTCCTCGGCGTGAGCCCCATCGGCAAGAAGATTATCATCTGCCATCTGGGCAACGGCTCGTCCATGTCCGCGGTGGTGGACGGCAAGTGCGTTGACACGTCCATGGGTCTGACCCCTCTGGAAGGCGTTGTCATGGGCACGCGTTCCGGCTCCTGCGATCCGGCGGTTGTGCAGTTTATTGCCAACAATGACCACATGACCGTCAACGAAGTGCTGACGATGATGAACAAGCAGTCCGGTCTGATGGGCATTTCCGGCCTGTCCTCCGACATGCGCGACATCGACAAGGCGGCGGATGAGGGCAACGAACGCGCGGCGCTGGCGCGTGACATGCTGCACTACGGCATCAAGAAGTACATCGGCTCCTACGCGGCGGCGATGGGCGGCGTGGATATTATCGCGTTCACGGCGGGCATCGGCGAAAACGGCCCGGAACTGCGCGAATCCGTCATGAAGGACATGGAGTGGATGGGCGCGAAGCTGGACGTGGAGAAGAACAAGGTGCGCGGCAAGGAAGCCGTCATTTCCACCGACGACTCCAAGGTGACCATCTGCGTCATCCCCACGAACGAGGAAATCATGATTGCGCGCGACACCAAGGAACTGGTCGAGGGCGCGAAGAAGTAATATACTATTTCCTGCATTCGCCTGCACCAGCTGCTTGCGCCTTTTTCCTTCTGGCGTCCGGTCGTTCCACTTAGCGTAGCGCTGCTACGCTGCGTTCCACTCCCGTTAGCCAGAAAGAAAAATTCGCTTCGCATCTTGGCGCATTCTCATTTGGAAATAGTATAAGGCACCACCGCACAATTCGGCGGCGCGTCTGGCGATGTCTTTTCCGCCATCT